>Ga0209391_10000205_pt1 | contig 25052 bp, 18 predicted proteins | sample PPLLak3March2015_FD_187246 | JGI IMG/M metagenome (GOLD analysis project Ga0209391, IMG submission 187246) | Freshwater sediment microbial communities from Prairie Pothole Lake near Jamestown, North Dakota, USA - PPLs Lake P7 Core (1) Depth... | ecosystem: Environmental > Aquatic > Freshwater >...
TTCGCGAGCGTGTCCATGTCGGGCGTCGTGAGGCCGCGCTTCCACGCCGCGCGGTAGACGGCGAGCGCTTCCTGCCACGACTGGTTCGCCGCGCTCGTATAGGCCTCGTGCAGGCCCTTCCACCCCGCCGCCCGGGTGTCGATGAGCGCCGCCTGATCAGGGGCGCCGCCGCCTGGCGTCCGGTAGTCCAGGAGCGAGACGGTGAAGTCGAACGCGCGATCGCCGTCGTAGTCGAACTCGACGGTGTCGAGGAACCCGTTGCCGTCGGTATCGGTGTACTTGACGACCTCTTCGACCCTCGTGGCGAGCGGGCGCGGGGACGGCGCCTTCCAGCCGCCGTGGAACTCGGCGTGCTTGTCGACGATCCACGCGCCCCACTCCGCGCCGGCCAGGTGCAGCTTGCGATCGAAGACGCCGACGTACAGCTTCCCGCCTCCCGAGTTGTCGCGATCGAACTCGCCGCGGTCGCCGAGCGAGTCGGCCTGCGGGTGCCCGCCGAGGCCGGGCTTCTCGCCGGCCGCGGCCATGTAGAGCCGCGCGTAATTGCCGGACGGACCGTCACGCCACTTCTTCACCGACCAGATGTCGATGTCCTCCGGCCCGCCGAACCCGTGCATCGGGTAGTACATCTCCACCCGCTCCCAGCGGTGGTCGTCATCGTCCTCGTCGAAGACGAGATAGGTGGAGGTCCAGCCCGCCGTGAAGAACGCGTCGTAGCTGCGCGCGTGCGGCATGAACTTGAGTTCGCCGACCTGCCGCCAGTTGCCCCACTGGAAGCACGCGTCGAACTTCGGGTTGCCGCGCAGGGCCGGGTAGGCCGTCACCATGGACTGGTACGGCACGCCGGGGCCGCCCGAGCCGCGGAGCGACATGTCGTAGTCGATCTCGTTGCCCTTGCCCGAGTCGTTGTCGAGATCGAGCGTGAGAAACGCCTCGTTCAGCACGCCCGAGAGCGGCGCCAACCCCTTGACGACCGGCGTCATGGGGTCGAGCCAGCGCATGCCCATCTCGGTGAGGCCGTCGCCGTCGGTATCGAAGAAGGCGAACGGGTTCTCCCAGTTGAGGCGCGGGTCGGGCAGCGCCTGGGGCGGTCGGTGAATCTTCAGGAACAGCGCATCGCCGTGGTAGTCGGGCAGCCAGTCGTGCGTGCCGGTGTAGTCCCAGTTCGAGTCGCCGAAGTTGAACGTCCGCCAGTCCTGCCACCCGAGGACGCCGTCCTGCTCGACGTCGAGGAACAGCATCCAGTGCGACTCGCTGGTGCCCCACTTGCCGTCGCCCCAGCTTGGCGGCTGCGTGGCCCAGGCCTGGACGTCGGGCCGGCCGTCGCCGTCGTTGTCGGCCCACTTGACGTTCTGGTCGGTCACGCCGTCGTACCAGCCGTCGCCGTTCATGTCCACCTGGAGCACGTCCGCCACCTGGTCGCCCCTGGTGTCGGTGGGCGACAGGTCGCCGTTCTCGTCCAGCCACCGCACGCGCTTCCCGTTCCACCAGCGCTCGAGGATGTCGGGCCGGCCATCACCGTCGATGTCGAGGCGGATGATCTCCGCGGCAGGGGTGGCGCCGGCGAGCGCCGTCCGGCGCAGGTCGCGCGCGGCAGGCGACTGCGCCGCGAGCGCCGTCCCCAGGCACACCACGACAGCGAGACATCGCAGCGTCATGACGGGCGCCCCTCCGCTACACCTTCACCGTGACGATGTCGATGCGCGCCGGGTCGGCGATGCCGAGCCCGCCGGCCGCGGCCGTGTCGATGTGGCGGCACTGGCGCACCTTCTCCGGCAGGCCCGCCTGCCGGCGTTTCGCGTTGATCACGTCGCGGAGCGCGACGTCGAGGGCCACCGGGTCGGTGGCGACGTAGATGGCGTTCTCGCGCCACACCGTCTGGGAGTTCTGCGGCGCCGGCCCGCCGTCGAAGCAGCCTTCGGTGGCGTCCAGGATGACGAGCGGCACCCTGGTGGTCTTGATGAAGTGCGCGTACGTTTCGGTGATGTACGGGTCGCAGTTGCCGCCGTGGGCCTGGCGGTGGTTCCGGTAGCACCCGAACGCGATGTTCTTGAGGGCGCCAGTGACGCCCGCGCCGCCGTGGTCCTTGATGACCGGCAGGTTGACGGTGATGTCGGTCTCCTCGACGGCGATGCGCTCGATGGGCACGGGCCCGCCGCTGGTCTCGGCGAACATCGCGGTGTGCCAGTTCGACCCCTTCCTGACGCGCTCGCCGTGGCGGCCTGTGCCGGCCTCGTAGGAGTCCGGCCCGAAGTGCTCGGGCTTGCGGTCCCACACCGTGATGTCGCCGGGCTTCACGCCCGCGGCCAGCGCGCCGGCGACCGCGGCGTCGGTCACCTCGCGGGCCGTGATGACCAGCGGGCGGCCGAGCAGGTTCAGCTTGAAGCCGACGCGCATGCCGGGCTTCATGAACTGCCGCCAGGCCGCGTCGGCCTTCGCCTGGCCCGTGAACGACATGAGGCCCGCGTCGACCATCGCCGCGACGATCTCCGGCCGGCGCGCGTCACCTTTCCACACGTCGGGCGACTCCACCCTGACGACTCTGGCTCTGGCCGTGTCGGCCGCCGCGCGCCGGGACGCGAGCGTGGCGGCCACCGCCGTGCCGATGACGCCCTGAACGAACCCGCGCCGCGTGAGGCCGAACTCGTCATGGGGTGCCATTCACAGTCTCCGTGATGGGATTTCCGACCGGGGGCCTGCGGCCAGGGCCGAAGTGTAGCAGGAAACGAACCGTCTTGTGGCAGACCCGGCGCTGCGGATACAGTGCAGCCGATTGCCCATGCGGTTCATTGAAGGTTCAGCCGGACGACCGTGGCGGTGGCTCCTCCCTCGACAGCCGGATGCCGCCCATGCCGCGGCCGTCGAGCGGACGCTCGCCACGGTCCGCGTCGTCATTGCGGCCCTGTCGCTGGCGGCGACCTGGCTCGACCCGTCCGAAGCCGGCCTGTTCTCGGGGCTCATCGTCGCGCTCCTTTCGGCGTACAGCATGTCCGCCGTTGTCCTCGCGGTGCTGGTCAGGACCGACCCGCTCCGGGTCGTCGCCTGGGCCCCCGTGCTGCACGGGGTCGAGCTCGCGTGCTTCGCGTTGCTGTCCTGGGTGACGGGCGGCGTGACCAGCCCGCTCCATACCCTGTACTTCTTTTCGCTGCTCGCCGCCGGGTTCCGCTGGGGGATGGCGGCCACGATGGCAACGGCGTCCACGGCGGTCGTGGTGCTCATGGCCCAGGCCGCTTCGGTGCTCCTCGGGGCGAGTGCCGCGCCGTTCCACCTCAACATCATGATTGTGCGGGCCGGCGGATTCGGTCTCGTGGGCCTGCTGGTCGGCCTGCTCGCCGAAAACGAGCATCGGCTCCGCGAAAGCGCGTCCGCGGTCACGCGCATCATGCGCCTGGTCCGGATGGGGTCGGGCATCGTCGGCAGCGTGGAGGCGGTGCTGGAAGAACTGCTGGCCGGGCTCGAGGCCCGGCGCGCCATCCTCATCCTGTCCGAAGAGGGGAACGACCGTCGCTTCGTCTGGGAGATGACGGCGGGCGACGCTGAACCCGTGCGCCGCGTCCGCCCACTGGCGCTGAATGATGCGAGCGCCGTTCCGTTCACGTTTGCGATCCCGGCCGGCGCGAACGCCTGGTACGCCGAGCGCCCGGCCGCCGGGGATGCCCGTCGCGTTGTGATCGCGGCCGTCGACGCGTTGGGGCGCACGGTCCCCGTCCGTCCTCCGCTCGAGCCGCTGTTCGGCGCCCCGTTCCCGTGGGCGTCGGTCCACTGCCTGTCGTCGATCGCCGGCGACGGCTGGAGCGGGCGCCTGTTCGTGTTCGACAGCCGCGCGAGGCGGAAGCGCACCGACCAGTTGCGGTTCCTCCAGGTGGTGCTCACGCAGGTCGGCCCGGCGCTCTTCAACCTTTATCTGCAGCGGCGGCTGCAGTCGCGGGCCGGCGTCAGCGACCGCGCGCGGGTCGCGCGCGAGCTGCACGACGGCGTCATCCAGTCGCTGGTCGGCGTGGAGATGATGCTGGAAGCGACCCGCCGCGGCCCGGGCGCTTCGCTGCCGGCGGACGCGGCCTCGCAGTTGGCTGCCATCCAGGACATCGTGCGCAAGGAGGTGCTCAACATCCGGGACCTGATGCAGCTGCTCAGGCCCGACGATGTGGACACCAGCCGTCTCGTGGAGCACCTCGCGGACCTCGCGGCGCGGTTCCAGCGTCATAGCGGCATTCAGACTCGCTTCGTCAGCGATGTGGAGGACATCACCCTTCCGCCCCGCGTCTGCCGGGGAGTGGCCCGGGCCGTTCACGAGGCGCTGGTCAACGTTCGCAAGCACAGCGAAGCGCGCAATGTGCTCGTACGCGTCACGCACGGCGACGGACGGTGGCTGGTCGTCGTCGACGACGACGGCCGGGGGTTCGATTTTACGGGACGACTGGCGCACGAAGAACTGGACCGCGAGCGGCGGGGCCCGGTCATCCTCAAGGAGCACGTCAGGGCGATGGGCGGCGAGCTGACAATCCAGTCCCAGCCAGGAACCGGCTCGCGCATCGAGATTGCGGTCCCCGGACGGCGCGATGGCTGATCGACCAGGCCCAATCCGCATCGTCATCGCCGACGATCATCCGATCTTCAGGGACGGGCTTCGACGCCTGCTCGGCATCGAGCCGGATTTCGAGGTCATCGGGGAAGCCGCGGACGGCCGCGAGGCCGTCGAGCGCGTGACGGCGCTTCGGCCCGACGTGCTGCTGCTGGACCTGGCGATGCCCGGAGCCGGGGGCCTCGAGACGCTGCGGGAGCTTGCGCGCGGCCAGGCTGAGGTGCGTTCGGTCATCTTGACCGCCTCCATCGAACGTGAAGACGCGCTCGATGCGGTCAGGTTGGGCGCGCGAGGCGTCGTGCTGAAGACAGCCGCCACGCCGCTGCTCTACAAGTGCATCCGCGCCGTGGTGGCGGGCGAGTACTGGATTGGCCACGAACGGGTCCAGGACCTCGTGACGTCGCTGCGGGCGTTCACCGATTCCCAGTCGGGCCGGCGCCCGCCAGCCGCCACCCTCACGCGCCGGGAAATCCAGGTGGCCCTGGCGGTGCTCGACGGCGCCTCCAACCGGGAAATCGCGCAGAAACTCGGCCTGGGCGAGCAGACCGTCAAGAACCACCTTTCCAACATCTTCGACAAGCTCGGCGTCTCGAGCCGGCTCGAACTGGCGCTCTACGCCGTCCACCACCGGCTCGCTGGCGGCGAACACCGGCCTGCCTGATTCGCACCCAGTACCTTCGTACTATCCCGCGCAGTACTTCCGGCTGATTGTGCCGGCTCGGCACATCGCAGACAGTAACGCCGGCGTTTGGAGTGCCTGCACGGCCCAGCGCCACGAGTCGCAGGACCGGCAGAACTGGTCAATCGATGACGGTGTTTCACTCCATGCAGCCGCGCGCGACGCGCTTCCCGCTGGAGGCGCCCGTTCGCTTCAGAGCGATCGGTGAAGCCGGCTGGCAGACGGGCCTGACCGTCGATGCCAGCCGCACGGGCGTGCTGCTCAGGAGCATCGACGCGCGGATCGCGCTGCGCGACCGCGTGGAGTTCGTCCTCACGCTGCCGCGGGTGGAGGGCGCTCACGACCGGGTTGAGGTCCGGTGCCGCGGCGGCGTGGCGCGGTTCGAGGGCGACGTCGGTGCGGCGCAGGCAAGTGAGACGACCTTGGCGCTGACGATTGACGACGAGGAGTTCGGACGAAGTGAACGCGAGCGGCTGACAGCCCAACCCCAGGCAGGCCAGAACGACGCGTGATCGGGATTCGGAGGAGCCCGGCGAGACGCCGGGTGCACCTCGAGGAGAGCGGAGATGAGACCCAGCAGGCGAGAGTTCATGCAGGCGTCGGCGGCGGCGGGCGTGGGGGCCATGTTCCTGCGCCGCCGCAGGGCACACGCGGCGTTCGCGATGTCGCCGGCGCTGGCCAAGTTCCTGGATCCGCTGCGGCGGTTCGGGGTGGATATCCCGATCGCTCGGGCCGTTGGTCTAGATCGGTACCGCGCGGACTTCTACGAAATTGCGATGCGGCAGTTCAAGGACCGGTTGCACCCGGATCTTCCCGAGACGACCCTCTGGGGCTACGGCAACAAGTCGGACTCCACGTTCAGGCACCTCGGAGGCGCAATCATCGCGCGTTCGGGCACTCCGGTACGCGTGCGGTGGTCGAACGAACTCCCCTCGAACCATCCACTGCCCGTAGATACGACGGTCGTGGATCCGTACATCAACGGCGCAATTGCGAAGTTCAACCGCGCGGCCCCGCACCTGCACGGCGGCCTCGTGCCGTGGCCGAGCGACGGCGGGCCGTTCAGCTGGTTCTCGCCGGGCGGCGCCGAGAAGGGCGCGTCGGTCGAGAATTGGCTGCCGGACGCGGATGGCAACGAGACCGACGACTACTGGTATCCGAACAACCAGAGCGCCCGGATGATGTGGTACCACGACCACGCCGTCGGCATCACGCGCCTGAATGCGTACGCTGGCCTTGCGACCGGCTACCTGCTGAAGGACAAGACGGAAGACGAGCTCATGGACCGTCTCCGAATCAGTGGGGACCGCCAGATCCCGCTGGTCGTGCAGGACAAGGTGTTCAACACTGACGGGAGTCTGTGGTACCCGAGCACGTACGACACGCAGTTCTTCGCCCTCGGCCCGGGCCTGGCGCTCCCCGAGCCCTCGCTCGTGCCGGAATTCTGGGGCGACACGGTGCTCGTGAACGGCACGGCTTACCCATTCCTCGAGGTGAATCGGGGGCTCTACCGGTTCCAGATCCTGAACGCGTGCAACACGCGCGTGCTCAACCTGCGGCTCTACTTCTCGCAGCCGGGCGCGTACCCGAACGACGCCGAGCCTGACGAAAAGGCGATCGGGCCGGCCATCCGCGTCATCGGCACCGAGGGCGGGTTCCTCGACGGCACCCTCGCCCCGCAGGGGGTGGTCTACGCGCAGAAGAAGAACGATCCGGGCCTCGTCCTGGCTCCGGGAGAACGGGTAGATATCCTGATCGATTTCTCGGCAGTTCCAGCCGGTTCGCGGCTCATCCTGCACAACGACGCGCCCGTGCCCTACCCCGGCGGCACGCCGCTCGCCGACTTCCATCCGGGCAACAAGGCCCTGCCTGCGCCGCCGACGCGGGGCTTCGGGCCGAACACACGCACGCTGCTGCAGTTCCGCGTGGACGCGAAAATGGCGTCACCCCTGCCTGCCAGCTGGGCCCTGCCGCCTTCGCCGGCACCGGCTCAGACGGTCCCCGCGCCGCGCGATGTCGCCCTCTGGGAAACCGTGGACGAATACGGCCGGCTCGCACAGAACCTGGGCACGATTGCCGCGCCTGCGTTCCTGACCGACCCGCCGTCCGAGATCGTGAAGGCCGGTTCGGTCGAGGTCTGGCGGCTGTTCAACCTGACAGCCGACACGCATCCAATTCACTTCCATTACTTCAACGTCCGCGTGCTGTCCCGCCAGGCCTGCACGATCATGAAGAGCGGGATGCCGCAGTTCACGGGCAAGTCGTACGGGCCAGAACCGGTCGAACTCGGGTGGAAGGAAACGGTCCGGTCCAATCCGGGTGAGTGCCTGACGCTCCTGGTTGATGTCCCGTCAACGGAGGGTCTCGCGCCTTCGGGAGTCACGATCCCGGTCAGTAAGCGGACGGGCGATCACGAGTACGTCTGGCACTGCCACATCCTGGAGCACGAAGAGCACGACATGATGCGGCCGCTCATCGTCAGGGACTAGCGGCGGGGATCGCCGGGCACGAAGCGGGCCCCGAGGGTCGAGCCGGCCCGCGGGGCCCGTCTCATATGGGGCGAGGAAGGGCCAGGCGGCGTCCGCTCACGCTACAATGCCGGCGGTTCGGTCGGGGCCACGATATGAAGCGATATTGGTGGACGGCGGTTGCGATCGTCGCGCTCGTCGCGGCCTTCGCGGCCGGCGTCAGGTACGGCCGCGCCGGCTCGGGGACGCCGACGGAAGGCGCGCCGGCTCAGGCAACCGGCGCGCGGAAGATCCTCCACTACCACTGCCCGATGCACCCGGGCTACACGTCCGACCGTCCCGGCAAGGCCCCGTGCTGCGGCATGGAGCTGGAGCCGGTCTACGCGGACGGCGGGACAGGACCAGCCGGCGCCGCTCCCCCGCGCGGCGCCGTGGCCGTCTCGGCCGAGCGCCAGCAGCTCATCGGCGTCGAGCTGGGCAAGGCCGAGCGCCGGGCGCTGGCCCACCAGGTGCGGACGTCGGCCCGCGTCACGACCGACGAGACGCGCATTTACCGGATCACGGCCGCCACGCCCGGCTGGATCGAAGAGACCCTCGGCAACTCGGTCGGCAGCCTCGTGAAGAAGGACGAGGCGCTGGCGACGTTCACGGCGCGCGAGTTCCTGGCCGCGCAGCAGGCATATCTCTACGCCCTCGACGCCAAGGACCGATTCACCCAGCAGGGCGCCCAGGAGGCGCAGATGGCCTCCACGAACACGCAGGTCCAGGCGGCGGCCGAGAACCTCCGCAACCTCGGCATGAGCCAGTTTCAGATCGACGAACTGGGCCGCACGCGCCAGCGCGCGAACCAGGTGACGATTCGATCGCCCGCCGACGGGTTCATCGTCACTCGAAACGTTTCGCCGGGCCAGCGGTTCGATCAGGGCGACGAACTGTACGTCATCGCCGACCTTCGCACGGTGTGGATCGTGGCCGACGTCTTTCAGGACGAGGCGCGGTTCATCAAGCCCGGCATGCCGGTGCGCGTGCACGTGCCCGGGCAGGACCGCCAGTTCGACGCGCGCGTGGGCCGCATCCTGCCGCAGTTCGACGCCGTCACTCGGACGATGAAGGTGCGCATCGAAACGGAGAACCCGGCGTACCAGCTCCGGCCCGACATGTTCGTGGACGTCGAGTTGAACGTCGGCCTGCCCGAGACGCTCACCGTGCCGTCGGCGGCGCTGGTCGACTCGGGCCGCCGCAAGGTGGTCTACGTCGCGCACGGCGACGGGCACTTCGAGCCCAGGCAGGTCGAGACCGGCTGGCGGTTCGGCGACCGCGTCCAGGTCACGGCGGGCCTGATGGACGGCGAGCCCATCGTGGTGTCGGGCAACTTCCTGATCGACTCCGAGAGCCGGATGAAGGCCGCCGTGCCGGCGCCACCCGCCGGGATCGCGAAGGACGTGATCTGCGGCATGGCCGTGGAGGAGAACGCGGCCCGGGCGAAGGGGCTTGTGAGCGAGTACGAGGGCCGGAGCTATTACTTCTGCGCCGAGATGTGCAAGCGGGAGTTCGACGCCGCGCCCGGCAAGCACGCCACGAGATAGCGCGCCGCACGCCGGCCGCGCAGGGGCCCCATGATCGACCGCATCATCGACTTCTCGGTCAACAACAAGATCGTCGTGCTCCTGCTCGTCGGCGCGGCGGCCGTGGCCGGGGCCTTCTCGCTGCGCTCCGTCCCGCTCGACGCCATCCCCGATCTCAGCGACACGCAGGTCATCGTCTACTCCCGCTGGGACCGCAGCCCGGACCTGATCGAGGCCCAGGTGACGTACCCCATCGTGTCCGCGATGGTCGGCGCGCCGAACGTCCGGGCCGTGCGGGGGTTCTCGGATTTCGGCTACTCCTTCGTGTACGTCATCTTCGAGGACGGCACCGACATCTACTGGGCGCGCAGCCGCACGCTCGAGTACCTCTCGGGCGTCCTGGCCACGCTGCCGCCGGACGCGAAGACGCAGCTCGGCCCCGACGCGACGGGCCTGGGCTGGGTGTATCAGTACGCCCTCCTCGACACGTCGGGGAAGCACAGCCTCGCCGACATCCGCTCGTACCAGGACTGGTATCTGCGCTACTACCTGAAGTCGGTGCCGGGCGTGGCCGAGGTCGCGACGATCGGCGGCTTCGGCCGGCAGTACCAGGTCAGCCTCGATCCGAACCGCCTCCGTGACTACGGGATCACGACGCAGCGCGTGGTGGAGGCCGTGCGCGGCGGCAACTCCGAGACGGGCGGGCGGCTGATCGAGTTCGGCGGCACCGAGTACATGGTCCGCGGCCGGGGCTACGCGACGTCGCTCGCCGACTTCGAGCGGATCGTCGTGGCCGTGAGCGAGAACGGCACGCCCATCCGGATCCGCGACCTGGGTCACGTGGCGCTCGGGCCCGACTTGCGCCGCGGCGTGGCCGACCTCGACGGCACGGGCGACGTGGTCTCGGGCATCGTGGTGATGCGGCAGGGCCAGAACGCGCTCGACGTCATCGGCCGGGTGAAGGAGAAGATCCGGCAGGTCACGCCGGGGCTGCCGCAGGGCATGAGCATCCTGCCCGTCTACGATCGGTCCGAGCTCATCCATCGGGCCATCGACAACGTCACGGAGACCCTCGTCCAGGTGATCCTGATGGTGGTCTTCGTCGTGCTGCTGTTCCTGTGGCACGTGCCGAGCGCCCTCATCCCGGTCATCACGATTCCCGTGGCCGTGCTGGTGTCGTTCGTGCCGTTCCGCGCCCTCGGCATGACCGCCAACATCATGTCGCTCGGCGGCATCGCCATCGCCATGGGCGAACTGGTGGACGCGGCCATCGTCATCGTCGAGCAGACGCACAAGAAGCTCGAAGAGCGCTGCCGAAGCGGCGCGATCGTCGACTACAAGGCCGTCGTGGTCGAGGCGGTGAAGGAGGTGGCGCCGGCCAGTTTCTTCGCGCTGCTCGTCATCGCGGTGTCGTTTCTTCCGATCCTGACGCTCGAGGCCCAGGAGGGCCGGCTCTTCACGCCGCTCGCCTACACCAAGACGCTGGCGATGGTGATGGCCGCGGTGCTGGTCATCACCCTCGATCCGGCGCTGCGCGTGATCTTCACCCGGCTGCGCCGCTTCGACTTCAGGCCCTCGTGGCTGTGCCGCGCCGCCAACGTCGTGCTGGTGGGCCGCATCTACCCGGAGGAGCGCCACCCGGTCAGCCGCGTGTTGATGCGCCTCTACGAGCCCGTGGTGCGCTGGTCGCTGCGGTGGAAGTGGTCGGTCATCGCGGGCGCGCTCGTGCTCGTCGTGGCCACCGTGCCGGTGTTCATGAAGCTGGGCTCGGAGTTCATGCCTCCGCTCGACGAGGGCGCGCTCTTCTACATGCCCTCCACGATGCCGGGGATTTCGATCAGCGAGGCGCAGAAGCTGCTCCAGGTGAGCGGCCGGCTCATCAAGCAGTTCCCCGAGGTGGACCGCGTGCTCGGCAAGGCGGGGCGCGCCGACACGAGCACCGACCCGGCGCCGCTCTCGATGCTCGAGACGGTGATCATCCTGAAGCCGCAGTCCGAGTGGCGGCGCGTGACGACGTGGTACTCGGGGTGGGCGCCCGAGTGGCTCAAGCCTGTCTTCCGGCCGATCACGCGCGACCACGTCTCGCAGGAGGACCTCGTCAACCAGCTCAATGCCGCGTTGCAGCTCCCGGGCGTTTCCAACGCGTGGACCATGCCGATCAAAGCGCGGACCGACATGCTGACGACGGGCATCCGGACGGCCGTGGGGCTGAAGATCTCGGGCGCCGATCTGGAGGAAATCGAGCGGATCGGCATCGACATCGAGCGCCTGCTCCCGTCGGTGCGCGGCACGCGCAACGTCTTCGCCGAGCGGACCGGCGGCGGGTTCTTCCTCGACATCCGGTGGAACCGTGACGAGCTGGCGCGCTACGGCCTCGCCGTCGACGAGGCGCAGGCGGCGGTGCAGAACGCGATCGGCGGCGAGAACGTCACCGTCACGATCGAAGGCCGCGAGCGCTACCCGGTGAACGTGCGCTACATGCAGGACTTCCGCACCGACTTCGACGCCCTCCGCCGCGTGCTCGTGCCGGCCGCCGACGGCCGGCGCCAGATTCCCCTCGGGCAGCTGGCGGCCGTCGAGGTGGCCAGCGGGCCGGCCATGATCCGGAACGAGGACGGGCTCCTCACCGGGTACGTGTTCGTGGACATCGACGGCCGGGACATCAGCAGCTACATCCGGGAGGCCGATGCGCTCATCCGGGAGAGGGTCAAGCTGCCGGCCGGGTACGCCGCGCTGTGGAGCGGGCAGTACGAAGCCATGGCTCGCGTGCGCGAGCGCCTCACGTACATCATCCCGTTCACGCTGCTGCTGGTGTTCCTCCTCCTGTACCTGAACACGCGCTCGCTGACCAAGACCGCCATCGTGGCGCTGGCCGTGCCGTTCTCGGCCATCGGGGCCGTGTGGTACCTCTACCTGCTCGGCTACAACATGAGTCTGGCGGTCTGGGTGGGGCTGATCGCGCTGCTCGGCGTCGACGCGGAAACGGGCGTCTTCATGCTCCTGTACCTGGATCTCGCCTACGAGCAGGCGAAGAAGGACGGCCGCCTGCGCTCGCTCGGCGACCTGCAGGAGGCCATCGTCCACGGCGCGGCCAGGCGGCTGCGGCCGAAGGTTATGACGGTGGCCACCACGTTCCTCGGGTTCATCCCCATCATGTTGGCCACCGGAACCGGTTCGGACGTGTGGAAACGCATCGCGGCGCCGATGATCGGGGGCATCTTCACCTCGTTCCTGCTCGAGCTCGTCGTCTATCCGGCCATCTACGAAATCTGGAAGTGGCACGCCGAGGTGCGCCACCTGGCCGCGCCGGACGAGACCTGATCGGCGACAATCGAACCAACCTCCCTTCCGGATCGTAGATTGCTGTAAGATGGCGGTCAATTCATGCTTGAAGCCTTTCGAGGGCCGTTCGTTGACGGGGCGGAACTCCCGGCGATCGAGATCCTGATCCGCTTGTGCCTGGCCGCGGTGTTCGGCGGCCTGGTGGCGCTGGTCTACCGGCGGTCGCGCCACGAAGTGGACATCACGCCGACGTTCCCCCCGACGCTGGTGCTGCTCGCCGTCCTCATCGCCATGGTGACGCAGGTCATCGGCGACAACGTCGCCCTCGCCTTCAGCCTGGTCGGGGCGCTCGCGATCGTGCGGTTCCGGACCGTGGTCCGCGACACCCAGGACACCGCGTTCGTGATGCTGTCGGTGGTGGTCGGGATGGCGGTGGGCGCCCGCGCGCCGCTGGTGGCCGTCATCGGCCTGGCGCTGGTGGCGGTGGTGGCCATCGGGATGAAGCCGCCGGCCACCGGCGACTACATCACCGGCCGGTTGCCGCTGCTCATCCGGGTCCGCATCGGCCTCGGCCACGACGCCGAAACGCTGCTCGGCGGCACGCTGGACGTCTATTTTTCGCACCGGCGGCTGCAGTCGATCGAGACGGCCAAGCACGGCGTGTCGATCGACGTGGCTTACGAGGCGAAGCTGCGGGAGCCGGGCACGCCCGAGCAGCTCGTGCGGGCGCTCAACCGGCTCGACGGGGTTCAGAGCGTGCGCGTCGAACGCTGTCCCGTGTTCGAGGAGTGACGCGCACGTGCACAATGCCCCCCTCGTCAATTCCCGCGAAACGCGCGACTTCGCCCGCGAGCTGAAATTCCTCGTCGACCAGGCGCAGGCCCCGGCGCTGCGCGAGTGGGCGCGCGCCCACCTCGCCCGCGACCACTTCGGCGCCGGCGCCCACGGCGACGAATACACCACGACGAGCCTCTACTTCGAGACGCCGGGCTTCGACGTCTATCACCGCAACGGCTCCTACGGGCGGAGCAAGTTCCGCATCCGCCGCTACGGCGAGTCGGACATCGTGTTTCTCGAGCGCAAGTTCAGGACGAGCCGGCTGCTGGCCAAGCGGCGGACGACGGTCCCGATGGCCGAGATGGAGCACCTGGCGGGGCCGATGCCCGTCGCCTCGTGGCCCGGCTACTGGTTCCATCGGCGCGTGCTGCTGCGCCGTCTGAACCCGCTCATCCAGATGTCGTACGACCGGACGGCGCGCGTGGGCATGGCGAGCGCGGGCACCATGCGGATGACCATCGACACCAACCTGCGGGTGCTGCCCATGCCCGACAGGGCGTTCATCCCGGGCGTGGGTTTTCCCCTCATCGAAGGCCAGTGCATCGTCGAGCTCAAGTACCGCGTCGAGGTGCCGGCGCTGTTCAAGCTGCTCGTGGAAACGTTCAAGCTGGCGTCGAGCCCGGTGTCGAAGTACCGGATCGGGCTGGGCGCGCTCGATTACGCGCCGTTGACTGCCGCGGGCGAGGATGCGCCGGCGGCCTGAATCCCGTCCCGCAGGCAGGCGCGCGTGGGCCCGCACCCGATTCGAAGGAGGAGCGATGCTGACCCGATTCGTTCCGGCGCTCGTTCTGGCCGTCGTGCTGGCCGCCCTGCTGGCGGGCGCAGAGACGGCCGCCGTGGGCCCGCAGGGGCAGAAGCCGGCTGCCGCGGCGGCTGAGAAGCAGGCCAAGCCCCCGAAGGCGTGGCCGCCCGACGAGGCGACGCTCCTGAAGCGGCAGGCCGAGGCCGAGGCGCTTCCGCTGTTCGCGAGCCAGGAGCCCATCGAGATCACCCTCACCGCCGACTGGAAGGCGGTCCAGCGCGACCGGGACGTCGACAGCAAGAAGCTCTACCCCGGCACGCTGACGATCGTGAAGGACGGGACGGCGGGCACGCCCGTTCCGATGCAGCTTCGGACACGCGGGCACTCCCGCCGCAGTGCCCGGACCTGCGAATTCGCGCCGTTGCGCCTCGAACTCCCGAAGGACGGGACGAAGGGCACCGTCTTCGAAGGGCACGGCAACCTCAAGCTCGGCGTGCACTGCCAGAGCGAAGGCATCTACCTGCAGTACATGCTCAAGGAGTACCTGGCCAACCGCCTGCACAACCTCCTGACGACACGCTCCCTGCGCGTGCGCCTCGCGAGGGTGACGTACGCCGACAGCCGGCCCGGCAGGAAGCCCGACACGCGGCTCGGCCTGTTCTTCGAGGACATCGACGACCTGGCGAAGCGGATGCAGGCGCGCGAACTGTCGGTGCCCCGGCAGATGTTCAAGTACGTCGAGCAGGACCAGTTGATGTTCATGTCGATGTTCCAGTACATGATCGCCAACACGGACTACTCGATCCTCGTGCTGCACAACGTGATCATGATCGATGACGCCCGGGGCGTCCGCCTCACCGTGCCGTACGACTTCGACTACTCCGGCCTCGTCAACACGCACTACGCGATTCCGGACAAGGGCCTCAATCTGAGCTCGGTGAGGGAGCGGCGCTGGCGCGGGCCGTGCAAGACGGAGGCGGAAGTGGCGCAGGCGCTCACACCGTTTCTGGAAAAGAAGGCGGAACTGCTCGCGCTGCCGTCCACGCTCGCCGCCCTGGGGCTCGAAGCCGGGCAGATCAAGTCGACCGAGAAGTACCTGGACGAGTTCTTCGAGATCATCGAGAACCCGAACAGGCGTAAGAGAACCTTCGTGACCGAGTGCAAGACGGGCGACGGCATGTAGCCCGTCCCGCTGGCGAAACGGGTGACGCAGCAGCGGTCGGGGGACCGATGACGCAAGGCGAATTGCTGTATCTGTCGCGTGCGGACGTCGAGGCCGCCGGCGTCGACATGGCCGCCGTCATCGCGCTCGTCGAGGCGGGGTTTCGCGAGAAGGCTGCCGGCCGCGTCGAGATGCCGCCCAAGCCGGGCATCCACCCGCAGCCGGACGCCTTCATCCACGCCATGCCGGCGTACATCGCCGGGATGCAATCGGCGGGCGTGAAGTGGGTCGGCGGAAACCCGGCGAACCCTCCGCGCGGCCTGCCGTACATCTCGGGGCTGATCATCCTCAACGACGTGCAGACGTGCGCGCCGTACGCCGTCATGGACTGCACGTGGATCACCGGATACCGGACGGGCGCGGCGACGGCCGTCGCCGCGAAGCACCTCGCGCGCCGCGAGAGCGCGACGGCGGGCATCATCGCGTGCGGCTTCCAGGGCCGGACCAACCTGCTGGCGCTTGCCGAGGTGCTTCCGCTGACGAGAGCCTATGCCTTCGACACCGATGCGGCCGTCCAGCGTCGGTTCGTCGCCGAGATGTCCGCCGCGCTCGACATCGAGATTGTCGGCGTCCGGGATGTGCGTGAAGCGGTCACCGCAAGCGACGTCGTGGTGACGTCTGGGCCGATCCTGAAACACCCGGAGCCGACGATCGCCCGGGACTGGCTGAAGCCCGGCGCCTTCGCGTCGGCGGTCGACTTCGACAGCTACTGGACGGAGGAGGCGCTCGCGCAAGTCGACAGGATCGCCACCGACGATCATGCGCAGTTCCAGTACTACCGCCGCGTCGGCTACTTCCAGAAGACGCCGGAACCGTATGCCGACCTCGGCGAACTGGTCGGCGGCCGCAAGCCTGGCCGCGAGCGCGCGGACGAGCGGACGATGGCCATGAACCTCGGCCTGGCGCTCGACGACATGGCCGTGGCGCCGGAAGTGTGCCGCCGCGCCCGCGCCCGCGGGCTCGGCACGTGGCTGCCCCTGTAGGGCCGCGGGCCGGATCGGTGCCGTCCGCCCGACGGGGAGCGGATTAGAATGGCGGGAGAGAGGTCCCTCATGCCCGCGCCAGCCCTCCCCTCGGACGACCGGCTCTACCGGTCGCTGCAGCAGCACCTCGACCGGATGCCGGTGCCGTTTCCGGCCACCGAGTCCGGCGTCGAACTCAGCATCCTCAGACGCCTGTTCTCGCCGGAGGACGCCCGCCTGGCGCTGTGCCTGAGCGCGATCCCGGAGACGATCGCGACGATTCATCGCCGCGCGGGGAAGACGATGGCGCGCACGGCGCTTTCCGCGGCCCTCGACGGGATGTCCGAGCGCGGGCTGATCCAGCGCGTGCCGACGCGCCGCGGGGTGATGTACGGCAAGTCGCCGTTTGTCGTGGGTTTCTACGAGGCGCAGGTCAACCGCCTCACCGCCGACCTGCAGCGCGACGTGGACCGCTACGCCGACGAGGCCTTCGGCGCCGCGTTCCACTCGGACCGATCGCCGCAGCTGCGGACCGTGCCCGTCAACGAGTCGATCCCGTTCGAGCGGGCCGTGGGCCGCTACGACGACATCCGGGCGCTCATCCAGGCATCCCCGGGTCCGTTCGCGGTGATGAACTGCATCTGCCAGCAGGGCAAGGATCTCGTCGGCGAACCCTGCCGTCAGACCGCCGATCGCGAGCACTGCCTGACGATAGGCATGGCGGCGGAGTCGATGGTCGCCCGCGGCCCCGCGCGGTTCATCAGCAGGGACGAGACGCTCGAGTTCCTCGAGCGCGCCGATGGCGAGGGCCTGGTGGTCCAGCCCCAGAACACGCAGGACCCGCTGTTCATCTGCTGCTGCTGCGGCTGCTGTTGCGGCGTGCTGAGCACGGCGAAGAAGCTCCCGAACCCGGCGTCGTTTTTCGCCACCAACTTCCACGCCGAGGTGGACGCCGACCTGTGCAACAGCTGCCTGGTGTGCGAGACGCGCTGCCAGATGGAGGCCATCGCCTGCGACGCGGGCCCTGCGGCCGTGAAGGTGGAGCGCTGCATCGGGTGCGGCCTCTGCGTCACGACGTGCGCGACGGGTGCCGTGCGGCTGGCGGTGAATCCCGGCGCACGGGTCCCGCCGAAGGACACGGGACGGCTCTACGCCCGGATGTACCGCGAGCGCTTCGGCACGCTGGCGCTGGCGGCCGCGGCCGGCCGGCGCCTGATCGGCGCGAAGCTGTAGACGGAACGCTGCCGCTTCGTATCGCGGAGTCCTCGGGCGCGGGTCCTGTCCGAGGCGTTTCCCTCTGTCCTCGGGTGACCTTCGCCTGTCCTCCCTGCGGGCAGAGGGAAAGCGCCTCGGCCACCCACGCCCTCGGTTGACCGCGTAGTCGTGAGGGCGCGGCCTGTGGCAGGATGTGCGGCATGACACAACGCACCCGGTCCTTGCTCTGCGTCCTGTTCTCACTGGCCCTCGTGGTCTCCTCCGCCTGCGCGAGCCGCACCGCGCCACCGGTGGCCGCGCCGGCCGCCCCGCCAGCCGCCGCCACGCCCGCGAAGATCCCGCTTCCCGACTCGGTCCTCTGGTTCCGCACGTCGGTGGAGTACCGGGCGACGGCCCTGCAGGCGTACCGCCTCGCCGCGCTGATGCTGGACCGGGCGCTGGCGGACAGCACATGGACCGCGGCGCTCGAGCAGACGGGAGACTTTGGGGCGAAACCGCCGGCCGTGATCCTCGACGTCGACGAGACCGTGCTCGACAACAGCGAGAGCGAGGAGCGCAATATCCGGGAGGGGACCGTCTACAGCGAGGCGCGGTGGGCCGAGTGGTGCAGCGAGCGGAAGGCCGCGCCGATCCCGGGCGCGCTCGAATTCACTCGCGCCGCGGCGGCGAAGGGCGTCGCGGTGTTCTACGTGACGAACCGGGACCGCGCGCTCGAGCAGGCCACGCGCGACAACCTCGCGAAGTACGGGTTTCCGCTCGACTCCAGCCGCGACACGGTGTTCACACGCGCCGAGCGGCCCGAATGGGCGGCCTCCGAGAAGTCGTCGCGGCGCAGCCGCGTGGCGCAGGACTTCCGCATCCTGCTGCTCATCGGCGACGACTTCGGCGACTTCGTGGCGGGCGCGCGGGTCACGCTGGCCGAAAGGCGGGCGTTGCTCGACGCGCACGCGGCGATGTGGGGCGTGAAGTGGATCGCGCTGCCCAACCCGCTCTACGGGTCGTGGAAGACGGCGGCAGGGCAGTAGGGCAGGCTTCGTCGCCTGCGCGAGGGGCGCGCCGTCCGGGTCCTGGCCTGCCGGCACTACGCCGCGGCGGCTTTTCGCGGGCGGCCGCCCTTCCGGCCATTCGCGCGGGAGCTGGTCGCCTTGACGCGGCTCGTCTTGCGGCCCAGCAGCGCGCCCACCCCGAGCAGGCGCACGCGCAGCTTGGACGCGCGCGACTCGACCTTCATGACGGCGACATCGGCACGCCTTGCAGGCACGGCCCAGCCGCGGTCCGCCAACTCGCCCAGGTATCGTTCGAGTGCCTGACGGATCCCGCGGCGGGCACCGCCCAGCGTGTCGGCGGACGCGTAGACACCGGGAAGCTCCGGCAGGTGGGCGCTGACCGTCCCGTTGTCCTCGTGCAGGAACACCACGCTGAAATGCTGTGCGCTGGTCATACGTCAATCCCCGCATCCCTGAGTATCTGGCTGGCCAGCCCCGCGCCGACGTCCTTCTTTGTGTGCCGGCTCACCCAGATGACGGCCCGCCGCGTGGGATGCGACAGCAGGACGTGGCTGCCTTTTCCCGTGCGCTCCTCGCGCCACCCGTGCCGCTTCAGGAGCCGGATCAACTCGCCCCACGTCACCCTGCGAGTGTAACCTATCGTTAGGTTTCGGTCAACGGCGAGGAGGCGTGCTTCAGCGCGGCGCAACCGGTCGCGCTGCTGCGCATCCCCGGCGCGGTCGCGCGCGCCACGCCGTCCCCTGGCGCGGCGACTTCCCCAAAGGGCAGCTATCGCCCTCCACCTGGATCTGGAATTCTTGAAGGACACTCCCCGTCAATTCGGCGCGCAGAGGGTCCCGGGGGCACCGGCCAACCCGACGGGGCGTTCTCCTTGCAGGGCGTGGCCCGGGCCGGCCGTCAGTCCCGAAAGGCATCCGTCTCACACACTCCAGCAGGACAGACCAGCATGACGCACAGACCCGTTCGGACGATCTCGTTACTCGCCGGCATCGGATTCGCCATGACGCTGGCCGGCCTCCTGATCCTCGAGGCGAGTCCCGGCGCTCACGGCCAGGGAGCCGGCGCCTCGGCAGGTCCCGTGAACTTCGGCTTTCCGCTCGGCTTTTCGGTCGAGAAGATGGACCGCACCGCTGATCCGAGGAAGGACTTCGGCCGCTACGCGGCGGGCCGCTGGCTCGACGCCGCGACCATCCCGGCCGACAGCCTGCAGATCTCGGGCTACCTCGTGATGAGCAAGGCCGTCGAGGCCCAGCTGCAGGCCATTCTGGAAGAGGCGTCCGCCACAGGCGCCGCCGCCCCCAAGGGCAGCCCGCGGCAGCAGGTGGGCGACCTCTTCGCGTCGGGTATGGACGAGAAGCGCCTGGCCGCTCTCGGTGTGACGCCGCTCAAGGCCGAGTTCGCCCGGATCGCGGCCATCGACACCCCGAAGGCGCTGGCCGAGGCGCTCGCCCGCTTCCAGTTGATGACCACCGAGACGGCGCTGGTGGGCTTCGAGGTCGGCACCGATCCGCAGGACCGCACACGCTACACCATCTACGCCGGCGACAGCGACCTGACCCTGAGCCGGGACAACTACCTGAAGCCGGAGGCCCGCACGATCCGCGACGGCTACGTCACGATGGTGACCGACGACCTCGTGATCGCCGGCCTGACGCCCGAGGCGGCGCGCGCCGCCGCCGCGAAGATCCTCGAGATGGAGACCCGCATCGCGCGCCGGAAGCTGACGGCCGTCGAGAAGCGTGATCCCAACAAGCGGTTCATCCGGACCAGCTATGCGGACTTCAAGCGCCTGCTCTCGAACGTCGACGTGGATGCCTGCTTCGGCGCCGTCGGCCTGCCGCTCGGGCACGAAGTCATCGTCGTCGATCGTGAGGCGTTACGCGAGCGCAACGCGATGCTCGCGGAGTATTCCTGGCGCGACACGCAGACATACCTGCAATGGGAACTGCTGCGGCGCACCGCCGGTGTCCTGACGCCCGCGTTGCTCGGGCCCGGCCATGCGTTCAGCCGCGTGCTGTACGGCGATGTCGAGCAGCCGACGCGCGCCAAGCTCGTGGGCGCGCAGGTGCCGAAGACGCTCGGCCACCCGCTCGCGCAGCTCTACGTCGCCAAGCACTTTCCGGCCGACACGAAGCGCGCCGTAGAGGACCTGATCGGCCGCGTGAAGGCGGAGTTCCGCGGCCGCGTCGAGCAGAACGCCTGGCTCTCCCCGGCGACACGCCGGCAGGCGCTCGACAAGCTGGACAACGTCGTCATCAAGGTGGGGTACCCCTCGACCTGGATCGACTACTCGCCGGTCGACATCCGGCGCGATGACTACTTCGGCAACATCATGCGGCTCAACGAGTTCAGCGTGCGCCGCTCGCTGGCGAAACTCGGACGGCCGGTGACAGACGACGAGTTCGCCGTTGCCGGCACGACCCTGCCGATCGACATCAACGCCGGCTACGCCGCGGACAAGAACGGCATCGAGATTCCGGCCGCGTTCCTGCAGCCGCCGTTCTACGATTCGAAAGCCGACCCGGCAGTGAACTACTGCTCGATTGGCGCGGTCATCGGCCACGAGCTGACGCACGGCTTCGATTCGTCGGGCCGCATGTACGACGCATCCGGCAACGTCCGCGACTGGTGGACGGGCGACGATGCGAAGCGGTTCGAGGAGGAAACGCGCAAGCTGGTGGCGCAGGCGAACGCCTTCGAGGCGCTGCCGGGCCTCCGCCTGAACGGGGCGCTGGAAGTGGGCGAGAACCTCGCCGACGTGGGGGGCGTGGCCCTGGGCTACGCGGCCTTGCGCACGCACCTGCGCGATCATCCCGACGCGAACCGGCCCATCGACGGCTTCTCGCCGGCCGAGCGCTGCTTCCTGGCCTGGGGGCAGTTGTGGGCTGACAAGTCGAACGAAGGGGCCCTTCGGCAGACGCTTCCGGTCGACGGCCATCCGCCGGGCATCTATCGTCTGTTCGCCGCGCCCCAGCACGAGCGCGGCTTCTACGAGGCCTTCGGCATTCGCGCCGGCGACCCGATGTGGCTCGACGAGGCGAAGCGCGTCGTCATCTGGTGAAGACGCCCGCACGGCGGGACTGCGATCGCGTAATGGGAGTGCTTGCCTCGAACCGTACCGTAACCAGTCGTCTTCGTTAGGGAGGTGCAGATGATCCGTAAGCTGGTGTTGACTGTCGTCCTGGCCGCCGCCACAGTGGCCGCGGCCTGCGCTCCGCCCCCGCCGCCCGCTGCTCCGGCCGAACCCGCGTTGAACGCGCCCGCCGACATCGCGGCGCTGAACGCCTCGCGCGAGGCGTTCATGAAGGCGTACGAGGCCGGTGATGCCGTGGCCATCGGCAACCTCTACACGAACGACGCGATCTCCGAGTCGAACAACCAGCCCTCGCTGAAGGGGCGCGACGCCATCGTCGCCAGCCTGAAGGGCATGTTCGAGCAGGTGAGTGTCAAGACCGTGCTGACGGCCGAAGACACGAAGACCCTCGGCGGGGTGGGCGTCGACACCGGCCGCTATGCCGTGATCGTCACGCCGAAGGCCGGCGCGGTCCCCTCAACGAACGAGGGCCGCTACATGGTGGTCTACGTCAAGGAATCCGACGGCCAGTGGCGCGTCTGGCGGGACATGGACAACGCCATCGGGGCCCCCAGGCCCGCAACCGAAGCCAGCCCGGCGCCCGAGAAGGCCAAGTAGGAGCAGCAGCATGACGCAGCATGTCCGGATCGTCGTCATCGCCTGCGCCGTGATCCTCCTGGCTGGCGCGAGCGCCATGGCGCAGTGGGGCCGGGTGTCCCACCCGTCGCGGGGGGCGTGCTTCTTCGAGGGCGCCAACTACGAGGGTCGTTACTTCTGTGCGTCGGCGGACCGGGATGCGCCAACCATCCCGATCGACGCCAACGACAGGATCAGGTCGATCCGCCTCTACGGATCGGTCGAGGTGGTCGTGTACAAGGACGGGGGCTTCCGTGGGTCCTCGCGCCGGTTCACGTCGAGCATCAGCGATCTCTCGCGGGTCGGGTGGGCCGACCGGATCTCGTCCTATCGGATCGAGGAACGCTCCTCCGGCTCCAACGGCGGTTGGGGCGGAGCCTATGGCGGCGGCAGCTGGAACGGGAGCGGCGGCGGCTACGGTGACAGCTGGGGCGGCGCGTACGGCACCGGTTCGCGCAGCAACTCGAGCAACCGCGACGGCGGCCGCTGGACGTATGAGGAGGCCCGGAACATCGTACGCCGCGCCTACCGGTCGACGCTGGGCCGCGAGCCGGACCCCGGCGCGGGGTCATGGGTCGACTCGGTCATGAAGAACAACTGGAGCCAGGGACAGCTCGAGGCCCAACTGAGGAAGTCGCCCGAGTACCGCAACAAGCGCTGATCGTGCCGCGCCCGCCGTCCCCGCGTCGGGGGCGGCGGGCGCGGCGAACCCCGTCTTCGAGGGGGTCTAGTGATTGAATATCTAATATTCAATTTGATTAGGCCTTCGGCGGAGCGTAGACTACCTGCGTGAAGCCCAGAGCCATCGGCCCGAAGCTGCGCGCCCTCGCCGCGACCTTTCCCGCGGTCTACATCGGCGGACCGCGCCAGTCCGGCAAGACCACGCTTGCCCGCGCGACCTTCCCCTCCCACCCTTACGTGTCGCTGGAGGACCCGGACGAGCGGGAATTCGCCGCCACCGACCCGCGCGGCTTTCTGGCAAGGTTCGAGAGCGGCGCCGTGCTCGATGAGGTTCAGCGTGTGCCGTCGATCCTGTCGTATCTTCAGGGCGTCATCGACCAGCATCGAAAGCCTGGCCAGTTCATCCTGACGGGTTCACAGCAGTTCCTGCTGATGCGGGACATCGGTCAGTCACTGGCAGGCCGGGTCGCCGTGGTGGCCCTTCCGCCCTTCAGTCTGGCGGAGTTGACCGGCGTACCCCAGATGGATGCCGCCCGCTTCGAGACGACGACGCCCGGGCGGGTGAGTCCGGCCTTCAGTCTGGCGTGGCTCCTGCGCCAGGGGCTCTACCCGGCGGTTCACGAGACCGGGGCTGATGCGGCCGACTGGATGTCCTCGTATTACCGCACGTACGTCGAGCGCGACGTGCGCGACCTCCTCGCGATTGGTGATCTCGACGCGTTCGGCCGCTTCGTCCGGCTGTGCGGCGGCCGCACCGGACAGCTCCTGAATCTCTCGTCTCTGGGATCGGACGCTGGCGTGAGCCACACGACGGCTCGGCGCTGGCTGTCGGTGCTCGTGACGAGCGGGCTCGTCATCCTGCTCCAGCCGCATCATGCCAACTTCTCGAAGCGTCTGATCAAGAGCCCAAAGCTGTATTTCCTCGACACGGGGCTGCTGTGCTACCTGCTTCGGATCACGCGTGACGCGGAGGTGGCCACCCACCCGCTGCGCGGAGCGATCTTCGAGACGCTGGTGGTCTCCGAACTGTTCAAGCTGTTCGCCGCCCAGGGGCAGGATCCGCCGTTGTTCTTCTGGCGCGACCAGTCAGGGCACGAGGTGGACCTGATCATCGAGCGTGGCGGGAGGCTGGTTCCCGTCGAAATCAAATCAGGCGCGACGATTGCCAGCGATTTCTTTGCGGGATTGAACTACTGGCTCGGCCTGCCCGGCAACGTCGAACGCCGCGGCGTGCTCGTGTACGGCGGCGATACGCAGCCTCACCGGCGTGCCGGCCACATAGTACGGCCGTGGTATGCCTGTTCGTAGCCCTTCGAGGCGACCGCGTGCATCCTTGCCGCCGCTGTCCGGAAGGCGGTCCCGACCCATGCTACGCCGACGGCGATCGCCGGTTCAGCGGCGCTCGTCGTCGGGCCGCCAGCCGAGGACGTTGCGGAGGACCGACCAGCGCGGCCGCCTGTCCTCGGCGCCACGGCCGAGAACCCAGTAGTCGTAGGCGCGCTGGACCATGCCCTCGCTCTGCGCGAAGACAATCCACTCGTTCACCGCGTCGGCCATGCGTTCGGCGTCCGGCGCGAGCCCGAACGCGTACGGCAGCCTCGCCGGGTCCGGCTGCGGCACGACCACCGCGAACTCCGGGTGCAGCAGCGTGAACGCGGCGCCGCCCTCGGCGGGCATCAGGAACGCGTCGATCCCGGAGTGTTCGCCGGCGAAGAACTCGCCGGCCGACTTGAAGACGACCAGTTCCGCGTCGGCGCCGCCGAAGTAGCGGTTGATGCTGAAGGCCAGCTGCCTGGTGTCGAGAGGGACTCCCACCTTGAGCCCCCGCCGGCGCCGGAGCGCCTCGATGCTGGCGAACTCCTCCCGGCGCTCGTCCCGCACGACCAACCCGACGGTGCCGGTGAAGTACGGGCTCGACATGTGGACCGAGCCGAACCAGAAGGGGCGCACCCACATGCCGGGCATCACGTCGATCTCGCCGCCGGCGAGCATCGCCGGCAGATCCTCCCAGTCGATCGGCACGAACTCGGGCTTGAGGCCGAACGATTCGGCGAGGCTGTGGGCGAGCTCGACGTCGAAGCCGACCAGCTGGCGGCTCCGG
>Ga0209391_10000206_pt1 | contig 24993 bp, 34 predicted proteins | sample PPLLak3March2015_FD_187246 | JGI IMG/M metagenome (GOLD analysis project Ga0209391, IMG submission 187246) | Freshwater sediment microbial communities from Prairie Pothole Lake near Jamestown, North Dakota, USA - PPLs Lake P7 Core (1) Depth... | ecosystem: Environmental > Aquatic > Freshwater >...
CGGACGAGAGCGTCAGCGTCAGCGACAACGGCCGCGGCATCCCCGTGGGCATCCACGAGCAAACTGGCCTGTCGGCTTTGACGGTGGTGATGACCAAGCTGCATGCGGGCGGCAAGTTCGGCGGCGGCGGCTACAAGGTCTCCGGCGGCCTGCACGGCGTCGGCGTCTCGGCCGTCAACGCTCTGTCCGAGTGGCTGGAGGTGGAGGTGCGGCGCGAGGGGAAGGTCTGGCGGCAGCGCTTTGAGCGCGGCATTCCCAAGACCGGCGTCGACGCTATCGGCAAGATGAAGCCGGGCGAATCCACCGGCACCAAAGTCACCTTCCTGCGCGACACTACCATCTTCGAGGTGTTGGACTATCGCTACGACACCCTCTTGCAGCGTTTCCGCGAGATGGCCTTCCTGACGCGCGGCGTGACGATCAGTTTCAGCGACTTGCGCAGTGAGCAGCCGCGCCACAACACCTTCTACTTCGAGGGCGGCGTGCAGAGCTTCGTGCGTTATCTGAACAAGAACCGCGAGGTGCTGCACGAGCCGATCTACGTCGAGCGGGAGATCGAGGGTATCCTGATTGAAGCTGCCTTGCAGTACACCGACGGCTACAACGAGTCGACCTACACCTTTGCCAACACCATCAACACGCCCGACGGCGGCAGCCATCTGACCGGCCTGCGCACCGCGCTAACCCGCACAGTCAACGACTACGCGCGCAAGCAGAACATGCTCAAGGAGAACGAGGCCGGCTTCACAGCCGACGACACGCGCGAGGGACTGACCGCCATCGTCAGCGTCAAGCTGCCCGACCCGCAGTTCGAGAGCCAGACCAAGGTCAAGCTGCTCAACGCCGAAGTCAAGACCCACGTGCAGCAGGCTGTGGGCGAAGCCCTGACCGAGTGGATGGAGGGCAACCCGCGCGACGCCAAGAAGATCGTGGAGAAATGCCAGACCAGCAGCCGTGCGCGCGACGCCATGCGCAAGGCCAGGGACCTGGTGATCCGCAAGAGCGCGCTGGAGAGCGCCACCCTGCCCGGCAAGCTGGCCGACTGCTCCGAGCGCGACCCGGCCAAGTCGGAACTTTACATAGTGGAAGGCGACTCGGCCGGAGGCAGTGCCAAACAGGGCAGGGATCGGCGCTTCCAGGCAATTCTGCCTCTGCGCGGCAAGATTCTCAACGTCGAAAAGGCCCGCCTGGACAAGGCGCTGGCCAACAAGGAGATCCAGGCGCTGATTACGGCGCTGGGCACAGGCATTGGCGACCAACTCAACGTGGAAAACCTGCGCTATGGCCGCGTTTTGATTATGACAGATGCTGACGTGGATGGTAGCCACATCCGCACGCTGCTGCTGACCTTCTTCTTCCGCTACATGGAGCCGCTGATCGCCAACGGCCACCTGTACATCGCCCAGCCGCCGTTGTACCTACTCAAGGCCGGCAAGGAGGAGTACTACGTCTACAACGACGAGGAGAAGGACCGGGTCATGAAGCGGCTGGCCGGTAAGAAGGTCAACATCCAGCGCTACAAGGGTCTGGGCGAGATGAACGCCGAGCAGCTCTGGGACACCACCATGAACCCGGAGAATCGCACCCTGTTGCAGGTGACCATCGAGGACGCGGCCGCGGCCGACCGCACCTTCGACATGCTGATGGGTTCAGCCGTGCCGCCCCGTAAGCGCTTCATCCAGACCCACGCCAAGCAGGTGCGCAACCTGGACGTATAGCTGTTGCCATGCCTCACGTAACACGTAATGCGTAACCCGTAACAATCTGCTCCAGGGCGAGACGAGTTACGCATTACGTGTTTTTGGCCCATTGAAATTCCTCGGTCTTCGATTTGACGGGGCGTGGGGCCGATGGTACGATGGCGCGGGCGATCTGGCGTGCGAAGCAACCGTAGCCAGCCAAGTTCCTAGTTGTTCCTATGAGTTCCTCCCAGTTCTCTTCCACCCCCACCAGCTTGGTCGAAAGCCTCCTGGCAGGCAACCGCCGCGCTTTGGCGCGCACGATCACGCTGATCGAAAATGACGGCGCTGAAGCCCACGAAGCTTTAGCCGCGCTCTATCGCCGCACCGGCCAGGCGCACATCGTGGGCGTCACCGGCTCGCCCGGCACCGGCAAATCCACCCTGGTCAACGCGCTGGCCAAGGCCTACCGCAAGAGCGGCTACACCGTGGGCATCATTGCGGTAGACCCCACCAGCCCCTTCACCGGCGGCGCGCTGCTGGGCGACCGGGTCAGGATGCGCGATCTGAGCGGCGACCCCGGCATTTTCATTCGCTCCATGGCCACGCGCGGCAGCTTGGGCGGGCTGGCCCAGGCCACGGCCGACGTGATCCTGGCGCTGGACGCGGCCGGCTTTCAGCGCATCCTGGTGGAGACGGTGGGCGTCGGCCAGGCCGAGGTGGACATCGCCAGCACCGCCCACAGCACCATCGTGGTCGAGGCGCCGGGCATGGGCGATGAGGTGCAAGCTATCAAGGCTGGCGTGCTGGAGATCGCCGACATCCTGGCCGTTAACAAAGCCGACCGCGAAGGCGCGGACAAGACCGTGACTGCGTTGCACATGGTGCTGGGCAGCGGCGGCCCCTCTATGCGCCAGGTGCATCACCACGGCCAGTGGATGGAAGCCGGCTCACCGCAGCCGGAGGACGTTGGCGGATGGACGCCGCCCATCATCAAGACCGTGGCCCTGCGCGACCAGGGCATCGGCGATCTGCTGGAGGCCGTCGAGCAGCATCGGGGCTATTTGCTGGCCAGCGGCGAGCTGCAACGGCGGGAAGAGGACCGGGCCCGGACGGCGTTGGTGCATATCCTGCAGGCAGCCGTGTTGCGCCGTCTGCAAGAGAACGTACCGTCGCAGCAGTTGCGGCAATTGGTGAGCGACGTGGCCGGCCGTAAGCTGGACCCCTACAGCGCGGCCGAGCGTCTGCTGCCGGCCGTTTTGTCGGCCAGTTGAGTGGAGGTGACGCATGACCAAGAAACGAACATCGTCTTCCGCCTTGGCGCTGGCCAACGGTGAAGGCAACGTCCATCCATCGATCACCGTCACAGGCAATGGCTCCGAGGCCGCGCTCACACCTGCGGCGGCAGCGCAGACCGATGACAGCTTCAAGCTCTACGGCGACCTGGCCATCTATAGCGGCACGGCCCATCGCGAGCTGGCCCAGGAGGTCGCCGACTATTTACACGTGCCGCTGGGTGGCGCTGACGTCTTTCAGTTTGCCAACAGCAACACCTTCGTGCGCCTGCACGAGAGCGTACGCGGCAAGGATGTCTTCCTGATTCAGCCTACCTCGCCGCCCACCAACGATAACCTGATGGAGCTGTTGATCTTCATCGACACGCTGCGGCGCGACTCGGCCGGACGCATCACGGCGGTGGTGCCGTTCTACGGCTATGGCCGGACGGACAAGAAGGACCAGCCGCGCGTGCCGATCACTGCCCGCCTGGTTGCCGATCTGATCGCCACGGCCGGCGCGGATCGTTTCCTCACGGTTGACCTGCATGCCGGACAGATTCAGGGCTTTTTCAGCATTCCCACCGACGAGTTGCCGGCCAGGCACTTGTTTTTCGACTATTTCAGCCGGCAGAAGGTCTGTCCAGAGGATACCGTCGTGGTGTCGCCCGACATCGGCGGGGTGCGCCGCTCGCGTGATTTGGCCGAGCGGCTGGGCCTGCCGCTGGCCATCATCGAGAAACGGCGTTCCAAGGACGGCGATGAGACGACCATGTACAACGTCATCGGCAATGTCGCTGGCAAAAACGTGATTATCGTCGACGACGAGATCGATACAGCCGGCACGTTGACTGACGCCGCCCGTTTTCTGCGCAAGGCCGGCGCGCAGCAGTTGATTGCCGCAGCCACCCATGCCGTCTTTTCCAGACCGGCCGCAAAACGCCTTGGCAACAGCGAGATTGGCCAGGTTGTGGTGACCGACACGGTGCCGATCTCCGCCAGAAAGCGTGAACGGATCGGCGACCGGTTGCGTGTGATCAGCGTAGCCCCTCTGTTGGGCGACGTAATTCGACGCATCCACGATGGAAGATCAGTAGGAGAGTTGTTCAACGAATGAGCGAGCACAGAACAGAAGTCAGAGGTCAGAGGTCGCAACGCGCTGGCGTAAGAAGCGTCGGCGCTCTGTTGTTGGTTGTGGTAGCCTTGGCTCTTGCAGCTTGTGGCGCCAGCCAGCCGGCCGAGCCGGCGGCAGTGGACACGCCTACGGCTGTGCCAACGGCGACAGCGCTGCCTACATCGACGCCGACTCTGGCGCCGACTTTCACGCCAGCGCCAGCGCCGACCGATACCCCCACACCCGTGCCCACCGATACGCCGACTCCGACCCCGGAGCCAGCGACTGGTCGTCCACCGGCTAGCCCAGAGATCGTCTATGTGGGCAACGCCACGACTCCCGGGGGCGATCCCCAGGTCAACATCAGCTTCGACGTGCAAGGCGATCCGGCGCAGTTGATTAAAATCCTCGACATTCTCGACCAGTACGGGGTGCGCACGACTTTCTTCATGCAAGGCGAGTGGGTGCAGCAGTACCCCGAAGCCACTCAGGAGATCGCGCGCCGCGGCCATGAGCTGGGCAACCACTCCTGGACGCACTTCAATTTTAGCGAAATGACTGCGGAAGAGGTGACCAAGGAGCTGGAAGACACCGAGGCGTTGGTTCAGGAACTGACCGGTCAGACAACCAAGCCCTACTTCCGTCCACCCTTTGGCTCGCGCAGCACGCTCAGTATCGAGACGGCCTATGACCTGGGGTATACGACCATCATCTGGACCTATGGCGCGGACGAGTGGCGCGACGGCGCGACCGCGCAGACCATCTACGACAACGTCTATGGCAACAAGGCGCCCGGCGCGCTCTACTACACCCACACTGACCGCCAGATCATCATCGATGCCCTGCCGCGTGTGATCGAAGCCTTCCAGGCCGACGGCTTCAAGTTGGTGACGGCGGGTGAAATCTTGATGCCGCCGGCCGAGTAAAACGCGCAGGCGTCCAGCGACCTCGTAAGGCTTGTGCCCGATGGCAGTACAAACAACTCCAGCAATGGAGCCAGGTGAGCAGGTTGAGCATCAACTGCCTGGCGTAGGTGACGCGGCGCGGCTGCTGGCCAGTCTGCGCGCCAGCATGGCGCACCATGAGATCGTCGAGGGCAAGCAGCTTTCGCCGCTGATTGCCTATCTGAGCGCCTGGCAATCGCTGCGGCTGTCCAGGACCCATGCCGACATGCTGCGCGACGAGCGTTTCAGCCTGGGCTGTCGCTTCTTTCTGGATGATATCTACGCGCCGAAGGATTTCAGCCAGCGTGATTACGACGGCCATCGCATCTACAACTTCATGAACCGCTTTCTGCCCGAGGCGACGCTGGCGCCGCTGGCTATGGCTCTTGAAGTTAACTCGTTGACCCAGCAGCTTGACCTGGCGCTGGCTGAGGCCATGCGCGATCATCTGGGCGTCGTCGATCGCTTCGACCGCTGGCAGTACGAGCAGGCCTACCGGCTGTGTAACAACTACGACACCCGCGCCAGGCAGATTCGGCTGATCGTGGCAGTGGGCGGCCAGCTCGAGCGGGTGCGCCGTGTGCCCTTTGTCCAGACCACGCTGCGGCTGGCTCGCGGCCCGGCCCAGCGGCTGGGCTGGTTTGAGATGCAGGATTTCCTGGAGCGCGGCTATCTGGCATGGAAGTCGATACGCGAGCCGGCGACCTTCCTGGCTAACATCCAACAGAGCGAGATGGCAATTTTGGACCGCATTTATGGTGTTGCTGGAGGAGCCCCGGAGTCCAACCCCTTCCTGGTCAGCGATGGGGCGCCGCCTGAGATCGTTCTGATTTGACAAAGCCAGGCCATGTGCATATACTGCCAGAGTGCTGCAAGCTTTTCGGCTTGCAGCATTAGTTTGGCTGCGCGTCGGTTCTATGCTATAATTCCGACGCAGGCCGACGTAGCTCAATTCGGCAGAGCTTCCGCCTTGTAAGCGGACGGTTGCCGGTTCAAGTCCGGCCGTCGGCTCCTCTGGCCCAGCAGACCAGCGAGTTGGCTGACGGTCAGTGTTAACAACCTTAATATGGGCAGGTACCCAAGCGGCCAAAGGGGGCTGACTGTAAATCAGCTGGCAACGCCTTCGGTGGTTCGAATCCGCCCCTGCCCACCATAACAAAGTACACAAGTAGACAAGGGTCAAGGATACAAGGCCGGAAACTCAGCGCCTTGTCTACTGTTCACTTGTCTACTTGTCTACTTTTTTCCGCCCGCGTAGCTCAGTCGGTAGAGCACGTTCTTGGTAAGAACGGGGTCATCGGTTCAAGTCCGATCGTGGGCTCTCAGAATGGTCTTAGTCAATCCAGAATTGACGTCGAATTGTGAGCGGCCGCCCCGGTGTGGGCGGCCCAATCGCGAGTAAGTAGCACATAAAAGGATTTGTGTCGCATGGCAAAGCAAGTATTTCAGCGAACCAAGCCACACGTTAACGTTGGCACCATTGGCCACATCGATCACGGCAAGACAACTCTGACAGCAGCCATCACGAAGGTGTTGGGGCTGAAGGGTTGGGCTGACTTTCGGGCATTCGACAGCATCGACAATGCGCCGGAAGAGAAGGCGCGCGGCATCACAATTGCCATTGCCCATGTCGAGTACCAGACCGAGAATCGGCATTATGCGCACGTGGACTGCCCCGGGCACGCCGACTACATCAAGAACATGATCACCGGTGCGGCGCAGATGGACGGTGCGATCCTGGTGGTGGCGGCGCCGGAAGGGCCGATGCCGCAGACGCGCGAGCACGTGTTGCTGGCGCGGCAGGTGGAAGTGCCGGCGATGGTAGTGTTCTTGAACAAAGTGGACATGATGGAAGACGAGGAGCTGTTGGAGCTGGTGGAGCTGGAGCTGCGCGAGCTGTTGGACAGCCAGCACTTTCCTGGCGACGACACGCCGATCGTGCGCGGCAGTGCGTTGAAGGCGCTGATGAGCGACAGCAAGGACGTGGCGGCGCCTGAGTACCAGTGCATCTGGGAACTGATGCGGGTGGTGGACGAGTACATACCGACGCCGGTGCGCGAGACAGACAAGCCGTTTCTGATGCCGGTGGAAGACGTGTTCTCGATCAAGGGTCGCGGGACAGTGGTGACCGGTCGTATCGAGCGCGGGACCGTCAAGACGATGGAAGAGATCGAGATCGTCGGGCTGAAGGCGACGCGCAAGGTGGTGGTGACGGGCGTGGAGATGTTCCGCAAGCTGCTGGATCAGGGCCAGGCAGGCGACAACGTGGGATGTCTGCTGCGCGGCGTGAACCGGGACGATGTGGAGCGCGGGCAAGTGTTGGCGAAGCCTGGCAGCATCAAGCCGCACACCAAGTTCCTGGGTGAGGTGTATGTGCTGAAGAAGGAAGAGGGTGGCCGCCACACGCCATTCTTCGACGGCTACCGGCCGCAGTTCTACATTCGGACGATGGACGTGACGGGTGTGGCGCAGTTGCCGGAGGGCGTGGAGATGGTCATGCCGGGCGACAACGTCAATCTGTCGGTGGAGCTGATCGTGCCTGTGGCGCTGGAGGCTGGCTCCCGCTTCGCCATCCGCGAAGGTGGCCGCACCGTCGGCGCCGGCGTCATCACCAAAGTGGAAAACTAAGCAGGGTAAACCTGGCTCGCCAGTCGAAATCAACTCGAAACGCGTAGGGAGAAGGTAATCCGATCTTTCTTGAACGGTATGCCTTCTCTCTACAGCATGACAGCAGGAAGAAACATGGCAAAAAAGCCGCTTCGCATCAAGCTTAAGGCATACGACCACCGGGTTCTGGACAACTCCGTGCGCCAGATCGTTGACGCTGCTGAGCGCACGGGCGCCACGGTGATCGGCCCTGTGCCGCTGCCGACGCGCATCGAGAAGTTCACGGTCATGCGCAGTACCTTCATCGACAAAGACTCACGTGAGCAGTTCGAGATCCGGACCCACAAGCGACTGATCGATATCCTTGAGCCGAGCAGCAAGACGATCGACAGCCTCATGCGTCTCCACCTGCCTGCCGGTGTTGACATCGAAATCAAATTGTAGTTGCAGGTCGCAAGCTGCAAGTCGCAAATTGAGACAGCGAACCCATCGCACTCAACTGGCAACCTGCAACTCGCAACTTTTCACCTACATCGTTCGGGATGATGAGACTCGCCCAGAGTCTACAGTCCCCAGAAGGAAATGAACCAATGAAGGGTTTACTGGGCCGAAAAATTGGCATGACGCAGGTCTTCAACGAAGGCGTGGTCGTGCCAGTAACTGTAATTGAAGTAGGACCGTGCTACGTCACCCAGAAGAAGACCAACGACGCAGACGGCTACAGTGCCATCCAGGTAGGGTTTGGCGAGACCAAGCCCAAGCGGCTGGCCAAGGGTGAGCTTCAGCACCTCAAGCGCAATGCAATTCCAGCACTGCGTTACCTGCGGGAAATTCCTGTCAAGGAAGAAGACCTGGGGAGCTTTGAAGTTGGACAAAAGCTCAATGCCGACGTTTTCGCCTCGGGTGAACTGGTCGATGTAACCGGCACTTCCAAGGGCCGCGGCTTTCAGGGCGCCATCAAGCGTCACAACTTCAATCGCCAACCAAAGACTCACGGCGCTTCTGACCGCGAACGCGCTCCTGGCTCGGCTGGCGCCGGCACTACTCCTGGCCACACGTACAAGGGCCATCGGGGCCCCGGTCACATGGGCAACCAACGGGTAACGGTGCAGGGGTTGACGGTCGTGCGTGTCGATGCTGAACGCAACATGCTCGTGGTGCGTGGCGCCATTCCCGGCCCCAAGGGCGGGTTGGTCATCGTGCGCGAGGCGAGGAAACAGGGGTAAGTGAAGATGTTAGTACCAGTTCACAACATGGCTGGAGATAAAGTCGGCGAGATCGAACTGCGCGACGATATCTTCGCAGCCCCCATCAACAAGACAGTTATGCACCAGGCACTGGTGCGCCAGCTCGCCAACGCCCGTCGCGGGACCCACAAGGTCAAGGAACGCGGTGAGGTAGCCGGCGGCGGCCGCAAACCCTGGCGTCAGAAGGGTACTGGCCGGGCGCGGCAAGGCAGCACGCGCGCGCCGCAGTGGCGGGGTGGCGGTATTGTATTTGGCCCCACGCCACGCTCCTATGAGCAGAAGATGCCGCGCAAGATGCGCCGTGTCGCCATGCGTTCGGCGCTGTCGGCCAAGGCTGGCAACGAGCAAATCGTGGTCGTCCAGGAGTTGACGTTAGCGCAGCCCAAGACCAAGGAGATGGTCGGCATTCTTCGTAACCTCAAGGTGGAGAAGAGCGCTCTGATCTTGCTGCCAGAACGCAACGCCAACGTCGAACTGTCGGCGCGCAATTTGCCGGACGTTAAGGCGCTTCAGGCGGGCTACATGAACATGCGCGACCTGCTGGGCTACAGCACGCTGATCGTCACCACCGATGCGATCAACGAGATCGAGCGCATCCTGGGATAAGCGTAGGAGAATTGGATCATGCATGTAAGAGAAGTTCTACGCCGTCCCTTGATGACGGAAAAGACCAACATTCAGGCGGACGAAGATAATCAGTATTCGTTCGAGGTTGATCGGCGGGCTAACAAACTCCAGGTGAAGGATGCTGTCGAGGCTAACTTCGACGTGACCGTCGAGAAAGTGCGCGTCATCAACATGCCCGCTCGCATGGGCCGCCGCGGCCGCCGCATCGTCATCAAGAAGTCGGCATGGAAGAAGGCTGTCGTGACGCTGGCTAAAGGTGATAGCATCCGCTGGGTCGAGGGCGTCTAGGCGCTCGGTGACGTCACAGACGGAACGAGGAGATAAACATGGGTATTCGGGTTTACAAGCCTACGTCGCCTGGCCGCCGCGGCATGAGTGTGCTGACCTTCGATGACATCACCAAGATCCGGCCAGAGCGTTCGCTGGTTGAGCCGCTGCCGCGCCAGTCGGGACGCAATAATCGCGGCAAGATCACCGTGCGTCATCGCGGCGGTGGCCACAAGCGATTGTATCGCATCATCGACTTCAAACGTGATAAGTTCGGCGTGCCGGCTCGCGTTGCTTCGATCGAATACGATCCCAACCGCTCGGCCCGCATTGCGCTGCTGGTCTACGCCGACGGCGCCAAGCGCTACATTCTGGCCCCGTTGGGCCTGAACGTGGGCGACGGCGTGCAGTCCGGCCCAAGCGCTGACATCCGCGTTGGTAATGCGCTGCCGCTGCACCGCATTCCCCTGGGTACAGTGGTGCATAACATCGAGCTGCAGCCGGGCCGCGGCGGGCAGATGGCGCGTGCTGCCGGCACATCGGCGCAGCTGATGGCTCGTGAGGGTGACTATGCCACCCTGCGCCTGCCCAGCGGCGAGATGCGCAAGGTCAATGTCAACTGTCTGGCGACCATCGGCCAGGTCGGCAACACCGATCACAGCAACATCACCATCGGCAAGGCTGGCCGCAAGCGCTGGATGGGCCGGCGGCCCGAAGTGCGCGGTGTGGCTATGGATCCCTCCGCTCACCCGCACGGTGGCGGTGAAGGTCGCTCCCCCATCGGTATGCCTGGTCCCAAGACTCCTTGGGGCAAGCCAACCCTGGGCTACAAGACGCGGCGCAACAAGGCGACAGATAAGTACATCGTGCGCCGCCGTGGCCCGCGACGTCGTCGAAAGTAAGATCGGCGGCTGACGCCGCTGTCTGGCAGTTGAGCACGGTCATTCTGCGATTGCGCTAAGGCGCAGATGCCTGCCCAACAGAGCGACAGCGTTCCCTGGCCAGCCAGCGCTAAGATACGAGGTTCACAGATGTCGAGATCGGTCAAAAAAGGGCCATTCATTGACCCGAAGCTGCTGAAGAAAATCGAGAACATGAACCGCACCGGCGAGAAGCGCATTCTCAAGACTTGGTCACGCGCTTCGACGGTCTTCCCTCAGATGGTGGGCCACACCATTGCGGTGCATGACGGTCGCCGGCACGTTCCTGTCTATGTTTCCGAAAACATGGTTGGGCACAAGCTGGGCGAGTTCGCTCCTACCCGCTTCTTCCGCGGCCACGTGTCGAAAGAGAAACGGGCCAAGCGCCGCTAGGTTCTGTTCTAAAGAATTGGCATGGGTACCGCGCTTCAGTGCTGGTCCCTTCGGGTTAGTTCCCAATACTGGTGGATAGACCAGAGAGCAGACTATGATTACAGAGAATCTGACACAAGTGCAGGCACAGCGCAAGCACGTAGGCATCTCGGCGCAGAAGGTGCGCCTGGTGGTCAACCAGGTGCGCGGTATGCGAGCCGAAGATGCGTTGATCACGCTGAGCTTCATGCCTCAGTCGGCCGCCCGAGAGGTCTACAAGGTAGTCGCTTCAGCTCTGGCCAACGCAGAGCAGAATGAAGGCTTGGAGCGCGAGGATATGTGGATCAGCGAGATCTATGCTGACGAGGGACCGCTGCGCAAATGGCGCCGCTTCGGCGCCCGCGGACGGTTCAAGCCGATCCTCAAGCGGTCTTCGCACATCACAGTAGTGCTCCAGGAGCGCCTGCAGTAGGGAGCGAGGATCCCCTCGCCCCAGACAAATACGCTTCAGGGATAGCACCGCTTGAATCTGCTGCGCACAGCCGGGCCGCCGAGGCCTTTTGTGCCAACATCGTAGCAGCGCTGAACTGAACGTGACGGAGAAGTCTTTTCCTTACTAGGAGGACACCTTGGGTCGCAAAGTACATCCTTATGGTTTTCGCTTAGGCGTTATCAAAGACTGGCGTGCGCGCTGGTTTGCTGACAAAAAGCGCTACACTGAACTGCTCAGTGAAGATCGCATGATCCGTGAGATGATCCGCAAGGAGATTCCGAAGGCGTCGATCTCCGAGATCGAGATCGAGCGGCAGCGCAACTACGTGCATGTGTGGATTCACACCGCCAAGCCCGGTATCATTATTGGCCGCAAGGGCGCTAACGTCAACCAACTGCGCACACGGCTGCAAGAGGTGACCAACAAGCGCGTCAAGGTCGATGTGACTGAGATCACCCGACCGGAGATCGACGCTTATCTGGTGGCTGAGAGCATCGCCGAGCAGATCGAGCGCCGCATTTCGCACAAGCGCGCCATGAAGCAGGCTGTCACCCGCGCCATGCGCCAGGGCGCCGAAGGCGTCATGATCACGGTGGCGGGCCGCTTGTCCGGTTCGGAGATGGCGCGCAGGGAAACCCAGCGCGAGGGCCAGGTGCCGCGCCACACGCTGCGCGCTGACATCGAATATGCCCACGCTGAAGCGCTGACCACTTACGGTCGCATCGGCATCAAGGTGTGGATCTACAAGGGCCAGGTTCTGCCCGAGAAGGCCGCCCAAGCTGCGCAGGTTGCCGCTCAGGCCGCCCAGGTTGCCAGTTGACGCTGCACTGACAGCGACGGCTGGGTGCTGCGCAGGCATGCTGTGATGACCCCTGGGTCAGGCCATGTCAGCGCCAGCCAAGTAGAGGAGATGTAGTGCCATGTTGATGCCAAAACGTGCAAAATATCGAAAGCAATTCCGCGGCCGGATGCGCGGCTATAGCCAGCGCGGCAACACAGTCAATCAGGGCGAGTTCGGCCTGCAGGCTTTGGAGCCTTGCTGGATGACCTCCCGCCAGATTGAGGCTGCCCGCCGCGCGATCGTGCGCTACGTGCGCCGCGGCGGTAAAGTGTGGATTAAGGTCTTCCCGGACAAGCCGGTGACCGCCAAAGCCGCAGAGACCCGCATGGGCAGCGGCAAGGGCGCAGTGGATCACTGGGTAGCCGTTGTTCGCCCTGGCCGTGTTCTGTTCGAGATTGCCGGCGTGAGCGAGGAAGTGGCCAAAGAGGCGATGGAACGGGCCTCTCATAAGCTGCCCATCCGTACACAGTTCGTCAAGCGTGAAACTCTAGGAGAAGGATAATCATGCAAGCCTATGAGATTCGAAGCTTGACCACCGCCGAAATCGGCCAGAAGCTGGATGAGGCTTACGAAGAGCTGTTCAATCTGCGCTTCCAACGGGCCACAGGTCAGTTGAAGAACACAGCGCGCAAGGTGCAGTTGCGCCGAGAGATCGCCCGATTGAAGACTGTCCTGCGCGAGCGAGAGCTGACCGCCTGGATGGCTCAGGAGAAGAAGTAACGATGCGCGAACAACGAAAAGTGATGGTCGGCCGTGTGACCAGCGACAAGATGGACAAATCCGTAGTCGTGCAGACGCAGCGGACCAGTCGGCATCCGATCTACGGCAAGGTGATTCGCAGACATCAAAAGTTCATGGCCCACGACGAGAGCAACCAATGCACCGTTGGCGACGTTGTGCGTATTGTTGAAGCGCGGCCCACGAGCCGCCGCAAACGCTGGGTTGTGGACGCTATCCTGGAGCATGTTGAGGCATAGCGCCTTGCAGGCAGCCAGATCCAGTCCCTGCGGGACGGTTCCCAATACCAGGAGTGTGAGCTATGATCCAAAAAGAGAGCCGGCTAAAGGTTGCTGACAACACAGGCGCCAAGGAATTGCTGTGCATCCAGGTGCGCGGCAGCACGCGACGGCGCTATGGCCACGTCGGTGATGTCATCGTCGCGACGGTCAAGCAAGCGGCGCCCCACAGCTCGGTCAAAAAAGGTGACATCGTTAAAGCTGTTATCGTGCGTACCGCCAAGGAGTTTTCCCGACCGGACGGCAGCACGATTCGTTTTGACGACAACGCGGCTGTGATTATCGACGACAACAAGAATCCCAAGGGCACACGCATCTTTGGTCCAGTCGCGCGTGAATTACGCGAGCGGGGCTACATGAAGATCGTTTCGTTGGCCCCAGAGGTGTTGTGATGCATATCAAGACAGGTGATACCGTTGAAGTGATCAGCGGTGAGAACAAAGGTGAGCGCGGTGAGGTCCAACGCCTGATGCGCGGTCGCTTGAGCGGCCGTAAGCAGGGGCAACAAGACCCCAACGACGTGCGGGTACTTGTTGCCGGCGTGAACATGATCATTAAGCATCAGCGCCGCACCGGCAACGTTCGAACCCAGACCGGGCGCATCGAGCGCGAGGCGCCGATCGACATCAGCAACGTGATGTTGGTCTGCCCCAGGTGCGGAAAGGCCACCCGAGTGGCCCATGAGATCACCGGGGATGGCAGGAAGCTGCGGCGCTGCAAGAAGTGCGGCGAAACGATCGAGTAAGTCGAAGGCTAGACCCGCTGATGCGGCTCAGTTCAATTCCAACGCTGCATAGAGCGCTTGCTAGCAGGAGATAGGTATGGCGAAGCTAAAAGATCGATACAGCAACGAAGTCGTCCCTGCGTTGCGGGGAGAGTTTCAGTACGTTAACCCGATGCAGGTGCCGCGTATCCAGAAGATCGTGGTCAACATTGGCATGGGCGAGGCTTTGCAGAACGCCAAGGCGCTGGATGCAGCTATCGGCGATCTGACGACCATTGTCGGCCAGAAGCCTGTCACAACTAAGGCCCGCCGTTCGATTGCTGGGTTCAAGCTGCGCGAGGGCAACACCATTGGCGTTATGGTGACGCTGCGTGGGGACAGGATGTGGGATTTCCTGGACCGTCTGTGCAACATCGCCTTGCCCCGCCAGCGCGACTTTCGCGGTATCTCTGCGGATGGGTTCGACGGCCGAGGCAACTACAGCCTGGGCCTGCGCGAGCAACTGATCTTCCCGGAGATCGACTATGACAAGATCGACAAGGTGCGCGGCATGTCGGTCACCATTGTGACCACGGCCAACACCGACGAGGAAGGCCGCCGCTTGCTGGCGCACCTGGGCATGCCCTTCCAGCAGGCTGGGCAGGCCCGGTAATCGAGGGATGCTTCGGCACCTTCGGTCAGCATGACACTCATGCAGGTCGTGTCACCCTGAGGCTCGGCGAAGGGTCTCGGCGTAATCGAGGGATGCTTCGGCACCTTCGGTCAGCAAGACGACAGACGAAGAGGCAGGTACCTTGGCTAAGAAATCCATGATCAACCGTGAGCAGCATCGCAAGTATCCGACTCGAGTCCGCAATCGCTGCACTGTCTGCGGTCGGCCTCGCGGCTACATGCGCAGGTTCAAGCTGTGCCGTATCTGCTTCCGCAAGGAAGCGCTGGAAGGCCGGCTTCCGGGCGTGGTCAAATCCAGTTGGTAAGCTGAACAGTGCAGCCTGGGCTGCGCGGCGCCATGCGATGCATGGCAACCAAGACAAAGCGATAGAAGGATTCTTGGACGGCAGTGCAGCGCCCCGAGTGCGCTGCGTCGTTTCAGAGTCGATGGAGTTCACAACGCTATGATGACAGATCCCATTGCGGACATGTTGAATCGCATCAGCAACGGGCTGTTGGCTCGGCACAAACAAGTGACGATGCCCAGCTCGAAGGTAAAGGTCGCCATTGCGCGCATCCTGAAAGAAGAAGGGTATATCAAGAACTACCAGATTACCCGGGATGAGCCGCAACCCTACCTGCGCGTCATACTGAAATACGACGACGATCGCCAGCCGGTGATCTCCAAACTGCGGCGTGTCAGCAAGCCCGGCCGTCGGGTCTATGTGGGTCGCGAGGAGATTCCTTGGGTCCTCAACGGGATGGGCATTGCCATCGTCTCAACGCCGCGCGGGATCCTCACCGGTCAACAGGCCCGGCGCATGAAGGTGGGCGGCGAGGTTATTGCTTACATTTGGTAGCTTGAGCGCGTGTCGAGAACCAGGGATACTTCGGTCCCTGCGGCCTCAGCACGACACGAGCCAAGTCATTATCGTAGCAAGCAATTAACTCGTCTTCCATTGGAGGTGTAGTGTGTCAAGAATTGGACGATTGCCCATTTCTCTTCCTAAAAACGTTACCGTCGATGTCAAGCCGGGCAACGAGGTGATCGTAAAAGGTCCCAAGGGCCAGTTGGAGCAGAGCTTCAACGTCGATATGGCCATTGAGATCTCGGACGGCGTCGTGACCATCTCGCGGCCGACCGATGGCCGCATCCATCGCATGCAGCATGGCCTGACGCGCGCGCTGCTCAGCAATATGGTGACGGGCGTTTCGACTGGCTTCAAGAAGGACCTGGAGATTCAGGGCGTGGGCTACCGCGCAGAGATGAAGGGCCCCAAGCTGGTGTTGTACATGGGTTACTCCCATCCGGTCGAGATGGATGCCCCCCAGGGGATCAGCTATACGGTCGATACCAGGGCAGGCAAGGTCCGCGTCGAAGGCATTGACAAGGAGCTCGTAGGCCTGACAGCAGCCCGGATCCGCAGAGTGCGGCCGCCAGAGCCTTACCACGGCAAGGGAATTCGCTACGCAGGCGAAGTTGTCCGCCGCAAGCAGGGCAAGACTGGCAAGTAAGCCTGTTGGCGGTGGTTGTTTCCCTTTGGGACGGTTCCCAATCACCGGTGGTAATCAGGATCTGACCTGGTTGCAGGACTTAGGAGATAAGGTTATGGCGAAAGATAGTCGAAATGTCTTGCGCAGTAGACGACATGAGCGTGTCCGCCGCCGCGTTCACGGCACCGCCGAGCGGCCGCGATTGAACGTGTTTCGCAGCCTGAGCCACATCTACGCTCAGGTGATCGATGACGATAAAGGAACGACGTTGGTGGCTGCTTCGACGCTGGACAGCGAGATCAGCGGCAACGCATCGAGCGTCAACAAGACGGAGCAGGCCAAACTGGTCGGCGCCCTGGTGGCCGAGCGTGCTCTGGCCAATGGGATCAAGCAGGTGGTCTTTGACCGCGGCGGCTACCCGTATCATGGGCGCGTGCGCGCCCTGGCCGAGGCCTCGCGAGCAGGTGGGCTGGACTTCTAGCCGCTTCAAGGCAGTGAGGAATAATGGCAGCACAGCAACAGCAGCAGCAACAGCGTAAGAGACAACAACGACCTCGCGAAGCCGAGGAACGTGAAGAGCTGGACGAGCGCGTCGTACACCTGGCCCGTACGGCCAAGGTTGTCAAGGGTGGCCGCCGCTTCGCTTTCCGCGCCGTGGTCGTCGTGGGCGACAATAATGGCAGTGTGGGCATCGGCGTCGGCAAGGCGCGCGAAGTGCCTGAGGCTATCCGCAAGGGTGGCGAGCGCGCTCGGCGCAATATGCGCAAGATCCCGATGTTGGGAAGCACCATTCCACACGAGCTCGTGGCCGATTTCAGCGCCGCCAAGGTGCTCCTGAAGCCGGCTTCGCCGGGTACGGGTGTGATTGCCGGCGGTGGCGTGCGCGCGGTAGTGGAAGCGGCAGGCATCAAGGACATTCTGACTAAGTCCATGGGCAGCGCCAACATCCTGAATGTGGTCCGGGCTACCTACAAGGGCCTGACCTCGCTCAAGGACCCGGCTGCTGAGGCCCAGCGCCGCGGCAAGCCGATCGAAAGCGTGATGCCCTTCTGGAGTCGCAATGCAAACTAAGAACATTGACCCCAAGGCCAAGACCGTGCGTGTGACCTACGTGAAAAGCGCCATCGGCTACGAGAAGAGCCAGAAGCGCACCGTTCAGGCGCTCGGTCTGCGCAGGCTTGGAGACACTGTTGAGCAGGTCAACAACCCGGCCATTCGCGGGATGATCGATAGCATCGGCCATCTTGTGACGGTCGAGGTTGTGGAATAAAAGGAGTCGAGCATGCAGTTGCATGATCTACAGCCCGCTCCCGGGTCCAAAAAGAATCGCAAACGCGTTGGCCGCGGCCCGGGCGCTGGCCAAGGCAAGACCGCAGGCCGTGGCACCAAGGGCCAGAACAGCCGATCCGGTGGTGGGGTTCGTCCCTACTTCGAAGGTGGCCAGTTGCCGCTGGTGCGTCGCCTGCCCCATCTGCGTGGGTTCACCAACATCTGGCGTGTGGAGTTCAAGCCGGTCAACCTGGCCCGTTTGGAGGATTTCACTGCCGATAGTGAGGTGTCGCCCGCGACCCTGGCCTCTGCCGGCATTATCAAGAAAGCGACCGATCGAGTAGCTATCCTGGCCGAGGGCGACATCGACCGACCGCTCAAGATCAAGGCGCACCGGGTGTCCAAAGCTGCCCAAGACAAGATCGTGGCAGCCGGCGGCACGGTGGAGATCATTGAGGTCTAGGACCGGTCAGCCATCGTTCCAAGGCTGGTGCGCTGCGCTTTTTCGTGGCTGCCAGCCTGGTGCTTGATCCAGGAGGTTAAACCCATATGATCACAGCCGTGCGCAACGCCATGCGCCTGCCCGACCTGCGCAAGAAAATCCTGGTCACCCTTGGCATTCTGGCCATCTATCGGGCAGCGGCGGCCGTTCCTGTGCCAGGAGTCAATACCCAGGTGCTGGCGCAGCTCTTCGAGGACACGCCCCTGCTTGGATTCTTGAATCTGATGTCGGGCGGCGCGTTGGAGAACTTCTCGGTGATGGCGATGGGGGTTTATCCCTACATCACAGCCACCATCATCATGCAGTTGTTGATCCCGATCATCCCGTCGTTGAAGGCGCTGAGCAAGGAAGGCGACCAGGGACGGCAGAAGATGAATCAAATCACCATCCTGCTGACTATCCCGTTGGCGCTCTTGCAGGCTTTTGGCCAGGCGACGATCCTGCAGCGAGCAGGCGCCTTGCCAGGCTTCGGCTTCAGCGGCCCTGCGATGTTCAGCTCGCTAACGATCCTGATCTCGCTGGTGGCAGGCTCGATGTTTGCCATGTGGTTGGGCCAGTTGATCACCGAGCAGGGCATCGGCAACGGTATCTCGCTGATCATCTTCGGCGGCATCGTTTCTCAGTTGCCCGCCAACATGGGCCAGTTGGTCCAGACGCAGCAGTACGTGCTGTTGATGCTGTTCATCTTGGTGACGGTCGTGACGATGGCGGTGATCGTCGTCGTGCTGGAAGGCCAGCGGCGCATTCTGGTGCAATATGGAAAACGAGTACGGGTGATGCGCGGCAACCGACTGATGGTAGCCGGCGGCCAGAGCACCTACATTCCGCTGCGTGTCAACACGGCGGGCATGATCCCGATCATCTTTGCCCAGAGTCTGCTGCTGTTTCCTGGCACAATCGCCAGCTACTTCCAGAACGCTCCCGGCATTATCGGCAGCATCGCTCAGTTCTTTACCAACACCTTGACGCCCAGCAGCGCGGTCTACTGGATTCTATACTTCGTGCTGGTCATTGCGTTCACCTACTTCTACACCGACGTGATCTTCAGGGAGCAGAACCTGGCTGAATCCTTGCAGAAGCAGGGCGGTTTTGTGCCGGGCATCCGGCCGGGCAAGCGCACCGAGGACTACCTGAACGCCGTGATGAGCCGCATTACCTTCGTCGGCGCCCTGTTCCTGGGCGGCATCGCAATCCTGCCTTGGCTGGTGAGCCTTGTTACCCGACAAGATATGACATCCAACACACAGTTGCTGGTCTCCAGCTCTGGCCTGCTGATCGTGGTGGGCGTCGTGTTGGACACCATGAAGCAATTGGAGGCGCAGCTCTTGATGCGCCACTACGAGGGTTTTATTCGCTAAGCTGTCCGAAACGTAGCGACAAGCTGCGGCCGGCCAGTCGCAGGGCAGACAAGCCCTCGGGAGGGTACGACAATGACGTCAACCTATCCTGCTTATCTGATCTTCATCGGGCCGCCTGGCGCTGGCAAAGGCACTCAGGCCGCCATGTTGGAGAAAGAACTTGGACTGAAACAGGTCTCCTCCGGTGACTTGTTTCGCGAGAACCTGAAAAACCAAACAGAACTGGGCTTGCTGGCCAAAAGCTACATCGATCGCGGTGAACTGGTGCCAGACGGCGTGACCATTAGCATGGTGCAGGACCGTATGCAGCGGCCCGACTGCGCTCGTGGCGCTATCCTGGATGGCTTCCCACGCACCTTGGAACAAGCCAGCGCGCTGGATGGCATGCTGGCCGGCCAGGGCAGCAGGATCGCCTTGGTCCCGGTGCTAACCGTTGACGACGATGCGTTGATCGCCCGGCTGACAGGCCGGCGGGTCTGCCGCAACTGCGGCGCCACCTACCACGTGGTCTTTAACCCGCCCCGGGTAGAAAGCGTATGTGACGCCTGCGGCGGCGAGCTGTACCAGCGCTCTGACGACTCACTGGAGACGGTGCGCAATCGGCTGTATGTCTATTACAAACAGACGTCGCCACTGATCGGCTACTACTACGCCAAAGACCTGACGACGTTCATCGACGGCAGTCAGGCCATTGAGGTAGTCAGGCAAGCTCTGTTGGATGCTATACAGACAGTGTTGCACGGCAAATGATGTTACCCTTGACTCGGAAGACCGGCGGCATTCGCATCAAGTCTGCGCAGGAATTGGAACTGATGCGCTCGGCCGGTCGGATTGTGGCCGAAGTCCATGCTCGCATGCGCGAGATGGTCCAACCAGGTGTGACTACGGCTGATCTCAACGCAGCAGCGGAGCAGATCATTCGTGGTTACGGCGCCATACCAATCTTCGTTGGCTATCCCAACGCCAAAGATGGCGGGCCGGTGTTCCCGGCGACGCTGTGTACGTCGATCAACGAAGAACTGGTGCATGGCATCCCCAGCCGTCAGCGCGTGTTGAAGGATGGCGATCTGGTGAGCATCGACGTAGGCGTGTTGTACAAGGGTTACGTCGGAGACTCTGGTTGGACCTACCCGGTAGGCCAGGTCAACGGCGAGGCGCAGCGGCTGCTGGAGGTGACTGAAGGCAGCTTGTGGGCCGGTATCCTCGCAGCCAAGGCCGGCAATCGTTTTATCGACGTGACCCGGGCCGTGCAGGACTATGCTGAGGGCCAGGGTTTTGCTGTGGTGCGCGAGTATACCAGCCACGGCGTAGGCCGTAAGATGCACGAAGAGCCGCAGATCTTGAACTATGTGCCTGAGCGTTCTGAGGCGGCCCGCATGTATCCGGCCATGAATCGCAAGCTGGCGCCGGGCATGACTTTTGCCCTGGAGCCGATGGTCAACGCCGGCACCTGGCGGACCCAATTGCACGACGACCAATGGACAGTATCGACGGCCGATGGCCGGCTGTCAGCTCATTTCGAGCATACCATCGCCATCAGCAACGGCGAGGCCGAGGTGCTGACGAGGTTGTAGTCGAGAGTTGCTTGCTTTGTGAGAAAGGGATGCTTCGGCGGCCCTCAGCATGACACCTGGCAGCTCGTTTGAGGAGAAAAGTAGACATGAAAGTTAAGCCATCAGTCAAGCGACGTTGTGAGAACTGCAAAATCATCAAGCGCCACGGCGTGGTGCGGGTTATCTGCACAAATCCCAGGCACAAGCAGCGCCAGGGATAGTGGCCAGTAATCAGTAATCCGTGATCCGTGCCGACAGTTGCTTCGGCGCCGATCACCGCTTACCGACACCTGCACTTGCTACGGAGCGCAGCGCAGGTGCAAGTGTCACCGATCACTGGAAAGTGAAACCAAGGAGCTAGAATATGGCACGTATTGCCGGTGTTGACCTGCCACGCGACAAGCGAGTCGTGATCGGGCTAACCTACATCTACGGGATCGGCCCCACAACCAGCGCCGACCTCCTGCGTAAGCTCAATATCGACGAGGGCATACGAATTCGCGATCTGAGCGAAGCCGATGTGGCCAAGCTGCGCGAGATCATTGACCGCGACGTCCGTGTCGAGGGCGATCTGCGCCGCGAAGTCAGCATGAACATCAAGCGGTTGCAGGAGATCAATGCCTACCGCGGCATGCGGCATCGCCTCAACCTGCCCTCGCGCGGCCAGCGTACCCGTACCAATGCCCGCACCAAACGCGGCGCACGCAAGACGGTGCCTGGCAAGAAGCGAGCTCGCAAGTAGTTTCCTGCTCAGAGTTTGGAAGTCGCCGGTTCCAGAGCGAATCTGGATGTTCGCGACGGACTTTGGTTCAGACGCTGCGGCGGCTTCCGAACTCTGATTTGTAAGCAAGTCAAGGAGCAAAATAGATACATGGCAAAGCCAAGACGCACAGTACGTCGTGGACCACGTCGTGAGAAGCGGACCGTGCCCCATGGCCAGGCGCACATCCAGGCGAGCTTCAACAACACCATCGTGACCGTCACCGATCCCCAGGGCAACACGGTTTCCTGGAGCAGTTCGGGCAGTGTTGGTTTCAAGGGGTCGCGCAAGAGCACGCCCTATGCCGCTCAGTTGGCAGCCAGTGCTACCGCCAGACAGGCCATGGATATGGGCATGCGCGAGGTGGATGTGTACGTCAAGGGCCCTGGCCCTGGCCGCGAGTCCGCTATCCGTTCGCTGCAGGCTGCCGGGCTAAAGGTCACCAGCATCACCGACGTGACCCCACTGCCGCACAACGGCTGCCGTCCGCCCAAGAAGCGACGTGTCTAAATCCTGCACAGGCAGCGAGGACTGAGACCCTTCGTGGGTCAGAGACCCTGGCTTGGCTTTTGCCTGCCAGGAAAGAGCTTGCAGAAAAGAAAGTAAGCCTAAATTGAGAGGGACGAAGGTCGCCAAGCCGTAAACCTCTCCAGACTGAGATCATAGGAGGCAATAACTTGGCAAGGTATACGGATGCTGTATGTAGGTTGTGTCGGCGCGAAGGTCAGAAGCTTTATCTTAAGGGCGATCGCTGCCTGACCCCCAAGTGCGCTTTCGAGCGCCGCAGCTATGCGCCCGGCGCACATGCAAAAAAGGCGCAGTTCAAGCGCAATCAAAGTGATTACTCGTTGCAGTTGCGCGAGAAGCAGAAGGTCAAGCGCATTTATGGCGTTATGGAGCGCCAGTTCCGCCGCTACTTCAGCTATGCATTGCGCACCAAGGGCTTGACCGGCGCGACTCTGCTGATTGTGTTGGAGTCCCGCTTGGACAACGTGGTGTATCGGTTGGGCTTGGCCCAATCGCGCGCCCAAGCCCGCCAGATCGTTCGGCATGGTCATATCGTTGTAAACGGCCGTAAGACTAACGTACCCTCGTACCTGGTCAAGCCCCACGACGTGATCTCCGTGCGCCCTGAGAGCCGCAGCCGGGAGTACTTCCGAACTGTGGTTGGCGAGTTTATGGGCGAACGCCCGACGCCGCCTTGGCTGAGCCGGGACAGCGAGGCCCTCACCGGTCGCGTGCTGAGCCGACCAACGCGCGCTGACATCGATATTCCTGTCAACGAGCAGTTGGTTGTCGAGTTCTACAGCCGCTAACGCCAACTCTTGCTGCTGTAGCTGCCTGATGTTGAGATGAGGTGTAATGAAATGCCTGCTCGACCAACTTCAGGTAGCCAGCAGAAGAGAGTTGTAACATCTGGCGGCGCAGACTGCCAGCCGCTTGAGAGCCACCTGCCTCATCGGACGGTGCCCGACAGTGGGCCCGTGCCGGTGGGGCAGATTCTCCCAGGCGTGCCGAAGCGAGCAGCAGCCAGAGGAGGGTGACACTTGCTAAACCTTAGCATTGTACTGCCGAAAATTGAATGCGAGGCCAAGTCACAGCAATACGGTCGCTTTGTGATTGGGCCTCTGGAAAGCGGTTACGGCGTGACGCTGGGCAACGCGTTGCGTCGTGTGTTGCTGTCGTCGTTGACAGGAGCAGCCGTGTCGTCCATCCGCATCGAAGGGGTGCATCACGAGTTTTCGTCGATCCCTCACGTGCGCGAGGATACGACCGCGTTTATCCTCAACGTCAAGCAACTGCGCGTCAAAAGCGTCAGCAACGATCCGGTGCGCGTCAGCTTGCAGGTCAACGCCGAAGGTCCAGTGACCGCCGGTGACTTGATCTGCCCACCTGAAATCGAGATTATCAACCCTGATCTGCTGCTTTTGACGGCTGACAGCAACGACGTTGATCTGTTCGTCGAGCTGGTCATTCGTCTGGGCCGGGGCTATTCCCCGGCTGAAGAGCGCGGCAAGGTGCCGTTAGGCGAGATTCCGGTGGACGCGATCTTCAACCCCGTGCGCAAGGCGTCCTTCCACGTGGAGCGCGCCCGCATCGGCCAGCAGACCGACTTCGATCGCCTGGTGCTGGAGATCTGGACCGACGGCGCCATAGAGCCTGAGCAGGCCCTGAGCGATGCGGCTAAGCTGTTATTGCAGCATCTGTCGTTGATCGCCGGGGTCGAAGCCGCAAGCATCGCACCCGAAGAGGTTGTGGACGAATCGATTCCTATGCACGTCTTTGATGTGCCGATCGAGGACCTGGAGCTCTCGGTGCGCGCCTACAACTGCCTGAAACGGGCTGGCATCGTCAAGGTAGGTGAGGTGATTCAGCGCCTGGAAAAGGGACCGGAATCGCTGCTGAGCATCCGCAACTTTGGCCAGAAATCGCTGGACGAGTTGATGGACCAGCTTCAGGCCAAGGGCTTCCTGGAGCACGTCAGGCTGCCGGATCCCGAGGAAATCGAAGCGGCTTCTGAGAACGCCGAGCTGGATGAAGAGGATCTGGGTGACGATTCCAGCATCGATATCGATGTAGACGCGTTGCTGGCGGCAATGACCTCCGGCGGCGAAGCTGGATGACCCATGGGGCGCACCTGCCTCGAACGCCCGCGTGGCAGGGCAGGTGTGGCCACCACGGTACCTGGACCAATTAGAGGATCTAATCGATGAGACATAGAAGAGCAGGTCGCCGGCTTGGCCGCAACAGTGGTCAGCGCAAGGCGTTGTATCGTAATCTAACCAAAGAACTGTTTACGCACGAGGTCATCCATACCACGGAAGCCAAGGCCAAGTCGGTTCGTCCGTTGGCGGAAAAGCTGATCACGCTGGCTAAGCATGGTGTTGTGGATAATCGGGTGCATGCTCAGCGCCTTGCCATGGCCCGCCTGAACGACCCAACGGTTGTCAGGAAGCTGTTCAACGAGCTGGCCCCGCGCTATGCCGGCCGGCCTGGCGGCTATATCCGCATCACCAAGCTCGGCCCGCGCAAGGGCGACGGCGCTGAAATGGTGCAGATCGAGCTGGTGGAGGAGTAGACCAACGACCACACAGCCTGCGCCAGACGCCATTCAGCCCCAGCTTTCCGTGCGTGCTCTGGTCGAATATGACGGCACAGAGTACCACGGCTTTCAGCTCCTGACAGACCGGCCGTCGGTGCAGGGAGCGCTGGAGCAGGTGTTGCAACGCCTGACTGGACAGCCGACCCGCATCCGTTACGCAGGCCGTACTGATGCCGGC
>Ga0209391_10000207_pt1 | contig 24990 bp, 28 predicted proteins | sample PPLLak3March2015_FD_187246 | JGI IMG/M metagenome (GOLD analysis project Ga0209391, IMG submission 187246) | Freshwater sediment microbial communities from Prairie Pothole Lake near Jamestown, North Dakota, USA - PPLs Lake P7 Core (1) Depth... | ecosystem: Environmental > Aquatic > Freshwater >...
ATTTGCTCGTACCCGGCGGCGGAGAGAATCGATTGCAACAGCAAGCGATCATCTGGAGAGTCGTCGACGATCAGAATAGCCATGTGTGTAATGTACTCGCAGTGAGATGCTTTAAGAACCGTACCAGCTAGTCTGGATAAACACCAGGATAAAGCTTTTTGACACAGGGCTGGCAGAGGCCATGGCTGAATTCGGCCTCGGAGTGATCGCAGAGATATTCTTCCAGCTGCTGCCAGAAGCCCCCGTCGTTACGGATTTTCTTACAGGAGGCGCAAATAGGAATCAGGCCGCGAAGGACTTTCACTTCTTTGAGAGCCCGCTGCAAATCGTCGTTGCTCCGTTGCAACTCGCTCTCCCGCTCTTTCCTGCAATCCATCTCGTGCTTGAGAGCCAGGGCAGAAGAGACGCGGGCAAGGAGTTCCACGCTGTTCACGGGCTTATTGATGTAGTCCATGGCTCCGGCTGCAAAGGCCTCTTTCAGATTGCCGAGGTCGTTCTTTGCGGTGACCATGATGATCGGGATGTCGCGGAGGTGGGCCGTACTCTTTACCTGTCGGCAGGCAGAGACGCCGTCAAGCTCCGGCATCAACACGTCCATGAGAATGAGATCGACCGGAGTGGACAGCGTGGTTCCCTCCAGATTGAGGGTGGCAAACGCGGCTTTTGCGGATTCCGCTGTCAGGATATCTCCGTGCCCCGCCTTGGTCAGGAGCGAGCGCAGGAGCAGGTGTTGGTCAGGGGAGTCATCGACGATCAGAATGGCCATGATACTATCCCTTAACGGACGGTTGCGGAAAAAACTGGGGGGAGTATAGGCGAACTATTCTCTCCACAGGATATTTCCTAAGTATAGCAAATGCGATTGGGGCGTCCGAGTGGGGCCAGGGAATGGTCTATTGGAGTTTCGATTTGACGAGATCGCTAATGACTTTTCCGTCCACGGGTTGCCCGGCCAGGCGGACCATCACCGCTTTCATGACTGTGCCCATTTCTTTCAGTGAGCGCGCGCCTGACTCGGCGATCACGCTTCCGACAAGGTCCGCAAGCTGTTGCGAGGAGAGTGCTTGAGGGAGATAGCCCTCAATGATCGTGATTTCCTGGCGCTCTTTTGCCGCCAACTCAGGGCGCTGGGCCTTTTCGTACTGCTCGACGGAGTCACGTCGTTGCTTGATTAAGGTCGTCATGATCTTGCTCATCTCCGCGTCGTCCAGATCCTTCTTAAGTTCCATCTCTTTGTTCATGATCGCGGCTTTCACCATCCGGATGACATCCATCCGAAGCTGATCTCTCGATTTCATCGCCAGCTTCAAATCTTCTGTTAATCGGTCCCGTAACGACATGATCACCTCAATTGTTCATTGGAATCAGTAGTATACGATCAGAATACTCTGGCCCCTTGAGCGAGTCAACGAATAGGGTGTCATGGCGCGGGGTGATATGAAAGCGTATTATGATGGGTGCGAGAGAAATACGAGCGAATTAAGATGGTCGGCTTGGCTAGAGGAAAGGAGAGGCTATGAGGGGTCGAGTGCGAGTGGTGGGAGCCGGAGCGGTTGTAGCGAGCATGGTTCTTGGTCTCAGCGGTTGTGCGAACGACGCACCAAAGTCGACTTCTACAATGACGCCTGAGCAGGTGCGCGGTCATGCCGACAAGACCTTCGAGAAATTGAAGCTGGAAGAACAGGGTCGTTCGGCTGATCCTGCGATGCCGCGTTAGCGAGAGGATTTCTCCGGCAGTCGAAGGAGAAGCGCTCCCAAGGGTTTGATCAGCGGAAGTTCCAAGAATAATCGCGCCGAGGTTCGCTCTTCGACACGCCGGGGTTCGTGAAACGTTCGGAGCAAGGTCAGTGAGATGACGAGTCGCAGGCTTCCTGAGATGAAGAAGATAAACGGGAGATTCGATATAGGATCGATGCGCAAGGATCCAAGTTGGAGATCTCCCGGCACGGTGGCGATGAGCCAACTGCCGATAAGTGTACCCATGGCCCATCCGATCGCATTCACGGTACTTGAGACTGCAACAGCTTTTGCCCGATCCGCCGGACGCACGGCATCGAAGACGTAGTTGCTCAGCCCGAGCGACAGTCCCGCCCAGACGACCCCTCCAAAAAAATTCACGAGCACCAGAAACAGCCAGGTCATGCTGATCAGATATAGCATGGGAAGAAACGCCACCAGCAATCCGGTAAAGGTGAGCAGCGCCTTGTTCCCAAAGCGGTCCCCGAATTCGCCCCAGCCCGGGAGGGTCACAAACTGGCCGACAATGGCGGCAGCGGCCCAGGTGCCGTATCCCCAGTACGAGAGATGCAAGTCCTGCAGCATATAGATCACGAAAAAAGGACCTGAGATCAAGACGGCGAGATGCATCAGGCCGGAAAAGAGAAGGAAGCGGCGGAAGCCTTTCGTCGTGCCGGTGCGGAGAAAGGCAAGAAAGCCTCGACTTGCCGGTTCCTCATGGTGGATCGGGAGATCGGTCATCCTGGCCAGTGAGAACGTGGAGAAACTGCGAAACACTCCGGCGATCACAAAGAGCAGTGCGAATCCGAGCCAGAGGCGGTCATATTGCTCGAAGAACGTGAGGAGCGCCCCGCCCAGGCAAAGCGCTGCAAAACTCGTGATGGCCATGAGTTGCGAGCGCCGGGCAAAATAGGCCCCCCGTTCGTTGGCGCTGAGCAGATCGGTGATCAGGCTTGTCCAGGCAGGAGATGTAAAATGGGTCGAGCCGAAGTAGAAGGCTGCTCCGGCGACGATCAGCCACGGCCCCCACTGAGGGAAGAGAAGCGGGAGCACTAGAATAGGAAACCAGGCGATAGACTGTCCGATAATGCCCCAGAGTACATGGGCCTTGCGATCGGGAAACAAATGCGACACCTTCACGGACACAAATTGGGCCCAGGTGCCGAGCACCTGTGGGAGTGCGGAGAGCAGGCTCAACTGAAACGGGGTGGCGTGGAGCATGAGCGCAAAGGCCGAAAGATATTGCTCGCCGGCCCCCTGTGTCGTGGCCTGAAAGATGCCGTCACGCAGACCGAACCGCCGTCCCGATTGATGCGCGGCGGCTGTATCGGCAGATTCCTGAGTCGAGGCAGCGGGGACGGCTGAATTCATTCGGTTATGTTCGCAGGGAAGTGTGACCGTCACGGCACTCTATCACAGGACGCGACCAAGCAATCTCTCCATCGATCGAGGCGAGTGTATGGTTGACCCCTGTCGCTGACTCCCGATACCATGAGTACCAGGATGAGGACAATGAGAAGTCTATGGCTCAGAGTCGGCACGAATCGATGGCGTACCCTGGTTACGTTATCTCCTGTGGGGTGCTGCCTCTTGGCAGTGGGCCTCTGGGGCTCTCCGGCAAACGGGAAAGATTTGATGCCCCAGAAAGAACAGGAAACGACCGAGTTTGGATCGACGCAAAGTCCCTCTTTCGACGACCAGAAAGCCGGAATTCCTCAATCGCTCTTTACCTGGATCAAGCTGGCCAGGGGGTACGAAGTCGAGTGGGATACGTTCGGGAGAAAAGGCTGGTACACGCAGGACCCTCGATTAAAACCGGTGGATCCCACCTCAGTGTTCCCGCCGGATGCCGCGGCGGTGTACATCGTGTTCGAATCGGCTCCCTTGGAAGACCCCACACAATTTAGTGCGCAGTGGTTTCTGGAGGGGGAGGGCGGCACCCTGCCCGCCAAGCCGTTCGGGGAGGATATTCTGGAGTTGCCCGGCTATGAACGTTATGGGTTTCTTGAGTTGAAGCGACCGGGCGAGCGCTGGCCGATGGGGAGGTATGTGGTCAAGCTCTACATCGCTCCGCATGGCCAACAGTCGTTTCATGCGGTCAATCAGGTGGGGACACTGCGGTTTACGATTACCGACAAGATGCTTTCTCCTTCTCCGCCGACGCGCTGATCGATACCAATCCACACCTGAGTTCATTGCGAAACTACGAAGGAGTACATGCCACGATGGGAGAACGCGTGAAGGTGTCAGATCCAGAGAAGCTGACGTTGCTCTATGGTCAGATCCAGAGAAGCTGACGTTGCTCTATGAGCGGTTTCGGGATGTCTGTCTGGTCGAAAAAGAAGTCTGGAAAGAGATCTTTATGCCGAGGGATATCACGCAGGGAGGGCCTGTTCGAACCAACATTCAGGATCGCTACGACGTCGAGATCGATGATATCGCCATCGAAGATACGCTGGAGGCGAACATTCCCCTGGGCAAGGCCTCGCTGGAAGCCGCGATTCAGGAGTATCGGCAGCACATCACGTTTTATCGCAGAGAGTGATGCCGCTACTTGGCGGCGAGCACTCGTTCCACTTCCCTGACGATTTCAGGCGATGACGGCTTCATGCGATGCGGGAAGCGCGCCACGACATTGCCGTTCCGATCGACCAGATACTTCTGGAAGTTCCACTCCACTTCACCGGGGAACGGACTTTTTTCAGTCAGGTATTGATAGAGCGGGTGCTTGTCCGATCCCTTGACGCTGATTTTGCTGAAGAGGGGAAAGCTGACGCTGTATTTCGTCAGGCAGAAGCCCTTGATCTCCGCGTTCGTTCCCGGTTCCTGCTGGCCAAAATTGTTGGCGGGAAATGCCAGAATCTCAAACCCCTTGTCATGGTATTGTTCGTAGATAGCTTCAAGCTCCGTGTATTGGGGGGTATTGCCGCAAAAGCTGGCCGTGTTGACGACGAGGAGCGCTTTGCCTTTGTATTGCCCCAGGTTGACCGGCTTTCCATCGATATCATCCATCGTGAAATCGTAGAGGTTGGTCGTTTTCGCCGTCATCAGGAGTCCTTCCGGTTCAGCCTGCGCAGCAGGCATCGACATTAAGAGCCCACCCATGAGCGTCATAAACGATGTTGCAATGATAAAGGTTTTCATAGCTGCAATGATAAAGGTTTTCATAGCGGGCTCCTTCTGCTTTAGAGCTGTTCCAGTGCCGCGACCCGCTCTTCGATCGGTGGATGGGTCGCGAGCAGATGCATGAATCCCGAACTGTTGCCGGAAATCTTCATGGTGGCTAAGGCATCGTGTTCGCTGGGTTGAAACTGCGTGCGACTGACCCACCGATCGATGCCGCGCAACGCGCCGATCATCGACTCTTTCCCGTAGACCTTGGCGGAGAAGGCGTCGGCGGCAAACTCACGGCGGCGTGAATGCCAGCTCACGACGAGCATGGCGAGGAACGAAAGCACCACTTGCAAGACGATGTAGACCACCAAGGCCAGGATCGGATTGCCTGCAGAGCTGCCTTCTTCCCGGTCCTGTCCCGAGGGTTGCCCCACCATGCTGGAAAGAAAATTGCTGATGTAGTGCACGAAGGTGTTCATAAGTCCGGCGAGCACCGTGGTTGTGAACATATCGCCGTTGTAGACGTGTCCCATCTCATGGGCGAGCACGGCCTTCACTTCACCTTCCTTCAAGTTCTGGAGTAGACCCGTAGAGACGGCGACCATGGAGTTGTTCTTGCTGGGACCTGTGGCGAAGGCGTTGGGGTCCGGTGAGTTGTAGACCCAGACCTCCGGCATCGTGATTCCCAGTCGTTGTGCAATCTCCTGTACCGACCCATAGATCACATGTTCTGCCTGCGACCGGGGCTGGGTGATCTGCTCGCAGTCGAGCATCGCGCGAGCCATCTGCTTGGAGAAGGCCAAGCTGATGAAGGCGCCGCCGAATCCGATCACGAGCCGCAGTCGAGCATCGCGCGAGCCATCTGCTTGGAGAAGGCCAAGCTGATGAAGGCGCCGCCGAATCCGATCACGAGCGACCAGACTAGCAGTTGCTGGCTAAACACCCCGCGCACGTCGATGCCGAATGCCGGGAGCACCATATTGACCAACAGGTTGGCCGTGACTGAGAGCGTCAGATAGATTAAGAAGTTCGCAATTAAGAAGAGCCCAATGCCCTTAAGCCACTTCATCGATATCCTCCTTAGGGACAGAAGCTCGCCGCCAATACGGGGCGAGTGATTACGTTGCCATGATTATACATACGGGGCGAGTGATTACGTTGCCATGATTATACACAAACCGCTCGTTCGAAATGCAGCCGCCGGTATTTCGTGTCGCGAGTGTCTGAACATAAGGCCCGATCGGCAAAGGTCAAGACTCCGGAAGCTCCTGAATGTGTGAGGGAAAGTTGACCCCTTCGTCGTGATCCTGTTAGAAGGGTCTCATCGTGGAGGTGCGCATGAGAGCGTGTAGGCTGATCTGTGTTGTTGGATTGATGCTCGCCTTGCAGATTGCGGTTGTCCAGGCTGCCGATGTTGCCCAGCCGGCTCCGCCGTTCATGGTCCCTGTGGGGGCTGATGGGGTTCAGCGCGCCACGATCACGCTCGACAGTTATTCCTATACGCCGAATCACTTGATTGTCGAAGCCGGGAAGCCGGTGGAGGGGGTTCAGCGCGCCACGATCACGCTCGACAGTTATTCCTATACGCCGAATCACTTGATTGTCGAAGCCGGGAAGCCGGTGGAGTTGACCTTGACGAGCGTGACCACGATCACGCCGCACAACTTTATCATCAAGGAACTCTCCGTTGAGCAGGACTTGTCGGCCGGGAAAACCGTCACCATCAAGTTCACGCCGACACAAACGGGAACGTTTCCTATCTATTGTGACAAGCGTCTCTGGCCCCTGCCCAGCCATCGCGACAAGGGGATGGAAGGTAAGCTCGAAGTAAAGTAGAGGTTGTTCCACGAGTACCAATCCCTCCAAGCCTGCGCTGCTTCGCGACCTGCTCAAGCAAGTGTCCCGTCTGTTCTATACGACGTTGGTCGTAGTTCCGGCAGATGTACGGGATCAGATTGGCTTGGGCTATTTGTTTGCCCGCGCAGCCGACACCATCGCCGATACGGATCTGATTGAGCGTGCACGGCGTCTCGACTTCCTCAGTCAGTTGAAAGCGCAGTTTGTGAGCGACCAGATCTCATGGTCGCAGATTCGTAACATCCAGCAGGCGATGAGCCCGCTCCAGCAGGATTCGTCAGAACGTATTCTCCTCGAACGATTGGAAGACTGCTTTCGACTCTTCCAGGAATGTTCCCCCGAGGATCGGCGTCGTGTGCAACGGCTCATGACGACGCTGACGCAGGGGATGGAGATGGATCTCAGCCGCTTTCCCGGACAGTCGGTCGAAGATCTCGTGGCATTGAAGACGCTCGACGATCTGGATCGGTACACCTATTACGTGGCCGGTTGTGTCGGCGAGTTCTGGACCGATCTCATGTGCGCACATCGGAAGTCGCTGGCGTCATGGAATGTGCGGCACATGTCGGATGTGGGGGTGCGGTTCGGGAAAGGGCTGCAGCTGACGAACATTGTGAAAGATATCGCACACGATCTGCAGAAGGGCCGTTGTTACATTCCTGAGACGATGTTAGCTGAGGCTGGGCTGACGCCGCGTGATCTCCTGGACCAGACCAATCTGCCACGCTTCAGGCCGGTCCTGAGTAAGCTTGTCCGAATGGCCACACAGCATCTGGATCAGGGCTGGATGTATACCATGTCGATTCCGCGCCACGAAATGCGGCTGCGACTGTCCTGCATGTGGCCCATCCTGTCAGCCGGCGAATCACTCAAGCTGGTGCTGCATTCGCCGGATCTCTTGAACCCCGCCGTAAAAGTGAAAATCCCTCGCAGCAAGGTCTACCAGATTCTAGCTCTGACCACCTTCACGGGCGCCTGCGGCTATGTCGGAACGGCCTATTGGGGCAGGTTGAGAAAGCAGATCGCCTAGACTGGCTCTACTTCTTCTGCGGCTCCAGAATCTTTTCGCCCTTCTTGAACACCGCGAAGATTGCTTGAGACGGGCAGGCGTCCAGGCAGAGGCGGCAGCTTTCCAGGCAGCGGGAGGGATCGAACTTATAGGGAGGCGTCGAGAGCCAGGCGCTGGTCGGGCAGATGGGAATGCAGATGCCGTTGTGCAGACAACGGTCCGGATGGCGGACAAGGTGATCGCGAATGACCATCATAGGCTTCACTCCTTCAAAGAGACCTTGAGAGAAGATCTCAAACATGTTTTTGTCGGGAAGACTGCTCACTTCCACTCCTTCACGAGGGCTTTCAGCCGGTCTTTGAGTTCGGGGATCTGTTCGAGATTATTCTCGATCGCGCCGATGATCTTGTCCGCTCTGGCAGACTTGAGCGCATCCTTATCTTTCTTGGCCAGCCGGTCATACTCCACATAGGCAGCCTGGTGCTTCGGCTCAAGGTGCGCGCGGGCATCAATCAGTGCCTGGCCGAACTCCCAGGCTTCCGGCGCCAACGGGGGCACGATGGTAAACGCGCCGTCAGTATAGACGATCACAGCCGCACCCTGTTTGCCCGTTAGCGCAACGACCGCTTGAACGGTTTTCCCCTCACAGGTATTCCAGTCCAGCGTCAGCCCGGGAAATTGTTTGGTGAAGGCCACCTTTTCCTGGTTGGCTTTCCACTTTTCTTCGACAGCCATAGTGTCCGTGTATCGTCTTATTTGGACAACGGTGGGAGTTTCGCCGGTGCCGGATGATCAGGCATGAGCAGCCGGTTGACGACTTCGCCCTTTATCACATGGCACTCCATAATCTCTTTGACATCGGCTTCCGACCTGACGGTGTACCAGACGCCTTCGGGATAGATCACTACGCTGGGCCCTTCGGCGCAGCGGTCCAGGCAGCCGGCCTTGTTCGCACGGACGATGTTCTTCAAGTCCAACCGCTTGGTTTCCTGTTTGAACACATCGTGCAACGCTTGTGAACCCAGTTTCGAGCAACTGCCGCGGGGGTCATCGGCGGACCGTTGGTTCGTGCAGACGAAAATATGACGTTTGAATCCAGGCATCGGTAGTGTCCTAAGCGGGCATGGTGGCGGTATTGAGTCGCTCCATCAGCAACTGGACCTCTGCAACATTGAGAAACGGAGACTGGCCAGGCTGGGCATCCAGGATTGTGCGGATTTCCCGCAGCCGCAGGAACGCGCGGCGAAACTCTTCGCCCTTGGCCAGTTCCGAGGTCTGAGAGGCAGAGAGCTTATCGTATTCCGTTCGAATATCGCGGAAGTCCCGCTGCAGAGTCTTATGCATCGAACAGGTTTCGCAATACCATTTCGGACTTTGGTCGGAAGAAGGCGACAGCCGGTCGTAGGGTCGACCGAAAAAGTCCTTCCCCAATGAATACTTGATCACCGGGCCGGAAGAAGACTGACAGGCATGACACGATCCGGTCGACAGGTCCATTGGGTGCCTCCTCGATAAGGTGAGCGGGAAAATATTCAATGGCGCGCGCATCTTACACCAGGGGTTTTTGGACTGTCTAGTTGCGTGGTGAGCCCATTTGCTATTTCTGATAAAGGAATGGCACGATCCATCAAAGTAACCGCAGCCAGCACCCTGGCAGAAGCCTGTGAAATTATGACAGGGCGACTACTGCGGTTAGTCGTATAGGATCGAGCATGATTATCGGCGTTCCCAAAGAAATCAAAGATCACGAATATCGCGTCAGCCTGACCCCGGATGGGGCTTCGGCGTTGCACAAGGCCGGGCACACGATCTGGGTGGAGCCGACGGCAGGGGCGGGGAGTGGCTTCACCGATGAGGAGTATCGACGGGCCGGTGCAGCGATCGCCTCATCCAAAACAGAGGTGTTTGAGAAAGCGGACCTCATCGTCAAGGTCAAGGAACCGCTCTTGTCCGAGTGTCCGTTGTTTCGTCCCGGACAGGTTCTCTTTACCTACCTTCATCTCGCCTCCCTTCCCGAACTCACGAAGACTCTATTAGATACGAAGATCACCGCCATCGCTTACGAAACGACCGTGGCGCGAGATGGCAGTCTCCCGATGCTGAAGCCGATGAGCGAAATCGCCGGGCGCATGTCGGTTCAGGTGGGTGCCCACTATTTGGAAAAGCTTCAGGGAGGACGCGGGGTGTTGTTGGCTGGAGTGCCCGGGGTTGAGCCTGGGAAAGTTGTGGTGCTTGGCGCCGGCGTGGTCGGGGCCTCAGCGACCCGGATCGCCGTCGGGTTGGGTGCGCAGGTGACCGTGATCAATTTAGATGTCGATCGGTTGCGGTATCTGGACGATTTATATCAGGGACGTATTGTTACGCGCGCGGTGAATGAAGCTGCTGTCGAGCAGGCGGTGCGTGAGGCTGATCTTGTGATCGGCGCGGTGCTCGTTCCGGGGGCCAAGGCACCCAGGTTGGTTTCGCGGGCCATGGTGGCGCGGATGAAGCCGGGGGCAGTCGTGGTGGACGTCTCAGTCGATCAAGGCGGCTGTTTCGAGACGACGAGGGCAACGACCCATTCAGATCCTGTCTATCTCGTTGAGGGTGTGAGACGACGAGGGCAACGACCCATTCAGATCCTGTCTATCTCGTCGATGGTGTGGTGCACTACTGTGTGGCTAACATGCCGGGCATCGTTCCACGGACGTCCACGTTCGCGCTCACGAATGCCACCTTGCCCTATCTCCTTCGTCTGGCCTCAGAAGGGGTCGATCGGGCCATTCAATCCGATCCAGGATTGGCCAAGGGTGTCAACCTAAAAAACGGCCAAGTAACCTGTTCAGGAGTTGCTGAAGCCCATGGCTTGCGTTTTACCCCCATCTTGTAAGACAATCCGGCTCCCGCATTTCTGATTCGCCTAGTCGTAAGACAATCCGGCTCCCGCATTTCTGATTCGCCTAGTCGGGGCGTAGCGCAGCCCGGTAGCGCACTGCGTTCGGGACGCAGGGGTCGAAGGTTCAAATCCTTTCGCCCCGACCAAATCCCTCTCTCTCGTGCCGCGTGCTTCTCCTCGAAGTCTCTCTCGTGAAGCACGCGGAGAAAACTCTTCAGCCATTCGTTCCTTTGTCTGTTGCGTCGTGTGTACGGCTGCTTTTCACTCGGCGTGGAGTGATGATCTACAGGAGATCCCTTCCTCAGGGATTTGCCACGCTGACGCGAGCTTGTCCCGAAGTGGCCTTGTTCATCGATGCGCGGCGATCAATCGCAACCAACGATGCTGGTTGAGCCCGTACGGCCTGATCATCCTCGCGTAGATTTGCAAAACGCGTGACGGGTCTCGGGAGGTGTGAGAGTATTCCAGCGTGTCGTGCAATCCATCGTGGCTCGCATGAGTGATTCGAAGGTGACATCTCCGGTACGGGCTCACATTCTCGTGAGCGGTCGTGTGCAGGGAGTTGGGTACCGGGCCTTTGCTGCTCGAGTCGCCACGCAGCGCAAGTTAGTCGGCGGTGTGCGCAACCTCGACGATGGTCGAGTCGAGTTGGATGTCGAAGGGCCGCGCGAGACGATCGAGGCGCTCCTTGCCGAGTTGGGGATCGGGCCTCCGGCCGCACGGGTCAAGGCGGTGACGGTGGAGTGGAATCCGGGGTCCCAACGTTTTACCGAGTTCCAGATATGGCACTAGCTGAACAAATTAAAGGATACCGGCCGATATGAGTCGACAGGATGAGGAGCTTCAGGACATGAGTGAAGCCCGACGACAGTCGGCCGATGAAGTCGAGGCGATCGAGGAGATCGAAGTGGACGGTCCGCCTGATCGCGAGGAGAAGTCCTCGAACCGGTCTGAGGGATTGGATACGCTCAAGAGTTATCTGCGCGAAGTACGTCGCTCGACCTTGCTGAATTTCAAACAGGAGCAGGAGTTAGGGAAGCGTGTGCAGGCCGGCGACGAGCAGGCGCGGCAGATCATGATCGAGTCCAACCTTCGCCTGGTGATCAGCATCGGCAAGCGCTATATCAATCGAGGCTTTCCGTTTTCGGATATCGTCGAGGAAGGGAATCTTGGACTGATCAAAGCGGTTGAAAAGTTCAACTATAAGCGCGGGTTCCGTTTCAGCACCTATGCCTCCTGGTGGATTCGCCAATACATCGAACGGGCCATCATCAATCAGGGCAAGCTGGTGCGTCTGCCGGTACATGTGGTCGAGCGGCTGAACCGGTATATGGGGAAGGTTGAGCAGTTGGTGCAGGAACTTGGCCGGGAACCGATGCCGCACGAAGTGGCGAAGAAGATGAAGACCAACGAGGAGGAGATCCTCGACCTGAAGCAGTTGACCCGGACGACCTGTTCGCTGGATAGTCCCATTAACGATCGCACGGATACCTTCCTGCGCGATGTCATCGAAGATCCGATGTGCATGTCTCCCGACGACACGGCGGATGGGGTCCGGCGTCGGACTGAACTGATGAGTTGGGTCAAGGAGTTGCCTGAAAAAGAGCAAACTGTTATTGTGTCGCGGTTTGGGCTCGATGGTGATGAGTCTAAGACGCTGGAAGAAATCGGCCGGGAGATGGGGTTGACCCGTGAGCGGGTCCGCCAGATCGAAACCACGGCGTTAGTCCGGCTTCGGGGCACCATCCAGCGAAAGACCATGACCCAGGCTGACCTGCTCTAATTCCGGAGACCGCCATCAATTATCAAGCCCTCATCCGCGAAGTGCCGGATTTCCCCAAGCCCGGTATCCTCTTTTACGACATTACGACATTGCTGAAAGACGCAGCGGCGTTTCGCAAGCTGACCGACGACCTCACTGCACGATACCAAGATTCACGAATCGATAAGGTGATAGGTATCGAGTCGCGAGGATTTATCTTTGGAGGCGTGTTGGCCGGTCGGCTAGGTGCCGGGTTTGTGCCGGTTCGCAAACCGGGGAAATTGCCGGCCGATTGTTTCGAGGTGAAGTACAACCTTGAATATGGTTCGAACACCTTGGCAATCCATCAGGATGCCATCGGATCAGGAGAGCGGGTCTTGATCGTAGACGATCTCCTTGCCACGGGAGGGACGGCGGAGGCGACAATCAGCCTGGTCCGCCAACTCGGAGGAGAAGTCGTGGGACTCGATTTTCTGGTTGAGCTAAAGGGGCTCAAAGGAAGAGAAAAGCTCGCTGGCTATCCTGTGCATTCGACGATCCTCTATTCCTAGGGCTGCCTGAGTTTCTGACCACTAGCCCTTGTCAAAGCCTACATGCCGTGATATAGATGCCGGACTTTTTTTGGGGGATTCTCTACCCAAGGAGCATTATTCTATGGCTACCAAAGTGCCTGCAAAAAAGAAAACGGAAGTGAAGAAGACCAAGCCGGCCCCTGCGGTTGAGTCCAAGAAGTCTGCTTCTGACGCCGTAGCGACGGCGAAAGCGGATCCTGTGCAGATCGTCGTCGAAGCGATGCGTCCCAAAGAATCGGCGAAAGACCGGGATGCCCGTGAACGCCGCCAGGAAACGTTGCACCAGATGTTGATGGGCAAACGCCAAGAGATCATCCGCGAGATCGAAGGCAACCTGGGGCAGTCATTGACCGAGGATCAACAGCGTCGATTGGAGTCTGCCCGTGATGTCGGTGACCAGGCGTTGATGGATCTTGATCGCGAACTGGGCATCTCACTCATGGAGATGCGCAATCGCCGCCGGCAGGCTATCGATGAGTCGCTCAATCGCTTGCGTGACGGCACGTATGGCATGTGCGCCGAGTGTGGCATTGAGATCAGCGAGAAGCGGCTTCAGGCTGTGCCCTTTGCCAAGCTCTGCGTGGAGTGTCAGTCCAAAGCCGAGTTGCTGGAAAAGATTGAAAAGGAAGAAGATCGCGATTGATCGCGTTTTTCTTTCTGCGTCCCGTCATGTGCTGAGCCGCTTCCCTTTCTCCGTGCGGTGCAGCGTGAAACTTCATGCCGGGGTTGATACTTCAGGCGTCCCCGCCATCCATGCCTCATGACGCAACACCCCAGCGACGTGCCGTGGTCCTCCTGAGCGGAGGACTGGATTCAACGGTCACGGCCGCAGTAGCCAAGCAGGAGGGGTTCGCGCTCTATCTACTGACCATTGCCTATCGTCAACGACACGCCGTGGAGATCGAGCAAGCCAAACAGGTGGCTGCCGCGTTCGGCGTCCAAAACCATCTGGTCGTGGAGGTGGACCTCCGCGCGTTGGGCGGGTCGGCGCTGACCGGAGATCAGGAAGTTCCAAAGAATCGCTGGGAGCAGGATCGGGCACAGGGCATTCCGGTCACCTATGTCCCTGCCAGAAATTTGATTTTCCTATCGTTGGCGGCTGCCCATGCCGAAGTGGTAGGGGCGTCGGTCATCTATTTCGGGGCTAACGGCGTCGGTCATCTATTTCGGGGCTAACGTGCTGGACTACTCAGGCTATCCCGATTGCCGCCCTGAATTCATTCGCGCATTCGAGCAGGCCGTCGCGGCCGGCACCAAGAGTGGCGTTGAGGGGTCGCGCCTGGAAGTCCGTGCTCCATTGTTGAGGCTGTCCAAGGCAGAGATCATTCAATTGGGCATGAAGCTACAAGCGCCGCTCCATCTGACCCATAGCTGCTATGATCCGATCGGATCGGTTGCCTGTGGCCGTTGTGACAGCTGTCTCATTCGCCGCCAGGGATTTGCCCAAGCGGGAGTTGAGGATCCGGTCGCATATGCGGTACTCTGAGGATGTTGAAACAAGCCGCCAGCGTCGTTCTCGCATCCCTCGGACCCTCAACGTGCCGAGCCTGCTGGAGGCCAAATACCTATCCGCTCGCATTTGATCGAAGCGAGCGGTTCGAGCGAAGCTCGGTATGTACCTCCTCGGGCCCTCGCTCGCTGCGGCCTTGCTGAACGGCTGGTTTGAACATCCTCTAGGAGCGCTCAAAACCTATGTCTCCTGAAGAATTTTTCATGTATCTGACCATCGGGTTGATCGTCCTCGTGCCGGTCGGTGCACGGCTGTATCGTCGCATCACGCTGGCGAAGACGCAGGCGATGTTGCAAGAGCAATTCGGGCAGCCGTCTCAGCCACCCGATCAATCCACTCCGAAGGGGTAAGTTGTCGATGAAGATCTCACGGACCTGTGGCATGGCGGTTGTATTATGTGTCCTCAGTGTGGCTCCGGCCTGCAGCCAGGGTGAGTCGGCGCCGAAGGCCGTTGCGACCGGTGCGGTTCCGGCCGAATTGCAGTTCCGGCCGAATTGCAGACCGGCGAAGCCAAGTTTAAAGCCAACTGTTCTGCCTGCCATGGGGTCGGTGGAGTCGGGACAAGTCAGGGTCCCCCGCTGGTCCACAAGATTTATGAACCGAACCATCACGGCGATGCCGCCTTTCAGCGAGCGGCTGCCAACGGAGTCAAAGCGCACCACTGGGAATTCGGGAACATGCCGAAAATCGACGCGGCCACACCCGAAGACGTCGATCAGATCATCAAGTATGTGCGCTGGTTGCAGAAGCAAGGCGGCATCTTCTAACGGCCCTCTCAGAATATCCCATCCGTTCGTCACCCTCCTCTAAGCTTCACTTGGTTTCATGCGCAGAAGACCCTGGAGTAGTGATTTGACATACCGTTAAAGCGCTTCGTAAGGTATCTCCATGAGATTGATTCGCGGCTGATCGGCGTCGGCTATTCACCTGTCATCGTCTTGCCCCATCTTGCATGGAGACGGGGCTAACCGGGGAGGAACATATGAGGAGAGACGTGAGCGGCCTGTGTGGAATCGTGTTGGTGCTCGGATTGATGGCCTTGGGGACCGGGTGTGCGGCGATCGATGCGGGGCATGAAGGGGTGTTGGTCGAACAGCCGTGGTTCTTCGGACATGGCGGTGTCGATCCGGTGCCGACCAAAACAGGACGGGTTTGGATGGCCATCTCGACGCATGTGGTGGATGTCGATGTCAGGCCCATCCAGTATTCCGAACACTTCGACATCATTTCGTCCGAAAACGCGCCGGTCTCCTTCGATGCGTTCCTGATTGCCAACGTTATCGAGGGAAAATCGCCGGAGCTGATCAGCAAGTATGGCCCGAACTGGTATGCCAATAATGCTAAGGAAGCATTTCGCACCTTTGTGCGCGAAGAAGTGCAAAAATATCCCCTCTTCCAACTGACGACTGATCCCACCACCAGGCAAAAGCTGCAGGATGCCATCGCCAAAGAAGTGCAGACCAAGCTGATCGAGAAGCAGGGCATTCCTGTTCGGCTGAATCGCGTGGTAGTCGGCAGTATCCTGCCTCCCAAAGGCGTGGTGGAGCAAACGACGCAGACCATCATTCAGGAACAGCGCAAGATTACGATGGTAGAATTTCAGAAAGCCGAAGAGTCCCGTGAGAAAGCCGAAAAGCAACGCGGCATCGCCGATCGCGCCTATCGCGAATCCCTCGGCCTGACCGCGCCTGAATTTGTCGACCTGCGCCGCATTGAAGTGCAGAAAGAAATCGTGCAGCACTCACCGGCGGCCTTGACCGTCATCATGGGCTTAGAGCGAGTCGGCATCAACATGCCGCCGCTGGCAACGGGCCAGTAAGCGACAGGCTCTTTCTCCTGACCGGGGCGCGCGTGGGCGATCGAAATGCCTGCCCGCGCCCTTGTTGTTTGTGCCGCACGTCCACGATCTAGAACCAATCGAAAACGTTAGGAGGGTGATATCCAGTCTAGCGCGACAGGTTCGCTTTATGAGGGGGAGAAATTGCGAGCATGATCAAGCCGCAGGCTCCTGCCAGCCCGTACCCGCAGAACAAGTTGCACATTATTCACCTATAGGTCAGCGCCAGAGTGGGCCGCGCGAGAGAATGTCAATAACTTCCGGACATCCCATCCCTCCACATCGAGTTCGCGCGTAAAACTGATAAGTAGATCGGTTCGGCTCTATCGATAGGGCTAAATGCGTCAGTTGACAGGGGGTCGAGCAATCGATATGGTCGCGCCAACTTAGTTAGGAATAAATATAAATACTGCTATTCAGGGCAGTTCCAGGAGGGAGCCGTGTGAGGGAGTCACGGCAGAGATCTGAGGAGGAGTCTCCGAACATGAAAGAATCGAAAGGCAAGACCATTTTGTTGAATGTGCGCTTGAAGCCAAGCGAGTCAAGTGCACGTCCCCTTGCGACGAACTATACGAACGTCGGCGTGGCGCAAGGGATTGCCTATGTCGATTTCGGGTTCATCGAGCCCGCGCTGCTCGGAGCCATTGCGAAGACGGCGAAAGCCGGTCAGGCAGCACCAAAGGACTTGGAGGGCCACCTCGTCACCCGAGTCGCGATGGGGGTGGATGTGTTGGTGCGATTGCGTCAGCAGATTCAGCAGGTCTTGGTGAGCATGCGTGATGCGCGGCAGGGGAAGCCGACAGAGAAGAAGTCATAACGATGTGAGAATGCTCTGATGTCTGTCCAGTTCTCCCTGTTCACAGTGAGGAACCTATGACGTACAAGTTTGGTTCGATCGTCTTGATGTGGGTTTTGCTGGTTAGTCCCCAGTTGGTAGCGGGAGGTGAGCCGCGGTATCCAGTACTGGACTCCAAGTTTTCCGCTGCTGAGGCGAAGCTCGGCTGGCTCGACAACGAGCGTGTGATGTTCCATGGCTACGATATTAGGAAGATGACGCAGCCGGGGCCTGGTGAGGGGCATCCAACGGCAGCAGAGGGGTTATTCATTTGGGATACAGGGAAAGACACGGTCACGAAATACTGGGACATCAATGGACCGACCAGTCTCTGCGTGTATCACGACACGATAGCGTTTGGACAGCGGATTAAAGGCGAAGATAAATCGTGGATAAGAGTTGTAGGCAAGGTTGGCCAGGAACAATCGGTTCGTTCAACGGGGACAGATTGGGTTAATCCTGTCAGCTGCGCCTACTCAAAAGAAAGACCACCAGAGGTTACTGGACGGCGAATACTCAGACATCTTCGTGAGGAACATGGGTATTTGGATTTCGGCTCAACGACAAGCGTGGATCGCTCAGATGCTGCCAAAATCTTGTTCTATCGTCCTAATGAGAAAGAGCCACTAACGCTTCTTCTCAACCCGAATCACATTGTGAATCTCCTTGAGTATGTCGAGTTTGAAAATACCTATCTTCTTGAGAGTCAACGGCAGACGACGTATGCAGCGCCAGTGTGGCTCCTTAAGCCAGACGGGACCGTCACAAAGATTTTCGAACCAACAGGGAAGGAATGGGAACGGATGGGGTGGGGGGGGTATCACCTCACAAAGAAGGGGATTTTTCTCAGCGGTGGAAGGGGCGATTATGCCAGCGTGGGAACGAGGGGGGGGTATCTCTTAAGATCATCGAGGGAAGCCCCTTCCCGCCTTATTGCTGGACTTGTGCGGAACGAAACGGTGTCTCCGGATGGCTGTAAGATCGCGTTCGTACATGTGTTGCATTCACTAGCTGGTGCAGAGAGTGCACAAGCTCTACGTCAAGGTAAACCGGGAACTCGAACCCTCAAGATGATCAATCTCTGTCAAGGAGACTAACGATGGCACTGCCTACTGGCCTGAATGATCTCGCAAAGCTGACACTGTTGGCCTCGGATGCCTCGTATTTCACAAACGATCATCCGGTGTTGTCGGGCAGTGCGCTCGCGGCACTTCTTGACACGACGTATGGCGGCGCACCACAGTATTCTGTTCCATCGGAGTATTTTGCGGTTGCCCAAGGGGTCGATCTAAATACCGGCTTTGGCTTCATCGCCTACAGAAAAGATGGTGCCACTCCGGCTGAAACTGAAATCATTGTCGCCCTTCGCGGGACAGATGGGCCGAACCCCCAAGACTGGGTTGCGAATAGTCAATACCTTGGGTGGAACCAATGGAATGAGCGTGGCGGTGGGCGAGATCTTGTTTTTGGGTTTCTCGATAGTTTGAAGCCTGACGCAGACACAGCATTTCAGGGCAAGGTCCACTTTACCGGTCAAAGCCTGGGCGGCGGCCTCGCCCAATACGCAGCTTATGAGTACGTCCGTGATCGTGTTGGTGCAGTAGGCTTCGCAGGATTCAGCAAAGCCAACATCACACTCACCACCTTCAACGGCTTTGGCGGAGTCCTCGGCCTTCAACAGAACGCCGGTGGTTACAATGAAAACGTTTTAGCCGATATCGGCTCCAACGCGCACTTCTATGCCGAGGGGGATCTCGTCAACCATCTCGGCCGGGATCCTGTAACCGGCTTAGGGCATACAGGGGGTACGACATACTTTCTGAAGGCTGGTTCGACGCGGATTGACCCCGACACGGGCGAGCCGTTCCTGCTGAACGCAATCGATGCCCACCGAATTGAAACCGGCTTCTACCCGTTTCTCACTGCAGGAACGGAATTTGAGGCTGCCGTGGCGCGACCGATTGAGTATTTACCCATGCAAGAAATCCAGCAGATCGGTGCGCTATTTGGTCGGGTGCTCAATGACCAAGATGTTTCACCGCTCGAGGCGAAGCCCCGACTGGTTGCGGGCCTTGCGGCGGCACTGACACTTGGGCCGCCTGGAGAGAAAAATGTGCTGGCACAAGCCGTCTTTACCAACCTGCATTCTGCAGGAGAAATGTCGGATGAGTGGTATGTACGGTTGAGGAGTTATGATTGGGGTTCTATCTCTAGCTCGTTTGGAGCGAGAGTGGCCGGTGCCGCGATCTATTATCCTGCCCTGTTATTAGCCGTCATGTCCGACGCCATTGATCTGAGCGCAGAACAGCGCGCGCAGGTATTCGAAAAAGCGCGAGAATGGATCTCCAGTTCTATCCCAACGATCGGCGAGGTTCTCAGCTCCGAAGATCGTCGGGTGCAGATGGAGATGCTGTTTTCGCTGATTCCTGGCGCGGCAATCGGCTCGAAATTCGTACCAGTGCTTCAGCCGTTGGCTGTCGATGTTGAGGCGTTTGCACAGCGGGTCGTATCGAGCGGGGCGAACTGGGTGAGTGAAACGTTTGAATTTCTGCGAGAGCAAGTCCAGGGAACTCTTGCTGACACAAGTGTTGGAAGTTTCGTCGTCAAACTGGCTTCGACATTTGCCGATGCGGCTCTGAGTAGCGGAATGGCCGAAATCACTGTCCAAGGCTATCTCGATAGCGTGATCATTCCCATGATTCGCGACACCGCAAATGGAACGGCCAATGCTGTGAGTGAGTTTGTGCAGGATATCCCCAGCACCCTATTTAATTTCGGCCGCACCATCAGTAACCTTGCGGACATTCAACTTATCGACCAAGCGTATGCAGCGGAACTTAAAGATCCTCGCCTATCATCCTCGATCCGCGCTGCCGCAGAGGAAGCACGTGAAATTATCCAGCATGCCGGGCAGACCGTGGTGGTGGAATCGGGGATCGGGCCGAATCCGTTTGACCAGGTGGGGTTCGATCCGGCAGCGGCGCCGTTGGCGACGGTGAATCTCAACGAAGGACAACTGCGGGCGCTGACGATCAACTTGCCCTTTGAAGCGGGGATTGGCGGGCAGCGGTTAAAACTTACATTGAGTGGGCCGAACGCCAGCGGGTTTGTATTGCGCACTAACGGTGTCGAACTCTCGCCGGACGGCAATGCTTTTGCGCTCACCGTGCCGGAAGGACAGAAGCAACTGGTGGTGGGACTCCGTGAAACGCATGACATCAGCGCGTCCGGCTCGTTGACCGTTACGGCGCAATTGGTGGATGCGAGTGATGTCGCGACGCATAACCCAAACGACGAAGCCACTATTGCGCTCGCCGATACTGGCGAACTTGCCGATGGCACGGGACCGGCGATCAATTACGACAACGGCCAGGTGACGGTGACGTATGTCGGCGATGAGACGGACAACTGGCCGACCTTCAGCGCTGCGGCGAACCATGTGGTGTATGGCAACGGCGGGAACGACTATCTGAGTCTGGACTCCGGGAGTGCACTCTACAACCACCAGATCTTTGGGGGAATTGGCCATGATCGGCTTGAAGGCGGGGCCGGGCAGGATCGCCTCTCTGGAGAGAGCGGGCGGGACATACTGTCCGGAGGGGCCGGCGACGATGTGTTGGATGGGGGGAGCGAGGATGATGGCTTGTGGGGCGGAGCGGGGCGTGATGTGCTCGATGGTGGGGAAGGCAATGACGGGCTAACCGGCGAAGGGGGGAACGATGTATTGCGTGGCGGGCTGGGCGCCGATTCACTGACGGGCGATGACGTTAATATTCTGCCTGGTGCCATGGGGGCTGATTATCTTGATGGGGGCGCAGGAGACGATTGGCTCTATGGGCTCTTACACGATGATGTGCTGATGGGCGGGGCAGATGCGGATCATCTCTATGGCGATCAGATTCCCGGTATAGGTCCGACGTATTTGTATGATTGGCCAGGCCTGATTACCCCTCTCCCCAATCTCGTCTTTGCCACTTCAGCGGGTGGGGCCGATTATCTTGATGGCGAAGACGGTGACGATGTTCTCCAAGGCGATGCCGGGAACGACATTCTTTTGGGTGGCAATGGAGCGGACGAACTCTGGGGAGACGATCAACAGGTCGCGGTGATTCAGGAAGGCGACGATTGGCTGGAAGGCGGAACGGGAAACGATCAGTTGGTCGGTGGTGGCGGAGAGGACGCGCTTTTCGGCGGAGAGGATGATGATCTGTTGGTGGGCGACTATGCCAACAATCCTACCGACGGGTTTGCTGACACGCTCGACGGCGGAGCAGGGAATGATGAGCTGCAGGGCGGCGGCGGCGATGACCTGCTCGATGGCGGGACGGAAAACGACAGGCTCTATGGCGAGGACGGAAACGACAGTCTCTATGGTGGAGCCGGGGACGATCAATTGCAGGGCGGTGAGGGTGATGATGTGCTTGTCGGTGAAATGGGAGCAGATGTGTTATTTGGCCAAGCCGGCGACGATCAGTTGTTCGGCGACGAGGGCGATGATCAATTAAGCGGCGGCGCGGGCCTCGATGAACTTGACGGTGGCGCCGGCGATGATGTGCTTTTGGGTGGTGACGACGACGATACGCTTCTTGGCGGCGAAGGGGCGGATGAACTCCAGGGCGGCGCCGGCAACGACCAACTGGTTGGCGATGCGGGTAACGATCGCCTCTCTGGTGAGGCAGGGAACGATACGCTCTGGGGCGATGACGGGGCGGACACCCTGGTCGGCAATGCGGGCAACGATGTTTTGGATGGAGGTGCCGGGTCTGATACCTACGTCTTCAATCTCGGCGATGGCCAGGATGTGATTTTCGAGGAAGCGGTACTCGGGGAGGTGAATACGCTGGCGTTTGGATCCGGCATCGCCCCGGAGATGCTAACGTTCACGCCGGATGAGGAGTTGCAGACGCTATTGATCCAGGTTGCAGGCGGTGGCGACTCGATTCTGATACAGGGGTATACGAATACGGGGGTAAACGGGACGGGAGGAATTCAACAGCTGTCGTTCGGCGGCACGGTGCTCTTGCTGGCCGATGCGGTCGGGCTTCCGAGCGGACCAGTGACGGGATCAAGTGGCCCCGATACGATTCGTACCGGCGATGGGCCGGACACGATCCAGGCGGGCGGGGGGAATGATACGGTCACGAGTCATGGGGGAGACGACCAGCTCTTCGGCGGTGCCGGTAACGATGTGCTGATTGCAGGTGACGGGGATGACGTGCTGGTGGGCGGACTGGGGGATGACTCGCTCGTCGCTGGGAGTGGTAACGATGTGCTAGACGGCGGGGCAGGAAATGATCAACTCAATTCAGGCGATGGAAATGACACGGTGGTGTTCGGCCTGGCGTCGGGTATCGATACGTTGGATGCCGGTGGGGTGGGTGCCGGTGACCGGGTGCAACTACTCGCGGGTGTCACGCCGAGCAATTTGTTGCTAGAGCGGGGCGGGAATCACCTCATTTTTAACATCGTCGGTACAGCCGATCGCCTGATCGTCACGAATTTCTACAGCGCCTCCATCAATCAATTCGATGCGGTTACGTTCTCCGACGGCATGACCTGGGATCGAGCTACGACGATCGGGCAGGTGCGGTTGGTGACGGGGAACGACTCAGTCAATAATCTGCAAGGAGGGGCGCAGGATGAAATCCTGAGAGGATTTGGCGGGGCCGACGATGTACGGGGTGGGGCCGGCGCCGATGTGCTGGAGGGCGGGGCCGGTGATGATTACGTGGACGGGGAAGCCGGCGCTGATGTGCTGGACGGTGGGCCTGGCCGCGATTTCATCTACGGCGGGCTGAGTGATCCAGGAGGGGATGATACGCTGCTCTTCGGGTACGGCGATGGCGTCGATCGGGTCATGGATTTCGGATATCGCACGGGGGAGGTTGATACGATTCGGATGGATGCCGGGATCGCGCCCTCCGACGTCACCGTGACGCGGGATGGCAGTAATATTTACCTCGGCCTCAACGCCACGGATCAGGTCTGGCTGAACAGCTTTTATACGCTCTCTCCCTTTTATGATAACAACGGGATTCGTGTGGCGTTCGAGGATGGGACGGTGTGGGATGCCGACGCGCTGAGGCTCATGACGCGTACGGTTTCCGGCACGGAGGGCAGTGACTCACTGCGCGGATTCAGTTTCTTTTATGTCGATGAGGTGCTGGACGGCAAAGGCGGCGACGACCGGCTCGAAGGAAGAGACGGAGTGGACTATCTGCGTGGAGGAACCGGAGCAGATACCTATGTGTTCAGTCTGGGTGATGAACAGGATGTCATTGAAGATCTACCGGGCGAAGGCAATCGCGTGCTTTTGTCTGATGTGCTGCCGGCCGATGCCCTTTCCTGGTTCTTTGATCAAACGAGGGTGGGTTTCGGCTACGGTCCCTACGGCGATGAGATTCGTTTTGCCGGATTCGATCCTGAGCAGGCGTTGACCAGTGTGAGTGTGGAGACGGTGGAATATGCCGATGGTACCACGACAGCGCTCGCTGCGGTGCTTGCCGGAGCGACGATTGCCGTGGGCGGCAGCGAGCAGTCTGAGACGCTGCTCGGAACGAATCTGAAGGACCGGATCACGGGCGGGCTCGGTAACGATGTGCTTCGCGGAGGGGCAGGGGACGATACCTATGTCTTCAATCTCGGCGACGGGAGCGACACGATTTATGATGAAACGGTGTTCGGTGAGGCCAATCGGATTGTGTTTGGCGCAGGGATTGCTCAGAGCGATCTGTCGTTTGCCCGTGACGAGGCGGCACGCACCCTGACGATTCAGGTGGGAAGCGGGAGCGATCGACTGGTACTGGAGAATTTCGATCCGACCGGGTTTGATGGTTCGCTCGTGGTCTCGACGCTGGAGTTTGTGGACGGGAGTGCGCTGAATCTCGCCGAACTCTTCCCCTTAAATCAGGCTCCGACAGTTGGATCAGATCGTGCCGGAAGGCGTGCCGGTCAATCTCGTGGTTCCGGCGGACACCTTTGCCGATGTTGATGCAGGGGATGTCCTGACTTACGGGGCAAGTCTGGCAAACGGCGGTGCATTGCCCTCATGGCTCAGCTTCGATGCGACAACGCGCACCTTCAGTGGGACGCCGGACGATGCACAGGTAGGGAGTCTGGAACTGCGCGTGACGGCTACGGATTCGGCGCAGGAAAGCGTGTTTGATGAGTTCACCCTCACGGTGACCAACGTGAACGAAGCTCCGACTCTCGGGGCACCCCTGGTTGACCAGATCGTGAAAGAAGACACGGCCTTTAGCTTCACGATACCGGAGGGAACATTCGCGGATGTCGATCTGATCCATGGTGATGCGTTGGGCTATGGCGCCTCACTCGCAGAGGGCGGCAGTCTGCCGGCCTGGCTCACGTTTGATGCGGCGACTCGGACGTTCGGCGGCACGCCGGACAATGGTGATGTGGGGGCGCTTGATGTGATGGTGACCGCCACTGACCTGGGCGGTCTCAGTGTGACCGGCCACCTTGCTCTGACGGTCGAGAATGTCAACGATGCGCCGACCGTTGCGATGCCGATTGCCGATCAGACGGCGGCGGAAGACGAGCCTTTCTCGTTGACGATTCCTACCGACACCTTTGCGGACAACGATGCGAGGCATGGCGATGTGCTGTTCTATCAGGCCACGCTCGTGGATGGCCGCCCGTTGCCGGCGTGGCTGAGCTTCAATTCGACCATGCGCACTTTCAGCGGGATCCCAGGCGCAGGCGATGCCGGCACCGCAGGCGATGCCGGCACGCTGCAAATCCTGGTGACGGCTACGGATGCCAGTCAGGTGAGCGCGAGCGATGATTTTGTGCTCGCGATCTCAGGTCCCTTGCCGAAGACGCTTGTTGGAACGGCCGGCAACGATGTGCTTACCGGCGGGCG
>Ga0209391_10000208_pt1 | contig 24988 bp, 23 predicted proteins | sample PPLLak3March2015_FD_187246 | JGI IMG/M metagenome (GOLD analysis project Ga0209391, IMG submission 187246) | Freshwater sediment microbial communities from Prairie Pothole Lake near Jamestown, North Dakota, USA - PPLs Lake P7 Core (1) Depth... | ecosystem: Environmental > Aquatic > Freshwater >...
CCTGCGTCGCACCCGAAGGGGCAGGGCAGATTACCACATCATGGAAACGTATTCCACAATGTGGAATCGATCGTTCAGCGGCGCGTGGCGAACGTCCGGGTCGGGGTGACCACGAGGTCGACCGCGAGGTCGTGCGCGTCCACCGGCACCTCGTCGACGATTTGCACGTCAAAGGCGCCGGCGATGCGGGGCACGCCGGGCCGCAGGTGCGGCAGCAGGCGATCGTAGTAGCCGCCGCCGTAGCCCAGGCGGCGCCCGGCAGGATCGAATGCGACGCCGGGGACCAGCACGCAGTCGACGTCGGCCGGCCGCACGATCGGGGTGCGCGGCAAGGGCTCCGGTATGCCGCGGAACCCGGGGGAGACGTCGGCGTCGAGGTCGACGACGCGGTGGAGCACGAGCCGGCGCGTGGCCGCGTCGACCCGCGGCAGCACGATCGACTTGCCGCGGTCCAGTGCGGCCTGCGCCAGCGGCCGCACGTCCCACTCGCTGCCGAAGGGGAGCGTCGCGAGCACCGTGGTCGCCCCGTCGAACGAGGGCAGCACGGCGATGCGCGAGGCGATCCCCTGCGCGCCGGCGCCACGCTGCACGGGGTCGAGCGCGTCGCGCGCGGCGAGGATGCGCGCGCGCAGCGCCTGCTTGGTCGCCGGCAATGGCACGACGGCGTGCGGCGTGGCGGACCCTTCGCGCATGAGGCGATGGTAGCGCAGGCGTCGCTCCGCGCCGTGCCGTACGGCGTGCGCGAGCGTTCGTGTCCGGTGCAAGGCCCTATACTCGCGGTCCCGGGCCGACCCGCAGCCTCCGGCGTAGCGTCCTTCCGGCCACCCTCCGTTCCGACCGCATGAAACACGCCCACCAGATCCACCGCGACCGCCGCGCCGCGATCCTGCGCAAGATGCGCGAACAGGCGGGAGGCGGGCTTGCGCTTGTGCCCACGGCGCCGGAGGTGGCGCGGAATCGCGACTCGCACTTCCCGTACCGGCACGACAGCTACTTCTACTACCTCACGGGCTTCACGGAACCGGAGGCGGTGGTGGCCGTGATCGCCTCGGACGACGGCGACCGGCACGTGCTGTTCTGCCGCAACAAGGACGAGGAGCGCGAGATCTGGGACGGCTTTCGCCACGGCCCCGAGGCGGCGAAGGAGATGTTCGGCTTCGACGAGGCCTACTCGATCGACGAGCTCGACGGCAGGCTTCCCGATCTCGCGAGCGACCGCCCGGCGCTGTTCACGCCGCTCGGCCTCTTCGAGCCCTGGGACCGCAAGGTGAGCAACGTGCTGAACGAGGTGCGCGCGCGCGTGCGCACCGGCGTGGCCGCTCCCGAGCAGGTGGTCGACATCCGCGCCGCGCTCGACCACATGCGGCTCGTCAAGGACGAGCACGAGGTTGCGGTGATGCGCCGCGCCGCCGCGATCTCGAGCGGCGCGCATCGCCGCGCGATGGAGCGCACGCGCCCGGGATGGCACGAGTACCAGGTCGAGGCCGAGCTCGTGCACGAGTTCCTGCGGCACGGCGCGCAGTCGGTCGCCTATCCGTCGATCGTCGCCTCCGGCCCCAATGCCTGCGTGCTGCACTACCGGGACAACGACCGGCGCATGGCCGACGGCGAGCTCCTCCTGATCGACGCCGGCTGCGAGTATCGGGGTTACGCCTCGGACATCACCCGTACGTTCCCGGTGAACGGCAGGTTCACGGCGGCGCAAAGGGACGTCTACGAGCTGGTACTGGCGGCGCAGCTCGCGTGTCTCGAGGCCGTCAAGCCCGGCGCGCCGTTCCACGACTACCACCGCGCGGCCGAGCGCGTGCTCGCGCAGGGGCTGATCGACCTCAGGCTCATCGAGGGTCCGCTCGACGCGGCGCTCGAGAGCGGCAGCTACAAGCGCTTCTACATGCATCGCGCGGGTCACTGGCTCGGCATGGACGTGCACGACGCCGGCCTCTACCAGGTGAAGGGCGAGTCGGTCACGCTCGCGCCGGGCATGGTGCTCACCGTCGAGCCGGGCCTGTACGTCCGCGCCGCCGACGACATCCCCGCGGCGTTCCACGACATCGGCGTGCGCATCGAGGACGACGTGGTCGTGACCGCGCTCGGGCACGAGAACCTGACCGCGGCGGCGCCGAAGACCGTCGCCGAGGTCGAGTCGGCCTGCGTCCGGTAGGACGCGCCACGGGCCGGGGATCGAACGACGCGATGCACGACGTGGCGATCGTCGGTGCGGGACCCGTCGGCGCGACGCTCGCGCTCGCGCTCGCCGGCAACGATCTCGACGTCGTGGCGATCGACGGGCGCCCGCCCGGCGTCACGCTGCGGCAGGACCGCTCGCTCGCGCTCTCGTGGGGCTCGCGCCTGACGCTCGAGCGCCTCGGCGTGTGGACGGAGCTCGAGTCCGTCGCGGACGCGGTGACGCCGATCGTCGAGATCGACGTCTCGCAGGCCGGCGGCTTCGGTGCGGCCACGCTCACGGCGGCGCTGCAGTCGTTGCCGGCGCTGGGCTACGTCGTCTCGTACGTCGCGCTGCAGCGCGCGCTCGACGCGGCGCTCGCGCGCGCCGAGGTGCCGGTGCGTTTCGGCACGAGCGCCTCCCGCGTCCGCGGCACGCCGGCGCACGCGGAAGTGATCCTTGCCGACCAGGGCGAGCCGCTCCGCGCGCGCCTCGCGGTCGTGGCCGACGGCACCGGCACGGCGGTCGATGGCATCGTCCGCGAGCGGCACGACTACGGGCAGGTCGCGCTCGTCGGCGAGGTGTTCCTCGATCCGCCGCGTCGCGGCGTGGCGTACGAGCGCTTCACGCCCGACGGCCCGGTCGCGCTGCTGCCCGAGCGGGACCACCACGGGCTCGTCTGGACGATGACGCCCGAGATCGCCGAGGCGATGCTGGCGCTGCCCGAACGAGCGTTCCTCGACGGCCTCGCGCGCCACTTCGGGACGCGCGTCACCGGATTCGCGCACGCCGTCGGGCGACGCGCCTTTCCGCTGGTGCTCGAGCGCGCGCGGCCCGTCGTGACCGCGCGTGCCGCGGTGATCGGCAACGCCGCGCAGCAACTGCACCCCGTCGCCGGGCAGGGCTTCAACCTCGGATTGCGCGATGCCTGGGAACTCGCGCAGAAGATCCTCGGCGCGCCCCGCGATGCGATCGGCGGCGGCACGATGCTTGCGGACTACGCGGCACGGCGACGGCTCGACCGAGGCGCGGGCATCGCGTTCACGCACGGACTGGTGCGCATCTTCGGCAACGACGAGCCGCTTGCACGCTGGTCGCGCGGGTTCGCGCTGGCGCTGCTCGACGTCGTGCCGCCGGCGAAGCGCGCGTTCACGCGTGCGATGCTCCACGGCATGCATTGATCGTGCCCGGCACGGGCACACGAGCGCTCACTTCGCGCCCACGGCGCGCGCGCTCGTGCATTGGTCGCGACGTTGATCCGGCGCGACGACGCGCGCGCGAAACTGTGGGTATAATCCGCTCCCCTCGCGGTAGACCGGCTTCGTTTTTCTCTCGTGCGCATCGGAACCCACGCATTGCCCAACGGGCTCGTCGTCGCACCGATGGCGGGCGTGACCGACAGGCCGTTCCGGCAGCTGTGCCGTCGGCTGGGCGCGGGCTACGCGGTGTCGGAGATGGTGGGGTCCGATCCGCGCCTCGTCGACACGCCGAAGACGCGCCGCCGCACCGATCACGCGGGTGAACCGGCGCCGATCTCGGTGCAGATCGCAGGTGCGGTGCCGGCGATGCTCGCCGAGGCTGCGCGCCACAACGTCGCGCGCGGCGCGCAGATCATCGACATCAACATGGGCTGCCCGGCGAAGAAGGTCTGCCACGCCGCAGCGGGCTCCGCGCTGCTGTCCGACGAGGCGCTGGTCGCACGCATCCTCGACGCGGTCGTCGCCGCCGTCGACGTGCCGGTCACGCTCAAGATCCGCACCGGCCCCGATCCCGCGCACCGCAACGCGCTTGCGATCGCGCGCATCGCCGAGCGCGCCGGCATCGCGGCGCTGACCGTGCACGGGCGCACGCGCGCGTGCATGTTCACGGGCACGGTCGATTACGACACGATCGCCGCGGTCAAGGCGAGCGTGACGATCCCGGTGATCGCCAACGGGGACATCGACTCGCCGCAGCGCGCGCGCGACGTGCTCACGCACACCGGCGCCGACGCGATCATGATCGGCCGTGCCGCGCAGGGCCGACCGTGGATCTTCCGCGAGATCGCGCATTTCCTCGCGACCGGGCGTCACCTGCCGCCGCCGACGGTCGCCGAGGCGCGCGAGCTGATCATCGCCCACCTCGCCGACCACTACTCGTTCCACGGCGAGGTCTCGGGCGTGCGCAGCGCGCGGAAGCACCTCGGCTGGTACGTGCGCGACCTCGCGGGGGGCGAGGCGGCGCGCGCCGAGTTCAACGCGGCGGAGACGACGACCGCGCAGGTCGGCGCGGCGCAGCGCTTCTTCGACCGGCTCGCGCGAGCCGGCGAGTGGCTGCAGTACGCGCGCGGCGGCGGCACGACCGTCGACGCAACCACGGACCCCGGCAACCACGGGACACAACGGCAAGCGGCGCCCGCGAGGGCGCGCGCGCAACGACAGGCGGGAACGCCGTGGGCAGGGGAGGCCCTCGCCGCGTGAAGAAGAATGTGAAGCTGAACGGCAGCAACGAGATCGGGCGGAGCGTCGAGCGCTCGCTCGACGAGTACTTCCGCAGGCTGGACGGCGAGATTCCGTCCGGCGTCTACGACATGGTGATCGGCCACGTCGAGCAGGCGATGCTGCGCAGCGTCATGGGGCGTGCCAACGGCAACCAGACGCAGGCCGCCGAGCTCCTCGGCGTCAACCGCAACACGCTTCGCGCCAAGCTCGCGAAGTACGACCTCATCTGACGCGGCCCGCGATGTCGGCGAAGGTCGCGCAGGCGCTGCTGTCCGTTTCCGACAAGACGGGGCTCGAGGATTTCGCGCGCGGCCTCGCCGCGCGCGGGGTGGCGCTCTTGTCCACTGGCGGCACTGCGCAGGCGCTGGCCGCCGCGGGACTGGCGGTGACCGACGTCGGTGCGTACACCGGGTTCCCGGAGATGCTGGACGGCAGGGTGAAGACGCTGCACCCGAAGGTGCACGGCGGCATCCTCGCCCGGCGCGACCTGCCCGCGCATCGCGCGGCGATCGAGCGCGCGGGCATCCCCACGATCGACCTCGTGGTCGTCAACCTGTACCCGTTTCGCGAGACGGTCGCCCGCGACGGCTGCACGCTCGAGGACGCGATCGAGAACATCGACATCGGCGGCCCGGCGATGGTCCGTTCGGCGGCGAAGAACTGGGCGCACGTCGGCATCGTCGTCGATCCGGCCGACTATCCGGTGCTGCTGGCCGAGCTCGACGCGCAGGGCGGTGCGCTCGGCGCGGCGACGCGCTTCCGTCTCGCGCAGAAGGCCTTCGCGCACACGGCGTCCTACGACGGCGCGATCGCCAACTGGTTGACCGCGCGCGGTCCCGACGGGGCCGCGAAGGGCTTTCCGCAGTCGTTCCGCTACGCCGCCGAACTTGCGCAACCGCTGCGCTACGGCGAAAACCCGCACCAGCGCGCCGCGTTCTACCGCGACGAGCGCCCGCCCGCGGGGTCGATGGCCACGTTCCGCCAGCTGCAGGGCAAGGAGCTGTCCTACAACAACATTGCCGATAGCGACGCGGCCTGGGAGTGCGTGAAGGCGTTCGACGCGCCGGCCTGCGTGATAGTCAAGCACGCGAATCCCTGCGGTGTCGCGATCGCGGCGACGACGCTCGACGCCTATCGCAAGGCGTTCGCGACCGACCCCACGTCGGCGTTCGGCGGCATCATCGCGTTCAATCGTCCGGTCGACGCCGCGACGGTCGAGGCGGTGGCGGCGCAGTTCCTCGAGGTGCTGATCGCGCCGGCGTACACGGCGGACGCGATCGCCGCGATCGTGCGCAAGGCCAACGTGCGCGTGCTCGCGATTCCGAGTGGGGAAAGTGCGGAAAGTAGGGTCAGACTCGACTTTCCGGGCGCAGATGCGGCACTTCGAACTGCCGGCACAGGGAAAGTCGAGTCTGACCCTACTTTCCCCACTTTCCATGACCCTACTTTCCAGCTCGACTTCAAGCGCATCGGCGGGGGCCTGCTCGTTCAGACCGCCGACGTCCACGCGACCGCGGCGTCCGACCTCAAGGTGGTCACGCGCAAGGCGCCCACACCCGCGCAGGTCGAGGACCTGCTGTTTGCCTGGCGCGTCGCCAAGCACGTGAAGTCGAACGCCATCGTCTACTGCGCAGACGGCCGCACGCTGGGCATCGGCGCCGGGCAGATGAGCCGCGTCGACTCGACGCGCATCGCCGCGGTCAAGGCGCAGAACGCCAAGCTGTCGCTCGCCGGTTCGGTGGTGGCCTCCGATGCGTTCTTCCCGTTCCGCGACGGCCTCGACGTCGTGGCGGACAATGGCGCCGTGGCGGTGATCCAGCCCGGCGGCAGCATGCGCGACGAGGAAGTGATCGCCGCCGCCGACGAGCGCGGCATCGCGATGGTGTTCACGGGTGTGCGCCACTTCCGGCATTGACGCCTGCGGACCCACGCGGGGGCCGCTTTCCATGGAGGACGATCGGTGAACATGCAATGGAGGAGTCGCGCGCGGCGGAGCGCGGTGGCGCTCGTCGCCGCGGCCGCGCTGCCGTGCTTCGCGAACGGCAGCGAGCGCGGATTCTTCGAGCCGGTGCCCGAGACCGAGCGCAACTGGTTCTACGACTGCGGCTCGCTCGACGAAGGCTGGCTCAAGCGCCAGTGCCGCGGCTTCAAGAGTGCGTGGTACGAACGCCGCCCGATGGTGCTGGTCTCCGGTTACTCCTGGCACGACCCGAACACCTACGAGCAGGACAACCTCGATTCGTTCAACTCGCAGGCCTGGGGCGGCGGCTTCGGCCTCGGTCTCTACGAGCCGGAAAAGGGCGACCACTTCTCGTGGTACGTCCTCTCCTTCAAGGACTCGAACAGCGACCTCACCAACATGGTCGGCTTCGGGGCGATCACCTATTGGCCCGAGAAGTCTGACGTCGCCGTCGGGCTCGGCTACACGGTGTTCATCATGCAGCGCCCCGACATCTACAGCGGCATCCCGTTCCCGGCGGCCCTGCCGCTCGCTTCGATCAAGCTGTGGAACGCCGAGATCCTCGGCACGTTCATCCCCAAGCTGAACGCCGGGATCAACCACGGCAACGTCGGCTACATCTTCGGCCGCTACCAGTTCTGAAATCATGGACGTCCGCCTCCCATGAACGTCCTCGTCATCGGCAGCGGCGCCCGCGAGCACGCGCTGGCTTGGAAGCTCGCGCAGAGCCCGCGCGTGTCGAAGGTGTTCGTCGCGCCGGGCAACGCTGGCACGGCGCGCGACCCGGCGTTGGTCAACGTCCCGGCCACCGCGATCGCCGACCTGGTGGCCTTCGCGCGCGAGCGCGAGATCGGGCTCACCGTCGTCGGACCCGAGGCGCCACTCGCCGCGGGAGTGGTCGACGCGTTCCGCGCGGCCGGCCTGCCGATCTTCGGGCCGACGAAGGCCGCCGCGCAGCTCGAGAGCTCGAAGGACTACGCCAAGTCGTTCATGACGCGCCACCGCATCCCGACGGCGCGCCACCGCACGTTCGCCGACGCCGCGGAGGCGCACGCGTACGTCGAGCGCGAGGGTGCGCCGATCGTGATCAAGGCCGACGGGCTCGCCGCCGGCAAGGGCGTCGTCGTCGCGACGACGGCCGCGGAGGCGCACGCAGCGATCGACGCGATGCTCGTCGACAACGCGTTCGCGGACGCCGGCGCGCGCGTCGTGATCGAGGAGTTCCTCGCCGGCGAGGAGGCCTCGTTCATCGTGATGGTCGACGGCCGCCATGTGCTGGCGCTCGCCTCGTCGCAGGACCACAAGCGCCTCAACGACGGCGACGCCGGCCCCAACACCGGCGGCATGGGCGCGTACTCGCCGGCGCCGGTCGTTACGCCGGAGCTGCACGCGCGCCTGATGCGCGAGGTGATCCTGCCGACCGTGCAGGGCATGGCCGCCGACGGCATCCCCTACACGGGCTTCCTCTACGCGGGCGTGATGATCGACACGCAAGGGGTGCCGCGCGTGCTGGAGTTCAACTGCCGCCTCGGCGACCCCGAAACGCAGCCGATCATGGCGCGGTTGAAGAGCGATCTCGTCGAGCTCCTCGAGCACGCGGTCGACGGCACGCTCGACCAGGCGCACGCGGAGTGGGATCGCCGCACCGCGCTCTGCGTCGTGCTGGCGGCGCACGGCTACCCGGAGGCGCCGCGTCGCGGCGACGCGATCGAAGGCCTCGAGCGCGTCACGGCTGTCGCGCACCCGGACGTCGTCGTGTTTCACGCGGGCACGGCGCTCGAGGGCAACCGCGTCGTGGCGAACGGCGGGCGCGTGCTCGGCGTCACCGCGCTCGGTGACTCGGTGCGCCAGGCGCAGCGTGCCGCCTACGCGGCGGTCGGCACGATCCGCTTCGACGGCATGCAGTACCGCACCGACATCGGTCACCGCGCGCTCGCGCGCCGCTGAGATGAAAAGGCCCCCACGCTCGCTTCGCTCGCTGCCCCCCACGGGGGAAGGTCAGTCCCTCGGGGCGGCCCTTCGGGACTGACATGGACACCGAAGCCGCCCGCCGCTGGTTCGTCGCGCTGCAGGACTCGATCGTCGCCGGCCTCGAGGCGATCGACGGCAAGCCGTTCCGGCGCGACGAGTGGACCCGCCCCGAGGGCGGCGGCGGCATCTCGCGGCTGATCGAGGAGGGCGACGCGCTCGAGCGCGGCGGGGTCAACTTCTCCGACGTCCGCGGCACCCGCCTGCCGCCGTCGGCGACCGCCTCGCGCCCCGAGCTGGTCGGCCGCAGCTGGGAGGCGATGGGCGTCTCGCTCGTGCTGCACCCGCGCAACCCGTACGCGCCGACGGTGCACCTCAACGTGCGCATGTTCGTCGCGCAGAAGCAGGGCGCGGAGCCGGTCTGGTGGTTCGGCGGGGGCATGGACCTGACGCCCTACTACGGCTTCGAGGAGGACGCGGTGCACTTCCACCGCACGTGCCGCGAAACGCTCGCGCCGTTCGGCACCGACCTGCACCCGAAGTACAAGCGCTGGTGCGACGACTACTTCTTCCTCAAGCACCGCCGCGAGCCGCGCGGGGTCGGCGGCATCTTCTACGACGACCTGGCCGAGGGCGGCTTCGAGCGCTGCTTCGCGCTCACGCGCGCGGTCGGCGAGCAGTTCCTGCCGGCCTACCGCCCGATCCTGTCGCGGCGCAAGGACCTGCCCTTCGGCGAGCGCGAGCGCGACTTCCAGTGCTACCGTCGCGGCCGCTACGTCGAGTTCAACCTGGTCTGGGACCGCGGCACGCTGTTCGGCCTGCAGTCGAACGGCCGCACCGAGGCGATCCTGATGTCGCTGCCGCCGCTCGTGAAGTGGCGCTACGACTGGAAGCCCGCGCCGGGCTCCCCCGAAGAGCGGCTCTACACCGACTTCCTCGTGCCGCGGAACTGGGCCGATGGCGGCTGACGACTCGCGCCCGCCGCGGCGCGTTGCGCCCGAGCACGCGCACCTGGTCGAGGAACGCATCGACTCCGACCAGGTGTACCGCGGACGGCTGCTCGACGTGCGCCGCGACACGGTGCGGCTGCCCGACGGCCACACCGCGACGCGCGAGTACATCGTACACCCCGGCGCCGTGCTGGTCGTGCCCCGCTTTCCCGACGGGCGGGTGATCGTCGTCCGTCAGTTCCGCTACGCGAACAACGCGGTGTTCCTCGAATTCCCCGCGGGCAAGCTCGATCACGGCGAGCCGCCGCTTGCGACCGCACAGCGCGAGCTGCGCGAGGAGTCGGGCTACACCGCCGCGGCGTGGACGCGCCTCGGCGTCGTGCACACGGTCGTCTCCTACTCGACCGAGGCGATCGAGATCTTCCTGGCCGAGGACCTCACGCACGTCGGCGACCAGCAGCTCGACCACGGCGAATTCGTCGACGTCGACACGATGCACTTCCCCGACGTGCTCGCAGCGGCGGAGCGCGGCGAGATCACCGACGTCAAGACGGTGGCCGCGCTCTGGTACCTGTCGCGGCGATTCCCCGCGTGAAGCCGCAGGTCGCGCGCCGGCTCGTGATGTCGGGCCGCGTGCAGGGCGTCGGCTTCCGCGAGGCGACGGTCGATGCGGCACGCGCCGCGGGCGTCGTCGGCTGGGTCCGCAACCGCGCCGACGGCACGGTCGAGGTGCTGGCGCAGGGATCGTCCGATGCGGTCGACCGGCTGGTTGCGTGGTGTCGGCGGGGGCCGCCGCTCGCCCGCGTCACCGGCGTCGACGTCGCGACGGCGGCAGCGGATGCCTCGCTCGACGGCTTCGAGCGCCTGCCTACGGCGTGACCGATCCGGCGCGCGCGGTCGCGCCGACGATGTCCTTCCACGCGACGTACGACGATGCCGCCCACAGCGGCAGTACCACCGGCAGGATGATCCCCATCGTGACGAGGGCGAGGCCGAGCAGCGCGAGCGTCAGCGCACCGTAGAGCAGGAAGGCGCCGACGTTGCGGCGGAATGCCGCGACGCTCGCCGCGAACGAGTCGGCCACGCCGGCTCCCTCGAACAGCGCGACGACCGGGACGAGCGTCAGCGGCAGCGACACCGCGACGCCGGCCGTGTAGACCAGCAGCACTTCCCCGGCCGACAGCGCGTGGCTGTCGTCCGTCGCGAGCAGGTTGACGCCGGCGAGCTGCCAGCCGATCACCCATTCGGCGAGGAACACGACGAGGGACGAGAGGATCACCGCGCCGAGCGAGGCGACCGGTGCGGCGAACGCCGCGATGAGGTGCGCGGCGCGCGGCCGCTCGCCGCGGTCGGCCGCAAGGCTCGCGTAGAGGAGCCCGCAAGCGATGATCGGCACGACGATGTTCGCGAGCGGCCGGCCCACGACCGGGATCACGCCGAGCAGGAGCTCCGCTGCGATCACCGCGACGGCGAGCGCAATGAACGCAACGGGATGCCGCTTGAACAGACGCAGCGCCTCGCGGTACCACTCGAACGCCCGGGCCATGGGCACGCTGCGGTTCGCCCCTGCGCGGAGCGACGGATCGGATTCGGGGGACACGGGGCCGGAGGGGGCGGGCCGCCTACGCGGTCTCGCCGAGGTAGGCGGCGCGCACCGCAGGGTCGACGAGCAGCTGCTTCGCGTCGCCCGCGAGCGTGATCTCGCCGGACTCCATCACGTAGCCGCGGTGGGAGACCTCGAGCGCGAGCTTCGCATTCTGCTCGATCAGCAGGATGGTGACGCCTTCCTTCGACACGGCGTGCACCGTCTCGAACACCTTCTGCACCATCAGCGGGGCGAGCCCCATCGACGGCTCGTCGAGGAGCAGCAGGCGCGGCCGCGACATCAGCGAGCGTCCCATCGCGAGCATCTGCTGCTCGCCGCCGGAGAGCGTGCCGGCGGTCTGCCGGCGCCGCTCCTTGAGCCGCGGAAAGAGCGCGAACACGCGCTCGATGTCGGCGGCGATGCCGGCGCGATCGGTGCGGATGTACGCGCCCATCGCGAGGTTCTCCTCGATGGTGAGCGCGCCGAACACGCCGCGCCCCTCCGGCACCATCGCGAGGCCCCGGCGCACCAGCTCGAACGCGGGCCGGCCGGTGATGTCCTCGCCGTCGTAGCGCACCGCGCCCGAGCTCACCGGCTGCAATCCGCAGACGCCCTTGAGGGTCGTGGTCTTGCCGGCGCCGTTCGCGCCGATCAGGCAGACGAGCTCGCCGCGGCCGACGTGGAGGTCGATGCCCTTGACCGCCTTGATGCCGCCGTAGGAGACGGCGAGCTTGTCGAGGGCGAGGAGCGGCGCGGTGGAAGGCGTGACCGGCATCGCGCGCTTCATGTCTCTTTGAAACTGAGCGACACGTCGCCGCCCAGGTAGGCCGCGATCACCTGCGGGTCCTTCTGCACCTCGGCGGACGAGCCTTCGGCGATCTTCTTGCCGTAGTCGAGCACCAGCACGCGATCGCACACCGACATCACGAGCTTCATGTCGTGCTCGATCAGCAGGATCGTCGTGCCGTCGCCCCGGATCGCCTCGAGCAGGCCCTTGAGCGAGGCGGTTTCGGTGGCGTTCATGCCGGCCGCGGGCTCGTCGAGCGCGAGGAGCTGCGGATCGGTGGCGAGCGCCCGGGCGATCTCGAGCCGGCGCTGGTCGCCGTAGGGCAGGTGCCGCGCGAGGTCGTTGGCGCGCTTGGCGACGCCGACGTACTCCAGCAGCTCGAAGGCGCGCTGCTCGATCCCCCGCTCCTCGCGACGCGTGCGGGCGTCGCGCAGCATCGCGCCGAACACGCCCGCGCGGGTGCGCACGTGCCGGCCGATCATCACGTTCTCGAGCGCGGAGAGGTTGCCGAACAGGCGGATGTTCTGGAACGTCCGGGCGACGCCGCGCGCGGCGACGTCGTTCGGCTTCAGGCCCCCGAGCGTCTGCCCGGCGAACGTGAACGTGCCGCCGTCGGGTGGGTAGATGCCGGTCAGCACGTTGAACAGCGTCGTCTTGCCGGCGCCGTTGGGGCCGATCAGTCCGTAGATCTCGCCCGAGCGGATCTCGAAGCTGACGTCGGCAAGCGCCTGGACACCGCCGAAGCGCTTGGCGATGCCGCGCGCGACGAGGAGTGCACTGCCCTCGTTACTCTGGCCGGGCAGTGCGCCCCCCCCGGGTCGGCTCACGACCGCCCCTCGAGCTCGCGCCTGCGCGTGGCCGAGGGCAGCAGGCCCGCCGGGCGGAACAGCATCATGAGCACAAGCGCAAAGCCGAACAGCAGCATGCGGATCACCTCGGGCTCGACCAGCATCTTGCCGAACAGCGCCCTCTGCGCCGGCTCGACGGTGTAGCGCAGGATCTCCGGCACGAACGACAGCAGGAGCGCGCCGACGATCACGCCCCAGATGTTGCCCATGCCGCCCAGCACCACCATCGACAGCACCATGATCGATTCGAGCAGGATGAAGCTCTCCGGGCTGATGAAGCCCTGCATCGCCGAGAACATGCCGCCGGCGACGCCGCCGAAGGAGGCGCCCATCGCGAAGGCGAGGAGCTTCATGTTGCGCGTGTTGATGCCCATCGCGCGCGCGGCGATCTCGTCCTCGCGGATCGCCTCCCAGGCGCGGCCGATGCGCGAGTCCTGCAGCCGGAGGTTGATCACGATCACCACCAGCAGGATCGCGAGCAGGAAGTAGTAGTACTTGATCGGCCCCGTGAACGTGATGCCGAGGAAGGTGTCGGCGTTGCGGAAGCTCATGCCGCCGATCCTGAACGGGTCGATCAGCGTGATGCCCTGCGGGCCGTTGGTGATGTTGACCGGCTGCGACAGGTTGTTCATGAAGATGCGCACGATCTCGCCGAAGCCCAGCGTGACGATGGCGAGGTAGTCGCCGCGCAGCTTCAGCGTCGGGGCGCCGAGCATCGCCCCGAACAGGCACGCCACTGCCGCGCCGATCGGCAGGATCACCCAGAACGGCAGGTGGATGCCGAAGTGCGGCGAGGCGAGCAGCGCGTAGACGTACGCGCCGACCGCGTAGAACGCGATGTAGCCGAGGTCGAGCAGCCCCGCGAAGCCGACGACGATGTTCAAGCCGAGCGCGAGGAACACGAACAGGATCGCCAGGTTGGTGATTCGCACCCAGGCGGTGCCGACGCCGGTGAGCGCGAACGGCAGCACGAGCAGCGCGAGGCCGACGATCGCCACGCCGGCCCAGACGAGCGCCGGATGGCGCGAAGTGTCGATCAGCGGACGCATGTCGGTCCCTCGGCGGGCGGCGTGCGCGGCGAGCGTGGGGCGCGTGTCATCCTAGGCCCGGTCGGAGACCCGCTCGCCGAGCAGACCCGACGGCCGGAACACGAGCACCAGGATCAGCACTGCGAAGGCGAACACGTCCTGGTAGTTGCTGCCGAACAGCGCGACGTTGTGGTCGGTCTCGCACCGTTTCGCGAGCGCCTCGGACCACTCCGTGAAGTGGCAGAGGTTGGTCAGGTCGCCGACGTAGCCCGCGCCCAGCGCCTCGATGATGCCGAGCAGGAGGCCGCCGAGCATCGCGCCCGCGAGGTTGCCGATGCCGCCCAGCACCGCGGCGGAGAAGGCCTTGAGGCCGAGCAGGAAGCCCATCTGGTAGTGCGCGATGCCGTAGTAGGTGCCCACCATGACGCCCGCGACCGACCCGAGGCCGCCGGCGATGACGAACGTGAGCGCGATCACGCGGTTGATGTCGATGCCCATCAGTCCGGCGACCGGCTGGTTCTGCGCGGTCGCGCGCATCGCGATGCCGAGCTTCGTGCGGTAGACGAGCGCGGTGAGCCCGGCCATCATCGCCACCGACACCACGATGATCGCTATCTGGACGTTGGTGATGGTGGCGCCGTTCGGGTTCGCCGTGACGTGATAGCTGACCGTCTGCACGATCTGCGGGTAGGGCAGCGGGTTGCGGCTCCAGACGATCATCGCGAGGTGCTGGAGAATGATCGACAGGCCGATCGCGGTGATGAGCGGCGCGAGCCGCGGCGCGCCGCGCAGCGGCCGGTAGGCGACCCTCTCGAGCGTGAAGCCCACCGCCATGCACACGGGGATCGCCACCAGCGCGCCCGTGAGCAGGATGGCCAGCGGCGGCAGCGGCGCACCGGAGCCGACCAGCGCGACGATGACGCTGTAGGCGACCATCGCGCCGATCATCACCACCTCGCCGTGCGCGAAGTTGATGAGCTGGATGATGCCGTAGACCATCGTGTAGCCGAGCGCCACGACGGCGTAGACGCTGCCGAGCGTCACGCCGTTGATGATCTGCTGCAGGAAGGTGTCCATGTCAGCCCCGATGGGCCGCCCCAAGGGGCTGACGCGCCCCCTCCGGGGGCAGCGAACGCAGTGAGCGTGGGGGTCGTTTCATCCCAGGCGACAGGGGTCAGTTGACAGGAGGCAGGACGGTCGCGTCCCCGACGCTCCGGGCGATTGTGGAGGCAACGTCAGGCGAGGGCAAGCCGCAAAAAAACGGCGCCCCGCAGGACGCCGTTTCTCGTCGGCCGGAAGCCGCTTACTGCTTCGGCGCGGGCGCCGCCGGGGCGGCAGCCGGAGCCGGAGCGGCGGTCGGACCCGGAGCGGCGGCCGGGGCCGCCGCGGGCTTCATGAACTCGGCGAAGGCGATGCTCTTGCCGCCCTGCACGACCGCGATCGGCTCGAGCTTGCCGGCCTTCATCGTGAAGATCGTGATCTCGGCGTTCTTGCGGTCGCCCTTGTCGTCGAACTCGATCGTGCCGGTCGCGCCCTTGTGGCTGATCTTCTGCAGCTCGGGCAGGTACTTGGCCGGGTCGGCCGAGTCCGCCTTCTGCATCGCAGCGATCAGCAGGTTCGCGGCATCGTAAGTGAACGGCGCGTAGATGATCGGGTCGACGTTGAACTTGGCCTTGTAGCCGTCGAGGAACTCCTTCGACGCCGCCAGCGCCGGCAGGCCGGCCTGCGAGCAGATCAGGCCCTCGGCCGAGGCGTCGCCGGCGAGCTGCTTCATCGTGTCGGTGCACGCGCCGTCGCCGAAGCTGAACACGGACTTGATGCCGAGCTCGCGCGCCTGCTTCAGCATCGGGCCGCCGGTCGCGTCCATGCCGCCGTAGAAGATCGCGTCGGGGGTCTTGCCCTTCATCTTGGTGAGGATCGCCTTGAAGTCGGTGGCCTTGTCGTTGGTCTTCTCGCGCGCGACGATCTGCACGCCCGCGGCCTTCAGCGACTTCTCGACCTCGTTGGCAAGGCCCTCGCCGTAGGCGGTGGCGTCGTCGACGACCGCCGCCTTCTTGATCTTCATCGACTGCAGGAACTGCGCGACCGCCGGACCCTGCTGGTCGTCACGGCCGACGACGCGGAAGACGTTCTTGAAGCCCTGCTCGGTGAGCTTCGGGTTGGTCGCCGAGCCCGAGATCATCGGGATGCCAGCCTGGTTGTAGACGGCCGAGGCGGGGATCGTGACGCCCGAGTTGAGGTGGCCGACCACGCCGGCGACCTTCGCGTCGGCGAACTTCTGGGCGATCGTCGGGCCGAGTTTCGGGTCCGCCTGGTCGTCCTCGCCCATCAGTTCGAACTTGACCGTCTTGCCGCCGATCTTGAGCTTCTTGACGGTGGCCTGCTCGACGGCGAGCCGGGCGCCGTTCTCGTTGTCCTTGCCGAGGTGGGCGATGCCGCCGGTGAGCGGGCCGGCGTGGCCGAGCTTGATCGTGACGACTTCCTCGACCGGCGCGGCGGGGGCGGCCGGGGCGGCGGGAGCCTGGGCCTGCTTGGGTTGCTCCTGGCCGCAGCCGTAGAGGGCGACGACGGCGGAGGCGACGAGCGTCAGGCCAATCTTGTTGAGGGTCATGTGCGAAGTCTCCTGGACGGCGAGGATGCGGGATGGGGAGGGGGCAAACACAGGATTATCTGCCGTGCCGAATACAAGTGTCAATTCCGTGACGAAAGGCGGCCCCGGTCGCCGGATGCCTTCCGGGGGCCGGCGGCGCCGGTCACGAGCGCCGCCCGCACCTCGTCGCTCCGGGTGGCGCTTCGTCACGGCCGGCTTGCTCCCGGACCGGCCCCGCCCCTAAGCTTCGGGCTCGTCGCGAATCCGGCAACCGGGTTCGCCGCATCGAACGTGTGTCGCGGCGCACACGGGGCCACGAGCCCCGAAGAACGCCGGCGAACTCGCGGGGGGCGCGCGCCATCGACCGGCGACGCGTCCGCACCCAGGGGGATTGCATGGCCATTCGTTTCACCCGTCGCCGCGTCCTTGCCACGCTGGCGATCCTCGCCGTTGCGGGCGCGCTGGGCGGCGCGGTCGCGCTTCGCGTCGCCAAGAAAGGAGCCGAGTCCGACGGCCTGCGCGCCAAGGCGCCGCCGACCCTCGAGTTCGCCGCCGCGGACCTGACGGCCGTCGAGATGCGGCCGCTCTCCCGTTGGCTCGCGGTGTCCGGCGCCCTCCAGCCGGTGCGCCAGGCGGTGATCAAGGCGCGGGTCTCCGGCGAGGTTCGCAAGGTCGAGGTCCGCGAGGGCGAGCCCGTGCGGGAGGGGCAGGCAGTGGCCCGCTTCGACACCGCCGACCTCGACGCCCGCGTCGCCGAGCGCCTCGGCGCCTACGAGAGCGCCAAGGCGCAGCTCGCGCTCGCCGAGAAGACGCGCGCGATGAACGTGCGGCTGTTGAACGAGAAGTTCATCTCGCAGAACGCCTTCGACGGCACCGAGTCGAGCCTGTCGGTCGCGCAGGGCAGCGTGAAGTCCGCGGAAGCCCAGCTGCGTCTCGCGCAGAATGCGCGCAGGGATGCGACGGTCGCCGCGCCCCTGTCGGGCATCGTCGCCAAGCGCCACGTGCAGCCCGGCGAAAAGGTGGCCTTCGATGCGCCGCTCCTCACGATCGTCGACTTGCGCGACCTCGAGCTCGCCGCAAACGTCCCGGCGGTCGACGTGCCGGAGCTCAAGGTCGGCATGCCGGTCGAGCTCGCCGTCGACGGCTACGGCGACCGGCGCTTCGGCGGGCGCATCGAGCGCATCAACCCGACGACCGAGCCGGGCACGCGCTCGATCCTGGTGTTCGTGGGCCTCCCGAACGCCGACGCCGCGCTGAAGAGCGGGATGTTTGCGAGCGGCCGCATCGGACTCGCGAGCTCCGCGCCGGTGCCGACGCTGCCGCTCGGTGCCGTGCGCACCGAGGCGGGGCAGAGCTACGTGTGGACGGTCGACGACGGCAAGCTGTCGCGGCGCCTCGTGACGCTTGGCCGTCGCGACGACGAGGCGGGCCGGGTCGAGATCCGGACCCCGCTGCCGGCAGGCGCGCCGGTGCTCGCCGCGCGCTTCGACAACCTGAAGGAGGGCGCGCCGGCGCTGGTCAAGTCGCCTTCGTCGTCTTCGAACGCCACCTCGCCGCGGCCCGCGGGCGCGGCCAGGCCGGCCGGCTGACGCCGCGGCCCGGCGGGAGCCACACCCATGTGGATGACGCGCGTCTCGATCCGCAACCCGGTCTTCGCCACGATGGTGATGGTCGGCCTGCTGGTGCTCGGACTGTTCTCGTACCAGCGTCTCAAGGTCGAGCAGATGCCCGAGGTGTCGCTGCCGTTCGTGCTGGTGCTGACGAGCTATCCGGGCGCGTCCCCCGAGGCGGTGGAGACCGACGTCACCAAGCCGCTCGAATACGCGATCAACCAGATCTCGGGCGTCAAGATGATCCGCAGCAACTCGCTCGAGGGCACGAGTCAGGTGTTCGCCGAGTTCAGGCTGGACACCGACGTCGCCCGCGCGATCCAGGACGTGCGCGACAAGATCGCATTGGTGCGGCCCGGCTTCCCGCGCGACGTCAAGGATCCGCTGGTGATCCGCGCCGACACCGAGAACCAGCAGCCGGTGGTCTCGCTCGCGGTGCTGTCGAAGACCGTGGGCCTGCGCGAGCTGACCTCGCTCACCGACCAGACGATCGTCAAGGGGCTCGAGAACCTGCCGGGCGTCGCGCGCGTCGACGTCAATGGCCGGGTGACGCGCCAGGTGCTGATCCGCGTGAAGCCCGAGGCGCTCAATGCGCTCGGCATCGGCGTCGACCAGCTGATCGCCGCGGTGCGCGCGGCGAACCAGGACGTCCCGGCGGGCCGGATCACCCGCGGCCAAAGCGACGCCCTGGTGCGCGTCGAGGGCAAGCTCCGCGAGCCCGCGCAATTCGAGCGCGTGATCGTCGCGCAGCAGGGCGCCGGCCCCGTCTACCTGTCGCAGGTCGCCGACGTGATCGACGGCGAGAAGGAGGAGACCTCGTACGCCCGCATCAACGGCCGCCCGGCGATCACGCTCGATCTCTTGAAGGCGCAGGACGCCAACATCGTCGACACCGGCCGCGCGATCGTGCAGGCGGTCGGCACGCTCAAGGCGCGGCTGCCCGCGGACGTCGAGATCGAGGTCGTCAACTCGACTGCTGAAGCGGTCGAGCGAAGCGTGAATCGCGTCAAGCAGACGATCGTCGAGGGCGCGCTCCTCACCGTGCTGATCGTGTTCCTGTTCCTGCACAGCTGGCGCAGCACGGTGATCACCGGCCTCACGCTGCCGCTCTCCGTGGTGGCCACGTTCATCGCGCTGTACGCGTTCGGGTTCACGCTCAACTTCCTCACGCTGATGGCGCTGTCGCTGTGCATCGGCCTCCTGATCGACGACGCGATCGTCGTGCGCGAGAACATCGTCCGCCACCTCGCGATGGGCAAGAGCCACCGCCAGGCGGCGCAGGAGGCCACCGACGAGATCGGGCTGGCCGTGATGGCGACCACGTTCGCGATCGTCGCGGTGTTCGTGCCGATCGCCTTCATGCAGGGCATCATCGGGCGCTTCTTCTACCAGTTCGGCGTCACGGTCACGGTCGCGGTGCTGGTGAGCCTGTTCGTCTCGTTCACGCTCGACCCGATGCTCTCGTCGGTGTGGCGCGACCCTGCCGAGGGCCGCTTCCGCCGCGTGCCGTGGCTCGGACGGCTGATGGAGGCGATCGAACGCGGCATCGAGGGTATGCACCGCCTGTACGGGCGCATCCTCGACTGGTCGCTTGCCCACCGCAAGTCGGTGCTCGCCATCGCCACCGCGCTGTTCCTCGCGAGCTTCACGGTGCCGCCGCTCGTCGGCAGCGAGTTCGTCCCTGAGGCGGACGAGGGGTTCATCTCGCTGCGCCTCAACACGCCGGTCGGTTCGAGCCTCGAGTTCACCGACAGCAAGGTGCGCCAGGTCGAGAAGGCGCTGCAGGCGTTCCCGGAGATCCGGCTGGCGATGTCCACGGTCGGCACCGACGAGGGCCGCAACTACGCACGCGTCAACCTGCGGCTCGTCGACCGCGACCAGCGCGACCGCTCGCAGAAAACGCTGGAGCGCGAGATCCGCAAGACGCTCGCGCCCATCGCCGGCATCGAGCTCACGCTCGGCTTCATGCGGCCGATCTGGGTGAACCTGACGGGGCCCGATCCGGAGACGCTGTCGTCGATCATGCGCGACTTCCAGGCCCGTGTCGCGAAGGTCCCCGGCATCGCCGACCTCGAGACCTCCGACAAGGCCGCCAACCCCGCGCTGTCGGTGCGGCTCAACAATGCCGCCGCCGCGGAGCTCGGCATCACCGTGCAGCAGGTCGGCAACACGCTGCGGCCGCTCCTGGCCGGCGACACGGTGAGCTACTGGCTGGCGCCCGACGGCAACAACTACGAGGTCAACGTGCAGCTGCCGAAGGACCGGCGGCGGCTCGCCACCGACCTCGGCAACCTGCCGATCTCGACGGGCAAGCGCGGGCCCGACGGCGAGCTGCGCATGGTGCCGCTGCGGCAGATCGCCGAAGTGGCGGAGTCGACCAGCCCGCAGATCATCAAGCGCCAGGAGCTGCAGCGCCGCGTCGCGCTCTACGCCAACGTCGTCGGGCGGCCCTCGGGCGACGCGGGCCGCGACGTGAACAAGGTGATCGAGGAGATGAAGGCCGAGCTGCCGCCCGGCTACCGCTTCGACGTCGGTGGCCAGCAGAAGGACATGGAGGAGTCGTTCAAGGCGGCGCTCGCGGCGCTCGGGCTCGCGGTGATCTTCATCTACCTGATCCTCGCCTCGCAGTTCGGCAGCTTCCTGCAGCCGATCGCGATCATGGCGAGCCTGCCGCTCTCGCTGATCGGCGTATTCCTCGCATTGCTCGTCACCGGCACGACGCTCAACATCTTCTCGGTGATCGGCGTGATCATGCTGATGGGGCTCGTGACCAAGAACGCGATCCTGCTGGTCGATTTCGCGAACCGGGCCCGTGCCGGCGGCGCGGCCGTCCACGACGCGCTCGCGCAGGCCGGCCAGGTGCGCCTGCGGCCGATCGTGATGACCACCGCGGCGATGATCGCCGGCATGCTGCCGCTCGCGCTCGGCCTGGGCGAGGGCGGCGAGACGCAGGCGCCGATGGGCCGTGCGATCATCGGCGGCGTCGTCACGTCGACGCTGCTCACGCTGGTCGTGGTGCCGGTGCTGTACACGTACATCGCCAACGGCGAGGAGCGACGCCGGGCCCGGCGCGCGGCGCTCGCCCGCGGCGAAGGGGTCGCGCCGGCCGGCGCGGACGACTGACCGGGAGGCCCGCCCGGCAGGTAACGCGGTCCCAACGTGATCCGCGTCACCGTGCCGGACGGCGGCGTTTGCTAGAATGACCCACGGTCAGTTAGCAGCTTGTCAGAGCCTCCCAAAGCCGAAACGCCCCGCAATGAGCACCTTCGACGTCGAGCGCGCCCGCTTCAACATGGTCGAGCAGCAGATCCGTACCTGGGACGTGCTCGATCCGCAGGTCCTCGAGCTGCTCTTCACGGTGAAGCGCGAGGAGTTCGTCCCCGCGGCCTACCGCTCGCTCGCCTTCGCGGACCTCGAGATTCCGCTGGGCGGCGGGCAGCGGATGTGGACGCCCAAGCTGGAGGCGCGCGTGCTCCAGGTGCTCGCGGTGAAGCCCGACGACCACGTGCTCGAGATCGGCACCGGCAGCGGCTACTTCACTGCGCTCCTCGCTGCGCGTGGCGCGCGGGTGACGAGCGTCGAGCTCGACGCGGGGCGCGCGGCGGCCGCGCGCGCGATTCTCGTCCGTCACGGCTTCGAGCGCGTGCGGGTGGAGGTGGGTGACGGCGCGCGCGGCTTCGGTCACGACGCCTACGACGCGATCGTGCTGACCGGATCCACCCCGGTGCTGCCGGACGCGTTCGCCGCGCAACTCGTTCCCGGCGGCAGGCTGTTCGCGATCGTCGGCGACGCACCGGTGATGGCCGCGCGCCTCGTGCGCCGCAGTGTCGCGGGCGCGCCCGTCGCGACCAACCTGTTCGAGACCGTGGTGCCGCCCCTCGTCAATGCGGCACAGCCCGCGAGGTTCACGTTTTGATCCCGGAGCTCGAACCGCAGGAACTCGCCCTCTGGCTGCGCGACGTGAGCCGGGTACCGCCTCTGCTCCTCGACGTGCGCGAGCCGTGGGAGCACGAGGTGTGCCGGATCGGCGACTCGAAGCTGGTGCCACTGCGGTCGCTGCCGGGGTCCGCCGACGAGTTGCCGCGCGATCGCGACATCGTCGTCGTCTGCCACCACGGCCGGCGCAGCTTGCACGCGGCCATGTGGCTCGCGCGCGAGGGCTTCGCCCGCGTCTACAACCTGCGCGGCGGCGTCGCGGGATGGGCCGATCAGGTCGATCCCGCGATGCGCCGCTACTGAACGGTCAACGAACGAAGCGGATGGTCCCACGATGAAGCTCCGTCTCAGCACCGCCCTGATTCTCGCTGCACTCGCGGGTCCGGTCGCGGCCGAGGACCTGATGCAGGTCTACCGCGAGGCCCAGCAGAACGATCCGTCGCTGGCGGCTGCGCGCTCCAACTGGGCGGCGACGCAGGAGCGCGTGCCGCAGGCGCGCTCCGCGCTGCTGCCGTACGTCGCGGCGGGCGGCTCGGCGTTCCTGCAGGACGGCCGCACCGACTTCTCGGGCGGCACGGTGCCGGTCACGGCGAACAGCTACAGCAACGCGGGCGTCACGATCTCCGCATCGCAACCGCTCTACCGCAGGCAGAACTCGCTCGCCTACGACCAGGCGAAGCGCATCGTCGAGCAGGCCGACTTCACGCTCGCCGTGGCCCAGCAGGAGCTGATCCTGCGCGTCGCGGTCGCGTACTTCGACGTGCTGCTCGCCGAGGTCAACATCGAGCTCGCCGAGGCGCAGAAGGCCGCGGTGTCCGAGCAGCTCGCGCAGGCGCAACGCAATTTCGAGGTCGGGGTGGCGACGATCACCGACACCAACGAGGCGCAGGCGCGCTTCGACACCATCGTCGCGCAGGAAATCGTCGCGCGCAACGACCTCGACAACAAGCGCACGGTGCTGCGCACGATCATCGGCCGGATGCCCGGCGCGCTGAAGAAGCTCGGTCCCGCGTTCGAGCCCGAGCTGCCCAACCCGAACGTGCTCGACACGTGGCTCGATCGCGCGCTCGCCGAGAACCTCAACGTGCGCATCGCCGGGTACAACGTCGACGTCGCGACGCTCGAGATCGAGCGTGCCCGTGCCGGCCACCTGCCGACGGTCGATCTCGTCGCCGGCGCCGGATTGACGTGGGGCACGGGTTCGATCGCCAGCGACTTCAACTACAACCAGCGCAACGCGAACATCGGCGTGCAGCTGAACGTGCCCATCTACCAGGGCGGCTTCGTCGAGTCGCGCGTGCGCGAGGCCCTCGCGCTCCAGGAGAGCGCCCGCCAGTCGCTCGAGGTCGCGCGCCGCAACGCGCTCTCGAACGCGCAGGTCGGCTTCACCGGCGTCAACAGCACGGCGGCCACCGTCGGCGCGCTCAAGCAGGCGCTGCGCTCGGCCGAGACGGCGCTCGCGTCGAACAAGCTCGGGCAGGAGGTCGGCGTGCGCACCAACCTCGACGTGCTGAACGTCGTGCAGATCGTGTTCCAGACCCGCCGCGACCTCGCACAGGCTTACTTCAACTACCTGATCAGCGTGCTGCGGCTCAAGGCGGCCTCGGGCACGCTCTCCGAACTGGACCTGGAGGACATCAACCGCCGCCTCGGCGGTTGACCGGTCCCGCTAGAGGCGCGGCTCGAGCCAGGCCCACAGCCGATCGGCGGCGCCGCGATGCGCGGCCATGAACGTCGTTGCCGCGTCGCGCATCACTGCCCGTTGCTGCGGCTGGCGCAGCAGCACGTCGACTTCACGGACCAGCGCCTCCGCGTCCGCGATACGACGCGCGGCGCCCGCTTCGATCGCACGCTCGGTCGTCTCGGCGAAATTGAACGTGTGCGGGCCGACCAACGTCGGCACGCCGACGGCGATCGGCTCGAGCAGGTTCTGCCCGCCGAGCGGCAGCAGGCTGCCGCCGACGAATGCCACGTCCGCGGCCGCACAATAGGCGAGCATCTCGCCGAGCGAGTCGCCGAGCACGACGCGGGTCGCTGGCTCGACCGGCGTGTCGCTCGTGCGCCGTACGCAGGCGAGGCCGCGTGCCTCGACCAGCGCGAAGACCTCGTCGAAGCGCTGCGGGTGCCTCGGCACGAGCAGCAGCAGCGCATCGGCAGGCAGCGCGCCCCGCGCCATCGCGTCGAGCAGCAGCGCCTCCTCGCCGTCGCGCGTGGAGGCGGCAAGCCACACCGGGCGCCCGCGGCCGAAGCGCGTGCGCAGCGCCGCGCCGCGCTCGACCATCGCGTCGGGCACGGCCATGTCGAATTTCAGGCTGCCGGTCACGGTCACGTCGCGCGCGCCCAGTGCCTCCAGCCGTTGCGCATCCGACGGGGTCTGCGCGGCAATTCCCGCCAGCGCCTCGAGCATGGGCCGGGTCAGCGTCGCGAATTTGCGGTAGCCGGCGGCCGATTTCGTCGACATGCGCGCGTTGACGAGGTGGATCGGCACCCCGCGTGCCCGGCATGCGTGGACGAGGTTCGGCCAGAGCTCGGTCTCCATCAGCAGGCCCGCGCGGGGCGCGAAGCGGGCGAGGAACGCGTCGACCGCGAACGGTACGTCGTAGGGCAGCCACGCCTGGATCACGCGGCCGCCGTCGAGGGCGCGACCGGCCTCGCGTCCCGTGGCGGTCATCGAGGTCAGCAGGATCGTCGCCTGCGGGCGGGCGCGCGCGATGCGCTTGACCAGCGGCTCCGCCGCCCGCGTCTCGCCGAGCGAGACCGCGTGGATCCAGATGACTTCGCCGCGCGGGCGCGGCACGTCCGCGGCGTAGCGCCCGAAGCGCTCGCCGATGCGCGCCCGGTAGCCGGGCTCGCGACGCCCGCGCCACCAGAGCCTGAAGGGCAGCAGCGGTAACGCAAGACACCAGAGCAGGGTGTACAGCGTTCGCATGTTCAGCAGCGCGGCGCGGCGCGCAACAGCGTGCCCGCTGCCTCCTGCACGTCCGCGAGCGCGGGCACGATGCCGTTGCCGCCGAGGTCGCGCGCGTGTGCGCCGACGATCGCGACGCCAGCCCCCGCGGGGTTGGTCTCGGTGAAGAGCGCG
>Ga0209391_10000210_pt1 | contig 24941 bp, 15 predicted proteins | sample PPLLak3March2015_FD_187246 | JGI IMG/M metagenome (GOLD analysis project Ga0209391, IMG submission 187246) | Freshwater sediment microbial communities from Prairie Pothole Lake near Jamestown, North Dakota, USA - PPLs Lake P7 Core (1) Depth... | ecosystem: Environmental > Aquatic > Freshwater >...
CGAGGTGTCGCGGATGAAGGGCAGGCGCAGCACGTCCACGCCCAGATAGGCGAGCGTGGGCATCCCGAACCCGGTCGGGACCGGGCTCGACACGAGGCTGAACGTGTCGAACGGATAGGGGCCGATCCACCGCTCGTACAGCCGGAGGTAGCGCTCGATCGCGTCGAGGTCGCCGGCGGACCGTTCCGCGATCTCCGGGTGCAGCAGGGTCCGCAGCGCGATCCGGCGACCGTCGACGCTCCGGTGTTCCCGCTCCCCGACGACGTAAGGCCCCACCATCAGGTCGATCGCGGCGTCCGGTTGCTCGAACGCGTACGTCCGCGTGCGACCGCCGGCGCCGGCGCGTTCCGACAGGAGCGCGCCGGGGGCTACGCCGAGGTGCGGCGAGGGCGCGGTGACCGCGATCCGGTACGAGAGCGCGGCATCGCGCACGACTGGATGCCAGTACGATGCGGCCGGCAGGAACGCGCCGTTCGGTCCGGCGATCGGCGCGACGCTCGTGAGCACCGAGCGGTGATCGATGCGTCCGTCGATCGGCTCGAGCCGCCCGCGCCAGTGCACCTCGATGCGGCGTTCACGTGGGGCGGCGTCGAGCGACCAGTTGCGCAGCCCGTGGCCCGAGCGCGCCGGGACTTCGGCGGTCCGCCCGTCGATCGTGAAACGCTGCACGCCGTGACGTTCGTCGAGCACGATCTGCCAGGCACGACCGGGCGGCAGCAGCCACGTGCCCTGTCCGGCGAGTTCGCGTGTCGTGGGGTCGAGCCGCACGTCGAGACGGGCCTGCACGGCAGGCGCGGCCGTGGCAGGGCCTGCAACCGCCGTCGAGATCAGCAGGGCGAGTGCGACGAGCCGCTTCACCGTTCCGCCGCCGGCGGGAACCGGGCCACGATCTCGACCGTGCGCCCATTGCGTTTCACGGCCAGCGGCAGCCACGTGCCCGGCGCCTGCCGCATCACCGCCGCAGCGACGTCCGCCGCTTGCTTCGGCGCTACGCCCGCGATCGTGACGATCACGTCTCCGCTGCGCAGGCCGGCCTTCGCGGCGATGGAGCCTTGCGCCACCTCGGAGATCCTCACCCCTTCGTGCGCGGGCTCGAGCGTGATGCCGAGCCGCGGGCGCGGCGGTCCGGCCGGGCGTTCGGGCGCAGCGATGCCGAACACTGCGTCCGCGAGGCCCGGGACGAGGGTCGCGCAGTCTTCCTTCTGGTCGAAGGGCACCAGCGTGAGCGACGTCCTGCGCCCGAGCGACCGCAGCTGGTGGGGCACGCCCCAGCCGTGCCTTACGTGGCCCTGCCCCAGAAGCCCGACGACGACGGCGCCGGGGCGACCGGCCGCCGCGGTCGCGATGCCTTCGGCCATCGCGCGGTCCCAGACGAGCTGGGCCTCGACGAAGCGGCGAAACTCGGGGTTCGAGCGATCCACGTCGCCCCCGGCCTGTTCGGCAGGCAGGTGTTCGCGCCACGTCTCGAATAGGTCGTCCTCGTACGCCGGCAGCGCAGGGGCGGGATCACCGACTCCCTCGCGCTCGGCCGCGGGGACGGCCTCGAGCCCGCGGTCGCCGACGGCGCTCACGAGCGAGCGCTCGACGTTCACCGCGACCATCGGGATGCGGTTCATGCGCGCGAAGTGGAAGATCGGCAGGTACAGCGACGCGTCGTAGCCCCACGCGTTGCGCCAGTCGGCCTCGCGCAGGAACGCGGCCTCGTCGAGTTCGCCTGCCACCCAGCGGTCGAGCGCCGGCTGCACACGGCGCGGGAACATCTCGAGCGCGACGACGAGCGACGGATGGTGTGCGTGCAGCGCGGCGAGCGTCTGCAGCTGCCAGCGATGGTGCTCCTCGACTTCGTGCGTCTCCCCGAGCAGCACGACGCGCGATTCGGCGGCCCGCGCCGCGAGAGCCTCGAAGGCCACCGGCTGCGTCGCACCCGGCGCGTGCCACTCGCCGACCGGGGCACAGACGGCGGCGCGCGCCGCTGCGGGCGCTGCAAGCATCAGCAGCGCGACAGCGACGACCCGTCGTTGTGGAGAGCAGCGGGCTGGCACATGTTTCTCCCGTCCACTGGTGGTTCGCCGCGTGCGGTCCGTCGGCTTCACTCGATCGCGCGCGCGACGACCTTGCGGACGTGGCGTACGCCGGCGATGGTGGCCAGCGCGACGACCGGGATGCTGAGCGCCACGACGGTCTCGACGCTGATGGGCCAGCCGGCGTGCGCCAGACCCTTCGCGACGTACCCTACGAGCCCTACGACATAGTACGTTATCGCGGCCGCCGAGAGCCCCTCGACCGTCTGCTGCAGTCGCAGCTGCGCTTCCGCGCGCCGGTTCAGCGAGGCGAGCACCTGCTGGTTCTGGCGCTCGCGCGAGACGTCGACGCGCGTCGAGAGCAGCTGCGTCGCGCGTGCGACCCGCTGCGACAGGGACTCGATCCGCGCCGCCACCGAGGTGCACGTGTTCATCGCCGGGGCGAGCCGCCGGCCCGTGAATTCCTGGAACGTCTGCAGTCCCTGGATGCGCACCTCGCGCAGTTCCTCGATCCGGCGCTGCACGAGCCCGTAATAGGCGCTCGCGGCGGTGAAGCGGTAGTGATGCGCCGATTCCCGCTGCTCGATCTCGGCCTCGAGTCGGGTGAGGCGATCGAGCAGCACGGGCTCGCTGGCCTCCGTCGCGCCGACGAGCTGCGACGTGACCTCGGCCAGCTCGCGCTCGGCCGTCGTGAGCCACGGCGTGAGCTGCTGCGCGACCGGCAGCGTGAGCAGCGCGAGCAGGCGGTACGTGTCGATCTCGAGCAGGCGCTGCAGCATGCGGCCTGCCTGCCGCTGCGTCATGGTGCGGTCCAGCAGGAGCAGGCGGCCGTAACCGTCCCGGATCCGGAAGTCGGTGAGCGCGACGCCGGCGCCGTCGGCGACCGCCGCGCCCACGAGCACGTTGCCGGCGAAATGCCGCGCGGCGATCTCCTCGTAGTCGAGCGGTACCGCGGGTGCGGGCAGCACGGCTGCGTGCGTCGCTACGAGCGTGCGGCCGCCGAGGCCGGCCAGCCAGTCCGCGGGCACCGCGGCGAGGGCCGGCGTCTCGAACGGATCGGGGGCGGCGCCCTCGACGATGAACTTGTAGCGCGCGAACTCCGAATGCCGCTCCCACTTGAGCCGGAAGGGACCGAGATCCGCGCTGTAGTGCGTCGCGCGCGGCGGCGGCTCGTGTCCGTAGCGTCGCAGCAGCGCGCTGACGTGTTCCCACTCCTGCGCACGGTCCGCGGGGTCCGAGTAGAGCGCGAGGAACGTGACGCGGAGCGGCGCCTTGAGGCTCTCCGAGGGCCGCGCGTGCACCTCGTCGTTGAGCTCTATCCTGAGCGGGTGGTCGGGCGGCAGTGTGTGCATGCGGAGTGTCGAGGCAGCCCCGTCAACCCGTGGGCGGCTTCACCGCAAGGACCGCGCAGGTCGAGTGCTCGAGGGCCTTTTCCGCGGTGCTGCCCAGCAGGGCCTCGCGCAGGTTGCCGCGCCCGCGCGTGCCGATCACGAGCAGGTCCGCGTCGACGACGGCGCAGAATTCGATCAGGCCGGAGCGGTGCCCGGTGTAGGGAAAGACCTCGCGACGCACTCCGATGCCTTCCGCAGGGACGGTACCTGCGACGAACTCGTCGAGCGCGGGCCCGAATTCCGCGGCCAGCCGGGCCTGCGTCTCCCGCGACCCGTCGAGGGCGGGCACGACGTGCACCGCATAGAGCCTGGCCGCGTCCCGGCGCGCGATGTACTCCGCCCACGCCAGGGCGCGGCGGCTCGCTTCGGAGAAGTCGATGCCTGCGGCGACGGTGCGGAAGGTCCCGGCGCGGTCGTCGCGTACGACGAGCACGTCGACCGGCAAGCTGCGGATGCAGCGCGATGCGAGCGTGCCCAGGCCCACGTGGGCGCCGCCCTCGCCGCGGGCGCCCAGGACCAGGAGATCGGCGCCGTGGCGGCGGATCGCGTCCTCCAGCACCGAGTGTCCCGGGCCGGCCAGCACCTCGAGGGCAACGCCCGCGGCGCCGGCGACCGGCCTGCGGAACTGCTCCCAGCGGCCGGGCAGCCCCGGATCGCCGGCGACCGCACCGCCGAGCGCATGCACGGCGTGCAGCCGCGCGCCGGCCGCCGTCGCGAGACGCGCGGCGTGCGCGAGCGCGCTGACGGATGCGGGCGAAAAATCGATGCCGACGACGACGGACTGCATGAGAGGCATGGGACGTCCTCGCGGACATCCGTATGATCCCATCTAGCACGCCGGCCCGACCGGCGGCACTAGGCAGTTACCACCGGCACCGGCCCGTGGCGAGGCACACAGCGTGAACGACCACGACGACAAGGACCTGCCCCTGCGTGACGACATCCGGCTGCTCGGCCGGCTGCTCGGCGACACCGTGCGCGAGCAGGAAGGAGCGCGCGCGTTCGACCTGATCGAGACGATCCGCCGCAACGCGATCGCCTTCCACCGCGACAACGACCCGGCTGCCCGCGCGGAGCTCGAGGGCACGCTCGACCGGCTCTCGGCCGCCGAGACGATGGTCGTCGTGCGCGCGTTCAGCTACTTCTCGCACCTCGCCAACATCGCGGAGGACCTGCATCACATCCGGCGCTCGCGGGCGCACCAGCTCGCGGGCTCGACGCCCCGCGAAGGCAGCCTCGCGCACGCGCTCGACCGCGCGGCTGCGGCCGGCGTCGGGGCCCGCGGCGTCGCGAAGTTCTTCGACGAAGCGCTGATCGTGCCCGTGCTTACCGCGCACCCGACCGAGGTCCAGCGCCGCAGCGTCCTCGACACCGAGCGGCGCATCGCGTCTCTGCTCGAGGAGCGCGACCGCGTCCGGTACACGCCTGAGGAGGCCGCGGCCAGCGACGAGGCCGTCCGTCGCACGGTGCTCGCCCTCTGGCAGACACGGATGCTGCGAAGGCAGCGGCTCGCGGTCATCGACGAGGTCGCGAACGGACTCGCGTTCTACGACCAGACGTTCCTCAGGGAACTGCCGCGCCTGTACGCCACGGTCGAGGACGAGCTCGCCCGCCGCCACCCCGACGCTGCGGGCGAGCCGCCGCCGTTCCTGCGCATGGGCTCGTGGATCGGCGGCGACCGCGACGGCAATCCTTACGTCACCGCCGAGGTGCTGCGCCGGACGCTGCGCATGCAGTCGGCGCGGCTCTTCACGTGGTACCTGGAGCAGCTGCACGAGCTCGGCGCGGACCTGCCGGGCGCGACGTCGCTGGTCGAGGCGTCGCCCGCGCTGCTCGCGCTCGCCGAGCGCTCGCCGGACACGCACCCGCAGCGTGCCGACGAGCCTTATCGGCGCGCGCTCACGGGACTCTATGCGCGGATGGCCGCCACCGCGCGCGAGCTCGACCACCTCGAGGCGATGCGTCACGCCGTGGGCGAGGCGCCGCGCTACGCGAGCGTCGAGGAGTTCGCCGCCGACCTCGAAGTGATCCGTGAGTCGCTGCACGCGAGCAACTCGGCGCTGCTCGCGCGCGGCAGGCTGCGCAGCCTGCGTCGCGCCGTCGGCGTGTTCGGCTTCCACCTCGCGAGCGTCGACCTGCGCCAGAACTCCGACGTGCACGAACGCGTGGTCGCCGACCTCTTCGCGGCCGCCCGCCCCGACGTGGACTACCGTGCGCTCGACGAGGAGGGACGCATCGCGCTGCTCGCCGGCGAACTCGGCACGGCGCGGCCGCTCGCCTCGCCCTACGTCGACTACCCCGAGGAGACCGCGGGCGAGCTCGACATCTGCCGGACGGCCGCGGAGATGCGCGGTCGCTACGGCTCGGCAGCCATCGCGAACTACGTGATCTCGAAGACGGACGGCGTCTCGGACGTGCTCGAGGCGGCGCTGCTGCTGCGCGAGGCAGGGCTGCTCAGGCCGCGCGAGGCGCGGCTCGACGTCAACGTCGTGCCGCTCTTCGAGACGATCGGCGACCTGCGCAACGCCGGCCGCGTGATGGACCGGCTGTTCTCCGTGCCCGAATACGCGCGGCTGCTGCCGTCACGCAACTCGACCCAGGAAGTGATGCTCGGCTATTCGGACAGCAACAAGGACGGCGGCTTCCTGACCTCGGGCTGGGAACTCTTCAAGGCCGAGCGCGCGCTCGTCCAGGTGTACGCGAAGCACGGCGTGCGGCTCAGGCTGTTCCACGGCCGCGGCGGGAGCGTGGGCCGCGGCGGCGGGCCCACCTACCAGGCGGTGCTCGCGCAGCCGGCGGGTGCCGTCCAGGGTCAGGTCCGCGTGACGGAGCAGGGCGAGGTCATCGCCGCCAAGTACGGCAATCCCGACGTCGGCCGGCGCAACCTCGAGACGCTCGTCGCCGCGACGCTCGAGGCGACGCTGCTGCCGGAGCGTGGCGACGCGCCGCAACCGGCGTACCTAGAGGCGATGGATGCGCTCTCGGGTCATGCGTACAAGGCCTATCGCGGCCTCGTGTACGACACGCCGGGTTTCGAGCGCTATTTCTGGGAGTCGACCGTGATCAGCGAGATCGCGGAACTCAACATCGGCAGTCGTCCCGCCTCGCGCAAGAAGTCGACCCGCATCGAGGACCTGCGGGCGATCCCGTGGGTGTTCTCGTGGGCGCAGTGCCGGCTGATGCTGCCGGGCTGGTACGGGTTCGGCACCGCGGTCGACGCCTGGCTCGCCGACAACCCCGGCGGACTCGAGCTGCTGCGGGAGATGCACCGCGAGTGGCCGTTCTTCGCGACGCTGCTGTCGAACATGGACATGGTGCTCGCGAAGACGGATCTGGCGATCGCCTCGCGCTACGCGGCGCTGGTGGGCGACGAGGAACTGCGCGAGCAGATCTTCCCCCGGATCCGCGCAGAGCACCGCTCGACGGTGCACAACCTCCTCGCGGTCACCGGGAGCAGTGGCCTGCTGCAGGCGAATCCGCTGCTCGCGCGATCGATCCGCAACCGCTTCCCGTATCTCGACCCGCTCAATCACATCCAGGTCGAGCTGCTGTCGCGCTACCGCTCGGGCGACCACGAGGAACTCACCAAGCGCGGCATCCACCTCACGATCAACGGGATCGCGGCGGGCCTGCGCAACAGCGGCTGAGTCAGCCGGCGACGGCGGCCGTGGGCGCTGCCGCGACCGTGCGCAGCCCGGCCGGCTCCGCTGCGCGGCAGTGCGCCACGATGCGCAGTGCAAGCTGCGCCATCAGGTCCGGCGGGAAGTCGTGACCCATGCCGTCGACGATCTCGAGCGTCGCGCCCGGGATCGTGGCGGCCGCGTCGCGCCCGGCCGCCGGCGGCACCAGCGGGTCGACGGCGCCGTGCAGCACCAGCGTCGGCACCTCGATCCGGCGGAGCAGCTCGCGGCGGTCGCCCGACCGCAGGATCGCGAGCAGCTGCCTTTCCGTGCCGGAGCGGCTGAGGCCCCGCTCCGCGACGCGTTCGAAGATCGGCTTCAGGCGCTCCAGGTTCTCGTCGAAGCCCGGGCTGCCGATGGCGCCGAAAACGCGGATCAGGTGGCGGACGACCGCAGCATGGTCATCGGGCGGCGGGGGCGGCGACGTGATCGCGCGCAGGGCCTTCCAGTGCCCGAACGCGAGGCGACGGTCGGGGTTGCCCGTGTTCGACATGATCGAGGTGAGGCTCCAGACGCGGTCCGGATACCGGGCCGCGACCACCTGTCCGATCATGCCGCCCATCGAGGCGCCGACGACGTGGGCGCGCCGGATCCCGTGCGCGTCCATGACGCCGACGGTGTCGGCCGCCATGTCGTCGAGCGAGTAGTGCGCGGCGACCGGGCGGCGCGTCAGGGCCCGGAAGATGCCGCGCAGCACGTTGCCGGGCGGCAGGTGGTCGAAGCGCGTCGAGCCGCCGCAGTCGCGGTTGTCGAAGGTGATGACGCGATAGCCCGACTGCACCAGTGCCCCGACGAACTCGTCCGGCCACAGCACCGCAGGCATGCCGAGGCCCATGACGAGCACGAGGGGCGGCGCGCTCGGGTCGCCCCAGTCCTCGCAGTCGATCTCGATGCCGTTGGCGCGTACGCGCGTCACGCCGGGAGCGCTCCGCTCACTTGCCCGTTTCGCCCGTGCCGGCGCTCGTGCCCAGCAGCTCGACGTCGAACAGCAGCACCTGGCCCGCGAGCGGGCCGCGGTCGCCGTAGGCGAGGTTCGCAGGGATCGCGAGCTGGTAGGTCGATCCCACCTTCATGAGCTGCAGGGCTTCGGTCCAGCCCGGGATCACGCCGCCCACCGGGAACGTCGCTGGCTGGCCGCGCTTGTGCGAGCTGTCGAACTCGGTGCCGTCGACGAGCGTGCCGCGGTAGTGCACGGTCACGGTGTCCGTCGCGGTCGGCGTCTTGCCCGAGCCTTCCTTGACGACCTTGTACTGCAGGCCGCTCGCGGTCGTCTTCACGCCGGGCTTCTTGGCGTTCTCGGCGAGGTAGGCGCTACCGGCAGCGCTCGCCTTCTGCGCAGCGGCAGCCTGCGACTTCGCACGCTGTTCGGTCACCTTGGCCTGCAGCGCGGTGAGGGCGGCCTCCATCTGCGCGTCCTCGAGCTTCGGCTTGCCGCTGCGCGCGTCCTTGAGGCCTTCGAGCAGCGCGTCGCTGCGGAGCTCGATGCCCGCGACGTCGCGGCCGATCTGGTAGCCGAGCGCGTAGTTCATGCGCGCCGTCTCGTCCATCGAGGCGGGGTCCGCGGCAAGCGCCTGGCCGGCGAGCAGGGCCAGGACTGCGGGCACGGCATACTGGAAATGGCGGGTCATTCGGTCGTTCCTCGGGTGGTTGGGGCGCACGGACCGCGCATCCTACCCCCAGGCCGGGAGAGCCGCATCTGTCGCGCAGGAGCATCGGGCGGGTTGAAATCGCCGACCAGCCGCATTCAACTGGCGCCTTCGGCAACGCGCGGGGAGCGGCATGACGGGCAGCGGCTGGGACGAAGAGATCGCTGAAATCCGGCGGCGGCAGGCGCTCGCGGCGCGCATGGGCGGCCAGGATCGGGTCGGGCGGCAGCGGGCGCGAGGCAAGCTCACGGTGCGCGACCGCATCGCTGCGCTGCTCGACGAGGGCAGCTTTCGCGAATGGGGCAGCCTCGCGGGCGAGGGCCGCTACGACGAGGAGGGGCGCCTCGTCGACTTCCGCGCGTCGAGCTGTCTCGTCGGCCGCGGGGCGATCGCGGGACGCACCGTCGTCGTGAGCGCCGACGACTTCACGATCCGGGGCGGCTCGTCCGAGACCTACCACCACGAGAAGAACGTGCAGGCCGAGCTCATGGCGGCCGAGTACGGCCTGCCGCTCGTGCGGCTGCTCGACGGCACCGGCGGCGGCGGTTCGGTCGCGGAGGTCGAGAAGCTCGGGGCCACCTACGTGCCTTACGTTCCGGGGTTCGACCAGGTCGTCGCGAACCTCGGCCGCGTGCCGGTCGTGTCGCTCGGGCTCGGTCCGGTGGCGGGGCTCGGCGCGGCCCGGCTGGTGGCCAGCCACTACTCCGTGATGGTCCGGGGCCTGAGCCAGATGTTCACCGCGGGCCCGCCGGTCGTCGCGGCCGCGGGCGAGAAGGTGACCGCGGACCAGCTCGGCGGCGCCGACCTGCACGCCGGCACCGGGAGCGTCGATGACGTGGTCGACACGGAGGCCGACGCATTCGCCCGCGCCCGCCGCTTCCTGTCCTACCTGCCGGACCGGACGGGAGCCGCGGTCTTGCGCGCACCGGCGGACGATGCGGCGGACCGGGCCGAGCCCTGGCTCGACGGGGCCGTCCCGCGGGACCGCCGCTGGCCCTACGAGATCCGGCCGATCCTCGAGGCCGTGCTCGATCGCGGCACGGTGTTCGAGATCGGCCGAGCATGGGGCCGCTCGATCGTGACTGCGCTCGCGCGGCTCGACGGCTGGCCCGTCGCGGTGATCGCGAGCGATCCTGGCCAGATGGGCGGCACGTGGACGGCTGCCGCCTCGCGCAAGATGGCGCGCCTGGTCGAGCTCGCGGAGACTTTCCGGCTGCCCGTGGTGCACTTCGTCGACGTCGGCGGGTTCACGATCGGCTCGCAGGCCGAGAAGGCGGGCACGATCCGCGACGGCACTCGTGCGATCGCGACGATCTTCCAGTCCACCGTGCCGTGGTGCGCGGTGATCCTGCGCCGCGCATTCGGCGTCGCCGGGGCCGGCATGATCGACCACACCCGGTTCCGCTTCCGCATCGCCTGGCCGAGCGGCGACTGGGGATCGCTGCCGGTGGAGGGCGGCGTCGAGGCGGCCTTCAAGGCGCAGATCGAGGCCGCGCCGGATCCGGAGGCGGCGCGACGCGAGATCCGGGAGCGGCTCGACCGCCTGCGCTCGCCGTTCCGCTCGGCCGAGCGCTTCTACGTCGAGGAAATCGTCCCGCCGCGGGAGACGCGGCGCTGGCTGTGCGAGTTCGCCGGGCTCGCGGCCGCCGCGCCCGGGCGCGAGCCGAGGGGGTTTCATTATCGCCCCTGAACCGGACCGGCCCGCTCGCTTGCGGCAACCCGAGAGTGACCCCGGCGACGGTCCGGGCGATGCTGGCGGCATGGTCGCGACCGTCCGGCCCATGTGGGTGCGCCAGCTGCCGAACGCGTTCAGCATCGCGCGGCTGCTCGCGGTTCCCGTCCTGTTCGTGCTTGCCGGGCAGGGGCGCGAGACGGCCTTCGGGTGGCTGCTGATCGCGGCCCTGCTCACGGACATCGCGGACGGGTACATCGCGCGGACGTTTTCGCTGCAGTCGCGTCTGGGCGCGATCCTCGACTCGACCGCCGACTCGCTGATTCTCGTCGTCGCGCTCTACGGCACCTGGGTGTTCCACCGCGACGTGATCACGGAGCACCCGTGGATCTTCGCGGGCGCGATCCTGCTGTGGCTCACGTCCGACGCGGTCGCGCTCTGGCGCTACCGGCGCCTCACGAGCTTCCATACCTATCTCTCGAAGGTGGTCACGAACGTGCTGGGCCTGTTCGTCGGCTGGCTGTTCGTCTTCGGATTCGAGCCCTGGCTCCTCTACCTCGGACTCGGGCTCAGCATGCTTGCGAGCCTCGAGGAACTGGCGATCATGCGGGTGCTCCCCGAGTGGCAGGCGGACGTCCCCGGCTTGTGGTGGGCGCTGCGCAACCGCCGCGACGTCGGCACGCCGAAGTAGGGTGTCGCCGACCGCACAATCCGAGCCGGCGGATTGCTTCGAGCGTGACGAACCGGGACAATACCGTCCGGCCGGTACAGTCCTCCTTCCCTCGAATGCTCGTACACACTTCGCCTCCCGGGGCAGCCCGTGAGCGCATCCTCGATGCCGCCGAAAAGCTGGTCGTCCGGGACGGCGCGGGTCACCTGACGCTCGACGCCGTCGCGCAGACGGCCGGCGTCAGCAAGGGCGGGTTGCTCTATCACTTCCCGACCAAGGATGCGCTGCTCGCGGGCATGATCGACCGCCACGTCGGCCTGCTCGAGGCGCGCTGCGCCGTCGAACGTGCCGGGCTGCCGCCCGCCTGCGAATCGAGCGAGATCAAGGCCTGGATCGTCGGCGTGCTCGAGGCCCAGCCCGAGCGCGAGGAGGTCGGCGCCGCGCTGTTCGCCGCCGCCGCCAACAATCCGGCGCTGCTCGACGGCGTGCGGCGGCGCTACGCCGAGCACGTGCAGCGCCTCGAGGCGCTCGGCGACTCGTTCGGGCGCGCGGCCGTCATCCTGCTCGCCGTCGACGGCCTGATGCTCGGCGAGGCGTGGCGCATCACGCCGTTCACGCCCGGCCAGCGGGCACGCATCGTGGCCGAGCTGCTGTGCCTCGCCGACGAGGCCTGCGCACCCCGAATCCCTTCCGAGGAGCCCCGTTCATGAAACGCCTCTTCCAGCGATGTGCCGGAGCGGCCTGCGCCGCGCTGGTCGGGCTCCTGCTCGCAGGCTGCAATCGGCCGGCGGAAGGACCGGCCGGCGCACCGCCGCCGCCCGAGGTGGTCGTCGATACCGTGACGCGTGGCGAGCTGCCGCTCGAACTCGCGTATTCGGCCCGGGCGGTCGGCTCGCGCGAGGTCGAGGTGCGGGCCCGGGTGAGCGGCATCGTGCTCGAACGCAGCTACGAGGAGGGCCGCCCGGTGCGCGAGGGCGACGTGCTGTTCCGCATCGACCCCCAGCCTTATCGTGCCGCAGTGGACCTTGCCGAGGCCGAGGTCGCGGTCGAGCGCGCGAGGCTCGCGGAGGCCAGTCGCCTGCGGGACCGCGTTCTGTCACTCGTGGACCGCGATCTGGTGAGCCAGCAGCAGTACGACGAAGCCGTGTCGGCGTTCGAGGTCGCGCAGGCGAGCGTCGCGGCGGCCATGGCGCGCCTGCGCTCGGCACGGCTCGACCTGGGCTACACCGCGGTGCGCGCGCCCATCTCGGGCCTCGCGAGCCGCGAAGTGCGGTCCGAGGGCAGCCTCGTGACGGCCGGCGACGAGTCGAGCCTGCTCACGCGCATCGTCCAGGTCGACCCGATCTACGTCGAGTTCGGACTGCCTGAGGCCGAGGCCGCGCTGGTGCGCGCCCGGCTGGCCAAGGGCGCCGCGCCGGCGGTGCGGCTCACGCTGCAGGACGGCACCACGCTGCCGACCCCGGCCACGCTCACGTTCGTCGACAACGCCGTCGAGCAGGGATCCGGCAACGTGCGCGCCCGCGCCGTGCTGCCGAACGCGGAAGGCCGGCTCGTGCCCGGGCAGTTCGTTCGGGCGAGCATCGGCGGTGTCGCGATACCGGACGCGGTGACCGTGCCGCGCCGGGCCGTGATGTCGAGCGCGCAGGGCATCTTCGTGTGGACGGTCGGCGACGGCGACAAGGTCGAGCTGAAACCCGTCCGACTCGGGCCCGCGGTCGGCGAGCGCACGGTGATCGCCGAGGGCCTGCAGGGTGGCGAGCGCGTGGTCGTCGAGGGGGTGCTCAAGGTGCAGCCGGGGGTGCAGGTGCGGGTGGTGTCGTCGGAAGCCGCGCCGGCGCAGCCTCCGGGACCGTCGCCCGGGCCCGGGGACGCGCCGTGATCTCGGGGTACTTCGTCGACCGGCCGATCTTCGCGTCGGTCATCTCCGCGTTCATCGTGATCGCGGGCCTCGCGGCGCTCCGGGCGCTGCCGGTCGCGCAGTACCCGGACATCCTGCCGCCCGAGGTCGACCTGCAGGCGTTCTATCCGGGCGCGACCGCCGAGACCGTGGCCGAGACCGTCGCGGCGCCGCTCGAGCAGGCGATCAACGGCGTCGACGACATGCTCTACCTGCGCTCGGCGAGCGCCGGCAACGGCTCGCTCGCGATGACGATCACCTTCGCGATCGGCACGAGCCCGGACCTCGCGGCCATCAACGTCAGCAACCGCGTGCAGACGGCGCTGTCGCAGCTTCCCGAAGAGGTGCGCCGACAGGGCGTCAGCGTGCGCAAGCGGTCGACCTCGTTCCTGCAGATCATCGCGCTCGATTCCGGGGACCCGCGCTTCGACGCGGTGTTCATCTCGAACTTCGCGCTGCTCAACGTCGTCGACGAGCTCCGGCGCATCCCCGGCGTCGGCGACGCGCAGATCTTCGGCGCCAAGGACTATTCGATGCGGGTCTGGCTGCGGCCGGACCGGCTCGCGGAGCTGGGCCTGACGCCGTCCGACGTCGCGGCGGCGATCCGCGAGCAGAACGCGCAGTTCGCCGCGGGCCGCATCGGCGAGGAGCCGATGCCGAACGACTCCGGGTTCACGTTCTCGGTCACCACGCTCGGCCGGCTCGCGGAACCCGAGCAGTTCGAGCAGATCGTGCTGCGCGCCGGGGACGCCGGCATCGTCCGCCTCGGTGACGTGGCGCGCGTCGAGCTCGGCTCGCGCGACTATGGATTCTCGGCGACCCGCAACGGCCGGCCCACGGTGCCGATCGGCATCTTCCTGAAGCCGGGCGCCAACGCGCTCGAGGTCGGCGGCGCGGTCCGCGCGCGCATGGCCGAGCTCGAAGGAGCGTTCCCGGCCGGACTCGACTGGTCGATACCCTACGACACGACCGTGTACGTCAAGGTCTCGATCGTCGAGGTGCTGAAGACCCTCGCGGAGGCGATGGCGCTCGTCTTCGCGGTCGTGTTCCTGTTCCTGCAGAACTGGCGCGCGACGCTGATTCCGATGCTCGCCGTGCCCGTCTCGCTGATCGGCACGTTCGGCGCGATGCTGCTGCTCGGCTTCTCGGTCAACACGCTCACGCTCTTCGGCATGGTGCTCGCCATCGGCATCGTCGTCGACGACGCGATCGTCGTGCTCGAGAACGTCGAGCGCATCATGGCGAGCGAGGGGCTCACGCCGCGGGACGCGACGATCAAGGCGATGACCCAGGTCACGCGGCCGGTCATCGCGATCGTGTTCGTGCTGACGGCCGTGTTCCTGCCGGTCGCGTTCCTCGGCGGGCTCGTGGGCGAGATGTACCGGCAGTTCGCGATCACGATCGCGGTCTCGGTCGCGATCTCGGGCTTCGTCGCGCTAACGCTCACCCCGGCGCTCTGCGCCGCGATCCTGCGGCGCGAGGACGTGACGAGCCACGGCGTGCTGCACCGCTTCAACGACTGGTTCGCGCAGATGACGGGGCGCTACGCGTCGGGCGTCGCCTACCTGCTGCGGCACGGCGTGCTCGCGGCCGCGCTGTTCGTGATCATGATTGCGGCAACCGTCGCGCTGGTCCGCGCCGTGCCGGCCTCGCTCGCGCCGGCGGAGGACCAGGGCTACGTGATGGTGATCCCGATCCTGCAGGACGCGGCCTCGCTTAAGCGCACCGAGGCGGTCAACGCGCGCCTCACCGAGGCGCTGCTCGCGAACCCGGCCGTCGCGGAGGTGATGACCTTCTCGGGCCTCGACGCGCTCACGTTCACGCTGCGCACCAACACCGGCATCACGTGGGTCAACCTCAAGGACTGGTCGGAGCGCGAGGGTGCCGAGATGTCGGCGAAGGGCGTCGCGGGCTACGTGTTCGGCGTCGGGTCGCAGATCAAGGACGCCTTCGTGCTCGCGTTCGAGCCGCCGCCCATCGAGGGGCTCAGCATGACCGGCGGCTTCGATGGCTACGTGCAGTCCCGCACGGGCGGCGACTACCGGGCGCTCGAGGCGGCGGCCCAGAAGCTCGTGGCGGCCGCGGCCGGGCGGCCCGAGCTCGCCGGCGTCACGACCACCTATTCCGCGAGCGTGCCGCAGGTCCGCATCGACCTCGATCGCGAGAAGGCGAAGACCCTGGGTGTCGACGTGAACCAGGTATTCGACACGCTGCAGAGCACCTTCGGCGCGCTCTACGTCAACGACTTCAACCGCGACGGCCGGGTGTTCCGCGTGCACCTGCAGTCCGAGGCGGAATTCCGCGCGACGACGGACGACATCCGCAACGTGTACGTGCGCACGAACGGCGGGGAGCTGATCCCGCTCACGACGCTCGTGAGCGTGCGCGAAGTAACGGGGCCCGAGGTGATCGAGCGCTACAACGTGTTCCCGTCGGCAAAGGTGCTCGGCGGGCCGGCGCCCGGCTACAGCTCGGGCGAGGCGCTCGAGGTGATGGAGCAGGTCGCGCGCGAATCGCTGCCCGACGGCTACACGCTCGCGTGGACGGGAACCTCCTTCCAGGAGAAGGCGACCGGCGGCGCGTCGCGGATCGTGTTCGTGATCGGCGTGCTGATGGTGTTCCTCGTGCTCGCGGCGCAGTACGAGCGCTGGACGCTCCCCTTCGCGGTGATCCTCGCGGTGCCCTTCGCCGCCTTCGGCGCGTTCCTCGCCGTGTTCCTGCGCGGGCTCGAGAACGACATCTACTTCCAGATCGGGCTCGTGACGCTCGTGGGCCTCGCCTCGAAGAACGCGATCCTGATCGTCGAATTCGCGCAGATGAAGGTGCAGGAGGGCATCCCGGTCGTCGAGGCGGCCGTCGAGGGCGCGCGTCTGCGCTTCCGTCCGATCGTGATGACCTCGCTCGCGTTCATCCTGGGCGTCACCCCGCTCGCGATCAGCACCGGCGCGGGAGCGGCGAGCCGCCACTCGATCGCGACCGGCGTCATCGGCGGGATGCTCGCCGCGACCTTCGTCGCGACGCTGTTCGTGCCGGTGTTCTTCCGCTGGATCGCCGACTGGCGCGGCCGGAAGGATGCCGCGGGGCGCGCGGCGTCGGCCGGGGCGTCGGCCTGAGGGACGGCCGGGGGCAGCCCCAGGGGCAGCCCGGGTGCCAGGTCCGGGCGCGTCTGCATGCCCGCCGCTGCGGCGGCTCCCGTCCGCTTCGGATTCTGCGGACGCCCCGGCAGGAGCCGGACGGTAGGCTTGCCCACGAGGCAAGCATTTCCCGTCAGGAGCCGACGATGGACGACCAAGAGCAGGACCGGCCCGACCTGGAGCCGGTGCAGGAAGCCGCACCCCGTAGAAATCCGCGCCGCCGGCGCACCAGCCGCCGCGCACGGACCGTAGCCGGGGGCGACGTGCCGCCCGACCTGACCGAAAGCGGCATCCAGGACTACGCCGTCGGCGAGGCGGTGGATGCCGCCCTCGAGTCGAAGGCCTACGCGGTGAGCGACATCCTCTCCCGCGCAGCCAAGGGCGACCCCGGCGGACTGATCGACGCATTCGACTCGATACTCCAGGGCGCGGCCCCGGACGACATCGTGGCCCTCCGCAACCTGCTGCAGCAGAAGGAGGACGTCGCGCGCCGGGCCCGCCACGACAAGGCGGACGGCGAACTCGCCGACGGCTGGCGCGAAGGCAGCTATCCGTACAAGCACCTGATGGCGCGCCGCACGTACGAGCGCAAGAAGTACGAGCTGCAGGTCGAGCTCCTGAAGCTGCAGGCGTGGGTCAAGGAGACGGGCCAGCGCGTGGTGATCCTCTTCGAAGGCCGCGACGCGGCCGGCAAGGGGGGCACCATCAAGCGCTTCATGGAGCACCTGAACCCCCGCGGCGCGCGCGTCGTCGCGCTCGAGAAGCCGAGCGAGATGGAGCGCGGGCAGTGGTACTTCCAGCGCTACGTCGAGCACCTGCCGACGCGCGGCGAGATCGTGATGTTCGACCGCTCCTGGTACAACCGCGCGGGCGTCGAGCGCGTCATGGGCTTCTGCACCGACGACGAGTACCTCGAGTTCATGCGACAGGCGCCGGAGTTCGAGCGAAACCTCGCCCGCAGCGGCCTGCACCTCATCAAGTACTGGTTCTCGGTGAGCCGCGAGGAGCAGCGGCGCCGGTTCAAGGAGCGCCGGTCGCATCCGCTCAAGCAGTGGAAGCTGAGCCCGGTCGACCTCGCCTCGCTCGACAAGTGGGAGGAGTACACGAAGGCCAAGGAGGCGATGTTCTTCTATACGGACACCGCGGACGCGCCGTGGACGGTCATCAAGTCCGACTGCAAGAAGCGCGCGCGCCTGAACGCGATGCGCTACGTGCTGCACAAGCTGCCGTACACGAACAAGGACCTCGACCGCATCGGCCCGCTCGACCCGCTGCTGGTGGGGCGCGCGCACGTGGTGTACGAGCGCGGCGAGCGGCGCGAGGCGATCCTCTGAGCCGACCATGCTGACGCTCTACTGGTACTGGTCGCCGAATCCGCAGAAGGTCCGGCTCGCGATCGAGGAACTGAAGCTCGAGTACTCGCTCGTCACCGTGGACCTCGCGCGCGGTGGGCAGCACGCGGAACTCGTGGGCGAGCTCAATCCGAACCGCAAGGTGCCCGTGCTCACCTGGGGGCCGTACACGCTCTGGGAGTCGAACGCGATCCTGCTTTATCTCGGCGAGCGCACGCACAAGCTGTGGCCGGGCGAGGCCGAGGGCAAGGGCCGCGCCGCGAAATGGATGTACTTCGAGTCGTGCCACCTCTCCGCGCCGGTTGGCCGGCTCTGGCTCGAGGGCTACGTCAAGCGGCTGATGAACCGGCCCGCGGACACGCTCGCGCTCGAGCAGGCGCAGAAGGACGGCGCGCGCTACCTCTCCGTCCTCGACGGCCACCTGTCCCGCAGCACGTGGATGCTCGGCGACGAGTTCTCGCTGGTCGACTGCTGCTACGGGCCGCTGCTCGACGCGTTCGATCTGGCGGGCGAGTACGTCGCGGCCTATCCCGCGATCCGCGCCTACGTGCAGAAGATGCGCGCCCGGCCGGCCTGGCGGGCCTGCGAATTCCGGAGCTGATCGTCGGCGCGGCGAGGCTCAGCGAGGGCGACGCCGGAGTCGCGTGATCGTGCCGTCCGGATCGTCGCCGGCGAGCGTCGGGCGGCCGCGCTCGGCCGCCTCCATCAGCGCGCGCATGCGGGGCTTCATCGCAGCGCCGATGCCGAGGATCTCGGACGCGTCGGCGGGCCGGGCGATGAGGAAACCCTGCACGCTCACGTCCCCGGACGCCGACAGGAAATCGAGCTGGCTCGGCCGCTCCACTCCCTCGATCGTCACCTGCAGCCCGAGGCTGCGGCAGAGCGCGATGATCGAGTTCGCGATCGAGGCCGCCCGGGGGTTCGAGTCCACCTCCGCGAGCACGCTGCGGTCGAGCTTGACGCGCGTGAGCGGCAGCTGCTCGAGCGAGGTGAGCGACGAGTAGCCCGTGCCGAAGTCGTCGAGCGCCGTCGCGATGCCCATCAGCTTGAGCGAGCGCAGCGTCTCGACCGTGATGGCGCCGGTCTGCAGCATGTTCTCGGTGAGCTCGAGCTCGATCGCGTCCGGCGGCAGGTCGTGGCGCGCGAGCAGCCGCTCGACGTCGCCCAGGAAGTCGCCGGAGATGAACTGCTGCGCCGAGACGTTGATCGCGACGCGCGCGTCGGCCCAGCCCGCGTCGCGCCAGGTCCGCACGTCGCGCGCCGCCTGCTCGAGGATCCAGTCGTTCAGGTCGAGCATCAGGCCCGACTGCTCGGCGATCGCGATGAACTCGCCGGCAGGAACGATCACGGAGTTGCTCTGCTTCCACCGGAGCAGCGCCTCGACCGTCGTCGTCTCGAGGCGCCCCAGGCACACCTGTGGCTGGTAATGCAGCACGAATTCGCCGGCGTCGATCGCGCGGCGCAGGGCCTGCTCGACCCGGAAGCGGTTAGACGCCGCGACGAGCAGCGCCGGGTCGTAGGTGCAGAGCCGGTTGCGCCCGAGCTCCTTGGCGCGGAACAGCGCGGCGTCCGCGGCGCGCAGCAGGGAGGCGGCGTCGCCGCCGTGGTCCGGGTAGATCGCCGCGCCGCAGCTCACGCCGATCGCGATCTCGCGGCGATCCACCTGCAGCGGCCGCTGGAAGCGCGCGACCAGCGTCGCCGCACGCGTCTCGATCTCGTCGATCGAACCCGAGAACGGGAACACCAGCGTGAACTCGTCGCCGCCGAGGCGCGCGATGAAGCCGGTCTCGCTGCTCAGCAGGCGCAGCCGCTCGCCGATCTCGGTCAGCACGCGGTCGCCGAACTCGTGGCCGAGGCTGTCGTTGACGGTCTTGAAGTTGTCGAGGTCGAGGAACAGCACCGCGAGCCGGTCGCCGGTCTGCGCCGCGGCCGCGATCCGGTCGGACAGGTACTGGAACAGCTGGCGGCGGTTCGGCAGGTTGGTGAGCGGGTCGTGCTCGGCGAGGTGCTGCAGCTGCTGGGTGCGCTCGGTGACGCGCTGCTCGAGCTGCGCCTGGTAGCTGCGGACCGCCCGCTCCGCGGCGTCGAGCTCCTCGGCCATGCGGTTGAAGGTGCGCGCGAGCGCGTCGACTTCGCTCGCGCCGCCCGGCCGCACGCGCGTCGTGAGGTCGCCCGCGGCGAGGCGGCGCGCGCCCGCCGTCAGCCGGCGGATGGGCCACGTGATCACGATGGCCGTGATCGAGAGCACGAGCAGCGCCGCGAGGATCGCCTTGGCGGTCGCGTCGGCGACGTCCTGTCCGGCCCGCTCCAGCGCGAGTCCCGCGGCGATCGTGCCGTCCGTGAAGCGGTTCCAGGCGGGGGTCTCGTACTGCTCGCGGATGCGCGTGGCTAGCGCCTCGCCGGCCGTCGTGAAGACGGTGCGTTCGGCCTCGATCCGGCCCTGCAGCGAGTCGGCAGAGCGGCGCAGGCTCACCGCACGCGCGTAGTCTTCGTTCACGAGCGCGAGCCAGGCGAGGCCCGGCGAGCGGCGGAGCTCCGCGTCGTAGCGTTCGAGGGTCGTGCGGAAGCGGGCCTCGCCGGGCGTTTCCCTCATGGCCCGCTGGCTGCCTTCGCGCAGCGCGTCGTTGCGGGCCGCATCCAGCGCGAGCGCGATTTCCTGCATCAGGGGGCGCGTGATCACGGATTCGCCCACGCGGACGCCGGCGCTGCCGCCGGCCGAGATGCGGTCCGCGAGCTTCAGGTAGACCGCCTCGAGCCGGACGATCGTCGAGCGCCGGCTCTCGCGCAGCTCGGCGAGACGGAATCCGGCGGCCTGGTGCGCAGCCACGTCGTCGCGCAGCGACGCGCCGGCATCGGCGGTCTCGAACGACGGGCCGGCCGGTCCGGCTTCGTTGATGTGCAGCGCGAGCCGTTCGCCGGCCTGCGCGAGATCGACGCGGTACTGCGGCAGGTCGGTGCCGAGGCTCGCGAGGACGGCGCGGTCGAAGGTGGCGGCGCTCTCGCCGAGCTGGCGCGCCGTCCGCGTCATCGGCGCGATCTCGTGGCGGACGCGCTCGAGTTCCTGGGTCGCGAGCTCGGTGCCGCGCTTGGCGAGCAGGGTGCCCGTGACGAACGCGGCGATGACGAGCACGAAGCCCGACACCAGCCAGAGCGCGATCGAAAGCCCCCAGCCGCGCGGGGGCCGGGATTTCCTCGTCGTCTTGGCTGTCGTCGACAAGGCCGTGCCTCCTCGACGGACCGCTTCAGGGCAGGTCGGTCCGTCCCATCAGGTAGCGGTCGCACTCACGCGCGGCGCCGCGACCCTCGTTGATCGCCCACACGACCAGGCTCTGGCCGCGGCGGCAGTCCCCGGCGGCGAAGACGCCCTTAAGGTTCGTGGAGTATCGCCCATGTTCGGCCCGGACGTTGCTGCGGGCGTCACATTCGACGCCGAGATCCTTGAGCAGGGGCTGCTCGGGGCCAAGGAAGCCCATCGCGAGCAGCGCGAGCTGGGCCGGCCGGGTCCGCTCGGTGCCGGGCACCTCGACCGGCACGAACTGTCCCTGGGCGTTGCGTTCCCACCGGACCTCGACGGTGACGATCTCCGCGAGCCGCCCGTCGGCGTCGCCGACGAACTTCTGCACGGTCGTCACGTAGACGCGCGGGTCCGCGCCGAAGCGGGCGGCCGCTTCCTCCTGGCCGTAGTCGAGCTTGTAGACCTTTGGCCATTCGGGCCAGGGGTTGTCCGGGGCGCGCTCGAGCGGCGGCCTCGGCATGATCTCGACCTGCACCAGGCTGCGGCAGCCCTGGCGCAGCGCGGTCCCGACGCAGTCGGTACCCGTGTCGCCGCCGCCGATCACGACCACGTCCCGTTCGCGCGCGTGCAGCGGGCTCGCCTCCGGTCCGCCGTCGAGCAGCGCCTTCGTGGACGCCGTCAGGTAGTCCATGGCGAAGTGCACCCCGGCGAGCCGGCGCCCCTCGACGCCGAGGTCGCGCGGATGCGTGGCGCCCGTGCAGAGGACCGTCGCGTCGAAGTCGCGCAGCAGCAGCTGCGCCTCGACGTTGTCGCCGACGTTCGCGTTGCAGATGAACTTGATCCCCGACTGCTCCATCACCTCGATGCGGCGCAGCACGACCTCGCGCTTGTCGAGCTTCATGTTCGGGATGCCGTACATCAGGAGGCCGCCCGGCCGGTCCTCGCGCTCGAGCACCGTGACGAGGTGCCCCGCGCGATTCAGCTGCTCGGCCGCCGCGAGTCCCGCGGGACCGGAGCCGATCACGGCGACGCGCTTGCCGGTGCGCACCTTCGGCACCTCCGGCAGCACCCAGCCTTCGTCCCAGCCGCGGTCGATGATCTCCGCCTCGATGTTCTTGATGGTGACCGGCGGGTCGTTGATGCCGAGCACGCAGGAGCCCTCGCACGGCGCCGGGCAGACGCGGCCGGTGAACTCCGGAAAGTTGTTCGTCATGTGCAGGCGGTCGAGCGCCTCGCGCCACAGCCCGCGGTAGACGAGGTCGTTCCACTCCGGGATGACGTTGTTGATCGGGCAGCCCGAGGCCGAGCCGCTGATCAGCTTGCCGGTGTGGCAGAACGGCACGCCGCAGTCCATGCAGCGGGCGCCCTGCTGGCGCAGCCGCTTCTCCTCGAGGTGCGGGTGGAACTCCTTCCAGTCCGCGATGCGCGCGAGCGGGGGCCGGTCGACCGGCAGTTCCCGCAGGTACTCGATGAATCCCGTTGGCTTACCCATCTACTTCTTCCGGGGCCCGCCGGCCCGCTCAGTTGCCCCCGACCCGCGAGAGGTCCCGGGCGTTCTCCTCGAAGGCCACCATGATCGCTTCCTCGCCGACGAGCCCCTGCTCCTCGGCGCGCGCGATCGCGGCGAGCATCCGGCGGTAGTCGCGCGGGATCACTTTCACGAACTTCGGGACGGCGTGGTCCCAGCCGTCGAGCAGCTGGCGCGCCCGCGCGGACGACGTGTGCTCGGCGTGGCGTTCGACGAGACGGCGGACCGCCGTGATCTCGGCCGCGTCCTCGAGCTTCTCGAGGTCCACCATCTGCGTGTTGACGCGCGAGCGGAACGTGCCCGCCTCGTCGAGCACATAGGCGATGCCGCCCGACATGCCCGCAGCGAAGTTGCGCCCCGTCTCCCCGAGCACGACGACGCGGCCGCCGGTCATGTATTCGCAGCCGTGGTCGCCCACGCCCTCGACGACGGCGCTCACGCCGCTGTTGCGGACGCAGAAGCGCTCGCCCGCGACGCCGCGGATGTAGGCCTCGCCCGAGGTCGCGCCATAGAGCGCGACGTTGCCGACGATGACGTTCTCCTCGGCCGCGAAGGCCGCCTCGCGCGGCGGGAACACCGCGATCTTGCCGCCCGAGAGCCCCTTGCCGACGTAGTCGTTCGCGTCGCCTTCGAGCGAGAGCGACATGCCCGGCGGGATGAAGGCGCCGAAGCTCTGGCCGGCCGAGCCGCGAAAGTGCAGGCGAATCGTGTCCTCGGGCAGGCCCTTCGCGCCGTAGCGGCGCGTGATCTCGCTGCCGGTGATGGTGCCCACGACGCGGTTGACGTTGCGGACCGCGAGCTCGGCGACGACGTCCTCGCCGCGCTCGATCGCGGGCCGGCAGAGCTCGAGGAGCACGGTCGCGTCGAGCGAGCGCTCGATGCCGTGGTCCTGCTCGTCCTGGCAGTAGCGGCCCCAGTCCGGGTCGACCTCGGGCGCGTAGAGCAGGTTCGAGAAGTCGAGGCCCTTTGCCTTCCAGTGCTCGATCGCCGCGCGCGGCTCGAGCCGGTCGACCCGGCCCACCATCTCCTCGAGCGTCCGGAAGCCGAGGCTCGCCATGATCTCCCGCAGCTCCTCGGCGACGAAGCGCATGAAGTTCACGACGTGCTCGGGCTTGCCCTGGAACTTCTCGCGCAGCCGCGGATCCTGCGTCGCGACGCCGGCGGGGCAGGTGTTCAGGTGGCAGACCCGCATCATGATGCAGCCCGTCGCGACGAGCGGCGCCGTGGCGAACCCGAATTCTTCGGCGCCGAGCAGCGCGGCGATCGCGACGTCGCGGCCGGTCTTGAGCTGCCCGTCGGTCTCGACCGCGATTCGGCTGCGGAGGTTGTTCAGCACCAGCGTCTGGTGCGTCTCGGCCAGGCCGAGCTCCCACGGAAGACCCGCGTGCGCGATCGCGGTCTGCGGCGAGGCACCGGTACCGCCGTCGTAGCCGCTCACGAGCACCACGTCGGCGTGCGCCTTCGCGACGCCCGCGGCGATCGTGCCGACGCCGACCTCCGCCACGAGCTTGACGCTGATCCGCGCCTCGCGATTGGCGTTCTTGAGGTCGTGGATCAGTTCGGCCAGGTCCTCGATCGAGTAAATGTCGTGGTGCGGCGGCGGCGAGATGAGCCCGACGCCCGCCGTCGTGTGCCGGGTCTTCGCGACCCACGGGTAGACCTTCGTGCCCGGCAGCTGTCCGCCCTCGCCGGGCTTCGCGCCCTGCGCCATCTTGATCTGCAGTTCCTTCGCGCTCACGAGGTACTCGCTCGTCACGCCGAAGCGGCCCGAGGCCACCTGCTTGATCGCGGAGTTGCGCGAGTCGCCGTTCGGCAGCGGCACGAACCGCTCCGGGTCCTCGCCGCCCTCGCCGGTGTTCGACTTGCCGCCGATGCGGTTCATGGCGATCGCGAGGGTCTCGTGCGCCTCCTTGCTGATCGAGCCGTATGACATCGCGCCCGTCTTGAAGCGCTTCACGAGCGACTCGACGGACTCGACCTCCTCGAGCGGCACCGGCTCGGCCGGCTTGAAATCGAGCAGCCCGCGCAGCGTGCAGAGGTTCCTAGACTGGTCGTCTATCAGCGCCGAGTACGACCTGAACGTCGCGTAGCTGCCGGTGCGCACGGACTTCTGCAGGCGGTGGATCGACTCGGGGTTGAAGAGGTGGTACTCGCCGTCGGAGCGCCACTGGTACTGGCCGCCCACCGGCAGCGCGTGCCGCTCGAGCGGGCGCTCGGGGAACGCGGCCTGGTGGCGCATCAGCACTTCCTGCGCGATCACGTCGGTGCCGATGCCGCCCACGCGCGACGGCGTCCAGCTGAAGTAGTCGTCGATGACGTCCTGCCTGAGCCCCACCGCCTCGAACACCTGCGCGCCGCGGTAGCTCTGCAGCGAGGAGATGCCCATCTTCGAGGCGACCTTGATCACGCCCTTGGCCGCCGCCTTCACGAAGTTGCGGCACGCGGTCTTGTGGTCGACGCCCGTCAGCATGCCCTCGGCGATCATGCGGTCGAGCGTCTCGAAGGCGAGGTACGGGTTGATGGCGCTCACGCCGTAGCCGATCAGCAGCGCGAAGTGGTGCACCTCGCGGGCCTCGCCGGTCTCGAGCACGAGGCTCGCGCGCGTGCGGAGGCCCTCGCGGATCAGGTAGTGGTGGAGGCCCGACACCGCCATGAGCGCCGGCACCGGCGCGAACTCCTTGTTGACGCCGCGGTCGCTCAGGACGAGGACGTTGC
>Ga0209391_10000211_pt1 | contig 24926 bp, 24 predicted proteins | sample PPLLak3March2015_FD_187246 | JGI IMG/M metagenome (GOLD analysis project Ga0209391, IMG submission 187246) | Freshwater sediment microbial communities from Prairie Pothole Lake near Jamestown, North Dakota, USA - PPLs Lake P7 Core (1) Depth... | ecosystem: Environmental > Aquatic > Freshwater >...
GCCGTCATCCACGGGATCCTCGACAGCGACCTCGACGATGCCGGCAGCACCGAGGCCCTGGTCGAGGAACTGCTGCCCGAGCTGGCCGGCCGCGCCATCGTTGCGCACGCCGCTGCGATCGAGCGCGGTTTCCTGGCCGCGCTGCTGCGCCGCATGGGCGGCGTGCCGCTGCCCAACCCGTTCATCGACACGATGTCGCTCGAGCGCCACCTGGTCGAGGGCGGCGGCGGCAAGGTGCGGGAACTGCACGGCGACCTGACGCTGGACGCCTGCCGCGAACGGCGCGGGCTCCCGGATCACCAGCGACACTCGGCCGGCGCCGACGCGGTCGCCGCCGCCGAGTTGGTGCTGGCGCAGATCGCGCAGCTCGGCGGTGCCCGGGACGTGAAGCTGCGCGAGCTGCTCTGAGCCAGCCCGGCCAACCCGGCCGGCCACGGCCACGGCGACGGCGTGCCTCTACCGGGGTGGCGCGTAGAAGCGTCCCGCGCCGACGAACCGCTGCCGATACCACGCGTTCTCGAGGCTTGCGACGTGCACGCGGCCGCCGCTCTGCGGCGCGTGCACGAAGCGATCGTCGCCGACGTAGATGCCGACGTGGCCCACCTCCCGACCCGACAGCCGGAAGAACACCAGGTCGCCCGGCCGCAATTGCCGACGCTCGACGGGCGTCGCCTTGGCGAACTGCTCCGCCGCCGTGCGCGGCACGGCGATGCCCACCTGTCGGTGAGCGTAGGCGACGAGCCCGCTGCAATCGAAGGCATCGGGCCCCGCGCCGCCATAGCGATACGGCGCACCGATGCGTGTCTCGGCCGCCTGCAGCACGGCGCGACCGGGATCCGCCGTGGCCTGGTCGCCCGGCAACCCGTGACGGAACGGCGTGCAGGCGGCGAGCAGGCCGAGCAGGCCGGCGAGCAGCAGGCCTCGTGCCTGGACCGGGACGGATGCGCTGTGATTCGAAGTCGTCATGGTCCGCATCCTCACGCGCCCGGCGGACGCACGCGCCGCGTCGCGACGGCCTCGCGCGGGTCCTCGGGCCAGTAGTGCTTCGGGTAGCGGCCCTTCAATTCCTTGCGCACCTCGTGATAGCCGCGCGACCAGAAGCTCTCGAGGTCCCGCGTCACCTGCACCGGACGGCGCGCCGGCGACAGCAGCTCGAGCGTCACCGGCACGCGCCCCTCGGCGACGCGCGGCGACTCGGCGAGTCCGAAGACTTCCTGCAGGCGCACGGAGAGCGTCGGCACGCCGTCCGAGTAGTCGATGGCGATGCGCGACCCGCTCGGCACGACGAGGTGCGTGGGCGCGAGCGCATCGAGCCGCCGCTGTGCGTTCCAGTCGAGCAGTCCGTGCAGTGCGGCGCCGAGGTCGACTCGCGCGAGCTGCTCGCGGCGCGTGATGCGCTCGAGCCACGGGGCGAGCCAGGATTCCAGTTCCCCGAGCAAGGCGGCGTCGGAAACGTCGGGCCACGCCGCCGCGCCGCGCGGATCCTGCGTCCGGGCGAACGCGACACGCGCCCGCCACTGCTCGAGCTCCCGCGTCCACGGCAGGCAGCGCAGGCCGAGCGCACGGATGCCGTCGAGCATCGCGGCGGTGGCCCGCTCGCCCGGGTCGCGCAGCGGCTCGTCCTCGAGCACGAGCTGGCCGAGACGGCGGATGCGCCGCGCGGCGACCGCCTCGCTGCGCGGATCCCACTCGACGCGCGTCGTCTCCTCGACCAGCGATCCGAAATGACGCATGAGCAGGGCGAGCGACAGGGGGGCCGCGAGCTGGATGCGTGCCTCGCGCTCGCCCGCGTCGAGCGCCGCGACCGCGAGATACTCGGAACGGGCGAGCGCACTCGGGCCCGGCAGCGCGGCGCCGCGACCGCCGGAGAGCACGTACCGGCCACCGCCCTCGCTGCGCGAACGCCCGATGCGGTCCGGATAGGCGAAGGCGAGCAGCAGGCCGACCGCGTCGGACTCCTCCGGTGCCGCAATCCCGCCCGCCGGCGCGCGCCGCCCGATCCGGCGCTCGAGCTGCTCGACCACGCGCCCGATACGGACGAGGGCACCGCGGTCCGCGGTCGTGCCGGGCGGCAGGCCGCGACCGCGCAGCGCGTCGACGCGGCTGCGCAGGTCGGGATCGGCCGGGCCGGCCGCGCCGCGCAGCGGATCGCGCTCCGAGAGCAGTGCCGCGACGGCACAGGCGAGCGGTCCGAGCCCGAGCGCCTGTCCGCGCAGGATCATGTGTGCGAGGCGCGGGTGCACGCCGAGGGCGGCCATGTCGCGGCCAAGCGGCGTCGCCCGGCCCTGTGCATCCAGCGCTTCGAGGCGCGTCAGCAGCTCGCGCGCTTGCGCCAGCGACGCCGGCGGCGGCGGGTCGAGCCAGGCAAGTGCGGCCGGGTCGTCGGCGCCCCAGCAGGCGAGTTCGAGCGCAAGCGGCGCGAGGTCGGCCTCGAGGATCTCGGCCGGTGCCTGCGGCAGCAAGGCCGCGTGCGTCGATTCGCTCCACATCCGGTAGCACACGCCCGGCGCAGTGCGGCCCGCGCGGCCGCGCCGCTGGTCGGCCGAGGCGCGCGAGATGCGCACGGTCTCGAGGCGGCTCATGCCGGTCGCGGGATCGAAGCGGTTGCGGCGTTCCTGCCCCGAGTCCACGACGATGCGCACGCCGTCGATGGTGAGGCTGGTCTCGGCGAGGTTGGTGGCGATGACGACCTTGCGCCGTCCCTGCGGGTCCGGGCGCAGCACGGTGTCCTGTGCGGCGGACGGCAGGTCGCCGTACAGCGGCAGCACGACGCAGCGATCGGCCGGCACGCGTTCCGACAGCGCGTCCGCCACGCGGCGGATCTCGCCCGCACCCGGCAGGAACGCGAGCACGTCGCCCTCGTGCGATTCGACCGCCGCCGCGATGCGGCCCGCGACGCGCTGCGCGAGGGCCTGCGTCGCGGCGCCGGACGGCGGCGCGACGTAGAGGGTCTCGACCTCGAACATCCGGCCCGGCGCGCGCACGATGCGCGCCGCGCCCATGAGCCGCGCGAGCGCCTCGCCGTCGAGCGTCGCCGACATCACCACGAGCCGAAGCTCGGGCCGAAGGTGCCGCTGGCACTCGAGCGCGAGCGCGAGCCCGAGGTCGCCCTGCAGGCCGCGCTCGTGGAACTCGTCGAAGATCACGCAGGCCACGCCCTCGAGCGCGGGGTCGTGCTGCAACTGGCGGGTGAGGATGCCCTCGGTCACGACCTCGAGCCGAGTCCGCGGCCCGACGCGCGACTCGAGCCGGGTGCGGAAGCCGACGCGTTCGCCGGCCCGCTCGCCGAGCAGCGACGCCATGCGCTCGGCCACGGCGCGCGCCGCGATGCGCCGCGGCTCGAGCATGACGATGCGCTCGTCGCCGCGCCACGCGGCGTCCAGCAGCGCGAGCGGGACGAGGGTGCTCTTGCCCGCTCCCGGCGGTGCCTCGAGGACGACCTGTCGGCCGGACTCGAGCGCTTCGGCGAGCGCGGGCAGTGCCGCGACGATCGGCAATGTCGGGAGGGCTTGCATGCTGAGGCCGCGGAGTCTACCGCTTCGGCAGATGACGCCCGGCCCGTCGACGGGCACCATGGCCGCTCCCGGTCGATCCCGAGGTGCTGGATGTCGGTCGAAGTCCTGTGGTGGGTGCTGGCGCTGTTGCTGGTGGGCGTCGGGCTCGCGGGTTCGGTGCTGCCGGCGCTGCCGGGCGTGCCGCTGGTGTTCCTGGGCCTGCTGCTCGCGGCCTGGGCAGGCCACTTCGAGCAGGTCGGTGCGTTCCCGCTGGTGATCCTCGGGCTGCTCACGCTGCTGTCGTTCGGGATCGACCTCGCGGCCACTGCGATGGGCGCGAAGCGCGTTGGCGCCACAAAGCTCGCGGTGCTCGGCGCGGCGCTCGGTACGTTCGCGGGCCTCTTCCTCGGCCTGCCGGGCCTGATTCTCGGACCGTTCGTGGGTGCCGTGGCGGGCGAACTGATCTCGCACGGCCAGGTTCAGCAGGCGACGCGCGCCGGGATCGCGACCTGGATGGGCCTGCTGTTCGGCACGCTCGCCAAGCTCGCGCTGGTGTTCACCATGCTCGGGCTGTTCGCGTTCGCGTACTTCATCTGACGCGACGAGCGCCTCGAATCCAGCGGGCCTCCGGCCCGGTCAGCCGCTCGCCGTGCGCGCCTGGACGGCGCCGTCCTCGCCCGCGTAGTACGCGCGGCAATCGGCCTCGCGCCCGCGCACCACGCGACGTCCCGCGAGGAGCCCGTGGGTTTCCGTCACGACGGTGTGCTGCCCCTCGGCGTGCTCGTCGTCGTAGAAGTAGAGCACCACCCAGTCGCGCGTCCGGTCCAGCTGGTGTGCCTGCGCGGTGTTCGAGAACAGGGCCGTGAAATGCCAGCCGTCGCGCGCGGCGTGCAGTACGGGCAGCCACGCCTCGCCCGAGGGATTGAAGCGCCGCGGCGCGATGGTGGGCAACCGGCCGGCCTCCGCCTCGTGGCGGTAATCGCGGTCCACCGCGAGCAGCGTGGCGACGTCCGGGCCGTGCACCGCCCCCGCGCTCCCTGCGCTGAAGCGAGGACGGCTGCGCGACAGCATCGCCTGCAGGCTCGCGCGGATCGACGCCGCGCGGCGCGGCCCGACGCCGGGCACCGACTCGAGCCGTCCGTCGTGCGCGGCGAGCTCGAGCGCCTCGAGCGTGTCCACGTGCAGTTCCTCGTGGATGCGCTCGGCGAGCCGATGGCCGAGCCCGGGCACGGCGGTGAGCAGTTGCACCGGGTCGGCGTTGCCGCGCAGGCGCTCGAGCTGGATCCACCGTCCCGTGCGGGTCATCTCGAGCAGCGCGGCGGCGATGCCGCGACCGATGTTCGGCAGTGCCTCGAGGCCGGGCAGGCCGTCGCGTGTGGCGATCCCGGCGATGTCCTCCGGCAGGTCGAGCACCGTGGAGGCGGCCTTGCGGTAGGCGGACACGCGGAACGGATTGGCGCGCTGGGCCTCGAGCAGGTCGGCAGCCTCCCGCAGGCGATCGGCGCACTGCGCGTTGATCGACCGGGCGGCGTCGTTCATGGCGGCTCAGGCCACCTGGTCGGGCGGGGCGTCCGGATGCTGCTCGCGCAGCAGGCGGGCGAGCGCCCGGCAGGCGTCCGTGGTGGTGAAGATGCCGACCAGCTTGCCGCCGCGCGTCACCAGCGCCGAGCCGACGTGACGCTCGGCCATGTTGGCCGCGACCTCCTCGAGCAGCGCGCCGGCGTCCACGACGTAGCACTCCGGCTGGTACACGTCGCTCACCCGCAACTCGCGCTCCGGCGGCGAGCCGAGGTCGGGGCCGAGCGCGAGCTTGATGTCGCGGTCGCTCAGCACGCCGGCCAGCACGCCTTCGCGCGTGACGGGCAGGTGGCGGATCCGGCGCTCGCGCAGGAAAGCGTGCGCCTCGCCGAGCGGCGCCTCGACGTCGATCGAGAACGGGAAGGGCGTCATGAACGCCAAGATCTGCGGGAACCGGGTACGGGGCATCGAGGCCGGGCCAGGGCGGGCTTGACCCGGGCGATGCTGCCCTGCGCCCGCGACCGCCACCATTCGGGTTTGTACGAGAAACGACGCGTTCGGACTATCATCGGTAGCCGCGCTCCTGCGGCCCTGAGCCCGGACTCCCGATGATCCGTCCACTGGTGCGCTGGCTCCTCTTCGCCGCCGGATGTGCACTGCTCGGCCTGGCGTTGATCGCGCTGGCGTTGTACGGGCATTTCCTGCGCAGCGGGCCCGAGCCCAGGGCCTGGCACGAGGCGGACCTGAAGGACTTCACGGCAGCCGATGCCGCCGAGGTCACCACGCTGGCGGACTACCGCAAGCTCGAGGATCGTCTGTTCGCGGACCTGCAGAGCCAAGTCTATGCGCAGACCGAAACCGGTGACCGCAAGGCGTTCAATCGATACAGCGCGGGCAGCCGCAGCGACCCGGGCATCTGGCCCGTGAACTGGAATCGCAGCTTCCACCTCACGCCCGCGGCCGAGGCCGGTGAGCGGCGTGGCGTGGTCCTGCTGCTGCACGGCCTCACGGACGCGCCCTACAGCCTCCGATCGATCGGCGAGCATCTTGCCGCCACCGGCTTCGAGGTGGTCGGGCTCAGGTTGCCGGGGCACGGCACGGCGCCGTCGGGGCTCCTCACGTTCCGGGTCGAGGACATGCAGGCGGCCGTCCGGATGGCGATGCAGGACCTGCGTCGGCAGGCCGGCCCGGAGCTGCCGATCTACATGGTCGGCTACTCGAACGGTGCGGCGCTTGCCGTGGACTACACGCTCTCGGTCCTCGAAGGCGAGGCGCTGCCGAAGCCTGCCGGGCTCGTGCTCATCTCGCCGTCGATCGGGATCACGCGTCTCGCCGCCGTCGCGCAGATGCGGACCGGCCTGTCGTCCGTCCCCGGCTTCGAGCGGGCCGCGTGGCAGGTGATCCAGCTCGAGTTCGACCCCTACAAGTACAACTCGTTCTCGTTCAATGCCGCCGGCCAGACGCACCGCCTCACTGCGCGTGTCTCGCGCCGCGTGCTGGAGCTGGCGGACGGCCAGCCGATCGAGGGCTTCCCGCCCGTGCTCGCGTTCCTCTCCACGGTGGACTCGACGGTGCGTGCGGAAGCGGTCGTCGATGCGCTGCTCGAGCACCTCGCCCCGGGCAAGCACGAGCTGGTGCTGTTCGACGTCAACCGGTTCTCGACGGTCCAGCAGCTGCTGGTGAGCGACCCCGGGCCGCTGACGCAGCGGCTGCTGGCGCTGCCGCAGCGGCCGTTCGGGCTCACGGTGATCACCAACCTGACGCCGGAAACGCAGCAGGTCAAGGAACTGCGGGCGCCTGCCGGCTCGGACGACCAGGTGATGCGGCCGCTGGAGCTGGCCTGGCCGCGCACGGTCTTCTCGCTGTCGCACGTCGCGTTGCCGTTTCCGCCGGACGACCCGCTGTACGGCTTCGAGCCCGTCGCCGAAACGGACCACGTGCAGCTCGGGCACATCGCGGTGCGCGGCGAGAACGGTGTGCTGGCGCTGCCCATGTGGGCGCTGACCCGGCAGCGCAGCAACCCGTTCCATTCCTACCTGATCGAGCGCCTCGACGCGTTCGTTGCGGATGATGCCGGGTCACCCTGAGATGACTCCACGGCGGGCCGGACGAGCGGCGCGACTCGCGCTGCTGGCGCTGCTGCCGTGGCTCACGCACTGCGCCACGGCCCCGCGGCTCGATGGCATCGAGCCGAGCTACGCGATCGCGCCGGCCGCAACCGGCCGCCTCGATGCGGCCACCCTGCGCGACCTCGGCGAGAACCCGACGGCCTCCGGCGTGAGGCTCATCGAGCAGAACGCGATGGCGTTCGCCTACCGCGCCGTCACGGCCGCGGCGGCGGTGCGCACGCTCGACGTGCAGTACTACATCTGGCACGACGACTTCACCGGCAGGTTGCTCGGGGCGGAGCTGCTGCGTGCCGCGGAGCGCGGCGTGCGGGTGCGGGTGCTGGTGGACGACATCGATGCGCGCGCGAAGCACGAGGTCTTCGTCGTCGCGGACCTGCACCCGTACCTCGAGGTGCGGGTATTCAACCCGTTCTACAGCCGCTCCGGGTTGCTCGGGCTGGTGAGCGAGTACGTGTTGCGCGGCAGTCGCCTCAATCACCGCATGCACAACAAGGCCTGGATCGCCGACAACCGCATCGCGATCGTGGGCGGGCGCAATATCGGCGATGAATACTTCGGTGCCGCCGCTCACTCGAACTTCAGTGACCTCGACCTGCTGCTCACCGGGCCCATCGTCGCCGAGGTGAGCGCGTCCTTCGACGACTACTGGAACAGCCCGAATGCCGTCCCCGTGGCGCGTTTCGACGGCAAGAAGCCGAAGCCCGGCGCGCTCGAGCAGATGATTGCCGACGCGCGGGCGTACCGCGAGGAAGCCGCGGACGACCCCTACATCCTGGCACTGCGCGACGAACGCACGCGTGCCGAGCTGCTGCTGCAGCAGGCGCCGTCGCTGCGCGTGGAAAACGTCCGCCTGCTGGTGGACGACCCGTCCAAGGTCGGGACGAAGGAGCAGGGCGTGCGGGCATCAAACGTGCTCGCGGGACTGGCGGGCGCCATGAAGGGGGCCGAGGAGGAGCTGTTCATCGTCTCGGCGTACTTCGTGCCAGGCAAGCGCGGCGCGGACGGCCTCATCGCGCAGGTGGAGCGCGGCGTGCGGGTTGCCGTGCTGACGAACTCGCTGGCCGCGACCGACGTGGCCGCGGTGCACACCGGTTACGCGCGGCATCGCCGCGATCTGCTGCGCGGCGGCGTGGACCTCTACGAGATGAAGCGCAAGGCCGCCAGCGAGACCGGCCGCAGCAAGATCAGCGTTACCGGTTCGTCCGGTGCCAGCCTGCACAGCAAGGCGATGATCATCGACGGCCGCTGGGTGTTCGTGGGCTCGATGAACATCGATCCCCGTTCGGCCAACCTGAATACCGAGATGGGCGTGCTGCTGGAGAGCCCGGAACTCGCGGCGCAGTTGCGTCGCGAGATCGACCACATCAGCGGTCCCGAGATGAGCTACCGCGTTGTGCTCGAGGAGCACGAGGGGCTGGTCTGGTACGACCGGGTGAACGGCGAGGACCGCCGGCTCGAGCGCGAACCCGACGCCAGCACGGGGCGGCGGGTCACGGTGACGCTGCTGCGGCTCGTGCCCATCGAATCCCAGCTCTGAGAGGACTCCGCATGAATTCGACCGACCCGACCACGACCGCCGCTTCGCCGCCTGCGCAGCGCCCGCCGCGGCGCAGCTTCCGATCGTATTTCTGGGGCAGCGTGATCGGAGCGCTGGTCCTGATCGCGCTCTACACGCTGCTCATGCTGTGGTGGAGCTACTCCGACGGCGACCGCGCGGGCGTGCTGCAGAAGTTCTCCAAGCGCGGCTGGATCTGCAAGACCTGGGAAGGCGAGATCGCGATGTACGTGGTGGGCGGCGTGGCGCCGCAGATCTGGGCGTTCAGCGTGCGCGACGACGAGGTCGCCGCCCAGCTGCAGGCCGCCGTCGGCCAGCAGGTGCGCCTGCACTACGCCGAGCACCGCGGCCTGCCGACGAACTGCTTCGGCGAGACCGACTACTTCGTGAACCGGGTCGAGGTGGTGGGGCCGCCGCCTTTCCTCGATGCACCGTCCCGCCCCGAAGTGCCGGCCCAACCCGTGGCGCCAGCCTACCCCGAAACGCCCGCTTACTCCGAGGAGCAGGCCCCGCTGCCCGTCTCGCCGCCGGACGTCGTGGTTGGAGGGCGGCCGCCGACGCACTAAGGCGCGGCGTGGATCACGACCGCCGGTGGCAGTGACCGCGGGCCGACGAACCACGCCGACTCGCCGCGCAGAGGGTCCACCACCCAGCCCACGCTGTAGGCGTGCGCAAAGAACGCCTGCTGCGTGCGCCGGTCGGTGTGGCTGAAGAATGCGCCGAGGCCGGGGTGGCTGTGGTACCAGCCCACGACTCGCTCCTGAGGGCCGAGCCGCGCACGCGCCGCTTCCCATACGCCGCTCGCCATGCGCAGCGACACGCCGGAGCTCGAGAAGTCCGCGGCAGCGACGGCCTGCGTGACGCGCAGCGCCCGGCTGCATGCCGGATCGTCGCCCTCGGCATAGACCTCGCCGAGCAGCAGGCCGCCTTGCTCGTCGGGATGGTCGCCGAGGTGCCGCAGCACGGCCTCGCACGCCGCGGCGCTCACCGCGACGAACAGTCCAGCCCCGGACGAGCTCGCCTGCAGCAGCGCCGCCAGCGCCGGCTCGCGCGCGGCGAGGGCCTCGAGCGGCTGCAGGGGCAGGGTCGGGACCTGCTCGGTCCAGCGCATCAGGTCACCGCCTCGAACACGGCGCCGCAGCCCGGGCAGCGCACGCGACCGCGGCGCCCGCGCGGCAGTCGCAGCGTGCGTGCGCAGGCGGGGCAGGGCTGCGACACGCGCTCGTCGCTCGCCGGCGCGTCCTGCCAGCCGACGCGGCGTGCGCGCGCCGGCCGGACGGGCTCGCCGAAGCGCGGCTGGTCCGACGGGAACGCCTCCGGGTGGCGCAGTCGCGCACGCTGGTACCACTCCGCCGCCGCGCGGTTGGCGGCCGAGGCCGTGTTCACCAGCAGCGAGTCGAAGGTCAGCAGTCGCGCGAGCCGCTGTACGAACAGGTCGAGCCCCTCGGAGGCCAGCCACTTCGTGCCGAGGCAGATCGTGCCGGAGGGGAACACGTTCGGGTGCCACACGGGCGTCAGCACCGTGGCGGTGGGCGGCTGGAACGGGTAGCGGCCCGGCAGCGCAATGCGCAGGCGGGTCTGGCGGGTGACGTCCGCCGGATAGCGCTCGGAGCGCGCGATCGCATAGCGCAGCTCGACGTCCGCCTGCGGTACCGCGGCCGTCGGGCCCTTGAGCAGCGTGATCATCTCGCCCGACGCAGCGGCCAGCGCGCGCAACCGCTCGTGGTCCGCCTGCAGGCGGATCGGACTCGTCATATTGCGGCGTTTGCTCGCTCAGCCCGCGACGAGCACGGGCTGCACTTCCAGCACGTCGCCCGGGCGCACGCTGCGGGCGAGGTCTTCGCCCGGGGCGAGCGCGCGGCCGGTGGTGGTGTTGACCAGCGTGTAGTCCGTGTCCGCGGGCAGCGCCCAGTTGTCCACGGCCGCCTGGATGATGTCGGCGCCGGTGCTCGCGCCGTCGAGGTCGAGTTCGGCGCGCCGGGTCTGGTCCGCCGTGCGCACGTAGAGCTTGAGGGATTGAGTCATTTGGCAGGGGTCTCCTCGAGGTCGAAACAGATCGCGTCGCCGTTGATCTCGGCCAGCGCGAACTTGGCGGGCACCGGCCGGCCGGGGAAGCGCGCGGTCAGCTCACCGACCGTGAAGGTGTCGCGGATCTCGATGCGCACCGCCGGCGCGGCGCACTTCGGACAGGTCGCGATCGCATCGTCGAACTCGGCGGCGCGCCGGTTGACGTAGCGCGCGGCGGCCTCGAGCGGCCCGCAGGCCGCGCACTCGTAGCCCGCGATGAGCGGGTCGCTGAGCTGCACCACCTGCTCGCCGATCTCGGTTCCGGCGACGCTCCGGTCGTCGCGCTGCGGCGACCAGCGGTTGCGGGTGCTCACGATGCGCGGCGCCCGCGCGAACGTGCCGCAGCCCGGGCAACCCTCGCGACGCTCGATCTCGACCGTGCTGCCCGTGCCGCCGATCGTGTCGAGCAGCCGGCGCTGCGCGCCTTGCGGCGCCTCGCCGCCGAGGCGCAGCGCCATCGAGGCCGCAAGGGCCCCCGCCACGCTCGCCGTGACGGCGGTGGTCGGGATGAGGCGCTCGCGCCCGGCGCGACGGCGCAGCCCGCCGCAGGAGTAGCGCTCGGCCACGCGCGCGTAGGCCGACTCGGGCAGCGTGCACTCGTAACAGGCCGCGTCCTCTGACGCCGCGAACGGAAAAGACTCCACGGCCGCCCAGCGGCTGTCGAGCCCGGCGTTGACGAGGTTCACCCGTGCGATCAGGCAGAGCTGGTTGAGCCGCAGGCGCGCCTCGAAGTTGTCCACGGCCGCGATTGCGCAGTCGTACTGGCGCAGCCGGCCGAGGCTCATCGTGTCCCAGAAGTCGCCCGGCACGGCGCGCACCGTCACGTGCGGGTCGAGGTCGCGGGCCCGCTCGGCGACGGCCTCGGCCTTGTTGCGCCCGGCGTCGGACTCGCGCAGCAGCACGCTGCGCGTGAGGTTGTGGAGCTCGACCACGTCGAAGTCGAACACGTCGATCGTCCCGCAGCCGAGCAGCGCGAGGTTCTTGACCACCTCGTTGCCGACCGCGCCGGCGCCGATGACCGCGACGCGCGCCGCGGACACCTGCTCCTGCGAAAACCAGTCGATGAGATCGTGCCGCCGGTAGCGTTGCGTGCGCTGCGGGTCGTGCATCTGGCGGTGTCCTCGATGAATCCGGATCCGGTCCCGATCAGTCCGCGAGGACCTTCACGGCCGCGAAGTCCGTGCCGCCGCAGGCGGCGCAGCGTCCGCCGTTGTCGCGCGCGAGCACGCCGGCGCTGTCGGCGTGATAGAGCGCCCGGCAGCCGGAGCACCTCACCAGCGGCCGCGCTGCATCCAGCGGCTCGCCGGAGTAGGCGTCGCGCAGGCCGGTGAGCTCGTCGCGGCGAACTGCAGCGAGCCCGCCGTCGTCCGGCCGGGCGCGCCCGCGGGATCGCGCCCTGGGCCGGTAGGTGCGTCCGTCGCGCGGTCGCGAGGACGCGGACTGGCGCGCCATGAACATCACGAAGCCGACCAGCAGGAAAATCAGCAGCGGCAGCAGTCGTGCCATCGTTTCCTCTACGGAACCTCGTCCACCTTGACCCAGGCCGAGTATTGCGACTCGGCGCTGCGCCGGCCCCAGACCAGCAGGCCGCTCGTGTCCCCGCTGCCCGCCTCCTGCACCGCGCCGAGCGGGATCCACTCGCCGAGCGGACCGCTGACCGTGGACACCAGGCCCGCAGTCTCGACGACGGGAGCGCCCGCCGCACCCCGCAGCCGCTGCTGCCGTGGCGAGACCTCGAGGGTAACCGTCTCGGCGTGCAGGCGCACGGTGGCGTAGAAGCCGGTGCTCACCTCGCGATATTCGGTGGAGGTGTACTCGCGCGGCCGACGGGCCCCCGGAACGACCTGCGTGGTCGTGAGCGGCACGAGCTGGCCGACCGCGATGTAGGTTTCGGCGCCCTCGAGCGTACGGATGCTGGAAGTGTTGTGCAGGTCCGCGCGCTGGGACCCGCTGCGCACCGCGACGGCGACTCCGGAGTCGTCGCCGGGCGGCGCGTTCACGCCCACCTGCACGTCGCCGCTGCCCAGGGTCGCCGTGCCGCGCAGGTCCGTGCCCTCGTCGCGCATGACCGTGCCCTGGCCCACCGTGATCATCAGCTGGCGGGGCCGGCGATCGAGCATCTCCACGGCCTGGCGGATCTGCTCGAAATTGGCCGGGCTCGTGTTCACGAACAGCACGCGGTCCGCCCCGGTCAGCACGCCGCCTGGCTCGAGCAGCGGCTGCACGACGGGGACGATCTCCTCAGCCAGCCGATGGCGCAGCTCGATGAGCTGCAGCTCGCCCGCCGCGGTCACGGCCGCCATCGAAACGAGGACGAGCGCAAGGATGCAGCGAGCCGCCCGCATGATCAGCTCGCGGCCCCGGCCGCGCGGCCCGTGAGGGCGGCGCGAACGCAGTCGAGCAGTGCCTCGATGCCGGCGGGCTCCTGGTCGTGGCGGCACACGAACCGCAGGTCGCGCCCGAGCTTGTAGAAATCGAACGGCCCGCGGTCGAGCGCGGCGACGGCGGCCGCGGGCAGGCGCAGGAACAGCATGTTGATCTCGACCGGTGCGACCAGCGACACGCCGGGCAGCGCGGTGAGCGCGCGGGCGAGCGCCGCTGCGTGGGCGTTCGCAGCCGCCGCACGTTCGAGCCAGCGATCGTCGGCCACGTAGCGCTCGAGCTGCGCCGACACGAAGCGCGCCTTCGACAGCACCTGGCCGCCGCGCTTCATCAGGAACGGAATCTCGCGCGCGAGCGCCGGGTCGAACGCCACGATTGCCTCGGCGTTGATGGCGCCGTTCTTGGTGGCGCCGAGCGAGAGCACGTCCACGCCGGCGCGCCAGGTGAGCTCGGCGGGCGAGCAGCCGAGCGCCGCCACGGCGTTCGCGAAGCGCGCGCCGTCCATGTGCACCCGGAGCCCGTGCCGGTGCGCCACCTCGCAGAGCGCGGCGACCTCCGCAGGTGTGTAGAGCGTGCCGAAGTCGGTGGGCTGCGTGAGGTTTAGCGCGAAGGGTTGTACGCGAGTCGGGTTGCCGCGCCCGGCGAGGGCGAGCGCCTCGTCCAGCGCCGCGGGCTCGAGCTTGAAGTCGCGGCCCGGCAGGCCCACGAGCTTGGCACCGGTGAAGAACTCGGGCGCGCCGCACTCGTAGACGTTGATGTGCGCCGTCTCCTGGCAGTAGATCGCGCCGTAGGGATTCGCGAGCGCGGCGAGCGCGACGGAGTTCGAGCCCGTGCCCGAGCACAGCGGGAACACCTGCACCGGGCGCTCGAACAGCGCCGCGAAACGTGCGTTCATGCCGCGGGTATAGTCGTCGTCGCCGTAGGGAGCGGCGGTACCGGCACTCGCGGCGACGATCGCCTCGAGGATTTCCGGGGCGGCGCCGCCGACGTTGTCGCTGCGAAAGTCGTAGCGGATCTGGTTCATCTTAAGGGCAGGAGGCGCGGCGCAGCCGCGGGAAGCGGGGAGGACGGGCGTGATTCTACTGGAGACGGAACGGCTGAGGTTCCGGCGCTTCGTGCCGGAGGACATCGACCGGCTGGTCGAGCTCGACTCGGACCCCGAGGTCATGCGTTACATCACTTACGGCCAGCCGACGTCGCGCGAGCGTTACGAGCGCGAGATCATCCCGCGCTGGCTCGCCTTCCAGGAGACGATGCCGCTGCTCGGCTACTGGGCGGCCGAGAGCCGCGCGGGGGGCGAGGTCGTCGGCTGGTTCCACCTGCGGCCGGACCGCTTCGACGCGGGCGAGCAGGAGCTCGGCTACCGCCTGCGGCGGAACACCTGGGGGCAGGGCCTCGCGACCGAGGGCGGCCGCGCGCTGGTCGCCTACGGCTTCGAGCGTGCGGGCGCCGAGAAGATCTCGGCACGCACGCTCGCGGCGAACGCGGGCTCGCGACGCGTGATGGAGAAGTGCGGTCTCGCCTTCGAGTGCGATTTCGTCTACCCGGAGGACATCCTGGCCGGGCGCACGGAGACCGAGCGCGCCGCCGTGAAGTACTCGATCACGCGCCCACGGTGGCTCGCGCTGCGGGCTTGAGGAAGACCTCGCAGTTCGCGCGTCCCTTGTCGCCGGCCGGCAGGCCCGCGCAGATCGTGCTCGTGCGTGCGCGCAGGCGCTCGACCACCGCCGCGGCCTCCGCGCCCTGGCCCCACTCGAGCAGCTTCGCACTGAGCTGTTCGAGACGCGCCTGCGTGCGCTGGTAGAACGCGTCCGGCGACTCGCCGAGCTCGCCCAGCACCTCGAGGCCCACGCGCTCGATGCGGGCCGTGTCCTCGGGCGTCATCTCGAGCAGGCCGACGAGGTAGTTGTAACCCCACTGGAAGCGCGTCGCGGGACCCTGGGCGCCGGCGTAGGCGCGCTCCAGCCACGCGACGGCCTCGTCCTTGCGGCCGGCCTGCTTCGCGAGCCGGGCGAGGTCCAGCATGAGGTAGTAAGGCGACTTCGATTTTTCGAGCTCGGCGGTGAGCATGCGGTTCGCGTCCTCCGCGAGGCCCGCCTCCCAGTAGAGCTCGGCGGCGGCGTAGACCGCCGCGTGCCGTGCGTAAGGCTCGGTGGTCGCCGCGACCACGCGCTCCACCGCCGCGCGGGCCTCCGCGAGCAGGGCCTCGGGCAACGGCGCGTCCGGGGCTTCGAGGCGCTGGAGCAGCACGCGGGCGCGGACGAGGTTGAGCTGTTCCGCGCCGGACAATGCGAGTCCCTCACCGCCGCGCGCCAGCGTGTCGAGCGCGGAACGCCACGCATCGAGCAGCTGCTCGCGCTCCGGCGAGCCAGGGTCGGAAAGCAGCTCCACGACGTCGGTGGCCCCGAGGAGCAGGCTGTCCACGTTGGCCCCGGCCACCTCGGCCGACGCGAGCAGTGGCAGCAGCCGGGCGACCTCTGCCTTGCGGGCAATCGCATCGAGCTGCGCGCGGCCATCGCCCGCGTCGCGTGCGGCAGAGCCCAGGTACTCGAAGTAGAACCTCGCGCACTCCGGCCGCAGTTCCGCGGGGCAGGCTTCGCTCAGCCGACGGAAGGTGCTGGTGGCCTGCGCGGCCGGCAGGACGCGGCCCTGGTCCGTGCCCCAGGAGTAGTACGCGAGCATCCGCCAGTCGTTCGGCGTCACCTCGCCGTTGCCGAGCGCCGCCCGCAGGATCTCGGCCACCGGCCGCCCGTCCGCGAGCGCGGTGTCGAGGATGGTCGAGTAGCGCGCCACGTCCACGCCGCCCGGCAGACGCGTGATCTCGGTGCCGTCCGCGCGGAACAGGATCATGGTCGGGTAGCCCATCACGCCGAAGCGCTCGCCGTGGCGCTGTGCGCTCGGCGTGTCGCCGTCGAGGTACACCGGCACGAACAGCCGGCTGCGCTCCTGGAACTCGCGCGTGTTGAAGATGGTGGACTTGATCTCGGCGCAGGGTGGGCACCACTCGGCGCCCCAGTACAGGAAGATCGGCTTGCCGGCGGACTGTGCCGCCGCGAAGGCGGCGTCCACGTCGCCGGGGAACCAGTCGATGCCGGGCGGCAGGTGGGCGGCGGATTCCACGGCTGCCGGGGCCGCAGCGGCCTCCGGCTGCGCCGGCGCGGGCGGTGGCGACTTGCGGCCGCAGCCGGCGGCGGCGAGCAGCACGGCGAGGGAAACGAGCAGCGGCAGGTTTCGCGTTTGGAATCGCATCGCGGGGTCTCTTTCGCCGGGGCGGGGCGTCGGGTCGCGCAGTATGCCAGCCGCCGCGTCCGCGACCGCAGCGGGGCCAATGTCAGCGACCAAACGCGGCCAGCTCGTACACGAGTCGAGCCGCCGTGCGCGCCGTGCGGCCGTCCGGATCGTGGTGCGGGTTCAGTTCGGCGACGTCGGCGAGCAGCAGCTTGCTGCCGGGTCGCCCGCGACCGCAGGCACCGAGCGCGCTGCGCAGCAGGGCGACCGCGCGGTGCAGTGCAACGCCGAGCCCGGACGGGGCGCTCACGCCGGGCGCCACGGCCGCGGGCAGCACGTCGAGACAGAAGGTCAGGTACACGGCCGACGAGTCCGCGATGAAGCGCAGCAGCGCCGCCTCGGCCGCGGCTCCCTCCGCGTCGACGTCGCGCACGACCTCGACGCCGAGCCGCGCGGCGCGATCGAACAGTGCCGGCGTGTTGGCCGCCTCGCTTGCGCCGAGGCAGAGGTAGCGGAACCCGAGGCCCGCAGACTGGCGCGCCTCGGCGATCTGCAGGAAGGGCGTGCCGGACGTGCCGTGCCCCGGCGAAGGCGGCACGCGCAGGTCGAGGTGCGCGTCGAAGTTGACGATGCCGAGCCGCTCGAGGCGCGCATCGCCCGCGAGCGCCCGAGCGATTCCCTGGTAGGAAGCCCAGGCGATCTCGTGGCCGCCGCCGAGCCCGATCGGAAAGTGCCCGGCGTGCAGCAGCGCGGCGAGCCGCTCGCCGTAGTCGGATTGTGCGTCCTCGAGCGCGTCGCCCGCGCAGACGACGTCGCCTGCGTCGTACACGCCTGCGGCGTCGCCACCGTGCCAGGCGAGGTTGGCGAGCGCGCGCCGCAGCGCCGTGGGGCCTTCCGCCGCGCCCGTCCGGCCGCGGTTGCGACTCACGCCGGCGTCGCTCGCGAGGCCGAGGAGGGCTACGCCGGCCGGGTCGGTCGTAGCTGCGACGTTCGTCGTCGCCGCGGCGACCGGCCGCACGACCTGGTGCCAGCGGCGGCCGCGCTCGCCGTCCTCGGCGTCCACTCGGCCCGACCAGAGTTCGCGGTCCATGTCGCGGTGGCGGGTCATGCAGGTCTCCTCACACGTCACGCTCGAGCACGATGGCGCCGTCCTTCGCGACGAGGCTGCAGGGATTGAAGCCCGCCCAGTAGCCGAGCTCGTCGAGCGAGTCGATGGACCAGGCGGCGAAGTCGGCGGCGCGGCCGGGCGCGAGCGAGCCCCGTGCCGCCCCGCAGCCGAGCGCCCGTGCCGCATGCCGCGTGACGCCGAGCAGCACCTCTTCGCTCGTCATCCCGAACAGCCGCCGCGCCATGTTCATCGCGAGCAGCAGCGAGGCGCCGGGCGCCGAGCCCGGGTTGCAGTCCGAGGCGACCGCGAGCGGCACGCCGTGGCGGCGCAGTGCGTCGATGGGCGGGAGCTGCGTCTCGGCGAGGGCGTAGTAGGCGATGGGCAGCATCACCGCCACGGTGCCCGCGCGGGCGAGCGCGATCGCATCGTCCTCGCTCGCGTACTCGAGGTGATCGCAGGACAGCGCCCCGTGCCGCGCGGCCATCGGGCTGCCGCCGACGTTCGAGAGCTGCTCGGCGTGCAGGCGCACCGGCAGCCCGAGCGCACGCGCCGCGCTGAACAGCCGGTCGCATTGCGCCGCGGAGAAGGCGATGTCCTCGCAGTAGGCGTCCACCGCGTTGACCAGCGCCCGGTGTGGGCCATCTTCACCCGCGAGCCGCGGCAGCCAGTCGTTGCAGATCGTGTCGATGTACTCGTCGGCCCGCCCGGCGAACTCCGGCGGCAGGGTATGCGCCGCGAGCAGGCTGGTGGAGACCGTCACGGGCTCCTCCGCCTCGAGGCGCCGCGCCACGCGCAGCATGCGGGCCTCGGTCTCGTACTCGAGCCCGTAGCCCGACTTGATCTCGACCGTCGTGACGCCTTCGGCGAGCAGCGAGCGCAGCCGCGGCCGGCTCTGCGCCACGAGCTCATCCTCGCTCGCTGCGCGAGTCGCGCGCACGGTGCTCAGGATGCCGCCGCCTTCCCGCGCGATCTCGGCGTAGCTCGACCCGGCCGTACGCCGCGCAAACTCCGCCGCGCGCTGGCCGGCGAATACGAGGTGCGTGTGACAGTCGACGAGCGCAGGCGTCACCCAGCGGCCGGCGAGCTCAATCACACAATCGGGTCGCAGTCCGGACGGCAGATCGGGCTCGTCGCCCACCCACTCGATCGTCGCGTCGCGCGTGACGAGCGCCCCGCGATCGAACACTCGCAACTGTTCGTCGCAGGTCGCAATCCGTGCATGTCTCCAAAGTGTCAGCATGCCGCGCCGTGTCCGAGGTCGACCGGTTCCGGGTCGGTCCGGAAGACCGTCGCGCGACATGGATGTCGCGCGCGAGCCCCCAGGGACGGGTTCACGGCGTGTCTTCCGGATCGACCCGGAACCGGCCGACCGGGCAGCCACCGACGCACGTCACACGCGCGACAGCTCTATCCGGAAGACGGGGAATGCGCCGCTTCACAGGCACGGGAGGTCGAGGTGGTTCTCGCGGGCACAAGCGATCGCCTCCTCGTAGCCCGCGTCCGCGTGCCGCATCACCCCCGTCGCCGGATCGTTCCACAGCACCCGCTCGATGCGCTTCGCCGCCGCCGGCGTGCCGTCGCAGACGATCACGACGCCCGCGTGCTGCGAGTAGCCGATGCCGACGCCGCCGCCGTGGTGGATCGACACCCACGTGGCGCCGCTCGCGATGTTGAGCATGGCGTTCAGGAGCGGCCAGTCCGCGACCGCGTCCGAGCCGTCGCGCATCGCCTCGGTCTCGCGGTTGGGGCTCGCGACCGAGCCCGAGTCGAGGTGATCGCGGCCGATGACCACCGGGGCCTCGAGCTCGCCGCGCGCCACCATCTCGTTGAAGGCGAGTCCGAGGCGGTGGCGCTGGCCGAGGCCCACCCAGCAGATTCGCGCCGGCAGGCCCTGGAACTGAATTCGGTCCTTCGCCATGTCGAGCCAGCGGTGCAGGTGCGGGTCGTCGGGGATGAGCTCCTTCACCTTCGCATCGGTGCGGCGGATGTCCTCGGGGTTGCCCGACAGTGCCGCCCAGCGGAACGGACCCACGCCGCGGCAGAACAGCGGTCGAACGTAGGCGGGCACGAAGCCCGGGAAATCGAAGGCATTCTTCACGCCCTCGTCGAGCGCGACCTGCCGGATGTTGTTGCCGTAGTCGAAGGTCGGGATGCCCTGCCGCTGGAAGGCGAGCATCGCCTCGACGTGCTTCGCCATCGACGCGCGCGCAGCCTTCTCGACGGCCTGAGGGTCGCTCTCGCGCAGGCGGTCCCACTGCTCGAGCGTCCAGCCCTCGGGCAGGTAGCCGTTCACCGGGTCGTGCGCCGAGGTCTGGTCGGTGACGGCGTCGGGCCGCACGCCGCGGCGCAGCAGCTCGGGCAGCACCTCCGCCGCATTGCCGAGCAGGCCCACCGACACCGCGCGGCGCTCGCGCGTGGCCCGCTCGATGATCGCGAGCGCCTCGTCGAGCGATTCCGCCCGTTCGTCGAGGTAGCGCGTGTCGAGGCGCTTCTGGATGCGTTCGGGCCGGCACTCGACCGCCAGCATCGAGGCGCCCGCCATGGTCGCGGCGAGCGGCTGCGCGCCGCCCATGCCGCCGAGGCCCGCGGTGAGGATCCAGCGGCCGGCGAGGTCGCCGCCGTAGTGCTGGCGGCCCATCTCGACGAAAGTCTCGTAGGTGCCCTGCACGATGCCCTGGCTGCCGATGTAGATCCACGAGCCGGCCGTCATCTGGCCGTACATCATGAGTCCCTTGCGGTCGAGCTCGTGGAAGTGCTCCCAGGTGGACCAGCGGCCGACGAGGTTCGAGTTCGCGATCAGCACGCGTGGCGCGTCCGCGTGCGTGCGGAACACGCCCACCGGCTTGCCCGATTGCACCAGCAGCGTCTCGTCATCGCCGAGCCGGCGCAGCGCCGCCACGATGCGGTCGTAGCAATCCCAGTTGCGCGCGGCGCGGCCGATGCCGCCGTAGACCACGAGGTCGTCGGGGCGTTCGGCCACCTCCGGATCGAGGTTGTTCATGAGCATGCGCAGCGGGGCCTCGGTAAGCCAGCTGCGGGCGGAGAGCGCGGCGCCGCGCGGCGCGCGGATCGGGGTGCCGGGGCGATGAGTCAGGTCGTTCATGGCGGGCGTTATATCATCGGGGCGCCCGTTGGGAGCGGCCCGCCCCCTACCGCTCCCTGGAGACGCCCGTGATCCGCTGGATCGTGATCCTGTCGCTGCTGCAGCTCGTCGCCTTCTGGAAGATCCTCGGCCGGATGGGATTCCCGCCGTGGCTCGCGATCATGGCCTCCGTGCCGCTGGTGAACCTGATCGTGCTGTATTACGTGGCGCTCACGCCCTGGCCGCGTGAGCGTGCCCTGGAGCCGCCGCGCAGCGACGGCGGGCAGGACGCCAGCTTCTGAAGCAGCGCGCGGCTGCGTTGTCCCGGCCACGTTGTCCGGGGCGCGGGGCTCCGGTACCGTGTCGCCCTGTTTTCCCGACTGACTTGCCCCGAGGAGTGCCCATGGCCGGCCCGACGAACGCCCTTGACCCCAAGATGGACGTCAACGACCTGTACCGCGAGGACATGTACTCGGACCGCAAGGTCGGCACGATCCGCGTCCTGACACCGGTCAAGGCGGACGGTACGACGGACCCGGCACGGGCGACCTCCTACGTCGGGCAGGCGCAGATCATGACGCCCGCCGGCGCACTGCCGCTGTCGTTCGAGATCGACGCGAAGACGCTGGCGGAGGCCTGCGAGCGCTTCGCCGACGGCGCCCGCGTCGCCTTCGAGGAGACGATGCGCGAGCTTCAGGAGATGCGCCGCCAGCAGGCGTCGTCGCTCGTCATTCCGGATGCCGGCACCGCCTCGGCTATCGCCGGGACCGGCGGCCTGCCGCCGCGCGGGAAGATCCAGATTCCGTGAGGGCGACGGGCGGGCCCTCGGGCTCGCCCTGCCGGCCGGCCGGGAGCTGCGCCCCGTGCGCCTGCCCCGGGCTTCAGCGCGTGGTTCCGCCCCGCGCGATTTCCTGTAGGCGTCGCACGCGCTCCTCGGTCGGCGGGTGCGTCGAGAACAGCGACGCGAGGCCGCCCCGGTGCGCCGCGAGCGGGTTCACCTGCGCGAGCGGCGCCATGGCCGGAGACACGCCCATCGGAATGCGCTGCGCGGCGCTCTGCAGCTTGCCGAGCGCACTCGCAAGGGCGAGCGGCTGGCCGCTGATCTCGGCGCCCGCGGCATCCGCCTTGAACTCGCGCGTCCGGCTGATGGCGAACTGGATGATCATCGCCGCGAACGGCGCGGCGAGCGCCGCGAGCGGGGCGAGCGGCGAGCCGCGCTGCTCCCGGGGCGCATACATGCCGAAGCGTGCGAGGTTGGTGATCGCGCCGGCCATCGTGGCCGACACCGTCTGCAGAAGCATGTCGCGGTTCTTGATATGGCCGAGCTCGTGCGCGATCACGCCGGCGAGCTCGTCGCGATTGACGAGCTGCACCAGGCCCTCGGTGACGCATACCACGGCGTTCTCCGGGCTGCGGCCGGTGGCGAAGGCGTTCGGCTGGGCGTGCGGGGCAATCGCCACGGTGGGCATGGGCAGCCCCGCCCGCTGGCGAAGCTGGTCCACGAGCTCGTAGAGCTCCGGGGCCTGCTCGCGGCTGACGATCTGGGCCTTGTAGGCCTTGAGCGCCATCTTCCCGGAATTGAAATACATCACGAAGCTCATGACCGCGGCGATCACGAGCGCGAGCAGCATGCCGCTCTGCCCGCCGAGCATGCCGCCCACGACGCCGAACAGCGCCACCATGCCGGCGAGCAGTACGAAGACCTTGACGTTACCCATGCGGATGCTTCCTGTCGGTGACTGCCATCCCCGCGGCGGACTTTAGCCGCCCGGCCGCCGGAAGTCCCGGGCCGCCTGCTACGCTCGGGCCCGCAACCGGGCGGCCGGGGAGGGTCCGCGTCATGAGCGACAGCCTGCACGAACTTCGCGACGCACTGCGCCTGTTCGCAGCCGAGCGCGACTGGGATCAGTTCCATTCTCCGCGGAACCTGGCGACGGCGCTCGCGGTGGAGGCCGCCGAGCTGCTCGAGCCGTTCCAGTGGCTCGGCGAGTCCGCGGGAAGCGAGCTGCCGCCCATGGCCCGGGCTGCGGTCGAGGAGGAGATGGCGGACGTGCTGCTCTACCTCGTGCGGCTCGCCGACAAGCTCGGCGTGGACTTGGCTCAGGCCGCGCGCACCAAGATGGCCCGCAATGCGGAGAAGTACCCGGTCGAGCGCGCCCGGGGCTCGAGCCGCAAGTACGACCAGCTGTAGCCGCTGCGCGGCCGCAGGCCGATCGCCAGCAAGTCGCAGCAACGCCCGGGTATTGCGCCGCGCGCAGTTCCGGCCGCATTTCTACGGGCGAAATCGTCCTCCTGCCGGCCGACAATTGCAGTCGGGCCGTTGTCGGGAATTCCCGCCCGGCAATGGCCGTCCAGGAGGGACGAATCATGTTGCCCATTCATGCCAGACGCTCCGTCGGCGGTGTCACATCCCCGACGTCACATCTCTTCCGACACGTCGCCCCGATCTGGTGGCTGGTCTTCATCCTCGCCGCCGCGGTGGCGCTGCTGTTCGCGCTGCCGGCGCGGGGCGCGACGCTGAGCGGCACAGTCGCGATCCCGGTCTCCGACGCCGGGTACCAGCCCGCCATCTTCAACTCGAGCCCGGCCAAGGTGCGCGTGGCCGGCACCAGCCTCGAGACCAACGTGGTCGCCACGACGAAGTACACGGGCACGTTCACGCTCACGGGCGTGCCGAACGGGCCGATCACGCTGATCTACGTCGAGACGCCCGGCGAGGACAGCTTCACGATGGAGTCCCGGCGCCTGAGCCTCGACGTCAGCGGTGACGTCGCGGGGTTGCAGTTCAACCTCCAGCACCACTGGAAGTTCCTGCCGACCTATCCGCCGCCGTACTCGATGCGCGCGGACTACGACATCTGGGAGCCGTACTGGGTGAGCGCGAAGGTGGGGTTCATGTTCTTCCTGAACCGCAGCGTCTCGCCGCAGGAATCGGAGTTCTGGCGCACGATCAACGGCGGCACGAGCTGGACCAGGATCGGACACTGGATCCACACCGCCTGGACGATCCTGCCGGACCTCACCGGCCGATCGATGCTGTTCGCGGACAAGGACCACGGCGTGATCGTCGCGCGGTACACGGCGCCCGTGGGCGTGTTCCGCACCGCCGACGGCGGGGCCACGTGGACCATCGTCGGGCTGCCGAAGAGCGCGGACGGCAACGGCGTCGTTTCGGCGCAGAACTTCGCGAAGATCGACGCCACGCACTGGATCGCCTGCGGCTCGGAGAACACCGGCACCTACTACGGCGTCGGCACGCCGTTCCGGTTCACGATCTGGGAGACCGCGGACGCGGGCGCCACCTGGACGATCCGGCGCAGCTGGTACGAGGACTACGCGGGTTGCACCGCGATCGACGCCGACAAGAGCGGACGGGCGATTCTCTTCGCGACGCCCTACGCGTTCGGCGGCGGCATGCACCGCGAGCTGCGCAGCACGACAGGCGAGTGGACCAATGTCGCCGACAACAACATCGTCACGAACTCGGGCTACGGCACGGCGGACGTGCCGATGGTCGGCAGCGAGGTCTGGGTGCGCGCAACCCCGGAGAGTCCAACTGGTCCGGGCCTCTTCAAGAGCACCGACTATGGCGCGACGTTCACGAAGATCAACGACATCCAGACGCCGTACATGGACTACGTGTCCTCGTACAAGGGCTTCGCCGGCGGCGGCGGCCCGCTGATCGTCACCTACGACGGCGGCCTCACCTGGCTCAAGCAGTCGAACGGCGGCGGCATCTGCTGCCACGGCAACTACATCTGGGCCTTCGACACCATGAATGCCATCTGGAAGGACGGCGGCGTGGGCGACCCGAACGGTTTCGCCGACGTGCTCAGGCTCGTCGAACCGCGCAGCGCGAGCTTCGAATTGCTGCCGGGCACCGCGGTGCCGGCGGCGAGCGTGAAGCCGGGCGACGCGAACGTGCCGGTGATCGGGCTCAGGTTCGTGAACAACGGTCCGATGCCGCTCAAAGTCACGGCGCTCAAGCTGCAGGCCTCGGGCACCGGCAACGACCAGCTCGACGTGTCCGCCGTGAAGGCCTGGTGGGATCGCGGTGGCAACGGCGTGGTGGACGCGGATGACGTGATGCTCGTTTCAGGCGTGTACCCCGCCGACAACGGCCTGCTCGCGCTCAACCTCGGCACCAAGCAGCTGATGCAGCCGCGCGTGCCGTACAACGTGCTGGTCACCTACGACTTCGGTGGCTTCATCACCCGGGCGGGCACGTTCAAGGCCGCCGTGACGGCGGCCGACGTGACAGCGCAGTCCGCGGACCTCGGCACGGCGCTGATCGTGAGCGCCACGGCGCCGGCGGGGACCGTGATCACCTCCGACATGACCAGCGTCACACCGAGCAGCGTGG
>Ga0209391_10000212_pt1 | contig 24889 bp, 18 predicted proteins | sample PPLLak3March2015_FD_187246 | JGI IMG/M metagenome (GOLD analysis project Ga0209391, IMG submission 187246) | Freshwater sediment microbial communities from Prairie Pothole Lake near Jamestown, North Dakota, USA - PPLs Lake P7 Core (1) Depth... | ecosystem: Environmental > Aquatic > Freshwater >...
CCCCGGCCACTTTACATCCCGGATCGCGCGCCTGAGCAGCAGCACGATCAGAATCAGAAACACCACTCCTCCGACCAGCACGATCCAATCATGGATAGTCATCGCTGCATCACCTTGGCGGCCCGCGGTCAACCAGCCGCCCGGGAACCGGCCGGAACCCGCTGAAGCACTCCCGTCTTCAGATCATAGACAAATACCTGCTTCGCTTGCTCCGGCTTCACCGGCAGCAGGTTGGTGGCGAACGACTCGAAGGTGACGTAGCGGCCGTCGGAGCTGATCGTCGGATTAACGCTGGCGTTGTCGGCCTGAGTTCCGTCGCTGCCGACAGATACCCGGCTGGTTCGTCCTGTCTGCCGATCGTGCACGAACACGTCGATCACTCCGTTGGTGTCGCCCGGCACCAGATTCGACGCGAGGGATTCGAACACGATGTAGCGGCCGTCGGCGCTGAGGTGCAGAGCTTGACTGAAATTGTTGGCTTGGTTGCCGCGGCTGTCCACCGACACACGGGTGGTCATGCCTGCCTTCCGATCATGGACAAAGATGTCCCGTTGGCGATTCGTATCCTCAGGCGCCAGATTTTCGGCTAAGGATTCGAAGACTACGACCCGTCCGTCCGGCGTGAGCACAGGCGAAAAGCTCCCGCCGTTCCCCTGGGTTCCGCTGCTGCTGACGGAGACACGCACCGTCTCCTCGGAGTCATTGTCATGGACAAACACATCCGTCACCCCGTTGGTGTCGTTTGCCGTCAGGTTCGCGGCGCGAGACTCGAAGGCCACATAGCGCCGACGACCCGCGACCGGAGCATCATCCTGTCCGATCGGCCTGCCGCCATCTGTTCCTGCCTGGAGCGCGCTCCCTTTGACCGGGCGGGCTACGACGGTCTGGACGGGATTGTCCTGATTCCCGCAACCCGCGAGGGTAAGGCAGCAGGCGCACATGACCAAAGCCTTAGCCCTCATGCTCCGCTTCCTTGCGGTGACTCATCGCCGGTCGATCGGCGTGCTTGCCCTGTTCCGGCGTCCGATCCAGACGATGGATCAGGAATCGCAGGACGTCTTCGATCTCCCCTTGATGTTTGATGTAGTATTTCGCGCGCGACCCGGCGCGCGGGCCTACCCGCACTCCCATGGCCAGCCCTTCCGTCAGCGCAAACACATCCTCGTCCGTCTCATCATCTCCGATGAAGAAGAAGGCGGGCTGGCGAAGATGGTGCATCATCGCCAGGGCAGCCTCGCCCTTCCCCCCTTTCCCCGGCGGCAAGAGATTGATCGAGCATTTTCCGGAGATCAGGCGGGGCGCCGGATTGAGCCGGCTCAGAAGCGTCAAGAGGACAGCACGGACACGGTCCGGCTCTTCACTCCCCCGATAGTGGAGCGTCAACGAATACCGCTTATCTTCCACATCGATCCCGAGACCCGCCAACTGAGGCGCCAGTTCGCCCTTGATCGCCGCTCTCCACCCGGCACAGATCCCATCGGCCCACAGGAGCGTCACCGCTGGCGTCAACGGACTTTCCAACCCGTGGTTGCCGATCAGATACGGAACGGCTCCGTTCACTCTCGGCGCCAAATCGCTGAGGGCCCGCCCCGAGATCACGGCACAGGGAGCGCGCTTGGCCAGCTCCACCAGCCATTCATGGATCGACCGGGTGAGTTTGACCGACTCACGATCCGGAGAAATCTTGGCGAGCGTCCCGTCAAAATCGAAAGCGTAGAGCATCGGCCCACCGGCGACGACTCTCATCGCTTCCCGTCCCTCAGGCGAGAGCAAATACATCATGCCTGTCCTCCTGTGATCGTCCGCATATCCCTGGCTCCTGTCTGGCGCACGATGCGCGCCCGTTGCCGCATGCGGGCGGCATCCATCAACATCCGGCCGGCCCAGCGATACACATTAAACTCCTGCACGATCCCGCGCATGCTGCGCATCCGCGCCCGCTGTTCGACCGGAGGCATGGTAAGCGCCAGATGCATGGCCGCCGCGCATTGGTCGATATTGTACGGGTTGATGAGCAAGGCTTCGGGCAGTTCCGTCGCGGCCCCGGTAAATTGGCTGAGGATCAGCACGCCTTGCTCGTCGTCTCGCGCCGCGACGAATTCCTTCGCGACGAGATTCATGCCGTCATGGAGACTGCTGACGATACAGAAATCGGCGCCTCTGTAATAGATGCTGACCTCCTGCGGATCGTGATGCTCGATCAGCACATGAACGGGGCGATAGCCCTCGCAGCCGAATCGGGCGTTGATGCGCTCGGCCGACGCCAGCACATTCCGGCTGAGCTGCTGGTACTCCTCGATTTTCGATCGGCTGGGGGCGGCGATTTGGATAAACGAAAACCGGCCGATCCACTCCGGCTGCAATTCAAGCAACCGCTCGATGGCCAGGAACCGCTCCAGAATGCCTTTGGTATAGTCGAGGCGCTCGACCCCGACCCCGACACGATGAGTGCGGGAAAGCGTATTCATTGTGCGAATACGGGTCTTGCACTCGGAGACCGGCGGCCACAGCGACCGTTGCTGCTCGGGCCATGCGATCGAAATGGGATAATGATTCACGGCGGTGAGTTTCCCTTGATAGGAAATCGTGGAGCTGTCTCGGTCGATTCTCGTTTCGAGCGACCGGTCAACAGTTTCGATGAAGTTGCTGCCATGGAAGCGCGTATGAAATCCCAGAATGCTGCTCCCGAGGAGTCCTTCAAGAATTTCCTTGTACCAGGGACAGATGGCGTAGCGCTCGGGATTGGGCCAGGGGATGTGCCAGAACGTAATGATCGTGGCATGCGGCAGATGGTCGCGCACCATCTTCGGCACGAGTGCGAGGTGATAGTCCTGGACGAGCACGACCGGATTGTCGGTCTTGGCCTCCTCGATGATGGCCAGGGCGAACCGCTCGTTAATGTCTTTGTAATGCTGCCAGTCCGAGGAGCGGAACACGGGGCGGACATGCGCCAGGTGGCAGAGCGGCCAGAGGCCTTCATTGGCAAACCCGTAGTAGTAGCCGCTTTCTTCTTCGGGTGACATCCAGACCCGCCTGATCTCGTACTCAGGATGGTCCGGCGGAACGCGCACATGGCTGCGCGCGTCGACGACCTCCCGGTCGGCGTTGCCGCTGCCGTGCGCGATCCAGACACCGGAGCAGGCGCGCATCACAGGCTCCAGAGCGGTGACGACTCCGCTGGCCGGCACCTGCACCTCGATCTGCTGGTCCTGCCAGTAGTGGATATAGGGTTCCCGGTTGGAGACGATCAGGACTTCATCCCCCGCAAGATGGTCGTGGAGAATGGTCTTCAGCGTGGCGGGCGTCCAGCTCAACTGGCTTTCGTCCCGCATGCGCTTATCCGCTTCAAGGTCGTGAATAAGCGCGCGCAGATCCTGGGCAACCGGATGCAAGTCGGCATCGGGCTCCGGATCTCCGATCTTCGGATCTCCGATCAAGGCGATCAGGCCCTCCCCGCGCAACATCGCCCGGACGCCCGCAACCCACCCCCGCCAGCTCAGGTGCGCCACCAGCACTGTGACCAGAGAAATAACCCCGCCGATCACGGCAAACAAATAGAAGAGATACCACTTCGTATCGCTGCTGCGCCGCTCGATCCAGCTCATGTCATGGACGAGCATGAGGCGCCCCCAGATACGGCCGTTGCCCTCAATGCCCACGGCAGCCACATGCACGGCTCCCTGGGGGAGACGCAACAGAGTGGTCTCTCCGGCGTTAGGGGTATTCACGCCGTCGCAGGGAATGGAATCGGGATAGGTCACCGTTTTATACACCAGTTTGCCGTCGCGGTCGCAGTACCCGACGGCATAGAGCCGCTCGTCCTGAATGATCCGATTGAAATAACTCAGCAGCTTAGGCTTGGACTCCGATGCAAGAATATCGACCAGAGGACTTTCGATCATGCGGCCGATGAGCTCCGACCGAATTTCAAGATCCCGGATGAACCACTTCAGCGTCAGGGTATCGACGAGGGGAATGACGGCATAAGCCAGGCCGGCCAGCACCAGAGCCAGGGGCAACAGGAATCGCAGCGATAACCGCATAGTTCACCTCTCGTTTACATCCAACCCGAAATCGCCTATGGTGAGAGTATGTATCCCTATGGTCTTGTGGGCAACTGCCAAACGTCGGCGCTGATCGGTTTGAACGGCAGTGTGGAATGGATGTGCGCGCCCCGGCCCGATAGCCCCCCGGTCTTCGGCCGACTGCTGGATCCTGACGGCGGGCATTTCTCGATCACCAGCCCCCTCGCGTCCTCCGCCCTCACGGCCGAGCAGCGCTATCTGCCGAATACGAATATCCTTCTGACGACCGTCACATTGCCGAACGGCGACGCATTTCAGATCACCGATTTCTGTCCGCGTTTCGAGCAATACGGCCGTATCTATCGGCCGGCCGCGCTTTTCAGGATGGTAGAACCGCTCCGGGGCACTCCGGCGATCCGGGTCAGCTGCCGCCCGGTCTCCGGCTGGGAGAAGACTCCGGTGCAACCCGTGCGAGGCAGCAACCACCTCCGCTACGAGATTCGCGGCGAACTGCTCCGCTTGCTGACCAACATGCCCCTCACCTACCTCTGCGAAGACACTCCGGTGGCGCTGACCCAGAAATTCTATTTTGCCCTGACCTGGGGGCTCGGCATCGAAGACGATCTCATCAAGGTCACGCACGACTTTCTTGAACAAACCGCCCGCTATTGGCGCATCTGGGTGAAGAAGTGTTCGGTGCCGCTGCTGCACCAACAGGAAGTCATCCGTTCGGCGTTGGCGCTCAAGCTGCACTGTTTCGAAGACACCGGAGCCATTCTGGCGGCCCTCACGACGAGTCTCCCGGAACAGCCGGGCGGACAGCGCAACTGGGACTACCGGTTTTGCTGGCTGCGCGATGCCTATTTTGCGCTCACGGCATTTCATAACCTGGGCCATTTCGAAGAGATGGAAGCCTTCCTGAAATTCCTGTTGAACATCGCGCACACCCACGAACACTCCAGCGACCGGCTACGGCCGGTGTACACGCTGAGCCAGGGACTTCCGCTTCCCGAGACGGAGCATGCGAACTGGTCCGGCTACCAGAACAGCCGACCGGTGCGCAGTCACAATCAGGCCGCGGAGCATGTGCAGAACGACGCCTATGCCGAAATGATTCTGACCTTTACCCCGATCTTCTTCGACGAACGGTATGTCGATTTGCGCACGAGAGATCTGGATGCCCTGCTGGCGAATCTGGCGAAGTTGTGCGTCCGCAGCATCGGCCAGCCGGACGCCGGTCTCTGGGAGATCCGCAACGGCTGGCAGGAGCACTCCTTCACGAATCTCCTGTGCTGGGCCGGACTTGAGCGACTGGAACGGATCAAACAGGCCGGGCATCTCCCCTCCGTCTCGACCGGCCTCACGGCCGGACGCATCCAGGCGGAAGACGCCTTGCTCCGCGCCGTCCGCGAGGGAGCCGTTCGGAACGGCCCCACCGATCCCAGTTTCGACGCCGCGCTGGCCCAACTGCCTATCCTCGGCTATCCGAACCACCCCCTTTGCGAGTCGACGGTGTTGCACATCACCCGTGAACTCTCGCTCCGGCACGGCGGCGAGGACACCGGGTTCTTCTACCGGTACGTGCGGAACGACGACTTCGGAAAGCCGGAAGGCGCGTTCGTCATTTGCTCCTTCTGGATCGCCCAAGCACTCGCCCGCCTGGGATGCATGGAAGAGGCCCGAGCCATCCTGCAGCGCGTCCTGGGGGCGGCGAACCATGTCGGCCTGTTCTCCGAGCATTTCATTCCCTCCTCGAATACCCAGTGCGGCAATTTCCCGCAGGCCTACTCGCATGTCGGCCTGATCAATGCCGCGTTTGCCGTCAGTCCTCCCTGGAGCGACGTGCTCTAGCAACCAGCTGAAGGATTCCGCCCGTCGGACGTGGGCAGCCCGGACTGCTTATCCGCGCGCCTCGATCCGGACGGTCGCCGTAGGACTGATCCGTCCCCGGGGATTCTCCGGTTCAAACCAGACGTTGTACTTCAACTCCCCCGCACGCACGAAACACAGACTGATTGCTCCTCCGGGAGGAATCGTGATCAAGTCATTCACTTCCCCGAAGAGCGTCTTGACGCCTTGCGCACAGCTCAGTTCGTCGAGGAGTCGCATGGTCAAGAATCCGATCCTGACAGGGGTCGACCGGACATTCGTCCACCGGATCTCCTCCCCCAGTTTTGCAAACATCAGATCAGGTTGTACGCCATCGGCAATGCGAATTTCTCGAACCGGCGGCGCATCGGATCCCACGACCCCATGCCCGCAACCAGCCTGCATCAGGAACAATCCAGCACAGAGGGCCCGCAACATCCGCATCATTTGATTTCCCTTTCCTGAAGACCCCGCCGTGACGATCCCTCATGACGAAGGTGAACCGCACCCGCATCCGGTGCATCCGCCCGGACGGAACTATCAGCTCGATTCATCCGGGAACACCCCGGCCTATCCAGCGAAACCAAAACACTTCGCGCAAGTGAACAGAAATAAGTTCTGAGCCCTCTTCACCCGACAGAGCTTGATAGAACGTGAGCGTTAACGCAGGACTAGCGTACGGGAGGATGAAACAACGTGGCGGCAAGCACAAAGGCAAGCACAGGGGGAGAGACGTTCGATAATGCGATGGATATCGCCGGCAAAGTAAGTTCCGGCGATTGCGGAACGACAGAAAACCCTTCCATCAAAGACGATCCAAACAGATCAGAGGAATCGGAAGGGCTGAGCAACGTCGGAGGCACCCCAAGCATCTGGGCCATGACGCAGAGACACAGAAAGAGGACCATCAGCAGAACGCTCTTTGAACGACTCGAGTACAGTATGGTAATCATCGATTCAAATCATACCGACTCAGACCAGACATGACAAGCCGTCATGCAGACCGGCCGAGTTCCCGAAGCCGCCACTCCTCAAGCGGCAGGGATCGCGCGGAGAGGCCGGAATCAACCGCAAACCCGGCATATCAATCATCACCGCTGTTGCCATGACGACCACGATACGCAGCGCCGTTCTCATAATGGTTTCCTTTCGATTCACTGCATCGCCGCCCACGGTCGAGGGGGGTGCAGGCGCCCCTCCGACCGGCATGCGGCACACTCCGTCACTTGATCGTTCCGGCCAGATCCGTCAGATCCTTCGGATAGAGCACGATTTCGATGCGCCGGTTGGCGGCCTTGCCCGCGTCGGTGTCGTTGGATTCGACCGCCCTGGTATCGGCATAGCCGCCGGCGGCCAGCATCGTGCGGTCCACGCCGCCCTCTTCGATCAGATAGCGCACGACGCTGGTCGCGCGCGCCGTGGAGAGTTCCCAATTCGTCGCGAACTTTTCCCTCAGCTTGACGCCGATCGGCACATTGTCCGTATGACCCTCGATGCGGACCTGCTTATCCGTCACCTTCTTCAGCACGTCGCTGACCTGCTTCAAGACTTTAAGGCCGGCGGGCTTGACTTGAGCCTGGCCGGAATCGAAGAGCACACGATCCACCATATTGATCGTCAACCGGTCGCGTACCTGTTTGATCTTGATATCACCCTTCTCGATTTCCGCCTTGAGCGAATTGGTCAGATCCTCGTGGGTGCGGGTCAGGCGGGCAATCTCCGCTTCCTTCGCCGCCCGTTCCTGCTCGAGCCTGGCCCTCTCCGCTTCTCCGGCTTTCAGCCGCACACGCTCTTCCTCCACCGTCGCCTGCAGCCGGTCCCCTTCCTGCTTCGCCGCGGCCGCTTCTTCGCCGAGCGCCGCCAGTTCACTCGTCAGCCCAGCCACCCGTTGTTTGTTCTTTTCCAGCTCTTCCGCCAGCATGGCCGCTTTGGCGGCGATGACATGGCGATCGGCCGCCTCCTGGCGCAATGTCCCGATCTGCTGGTCTTGTTCAGAGAGCCGCTTCTCCAGGTCTTTCACGCGGGCGGCATCGGTCTCCAATTCGCCGGCCCGCTTTTGCAGCCGGGCAATTTCGTCCTGCGCCGTCGTCGTGCCGCCGAGGAGTTTCTGCTTGTCCTGCTGGAGCGCGGCCACTTTGCTCTGTTCCGCGTTCAGTTTCGTCGTCAAATCCCGGACGTTGTTCTCGGCCTCCCGCAACGCTGCCGCCACCTGTCCCTTCTCTTTCTCCGACGCGGCAATCTGCTGATTGGCCTCCGTGACCGCTTTGGCCGAGGCCGCTTGCTCTTGCTGAGCGGTCTGAAGCTTCCGTTCGAGATCGTCGGACTTCACCCTGAGCAGATCCCGCTCCCGCCGCAATTCTCCCGACGCGATCTGAGCCTGTCGAGCCTCCTCCCGCGCCTTCTTGGCCTCCTCCTCGCTGTCGCGTAGTCCTGCCAACGCCCGATCAAGGTTTTGATTGGACGTGACGAGGGCCTGGCCGGTCCGGCTGCCCGCCGCCTGGGACGCCGCCAGTTCCTGGGCCAGTTTGGCGCTGTCGGCTTCACGCTCAGCGATACGAGCCGCCGCCTGTTTCTTTTCGGCCTCCAGGGCTGCGACAGAAGCCTTCTTCGCAGCCTCCAGTTCTTCGACTGTCTTGGTGTGCGTTTCGGTGCTTACGCAGCCGGCTACCAGCAGCACAACGAATAGAGCGCCTGCAAATACGTGCTGTCGCATGATAGTCCCCTTTGATAGTGATGTCCTGAAATGACAGCCTTGCTCACCGATTCGTTTACGGCTTGCCTCCGATTCGTATGATTCCTGGAACGACCACCTTTCCGCCGGGGAGAGCCGACTCCATCCGGAGATTGTAGTTGACCACACCGGCCTTGGTGAAACAGGCGCTGGCGGTTCCATTCGGCTCAATCGTGGCCGATTCCTGGATGACCCCGAATATATTGGAGAACCTTCGCTCGCAGGACAGTTCATCCGATTTGACGTTCACGAGATCAACCCGGAGCGGAAGCGTTCGCGCGTTCACCCACCGCACCTCGTCGCCCGGATTCACGATCAGATCCGCAGGCACCGGCCCTTCGGTGATTCTGATGTCGTGCACGACCCCCGATCTGGTGGTCGTCGGAACGGCACAGCCGGCAGCGAGAAGAACGATGGTCAATGCGCCGATGGCTCTCATCGGGACAGAAATGCAGCACGCTCGTCTACGCATAATCAATACCTCCAATCAATGTTGTGGGAACCGGCAATCGTCGTAAGACCTTCTTCCTCTATATCACCAAGCTAGCACACCGAAAATGCTTACACCGGGGCGATACTTCCCGCGCGATCACGCCGGCAATGAGGGATTCTTTCAGGCTTCAGGAATCGCTTGAAACAAATACGGCGTCTCGGCCTGCGTGAGCAAACACCGCTGTTGGACAACCGACACAAAAGCGAGACCTCTGATTACCACTCATCGAGTTCCACAATTGCTTATGGCGCGTCCGGCGAGAACAGTTTTCCGGGAAGCGTGATCACGTTCGTCAGCACGTCGATGGCCAGGCGGGGATAGCCTGTCAGCCCCGTGGCGATGGATTCGATCGGAAGATACCGGACATCGGGATCGGTCCGGGGCCCCTTGACCTCAAACAGCGCCGTGGACAAGCCGGGGCGATCGCCCTGGAGCAGGGTACCGAACAACGGAATCTTGCCGATCAGATCGGAATAGCCGCCGAGCGGGCTCACCGCCAGCGCCAGATCCAATTCATCCGCCGCCATATCGAGCGTGCCGGCCCCGCTGATCTTCATCAATGGACTTTCGAACACAATGTCCCGGGAGTCCAGGACCCCGTCGTGGACAGCCACCGTGGCCGAGACCGAGTCGAACGGAATCCCGTCACGATCGAGATCCACCTTGCCCTTCAGCAGAGCCGGGAGATTCAGAACCTTCAGCACTTTGGGCAACACCGTGCCGTGCAGAACACGCCCCTTGTCGAGACGAAACTGCATCGGCGCGAGACTGTTCAATGTGCCGAGAAAGGGCGAGGGTCCCTGAATCGTCCCTTGCAGCCTCCCGGTCAGCGAGAGAAGCCCCCGGAGAGGCTCCGCCTCCGGGTCGATGATTGAAAGGATCTGGTGCACCGGCATCCCGTCGATCTTCATCTCGGCCTCGATCCCGATCGACCTTTGGGCTGTGAGGGTGGCGAGGACCCGTCCCGAGAAGTTGCCCTCCGGAGTCTCACCGTTCAGCTGCCTGAACTCCGCTTTGCCGGCGTCGACGTGAAGATGACCGCTCAGCGTTCTGAACCGGAGACGGTGGTACTGCGCCTGCTTGACGAGGGCGGTCACCTCGGCGCGCCCGGATAATGCCCATTGCCGGATTCGTTCAAGCGCGCCGCCGCCTTCCTCGTCTCCCCGGTCGATAGGAATCAGCCGGGTGATATCGAGCTTTGAGGACTCGAGGTTCAACGTGGGCGTGGGATGGCTCGCCCACTCCTTCACCATTCCCTGTATCCTGACATCACTATCCCCGATCTTGAACGCCAGGCGTTCGATCATGACGTCCCGTCCGGCCGCCTGCAGCCGGAAAGAGACTTCCCGCAACGGGTCCCGCAGGCCCTCTACCGTGACCGTCCCTCTTCGCACATGCACCCAACCCGATGGCGTCCACGACCGCCAATCCGGGCCCCGGCCCTTCATGGTGATCGACGCCTCGAGCATTCCCTCCGCCCCCGGAGGTATCGAGAATCCATCGAGCAAGCCGGCAAGCGGAAGAGGCCCGGCCTTCGCATGCAGATCGAAATCCGGATGATCCCGCAAAGTAACGTCCGCCCGCCCTTCTACGCGCGCCGAAGGCAGCACCAGCGCGATGTGGCGCGCCGTGAGCCGTTTGCCCTTGACCGTGGTTCCTTCAAACTCCAGCGAGTAAGCCACGCCGCGGCGTTTCCTGATCACGGGCGGCACCACGATCTCGGCCTCCGACATATCGATCCTGCCCTTCCAGCCGGGAGACTGCACGGGACCCGACAGCTGAACCGTGGCACGGGTCGGCCCGTCCAACAGGATATCCGACGCAATGGAGAGTCTTGCAGTCAGAAACTTCATCAGTTCCGCACTCTCCGCAGAAATCTCCGCGGTCACAGCTTCGAAGCGAGGCGTCCGCCCCATCTCCACCGCTCCCTGCGCATCGAACCGGACCGGTCCCACTTTGCCGCGCAGGTGCTTGAGTTCAATGGAACGGGGAGTGACGGCAACGGTGCCGTCAAGATGTTCAGCCGACAGCTTCCAGTCCGGCACACGTGCGCCGAAATCGTGACCGGTGATCTCGGTCTTGACGAGCTCAACGTGCGGATCCGGTGCAATCGGACCGGCGAGGTGTACCGACATCTGCATGTCGCCTGTCGCATCCGTGATCGCACTCAACGCCTCGGCGCCTGCCCCGGCTCCGCCGACGTCGTGGAGCAGGAGGAGAAGGTCCCGTATCTTCCCGGTGCCGGTTAATTGAAGATCCAGAGCCGGCGCCACCTGCAGGTGAGAGAGCGCAAGCGTTCCGTTCGAAACCTGCAATGCCCCGACACCGCCGGACACATTCATCGCCTCCACATGCGCGGGGTTGAAAAAGACGGTGCCCGAGAAGTTCTGAACGGGCGTACGGCCCGCCCCGAACTGGCCGCGTCCCTTCGACAGCTTGACGACTCCGTTCCAGTCCGACCGTTCAAGCTGATCCACCCGGCCGCTGAACGTCGCCGACAACAGTTCGAGCGTTCCCGAGACCTGGTGCTCGACGACGGCAGAGTGGACGGCCGCTGGAATCCACGCAACCGGGACCCGCTGCAGGACGATCCCGAGGCCGACGGGCGAACTTGAAAGCGTCGCTGAATAAACCGGTCGCTCCGTGGCGATCCCCTGAAGCCGGCCCTGGCCACGGACCGCCAGCCACTCGAGACGCCCCTCAACCTGCGAAAAATCCGCGTCATAGCCGGCGCCTCCCGGTGTCACCAGCACCCGGGCGCGCACATCACCGCGTCCAAGCCCCGCCTCGCCCTCCACCGCATCGATCCAGTGAGCCAGGTCGAAGTGTTCCAGGGTCGCGGCCCCCTCGAATCGCACCGGGGGCAGCGCGGCAGGGGACGCTGACGGGACCGCCACCAGAGCCAATGCTCCATCGATCGTCACACCGGACGATCCTCCGGCTTGGTCGAGCTCCCCCATCATCGTCATATCCGCCCCGGTCCGCAAGAGATCGCTGTCCAGCATCGCGTTTACATTGCGGATCCTCACTTCGCGGGGCGTCTCACGCCCCTCTTCGTCGATAAGCAGAATGTCGCCTCCGGTCACCTGAATATCGGGAAGGAGCCACCGAAATCGGAATCCTCCTTCGCGCCCTGGTCCTTCCGGTTGCGGCTCGCCGGCCAAGGGAACATGCCAATGCCCTTCCTGGTCCCTCCTGATAACAACCCGCGGTTCAAGCGCAATGACACTAACGATGGCAAGCTGCTTCTTCAGCAACGGGAGAAGTCGAAGCGCGAGCGAACCCTCGCGGACTCGAACGATTGCGCCGGGGTGCCGCTCATCCCGAACGACCAGATCGGTGAATTCGATCTTGAATCTCGGAAACAGATGAAAGCGAATGGCCGAGATCTCGAGGCCGGTCTCGATTTTCAGCCGTTGCAGAAGCGCTCCGCGCACCGCCGGATGATTGAGGACATGGGCCGACAGGGGAACCAGCGCAATGAGCGCGCAGGCCACGATGAACCAGCGGGGAATCAGCGGGGCTTGACGAAGTGTTCGTTCCATAGTGGTCAGGGGACACAGGTCTCACGTGAGTAACCGCCGTCGGTTAAGGCCCGGTGATCGGAATCGTCGCAGCCGTATTGCTCAATGATTTAACAGAGGTTTAACAGAAAACTTCTGCGTACTCATTGGATAAATTTGCCCTCACCATCGTAATCATTGTCCAAACTCCTTGCGTCGCCTCAATGCTCTCGCACCTCAGCCGTTTCGCCGCCGGAACAGCTTGACCGTCTCCATGATCACGAACGGCAGCAGGCCCATGGCTCCCATCAACGCCCAATCCTCGACCGGCAGCGGAGCGACTTTGAAGACTGTTGCAACAGCCGGAACCGTGAGCACCGCAATCTGGACCGCGAGCGAGAGCAGCACGGCCCAGACCAGGGCGAGATTCGTGCCGACACCCAGCTGGAACAGCGACCACCGTTCGCTCCGGCAATTGAACGCATGGACGAGCTGGGCGACCACCATCACGGTAAACGCGACCGTCCTGGCCTGATCGAGATCCTGATGCAGGCCATACAAACTGTAACTGAAGGCCCCCAATGCGAGTGCCGCCAGAATCAAACCCTCCCCACCGATCGCCAGCAATCGTCCGCCGTCAAGCAAGCGGGCCTCCGGCCTGCGGGGCGGACGCTTCATCAGATCCGGCGCCTTGGGGTCGACTGCCAGGGCCAGGGCCGGAACGCCGTCGGTAACGAGGTTCATCCACAGGATCTGAATCGGCAGAAGCGGAAGCGGCAGGCCCAGCAGCGCGGCAAAGAGCATGACGAGAACTTCACTCACGTTGCAGGACAGGAGAAAGTGAACGGTCTTGCGGATATTGTCGAACACTCCCCGTCCTTCTTCTACCGCCGCGGTGATCGAGGCAAAGTTATCGTCGGTCACCACCATATCGGAGGCTTCTTTCGTCACATCGGTACCGGCGATCCCCATGGCCACCCCGATGTCCGCCTCTTTGATCGCAGGCGCATCGTTCACTCCGTCCCCGGTCATGGCCACGATCGCGCCGCTGCGTTTCCACGCCTGAACGATGCGCAGCTTGTGCTCCGCCGAAACGCGGGCATAGACCGTCACGCGCTCGACGATGGCGGTCAACTGTTCGTCGGTGAGATCGTTGAGCTCGGAACCGGAGAGCGCCGCGCCATCCCCATCAGAGAGACCGAGTTCTCGTGCGATCGCGACCGCCGTGTCCTTATGATCCCCGGTGATCATAACCGTTCTGATGCCGGCTTCATGACAGAGACGCACGGCCTCCTTGGCTTCGGGCCGCAACGGATCTTTCATGGCGAACAACCCGAGAAACACCAGATCACGCTCCACCGCGTCGGCCGGCAGATTCGCTCTATGTTCATCGACAGGTCGCTGCGCCACTCCGAGGACGCGAAGACTCTCTCCGGCCAGCTTGACATTTGTCTCGACAATGGCCTTCCGTTGCTGATCGCTCAGCGACTCAACCAGGCCGTCCGACGTCATGCGATGCGTGCAGCGGCCCAGCAGGACGTCCGGCGCCCCTTTGACGTAAGCCAGGCTTCCTTCTGCAGTCCGGCGGATCACCGTCATCATTTTCCGTTCGGCATCGAAGGGATGTTCCTCCTCGAGCGGGGCGGCGCGTTCCAACTCCTCTTTCGTCAACCCGACTTTCGCTGCCGCGACAAGCAAGGCCCCTTCAGTCGGATCTCCGATCACCTGCCAGGCCCCGTTCTCCTGCCTCAAGGTCGCGCCGTTACACAGCACCGCGGCTGTCAGGAGCTGTCGCAACCCGGGTTGAGGCTGAGGTCCAGGTTGAGCAGAGAGCGGCAACCCCCCGACCGTCTCAGCCTGAACCTCAACCTTGGCCTTCTCCACGATTTCCCCCACGGGGCTATACCCTTCACCCGTCACCTCGAACACACCGTCGCCGACGATTAACCTGGTGACCGTCATTTCATTCTTCGTCAACGTGCCGGTCTTGTCGGTGCAAATGACCGTCGCCGATCCCAAGGTCTCGACCGCCGGCAACTTGCGAATCAAGGCATGCCGCTTCGCCATGCGCGTCACGCCCAGCGCCAGCGTGATCGTCACCACGGCGGGAAGCCCTTCGGGCACCGCCGCCACGGCCAGACTGACCGAGGTCAAGAACATCGCCACCAACGGCTCGCCGCGCAGGTACCCCAATACGAACACGAGCGTCACCACGGCCAACGCCAGCCACAGCAGGGTATAGCCGAACTGCTCCAGCCTCCGCTGGAGCGGGGTTTCCGTCTGCTCCGCCTCCGACGCCTGCTGGATCATCGCTGCAATCCGGCCCAGTTGCGTACGCAGCGCCGTCGTCACCACCAGCGCGCGCGCCTTGCCGGAGACCGCGATTGTCCCCATAAACGCCAGGTTGGTCCGATCCGCGAGGAGCACGTCCTCTGCGTCGAGCGTACCGGCGTGCTTCTGAACCGGCGTCGATTCACCGGTCAGCGAGGCTTCCTGTGACTGGAAGTTTGCGGCGTAGGTAAGGCGGGCATCCGCGGGGACGCGGTCGCCCGCCTCCAGAAGGATCAGATCGCCCGGCACCAATTCCCGCGCGGGGAGGGACCGGAGCACGCCGTCTCGAAACACCCGGGCCATCGAGACGGACATCTTCCGGAGCGCCGCCAGGGATTGCTCGGCCCGGAACTCCTGCACGAATCCGAGCAGACCGTTGAGAAGCACGATGGTCACGATCGCCGCCGCATCGAGCCAGTCTTCCAACAGACCCGACACGACCGCCGCGCCGATCAGCACCCATACAATGACGCTCGTGAACTGGGAAAGAAACAGCTTCAGCGGGGACGCCGGCTGAGCTTCCGGCAACTCGTTGAACCCCTCGTTCTGTTGCCGGCGGATTGCTTCCTCGGTGCTGAGTCCGGCTTCGAGATTCGTACGCAGCTCCGCCACCAACGATTCAGCCGGTATCGCGTGCCACACCTTCGCAGCCGGCGGATTCTTCGACAATTCCATCTCCCCTCCTCGCGTCACCGGAACAGCAGCCACAAACCGAGCACATAGCTGATGATCATCAGCAGGCTGTCCGGTTCGATCAACAGAAACCGCTTCTCGGCTCGATAGATAATTCCCATCAAGCCGATGTTCATCATCAGAATGGACCAGAGCGCGGTGAGGGCATGGGCTGAACTGACACTCCCCAGCAGGCCGCCGTCTCGATAGGCCAGATCGGCGAACAGGAACGCCGCCATGTTGAAGGCGTTGCTCCCGAACAGGTTCCCCACAGCAAGATCGAACGCGCCCAACCGGACCGCCGCAACGGCTGTCACCAACTCCGGCAAGGAGGTCGTGATGGCAACCAGCGACGTGCCGATAAAGGTCGTGCTGGTGCCGGTCGCTTCGGCAATGCGCGCGGCGGACCAGGCCAGGAACGGTGCTGCGACCAACAAGGCCAGCGCACCGAGAGAAAAACCGATGACCGCACGACGCAACTCGGCACGGCGGCCGATAGTATCCTGCTTGGCCATGGTCCCCTCGACCATCACAGCCTGCTCGCGCCGGCGACGATCCATGTCCTCCTGCCTGAAGACCAGCCTCATACCCAGCACATACAGGATAAAGAGAGTAAGACTTCCGAGGCCCACACCGACATGACTCACCTGGACCGGCTGGAGCACGAAAAACGCGGCGAGTCCCGTCAACAGCATGGCCAGCGTAGCCGTCAGCGTATGCCCCAGAGCGGCCTGTTGCCAGACCCGTTTTTGGCGATGCATCAAGTCAATCAGACCGAGCGTCAACATGTTACTCATGCCGGCGCCGAATAAATCACCGGCAGCGAGATCCGGGGCATTCATCCAGCCGGCGCTGATAGTCGTGAATACTTCCGGGAGCGACGTGGCGGTGGACATCAAAACCACCCCGATCCACAATCGTCCCAATCCCGTCAACCCGGCAATCTCATCTCCATACCGCGAGAGCCTCGTCCCGGCCAGGACAATCACGATCGCACTGATAAGAAATACCCCGCACAGTGTCAGCACCGCGTATCTCCTGCCAAATCAATGATCATCAGCCTCAGCTTTTCACCACCAGCACTGAACAGGGTGCCTGCCGCACAACCTTCCGGGAGACGCTTCCCAATAGATAACGATCGAGCCCCGTGAGCCCTTTCGAGCTCAGCACAATCACGTCCGCAGGATGGCGCTCCGCGGCGGGGAGAACCTCTTCAGCGGAGCCCCCTCCGTGAAAACACGATCCACCGCGAGCAGGACTTTCATCGCCAGATTCTCCCCCTCACGTCCGGTTCCGTTCCGGGGCACGCACACTGAAGGCCGGTGCCTCACGACCCCCTAGCTCCAGATTGGCATAGAGCACCCGCAAGAGGTGATCCCGCGTGATCATGCCCAGCAACCGGCCGCCTTGTGTGACCGGAACCTGGTTGACATCCTGTTGTTCCATGACTCTCAAGACATCCAGAATCGCCGTCTCCGGCGCCACCGCATGCAGCCGGTCCATCGGCGTCATCGCCTGCTCCACGAAACTGTCTCTCCATCGGTCTTGAGGCACGGCCTTCACCTGGTGCAGCGTCACGAGGCCCTCGAGCCGTCCATTCTGCGAGACCAGAAAGCATCGCTGGCCTGTCCGTAAAATATGCTCGTGCACCAGGTCCGCAAGACTCAGTTGACCCGACACGGTGGGACAATCACGCGCCATGATGTCTTCGGCCGTCAGGCCGCTCAACGCTGACCGCATGCTCATCTGCAGGACGCTCTCCTGGGCGGCATTGAGCAAGAACCAGCCGATGAAGGCCAGCCAGAGCCCGTTGAACCAGTTCACGGTGAACACGGTCCAGATGCCGACCAGCATAAACGCGTACCCCACCGTTTGGCCGGTGCCTGCTGCAATCCGGGTGGCTGTGGCCAGATTGCCCGTCACCCGCCAGAGCAGCGCCCGGAAGATCCGCCCGCCGTCGAGCGGGAAGCCCGGCACGAGGTTGAACAGCGCCAGCATGAGGTTGATGGAGGAGAGCCACCCGGCCAGGGCGGAAATCCGTTCGAACTCGTCGCCAGCCAGATGCGCCACCGCGCCGAACCCGACGGCCAGCAGCGCGCTGGCGATCGGCCCGGCAATCGCGATCTGAAACTCCGTCATCGGCCGGTCCGGCTCGCGGCCGATCTGAGCGACGCCGCCGAACACGAACAGCGTGATTGAACGGACGGGAATGCCCTTGGCCAAGGCGACGAAACTGTGCGCCAGTTCATGCAGGAGGATCGAGGAAAAGAAGAGGAGACTCGTCAGAATCCCGACCGCATAGTGCTCGGCCTGCGTCCAGCGGGGATGCTCCGACGCAAACCGACCGGTCAGTGAAAACGTAATCAGGAAAAAGATGATGAACCACGAATAGTGGACCCCAACATCGATCCCGCGGATGGTCGTCAGCTTGACGGATTGTCCGATCATGCCTCCCCCCTTGCTTCGCACGCCGCCGGCCGATTCGTTTAACGGACGTTCTTCTTCCGGCCTTTCAACAGGACGAACCCCCCGACAATGCCGATGATCACCGCCAGAATCCCAAGCAGCACGAACGGGTCCATCTCACGTCCTCCTTTCTCTCACAGAGCAGCCGAACGACGCGTGACGCCATGCGCTCCGCCGAGGTCACCCGACTAGGCCCAGCGCCAGATAGGGGACCAGATTGAAGATAAAGATGGCGATCTTGTACAGCGCCATGCCGATGTAATGAATGGCATCGAACCGTTCGAGCGACAGGCGGAACCAGCGGCCGTGCCACCGGTGCAACCAGTCGTGTGCGACGGTGAACAGCAGAAACCACCCCAGGAGCAGGCCATAATTGAGCACCGCACACCACAACAACGTCTCACGCAGCGTTTCGAGAGTCATCCGTGCTCCTCCTAGTCGGCACGCCGGGCGCTGTCCGCCGCTTCCACTGCAACCGCAGCCAGGTCTCCACCTCAACGACGACGTACACGGTCACGGCCGCCGCCAGAACCAGTCCCCAGGCAGGTGCGTCGATCGGAGCCGTATGAAACAACCGGTTCATGGCCGGGACATAGGTCAGCAGGAGTTGCAGCGCGATCATGACGGTCACCCCGCGCCAGATCCAGGGATTGCTGAACAGGCCGACATGGAACATGGTGAGCTCCAGCGAACGGCAATTGAACAGGTAAAACAGCTCCGCCATGACGATCACGTTCACCGCCGCCGTGCGGGCCGCGAGGATCGATTCAGTCCGATCCAGCTCCCAGAGAAACACGCCGTAGGCGCCGGCCAGCATCAAGAACGACACCAGGACAATCCGTTCGATCAGCACGCCCGTCAGGATCGGCTGGCCGGGCTTGCGTGGCGGCCGCATCATGATATCCGGCTCCTTGGGTTCAAAGGCCAGCATCAGTCCCAGCGCCACTGCCGTCGTCATATTAATCCAGAGAATTTGCACCGGGAGGATGGGAAGCACGAGGCCCAATGCGATCGCGGTCAGCAGGACCAGCCCTTCCCCCATATTGGTCGGCAACGTCCAGACAATGAACTTCGTCAGGTTGTCAAAGACGCACCGGCCCTCCTCGACGGCCGCTTCGATCGAGGCGAAATTGTCGTCGGTCAGTACCATGTCGGCGGCTTCCTTTGCCACCTCGGTCCCGCCGCGCCCCATCGCCACACCGATATCCGCCTGCTTCAAGGCCGGCGCGTCGTTCACGCCGTCGCCGGTCATGGCCACCACATGGCGCCGCGCCTGCAAGGCCTCGACCAACCGCAACTTCTGTTCGGGCGAGACCCGCGCGAAAACCGCCGTGCGGTCGGCGACCTCCGCAAGCTCCGCCTGGGGAATGGCCGCCAACTCCTGGCCGGTCATCGCGATCAATGCCCCGTTCTCGTGATGCTTCCGCCCGTCTAACCCGATTTGCTGTGCGATCGCCCGGGCCGTGAGCGCGTGATCGCCCGTGATCATTTTGACTGCGATCCCTGCCTGCTGACAGGCGCGCACGGCCGCCACGGCCTCCGGCCTCGGGGGATCCATCATGGCTTGGAGCCCGAGAAAAGTCAGGCCGTCTCCCACATCACACTCCGTCACTGTGGCGGTGTCCGCCGGAAATGCCTTGCGCGCCAGCGCCAGCACGCGGAGCCCCCGACTGGCAAAGATATCCACCTGACTCAACACAGCCTGAACATCAAGTGCCTGCTCCGTCCCGTCCGCCAGCACCATCCGCCCGCACAAGCGGATCGTTTTTTCCACCGCGCCTTTGAGATACAGCACCGAGTCCCCGCCCGATTTCACCCGATGCAACGTGGCCATGAACTGCCGCTCCGACTCGAACGGGATCGCCTCCACACGCGGGAACTGCTCGTGGAGCCGATTCAGATCGATCCCGGCTTTCTTCGCTGCGACCAGCAAGGCGCCTTCGGTTGGGTCGCCTGCGATCATCCAGCGACCATCGCGCTCCAGATGCTGCGCGTCGTTGCAGAGGGCCCCCGCAGCCAAAAGCTCGAGCAAGCTCGGGGGCAACGCCGAATGCCCGGCGCCGCTTTCTCGTATCTCCCCGACCGGCTCGTAGCCCGCGCCGTCGACATCGAACACCCGGTCTCCTGCTGAAATCGCTTGGACCGTCATTTCGTTTTTCGTCAGCGTGCCGGTTTTGTCCGAACAGATCACGGTGGTGCTGCCTAGCGTTTCCACCGCCGGCAACTTGCGGATGATCGCATGGCGCCGTGCCATGCGGCCAACGCCGATCGCCAGGGTGATGGTGACCGCCGCCGGCAAGCCTTCGGGGATCGCACTCACGGCCAACGCCACGGCCGCCATAAAGACCTCGGTAGCGGGCTGTCCCCGCCACAGCCCAAGCCCAAAGGTGAGCGCTGCCATGCCGAGGATGGCCACCGTCAGCCCCTTGCTGAAGGCCGCCAGTTTTTTGGTCAAGGGCGTGGCGATCACGGTCGTTTCACCGATCAATTGGTGGATGCGCCCAAGTTCGGTCGCCACCCCCGTCGCAACCACCGCTCCTGTCGCCTGCCCGAAGGTGACCAGTGTGCCGGAGAACGCCGTATTCTTCCGATCGGCCACAACGGTCTCGGGCGGCAGGACATGATCGGCCTTCTCCACCGGCACCGATTCTCCCGTCAGCGCCGATTCGTCCACCCGTAACTCGCGTACTTTCGTCAATCGTAGGTCGGCGGGGACCTTGTCGCCGGACTCCAGCAGGACCACATCTCCGGGGACGATGTCCCCTGAGGGAATCCGGAGTTTCAGCCCGTCGCGCCGGACCGCCGCTTCGGTCTTCATCATCGACACGAGCGCCTCAAGCGCCGCCTCGGCCCTGGATTCCTGAATGAACCCGACGATAGCGTTTACCAGAACGACGCCGAAGATCACTCCCGCATCGACCCACTCGTCCAAGAATGCCGTGACAGCGGTCGCCGCGAGCAGCACATAGATCAGCGGATGGTGAAACTGAAAGAGAAATCGCACCAGCGGGCCGTGGCGCCGGAATTTCGGCAGGACATTGGGGCCGAACCGTTCGAGCCGTCGCGCCGCCTCCTCGGAGGACAGGCCTTTCGCCAGGTCGGTTTCGAGCAACAGCACCACCTCGTGGGCGGGCAGATGGTGGTGAGTCGTGATCGAGACCTCTGTCTGCGTGCGAGGATCGTCCGAGGATTGCTCCGTATGCCTTGCTGTCATGTCTTTCACGACGCGGTGACTCCTTCTTGACCGGTTGATGAAGCTCTCGCCGATCCCCCCTTTTCCTCAGAGAAATGTCCGCCTTCCAACATGGCACGGAGCCGGAAGGAAGCGGCTTCATCGGTGAAAAGCAATAACGAGTCGTTGGCCTCCAGCACGGTGCTGCCGTCCGGGACGAAACACTGCCCCTTCCGCCCGATTAGGATGACGAGGGTGGACTTGGGCAGGCCGAGATCGAGGAGCCGTTGACCGACCGCCACGGACGATTCGGGGATAGTCATTTCGACCAACCCGCTCTTGAGACCGATTGGCGCATTCCAAACCGGCGAGGCTTCGAGACGCCGCGGCAGCGGCGCATCCACCTTAAGCCAGCGCGCGACCAGCGGGATCGACGTGCCCTGGAGCAGGACTGATGTCAGCACGATGAAGAACACCAGATTGAACATCATCGTGGCTTGCGCAAGGCCGGCGAGGAGCGGAAACGTGGCCAGAATGATCGGCACGGCTCCGCGCAAGCCGACCCAGGCGACCATCGTCTTTTCGCGCAGACTGAGCGCGGTGAACGCCAGCGTCAGGAAAACGGCGGCCGGACGGGCGACAACCATCAGGAACAGCGCCAGGAGCAGTCCTGTTCCGGCGACGGGCACCAGTTGCGCGGGAAACACCTGCAATCCGAGCGTCAGAAACATGGCGATCTGCATCAGCCACGCCAGTCCGTCATGAAACCGCGTGAGGCTGCGTTTGTGGAGGAACTCGCTGTTGCCCATCATCAGTCCGGCAAGGTACACCGCGAGAAATCCGTTCCCCCCCAGCCAGGCGCTGCCGCTGTAGGTCAGCAGGACCAGGGACAAGGTCAACACCGGATAGAGTCCGTCATATTCGAGCCGCAGCCGGTTGATCAGCAACACCATCACCTTGCCGATGCCATACCCGATGGCTGCGCCGACCACCATTTGGCGCACAAACATGGGAAGCAAGTCCGTCACCGATGCGGAGGACCCGGTGATCAGACTGATCAGCCCGATGGTGAGAAACACCGCCATGGGATCGTTGCTGCCGGATTCCAGTTCGAGCAGCGGTTTCAACGGGCTGCGAAGACTCACCTGCCGTGACCGCATGACGGCGAAGACGGCGGCCGCGTCGGTCGAAGAGACAATGGCACCGATCAGCAGCCCCTCCAACCAGGACATCCCGAGGATCGTCCTGGCAAACAATCCAACCAGCCCCGCGGTGATCGCCACGCCCAGAGTCGAGAGCGCCACGCCCTTCCCAAGCTGCGCCCGAACAGTGGCCCACTCGGTATCCATGCCGCCCGCAAACAGGATAAACGTCAGCGCCACCACGCCGAGCGACTGGGCCAGCCAGGGATTATCGAAGTGGATACCGCCCAGCCCATCGGACCCTGCGAGCATCCCGATGAGGAGAAACAACAGCAAGGCAGGCACGCCCAACCGCCCGGACGCCTTGCTGGCGATCACGCTCAGCAAGAGCAATCCGGAGGCCCCTAGAAGAAGATACTCGATGGTGAGCGTCATGGAAGTCCCATTCCTCGTTGGTGACGATCAGCCTCGCAGACTCAACACTGACGGGTTTCTGACGATGAGGACAGGCCCCCCGGCCCGCCCCAACACCGCCTCCGCCACGCTCCCAAGCACCAACCGGGACAGACCCGTCCGGCCCTGCGTACCGACCACTATTACGTCTGCCTGCCATTCAGCAGCTTGCCTCAGAATGATTTCCACAGGATCGCCCGGGGTGCAGAGACTCTCGGCTTTGATTCCCTTTCGCTGCAACTCCCGGGTGAAGACATTCAGCTTCCGCTGTCGGACATTCCTCGACACCCCCTCATCTGCCGCGTGCACGACACACACCTGCGCCTTTAGCTGTGCCGCCAGTCCCGACACATAGCGCAAGACCGCGTCGGCGCAGGGTGAGAAATCGGTGGCCATGAGCAGCCGGGCGAGACTCACCTTGGCATGATGCCGGAAAGCATCCCGCACCACGACCTCCTGCAGCGTCAACACGGGACAGGGAGCTTCCCGCACCACCGCGTGCGCGGTGCTGCCGAGCCGCATCCGATCCCAGCCAGTGCGTCCGTGAGTCCCCATGACGATGAGCCCCGCATGAAAACCAACCGCAGCCTCCAGGATACAGTCGCTGGGGTGGCCGAAGAGGAGGGAGGGTTCCGCATGGACTCCGGCTTCCTTTGCCGTTCTCGACAGGCGTCCCAATTCAAGCAACGCGGAGGTTTTGAGAGAGTTCAGGTAGCGGCTGTCGGGGGGCACCCGTGATGACTCGGACACCGTCTTAATCACGTGAATAATCTTCAGCCGAACGCCCAGTACAGTCGCGAGCTTCACAGCATAGGTGAACGCCCGCCGGGCCGGCTGTTGAAAGTCGGTGGGCACCAGCACGCAGCCCGTTGTCCTCCTCGCCGCCATTCGCATTCTTGCCCCCATTATGATGGACCGTTCTTCCTGGCCGCCGCTCTTCTGCGGGCAGCGGTCAATTCACCAGGCGCTGTTCGATCGCCAAGACCGCTTCCGTGGTGCGTATTACGGCGTCCGGATCGAGCGAAATACTGTCGATACCTTCCTCGACCAGGAACCGGGTGAACTCCGGATAGTCACTGGGGGCCTGTCCGCAGATGCCGATCTTCCTGCCTGTGGCTTTGGCTGCCTGAATTGCCATCGAGATCATCCGCTTGACCGCTGGATTTCGTTCATCGAACAGCGGGGCCACGAGATCGGAGTCCCGATCGACCCCCAGCGTCAATTGCGTCAGATCGTTTGAACCGATCGAGAACCCGTCGCAGATCTCCGCGAACTCTCCCGCGAGCAGAACGTTGCTGGGAATTTCGCACATGAGATACACCTCCAACCCCCGCTCGCCTCTCCTGAGCCCGTGCGCCGTCATCTCGTCGAGCACCCGCCAGCCTTCTTCGACGGTCCGGCAGAACGGAATCATGACCTTCACATTGGTCAGGCCCATCTCCTCCCGCACCATGCGCAAGGCGCGGCATTCCAGCGCGAACCCTTCCCGGTAGCGCGGATCGTAGTACCTCGACGCGCCGCGAAAGCCGAGCATGGGATTCTCCTCGACGGGTTCGAACTGTCGGCCGCCGATCAGATTGGCATACTCGTTCGATTTGAAGTCGCTGAGCCGGACGATCACGTCCTTCGGATAGAAGGCCGCCGCGATCATCCCGACGCCTTGCGCCAGCTTGTCGATAAAGAACTGTGCTTTGTCCGGATATCCCACCGTCAGCCGGTCGATCTCAGCCTTGATGACCGGATCCTCCAGCCGCTCGTAGCCGAGTAACGCGAGAGGATGCGCTTTGATGGCGTTGGCAATGATGAATTCCTCACGGGCCAGCCCGACCCCGTCGTTTGGAAGGAACGACAGCCTGAACGCTTCCTCGGGGTTGGCCACATTCATCATGATCGCGGTCTTGGGACGGCGCAGATCCTTGACGCTCACGCGGTCGATCTCGACCGGCAGCCGGCCTTCGTAGACAAACCCAGTCTCACCCTCTGCGCACGAGACCGTCACGACCTGACCGTCTTTCAGCCGGTCGGTGGCGGT
>Ga0209391_10000214_pt1 | contig 24807 bp, 19 predicted proteins | sample PPLLak3March2015_FD_187246 | JGI IMG/M metagenome (GOLD analysis project Ga0209391, IMG submission 187246) | Freshwater sediment microbial communities from Prairie Pothole Lake near Jamestown, North Dakota, USA - PPLs Lake P7 Core (1) Depth... | ecosystem: Environmental > Aquatic > Freshwater >...
ACTCTGAAGTCGCCAAGCTGTCCGACATCTGGATGAAACCCAAGCAGGGCACAGATGCTGCCGTGGCCATGGCCATGGGGCACGTCATCCTCAAGGAGTTCTATTTCCCTGATGGCGGCAAGCCGCGCAGCACTTACTTCGACAACTACGTGCGCCGCTACACCGACATGCCGATGCTGGTGATGCTGAAGGAACAGCAGTTGCCCAGCGGCGAGACTGTGATGGTGCCGGACCGCTACGTTCGCGCCTCGGACTTCAACGGCAAACTGGGCGCCGCCAACAACCCCGAGTGGAAAACCGTGGCGCTGGACGAAAGTGGCAAGGTCGTACTGCCCAATGGCGCCATCGGTTTCCGTTGGGGCCCGGACGGTCGGGCGGACGAAGGTCAATGGAACCTGGAGGCCAAGGAGGCCCGCCATGGCAACGCCGTCAAGCTCAAGCTGTCGGTCATGGAGGGGCAAGACCCGAGCTCGGAAACGGCCAAGGTTGGCTTCCCCTACTTCGGTGGCATCGTCAGCGAGAACTTCCCGAACAACGCCACCGGCGACGCGGCCAACAACGTGCTGGTGCGCACGGTGCCGGTGCAACGCATCTCGCTGGGCAAGGAGGGTGACAAGCGCGAGGCCCTGGTGGCCACCGTGTTCGACCTGCAGGTCGCCAACTACGGCGTGGCCCGCGGCCTGCCGGGCGAGATGGCCGCGAAAGACTTCAACGACGACACACCTTACACGCCAGCCTGGCAGGAGCGCATCACCGGCACGCCGCGCGAGCAGCTCATCACCGTGGCGCGCCAGTTCGCAGACAACGCCGACAAGACCCATGGCAAGTCCATGGTGATCATCGGCGCGGCCATGAACCACTGGTACCACGCCGACATGAACTACCGCGGCGTCATCAACATGCTGATGATGTGCGGTTGTATCGGTCAGAGCGGTGGCGGCTGGGCCCACTATGTGGGCCAGGAAAAGCTGCGCCCGCAAACCGGCTGGACCGCGCTGGCTTTTGCCCTGGACTGGATCCGTCCGCCGCGCCAGATGAACTCCACCAGCTTCTTCTATGCGCACACAGACCAGTGGCGTTACGAAAAGCTTGGCATGGAAGAGGTGCTGTCACCGCTGGCGGACAAGAAGCTCTACGCCGGCAGCATGATCGACTACAACGTGCGGGCCGAGCGCATGGGCTGGTTGCCGTCAGCGCCCCAGCTCAAGACCAATCCGCTGCAGGTGGTACGCGATGCTGCCGCCGCCGGGATCGAACCCAAAGAGTACGTCGTCAAGGGGCTGAAGGACGGCTCGCTCCAGATGAGCTGCGAAGACCCGGATCATCCGGACAACTGGCCGCGCAACCTGTTTGTGTGGCGCTCCAACATTCTGGGCTCCAGCGGCAAGGGGCACGAGTACTTCCTGAAGCACCTGCTGGGCACCAGCAACGGCGTGCAGGGCAAGGACATGGGCAAGGATGAGGCCAAGCCCACTGAGGTGGTCTGGCACGACAAGGCGCCCGAGGGCAAGCTCGACCTGCTGGTGACGCTGGACTTCCGCATGAGCACCACCTGCCTGTACTCCGACGTCGTGCTGCCGACGGCGACCTGGTACGAGAAGAACGACCTCAACACCAGCGACATGCATCCCTTCATCCACCCGCTGTCCACGGCGGTGGATCCGGCCTGGCAGTCGCGCAGTGACTGGGACATCTACAAGGGCTTCGCCCAGAAGTTCAGCGAGGTGTGCGTCGGCCATCTCGGTGTCGAGCGTGAAATGGTGCTGTCGCCGCTAATGCACGACTCTCCCGCCGAACTGGCGCAGCCTTTTGGCGTGCAGGACTGGAAGCGCGGCGAGATCGATCTGATCCCCGGAAAAACCGCGCCCAACATGACCGTGGTGGAGCGCGACTACCCCAATGTGTTCAAGCGTTTCACGGCCTTGGGCCCGCTGATGAACAAGGTGGGCAATGGCGGCAAGGGCATCGCCTGGGATACCAAGGTCGAAGTCAGGCAACTCGGCGAGTTGAATGGCTTTGTGACCGCGGAAGGCGCGACGCTCGGCATGCCGAAGATCGACACCGACATCGATGCCTGCGAGGTCGTGCTGCAGCTGGCGCCGGAAACCAACGGCCACGTGGCAGTGAAGGCGTGGAAGGCCCTGGGCAAGCAGACCGGGCTCGACCATACCCATCTGGCGCTGTACCGCGAGGACGAGAAGATCCGTTTCCGCGACATCCAGGCGCAGCCGCGCAAGATCATCAGCTCGCCGACGTGGAGCGGCATCGAGTCCGAGACGGTGTCCTACAACGCGGGCTACACCAACGTGCACGAGATGATCCCATGGCGCACCTTGACCGGTCGCCAGCAGTTCTACATGGACCATCCCTGGATGAGCGCGTTTGGCGAGAACTTCAGCAGCTACCGGCCACCGGTGGACCTCAAGACGACGGCCGGCATCCAGGGCATCAAGCCCAATGGCAACAAGGAAATCGCGCTGAACTTCATCACCCCGCACCAGAAGTGGGGCATCCACTCCACCTACAGCGACAACCTGATGATGCTGACGTTGAACCGCGGCGGCAGCGTGGTCTGGCTGAGCGAAGCGGACGCCAAGAGCGCCGGCATCGAGGACAACGACTGGATCGAGGTCTTCAACATCAACGGGGCGATTGCCGCGCGTGCCGTGGTCAGCCAGCGCGTCAACCCCGGCATGACCATGATGTACCACTCGCAGGAGAAGATCATCAACACCCCTGGATCGGAGATCACCGGGGTGCGCGGCGGCATCCACAACTCGGTGACACGGATCGTTCTGAAGCCGACCCACATGATCGGCGGCTACGCGCAGTTCAGCTACGGCTTCAACTACTACGGAACCATCGGCACCAACCGGGACGAGTTTGTCGTGGTGCGCAAGATGGCCAGGGTGGACTGGCTGGATGAAGAAGGTTCATCCACGGAAACCGCAGCCACCCACGCCTAAGGAGAGAAAAATGAAAATTCGCGCACAAATCGGCATGGTGCTGAACCTGGACAAGTGCATTGGTTGCCACACCTGTTCGGTCACCTGCAAGAACGTCTGGACCAGCCGCCCCGGGATGGAATACGCCTGGTTCAACAACGTCGAGACCAAGCCCGGCATCGGCTATCCCAAGGAATGGGAGAACCAGGACAAGTGGAATGGTGGCTGGGTCCGCAAGGCGAACGGCAAGATCGAGCCGCGCCAGGGCGCCAAGTGGAAATTGCTCATGCGCATCTTCGCCAATCCGAACATGCCGCAGATCGACGACTACTACGAACCCTTCACCTTCGACTATGCCCACCTGCAGTCCGCGCCAGAGTCCAAAGCGGCGCCAACGGCCCGCCCGCGAAGCCTGATCACCGGCAAGCGCATGGAAAAAATCGTGTGGGGTCCGAACTGGGAGGAAATCCTGGGCGGCGAGTTCTCCAAGCGCAGCAAGGACAAGAACTTCGACGATATCCAGAAGGACATCTACGGCCAGTTCGAAAACACCTTCATGATGTACCTGCCCCGGCTGTGCGAGCACTGCCTGAATCCGGCCTGCGTCGCGTCGTGTCCTTCGGGCTCGATCTACAAGCGCGAGGAGGATGGCATCGTGCTGATCGACCAGGACAAGTGCCGCGGCTGGCGCATGTGCGTGAGCGGCTGCCCGTACAAGAAGATCTACTACAACTGGAAATCCGGCAAGGCCGAGAAATGCATCTTCTGCTACCCGCGCATTGAAGCGGGCCAGCCTACGGTGTGCTCCGAAACCTGTGTCGGTCGCATTCGCTACCTGGGCGTGCTGCTGTATGACGCCGACCGCATCCAGGAAGCCGCCAGCGTGGAGCATGACCGTGACCTGTACCAGGCGCAGCTGGACATCTTCCTCGACCCGAACGACCCCAAGGTCATCGAGCAGGCGCGCATCGACGGCATTCCCGACAAATGGATGGAAGCCGCCCGCAAGAGCCCGGTGTACAAGATGGCGGTGGACTGGAAAGTCGCTCTGCCGCTGCACCCGGAATACCGCACGCTGCCGATGGTCTGGTACGTGCCACCGCTGTCGCCGATCAGCGCGGCAGCCAATGCCGGCCAGATGGGCATCAACGGCGAAATACCGGATGTCAAGTCGCTGCGCATCCCGGTGAAGTACCTGGCCAACCTGCTCACGGCCGGCGATACCCAGCCGGTGGAGCGTGCCCTGGAACGTATGCTGGCCATGCGCGCCTACCAGCGCGAGAAGCACGTGGATGGCCGCATCAACACCGCCGCGCTGGATCAGGTCCAGATGTCCCAGGCAGATGTCGAAGAGATGTACCACGTGATGGCGATTGCCAACTACGAAGACCGGTTCGTCATCCCCAGCAGCCACCGCGAGTACGCGGAAGACACCTTCGACATGCGGGGCGGCTGCGGCTTCACCTTTGGCAACGGATGTTCCGACGGCGTCAGCGATGTAAGCCTGTTTGGCGGCTCCAAGCGCCGCACCATTCCGATCAAGGCGGAGGTCTGAGCCATGGCGTTAACAAACGCATCCCTGAGCCTGCGGGTTCTGGCACGGTTGCTGTCCTATCCGGACGCCGAATTGTGCGAGCACCTGTCGGACATGCGTCAGGCGCTGCGCGCTGACAAGGCCCTGCCGGCGGCGCGACTGGCCGAACTTGACGCGCTGATGGCCTCGCTGGAGCGTGGCAACGCGCTGGACAACGAGGCGGAATACGTCCAGATGTTTGACCGCGGTCGTGCCACGTCTCTGCATCTTTTCGAGCATGTTCATGGCGACTCCCGTGACCGGGGGCCGGCCATGATCGATCTGGCGAAAACCTACGAAAAGGCCGGTCTGTTCCTGGCGCCAGGCGAGATGCCCGATTTCCTGCCCGTGATGCTCGAATTTGTTTCGACCCAGCCGCCCCGGGAAGCCCGCGCTTTTCTGGCCGAGATGGGACACATCCTCAACAACATTTTCAATGCGTTGCAGCAGCGCAAGAGCGCTTACGCCAGCGTCCTGGGCGCGCTGCTCGAACTGAGCGGCGAGAAGGCGACCGCCGTCAAGATCACGCCCGACGAGGCGCTTGACGCGGCATGGGAAGAGCCGGTGGCCTTCGACGGCTGCTCCTCCAAAGGGCAAGCCAGACCGGGCCAGGCCCAGACCATTCACTTCGTCAAGACGCAATCGGCGCATGCCAGCCGCAGCGCCACTGCAAACCCAGGAGTCTCATCATGAACGCACTCAACAATTTCCTGTTCGGCCTGTATCCTTATATCTGCCTCACGGTCTTCCTGCTGGGCAGCCTGATCCGGTTTGACCGCGACCAGTACACCTGGAAAAGCGATTCGTCGCAGTTGCTGAAGGCCGGTCAGCTGCGCTGGGGAAGCAACCTGTTCCACATCGGGATCCTGTTCCTGTTCTTCGGCCATTTCGCAGGTCTGCTGACGCCGCACTTTGTCTATGAGCACTTCGTTAGCGCCCCCGACAAGCAATTGATGGCCATGATCACGGGTGGCGTGGCCGGGCTGCTGGGTTTTGCCGGTGTGACCCTGCTGCTGCATCGCCGCCTGTCCGAGCCTCGCATCCGCATCAATTCCAATCCCGGCGACATCTTGCTGCTGGCCTTGCTCTGGGTGCAGTTTGCGCTGGGCCTGGCGACGATTCCGGTGTCAGCGGGCCATATGGACGGCGGGCTGATGATGGCCTTTGGAGAGTGGGCTCAGCGCATCGTCACCTTCCGTCCGGGGGCCGTTGAATTCCTGGCCGGCGCTGGCCTGCTGTTCAAGCTGCACCTGTTCCTGGGCATGAGCATCTTCCTGATCTTCCCGTTCACCCGACTGGTACATGTCTGGAGCGGCTTTGGCACCGTTGCCTATCTGTTCCGACCCCATCAGGTCGTGCGGGCCCGTCGTCTGAATGTGCCTGCCGGACAGAATCAGCCTCGCCACCCTGGCGCTGGCTTGTAAGGACCTCGCCATGCAAGTCGAAACTCTCCAGCAGGGCATCGCCCGCGTCAACGGCGTGGCCTTGAACACGCCAGACGCTGTTCTGTCCGGTGATGAACTGCGCCAGCGCGCTTATTCCGAACTGCTGCGCCAGGCGGCGGTTGCGCGCGGACTGCTGTCCGACCGTGATGTGCCCTGCAGCGATGGTGTGCTCAGTGAAGAAGCGACGAATGCCATTGAGGTGCTGCTGGAGCAGGGTCTGGTCATTCCCGAACCGTCGGACGAGGCCTGTCAGCGCCACCATGCGGCCCATCAGGCGACCTATAGCACGGGCGAGCGTGTCAATGTGCGGCACATCCTGTTTGCCGTGACGCAGGGCGTCGATGTGGTCGCCTTGCGCAACCGGGCGGAAACGACGCTGCTGGATGTGCGCTGCCACGACGGAAGCCAGGCCGACGAAGCCTTTGCCAAGGCGGCTGCCACGCTCTCCAACTGTCCGAGTGGCGAAGAGGGCGGTCACCTGGGATGGCTGACCGCTTCGGACTGCGCACCGGAATTCGCCCGTGAGCTGTTTGGACATGCCGAGGTGGGTGTGCTGCCGCGCCTGGTGCACAGCCGGTTTGGCCTGCACGTGGTGGAGGTTCTTGAGCGTGATCCTGGCATCGAGCAGCCGTTTGAGGCGGTGCGCGGCGCAGTGGCCATGTCGCTGCGGCAAGCCACGTACGTGACCGCCTTACGCCAGTTCCTGAGCGTGCTCGCTGGCGCCGCTGTGATCGAAGGCGTCGATATCGAAGCCGCCGAGACGCCGCTGGTTCAGTGAGCGTTGTTCCGGAGCGGCAGAAAGCGACCCCGTTGGCCGTGCCAATCGCTTGATAGCTGCTTTGATCGGACCAGAATCCGCAGGAGACAGGAATGAAGTTGCAAACCACGATGGTGACGGGTTGTGGCAGCGCAGCCTGCTTCTGCGCGGGTACGGCAGTTTCCAGGGCGATCCCCAGCATCAACGGCGTCAGACTGCTTCAGCCTGTTCGGCGCCTCGACCCAACCACACTGGCAGAGCGGGCACGCGACGAACTGCTGCGGCAGCAGGCGGTCACCCTGGGTCTGCTGCCGCGCCACGCTGGAGTGACCGCGCCGGAACTCACGGAACATGATCGGCAGGTGATCCAGGGCATGGTCGATCAGGTGGTTGGCCTGCCCCAGCCGGACGAGGAGGCCTGCCGGCGCCACTTCGAGGCCAACAAGCACCTGTTCGTGCAGGGGCAGGCGCTGCACGTGCGCCATATCCTGTTTGCCGTCACGCCTGAAGTCAATGTTCACGCGCTGCTGGTTCAAGCGGAACGGGCCTTGGTCGAATTGTCGAGGCCTGGCGCGCGGGCTGAGCGTTTTGCCCAGCTGGCGGCGGAACTGTCGGGATGTGGGACCGGTGCCCAGGGCGGCGATCTGGGCTGGGTGGGGCCGGACGACTGCGACCCTGAACTTGCGCACGAACTGTTCCATCACAAACACTCGCGCTGGGGCATGGGGGTGCATCCCCGGTTGATTCACACGCGTCACGGATTCCATATCCTCGAAGTGCTGGGACGGCGCAAGGGCTGGCCAACTTCCTACCAGGACGTCCGCGAGCGCATCGCCGCCGAACTGGCGGGCGCCCGGCGGGCAGAGTCCCTGCGTCAGTACGTCACGGCGCTGGCCCATCGCGCAAGGTTCGAGGGAATGGATCTTGATGCCCTCGGACTGGAGGGGGCTGCTCGCCCTGCCGTTCAATGACTGCAAAGCCACCATCGTCTGACGATCTGCTGCTGCGGCTGCGTTCCTTCCATTCAGACTACTTTCCCCTTCACCAGCAGCGCTTTCAGGACCTGGTCTCTGAAGGGCAGCATCCCAAGACCTTGTTTATCGGTTGCTCCGATTCACGTCTGGTGCCCTACCTGCTCACCGGCAGCGGCCCCGGCGAGCTGTTTCTGGTGCGCAACGTGGGCGCCTTTGTACCGCCCTACGACGGCTCCCATGGCCTGCACGGCACGACGGCGGCCATCGAGTACGCCGTGCTGGCGCTTGAAGTGGAACGCATCATCATCTGTGGCCACACCCACTGTGGCGCGATCAGGGCGGCCTACGAAGGCGTGCCCGAGGAGGCGGTCAACCTGCAGGCTTGGCTGAAACTTGCTGACGAGGCGATTCTGCCGGTGCAGTCCAGCCCTGAGGCGCGGTACCGCAGCGAGCAGCGTGCGGTGGTTCTGCAACTGGAGCGCCTGATGGACTATCCCATGGTGCGGCGCCGGGTGGAGAGCGGTCATCTCACGCTGCATGGCTGGCATTACGTCATTGAAGAGGGTGAAATTCACATCTTCGACGCCCAGCGAGGCGACTTTGTCCCGGCTTCACTGGCTGACAATAGCGGCACCGGACCTTACCGGCCCTATGTGGAACACGATGGTCAGGTGCTTGATGAGTGAATGGGTGGACGGGGCGTCTCTGTGCCAGAGTTCTGGGCGGCGAGCGTGCACTTACTCCGAAAACCTTTGCCTGAAAGCTGGAATCAGGGCCATAAACGCCGCCCAAGAGGTGCAAAATGTCCCGTGGCTGTCCGCCTTCCGAGGCCGTTGACAGCAGAGTTTTGAATTATTTGGTATTCATTTTCAGGCGAAGTGCGCTTGAAATCCTTGTTTTGGAGCCCTTTGATGAAACGCGACAACTTTGGCCGGCCGCAGGATGTGACGGCCACCCAACCCATCAGCCACGATGTGTTGAAGGAAAAGTACCTCAAGCCCGGTGAGAGCGGCGCCGAAGACGTGTACCGCCGGGTGGCGCGGGCATTGGCGTCGGTTGAACCCGAAGCCGAGCGCGCCCGGTTCGAAGCGCTGTTCCTGGACAACCTGCATGCCGGCGCCATCGGCGCCGGCCGCATCATGAGCGCCGCCGGGACCGACATCCAGGCCACGCTGATCAACTGCTTTGTGCAACCGGTGGGCGACTGCATCCAGGGTGTCGATGATGGCGGCTACCCCGGCATCTACGAGGCTCTGCGCGAGGCGGCAGAAACCATGCGGCGCGGCGGCGGAGTGGGCTACGACTTCTCGCGCATCCGCCCGCGTGGCGCGGAGGTCAAGGCCACGGCCTCGGTGGCGTCCGGGCCCTGCAGTTACATCAACGTGTTCGACCAGTCGTGCTCGACGGTGGAAAGTGCCGGCGCGCGGCGTGGCGCGCAGATGGGCGTGCTGCGCATGGACCATCCGGACGTGCTGGACTTCATCACCGCCAAGCGCTCACCGGGTCGGTGGAACAACTTCAACGTGTCCGTCGGTGTGCCCGACAGCTTCATGCAGGCGCTCAACGACGACCAGCCCTGGGAACTGGTGCATCGCGCCAGGCCCAGCGCCGCCTTGATCGCGCAGGGGGCCTTCCAGCGGGCGGATGGCCTGTGGGTTTACCAGACGCTGGCGGCGCGGGAACTGTGGGATACCGTGATGAAGTCGGCCTATGACTTTGCCGAGCCGGGCATCCTGTTCCTGGACCACATCAATCAGGACAACAACCTGCGCTACTGCGAGTCGATCGCTGCGACCAATCCGTGTGGCGAGCAGCCGCTGCCGCCCTACGGTTGCTGCGACCTGGGTCCGATCATCCTGACGCGTTTCGTGCGGCATCCGTTCGGATTCGATGGCGTGCCGGTGTTTGACTTCGAGTCGTTCGAGCGGTCGGTTGAGATCCAGGTGCGCGCGCTGGACAACGTGCTCGATGTGACCTTCTGGCCCCTGCAGCAGCAGCGCGAAGAGTCGACCGCCAAGCGTCGTATCGGCGTGGGGTTCACGGGCATGGGCAACGCGCTGGCCATGCTGTGCCTGCGTTATGACGCCCCGGAGGGCCGTGACATGGCCGCGCGCATCGCAGCGCGCATGCGCGAAGCCGCCTACGCGGCATCGGTGGCGCTGGCCCGCGAGAAAGGCCCGTTCCCGAAATTCGAAGCCGACCATTACCTTGCGGCGGGCACCTTTGCCAGCCGCTTGCCGGACGAATTGCAGCAATCCATCCGTGCGCACGGCATCCGCAACAGCCATCTGCTGTCGATCGCGCCCACGGGAACGGTGAGCCTGGCCTTCGCCGACAACGCCTCGAACGGGATCGAGCCCCCGTTCTCATGGATGTACCGGCGCAAGAAACGGGAGTCCGACGGGAGCACCACCGAATACGCCGTGGAAGACCATGCCTGGCGCCTTTTCCGCGAGCTCGGTGGCGACGTGGACAAGCTGCCGGACTATTTTGTGTCGGCGCTGGAGATGTCGGCGGCCAGCCATATCGCCATGATGGAGTCGGTGCAGCCGTTCATCGACACGGCGATCTCCAAGACCGTGAATGTGCCGGTGGACTGCCCCTATGACGATTTCAAGGGCCTGTACCTGCAGGCCTGGCGGGCCCGCCTGAAAGGGCTGGCCACTTACCGGCCCAACAGCATTCTGGGCGCGGTGCTGGAGACCGGCTCGGGCAAGGCCGATGTTGCCGCCGTCGCTTCGGCCGCGCCCGCTGACCCGATGCGCTCGGTGATCGAAAGCCGTCCAAAAGGCGCGCTGTCGGCGGTTGCGGAAAAGGTCGAGTACTGGACGCAGGAAGGCCACAAGACCCTGTACCTGATTGTTTCCTTCCTGCCGGTTCCGGCAGCGGAGGGCTCGGGCACCGTGGAGCGCGCGATCGAATTCTTCATGCCGGTCGGCCAGAGCGGTGAATCGCAGCAATGGATCACGTCGAGCATGCGCATGCTGTCACTGGCGGCGCGCGGCGGCTTTCTGGAGCGCGCGCTCAGTGACATGCGCAAGGTTGCCTGGGACCGCGGCCCGGTGCGTCTGGGCACCTACGAAAAGGCCGACGGCACCCGTGTCCCGCTGTGGCACGACTCGGAAGTCGCCGCCATCGCCTATGCGGTGCAGAACATCATCGCCCGCCGTGCCAGCCAGGCGACGCACGGGGCACCCATCTCCATGCCGCAAGCCAGTGCCGCCACCGGCCTCACGCCGCCGGTGATGGCGGGCAAGAAGTGCAGCGAATGCGGTGCCCATGCCGTCATTCGCAAGGATGGCTGCGACTACTGCACACAGTGCGGCCATCTCGGAACCTGCGGTTGAGTGTGCGACAGGGCCTCGGGTATGGACGATTGCGTGTCGATGGCAAGCCCGGCTGAAGTCCTGATGGCGGGCGCTGCGCCCGGCGAAGCCGCCGAACTGCTCGCTGCGGTGATTCACTCGCGGCAGACCGTGCTGCCCCGGCGCCTGGGGGACCCTGCGCCCGATGCGGCACAGCTCGCAACGATTCTGGGCTCGGCGGCGGCCGCGCCGGACCATGGGCAGCTCACGCCCTGGCGCTTTGTGATCGTGCCCGAGGCGGCGCGCGAACGGCTGGCCGAGGCTTTCGCGGCGGCGCTGATGGCGCGGGACGCGCAGGCCACACCGGAGCAGGTCGAGCAGGCACGCGAGAAAGCGCACCGTGCGCCCTTGCTGATGCTGGCGATCGGGCAACTAGAAGGCGGCGACCCGGAAGTCGACGCCAGTGAAAGGCTGATCTCGGCGGGCTGCGCGATTCAGAATGTGCTGCTGACCGCCCATGCGATGGGCTTTGGCGCCGCGCTGACCAGCGGCAAGGCCTTGAAATCGCAGGCCTTGAGCGCATTGTTCAATCTGGCTTCGGGTGAGCACGCGCTTTGCTTCATCAACATCGGCACCCCGCACAAGCGCAAGCCGGCGCGCGAGCGTCCCGCCGTGGACAGCTATGTGAGCGTGCTGGCGGGCGAGTGATCCCGGTTTGCAGGGGCAGCGCTGGGGCGTTTCTTTTCACTACCATCGACGCATGCACACCACCGCCCTCGTCCTGTTTTCCGGTGGCCAGGACTCCACCACCTGCCTGGCCCAGGCGCTATCGAAGTACCAGCGCGTCGAAACCATTGCCTTTGACTACCGGCAACGCCACAGCGTCGAGTTGCAGGCGCGTCTGAACGTGCTGGCGGAGATTCGCGCGCAATTCCCGCAATGGGCCAGCCGTCTCGGTGAAGACCACCTGCTCGATCTTGCCGTGCTCGGTCAGGTCAGCGAGACTTCGCTCACGCGCGACACCGCCTTCAAGATGGAGGCCTCGGGCCTTCCCAACACCTTCGTGCCCGGGCGCAACCTGCTCTTCCTCACGCTGGCGGCCGCGCTGGCCTACCGACGCGACCTGCAGGTCATCGTCACCGGCGTGTGCGAGACCGACTTCTCGGGCTACCCCGATTGCCGCGACGACACGATGAAGGCGATGCAACTGGCGCTCTCGCTGGGCATGGACCGGCGCTTCCTGATCGACACCCCGCTGATGTGGATCGACAAGGCCGCCACCTGGCAGATGGCGCACGACTTGGGCGAGAAGTCCGGCATCGCCGATGGTGGCGACAGGCTGGTGAACCTGATCATCGAGCACACCCACACCTGCTACCTCGGTGACCGGGTGCACCGCCACGCCTGGGGCTGGGGTTGCGGCAGCTGCCCGGCATGCGAGTTGCGCGCGCGGGGTTACGTGCGATGGGTTGACGCCAGGGCGTCAGCGGCGTGACCCGATAACTCACGAATCAATAGCGACAAACGACCACTCGACGATGGGAAGATGCAGTTTTTCTGCATTTTTCGACGTTGAAGGCCGGGTCGCAGCTTCCTTCGGCGTGGGGTCAGCGCTCAGGTGGATGCGTTACCCGTTGCCGCCACCTTCACCCGGTACCGTGACGCCGCCCCTTCGGGCTCGGGCGTCAGTGTCCAGGTCTGCCCATGAAAGCCGGCAACCGTTGGGCGGTGCGCGATCGAGACCAGACCGCCGCCGGTGCGCGCCACCAGCGCGGTCAGCCGCTGGTAAAGGGTCTGCTCGGCCTGCGGGTCGAGCGCGCTGGTGGCTTCGTCGGCAAACACCCATTGCGGCGCCTTGAGCAGCACGCGGGCGATGGCCAGGCGTTGCTGCTCGCCGCCGCTGAGCTTCTGGCTCCAGGCGTCGGCCTCGTCCAGGCGAGTGACCAGGTCCGGCAGCAGCGCCTCATTCAGCGCCTGGCGCAGCGCCTCGTCGCTGTACTGGCTGGCCGCCTCGGGGTAGGCCAGCGCATCGCGCAGCGGGCCGTTGGGGAAATAGGGACGTTGTGGAATGAACATGCTGCTGGCAGGCATCCGGACCCGCCCCTTTGCAAATGGCCAGATGCCGGCAAAGGCGCGGAAGAGCGTCGACTTGCCACTGCCGGAGGGCCCCTGCAGCAGCACCTGGTTGCCGGCGGCCACGGACAGCGTCTCGCCGGCCAGCAGCACCGCGCCGGTGGGCAGGCTCACCGTCAGGTCTGCGGCTTCAGGAGCTCCTGAATCAATAGCGGACTGTGACCATTCTGCGATGGACTGTGCCTCTTTTTGATCTGAAAAAGCCTGTTCGAAGCTGGTGAGACGGTCGGTGGTCGCGCGCCAACTGGCCAGGCGGTCGTAGTTGTCGACGAACCATGACAGCGAGTCTTGCACACGACCGAAGGCCGAGGCAATCTGCATCAGCTGGCCAAGCTGGATGGCCCCGCTGAAAAAGCGCGGCGCGGCCACGATGAAGGGGAACACCACCGCTGCCTGGCCGAAACCCACCGTGAACCAGGTCAGCCGCTTCTGTGCCCGGAGCAGCTGCAGGTAGTTGACCAGCACGCGGCCAAAACGGGTGTCGAGCTGGCCGCGCTCCACGGCCTCGCCCTTGTCCAGGGCGATGGATTCGCTGTACTCGCGCACCCGCACCATGTGGTGGCGAAAGTCTGCCTCGAAGCGCTGTTGCTGGAAGTTCAGTGAAATCAGCGGGCGGCCGATGTAGTGCGTGAGCACGCTGCCGACCACGCAATACAGCACCGCCATCCAGACCATGAAGCCCGGAATGTTGTAGCTGGCGCCGTTGAAAGTGAAGTCGAATGCGCCGCTCAGGCCCCACAGGATGCCGACGAAACTTGCCAGGGTGACCACCGCGTTCAGCAAGCCCATGCTCAGCGACACCGAGTAGGAGGTGAACAGGTTCAGGTCCTCCTGGATGCGCTGGTCCGGGTTGTCCGGCGATTTGCCGTTGCCCGCCGACGCTTCAGGCTGTGTGAAGCGCGCCAGCTCCATGCGGTAGAACGCGTGGTTGGCCAGCCAGCGCTTGGTGTAGTGTGCCGTCAGCCAGGCGCGCCAGCGCATTTCCAGCAGTTGCGTCAGGTAGAACTTGTAGACCGCGATGATGATGTAGGCGAACGCGATGTACGTGAAGCGTCCGAGCTGCGTCCAGAACACCGGTTGGTCCTTGTTCTGCAGCGCGTCGTAGAACAGGCGGTTCCAGTCGTTGATCAGCACCAGCATGTACACCGCGGCCAGATTGAGAGCGACGATCGCTGCCAGCAAGCCGCGCGCCTTCCATTTTTCTTCCGAGCGGAAGTAGGGCATGGACAGGGCGCCCGCCTGACGGGCGAATGCGGCGAATGCGGTGAATTTTTTCGAGAGACTCATGCTTGTAGCTCCAAGGCGTGAAGCCGCATCCTACCCGGGGGCCGGGTCTCAGGCCGCAGCGCCGGGCCGCCCCAGGCAAGGCCGCGCCCCCTCGGGGGGCAGAGAGGACACGAAGTGCCGAACGTGGGGGTCGACTCAGTCTCGCGGGGGGATCAGGCGTTGCGCACGCCGCTGGCCACATGCCCGGCCGGCACATGCTGCGCGGCGGATTCGATGTGGCCGGTCTGGTCGTCGAAGAAGAAGTCAGGCTCGAACTCGCGCAGGAATTCGCCCTTGGGCAGGCCGCCCAGGAACATGGCTTCGTCCACCTCGATGTTCCAGTCCATCAGCGTACGGATGGCGCGCTCGTGCGCCGGGGCGCTGCGGGCCGTGACCAGCGCGGTGCGCAGGCGCATGGCCGGCGTGCCGTCACGCTGCAGGCGTTGGAGCGCGGCCAGCAAGGGCTTGAAAGGCCCGGCGGACAGGGGCTGGCCGGCCTTGTCCTTTTCATGCTGCTGGAAGGCGCTCAGGCCTTCGGCCTGGAAGACACGCTCAGCCTCGTCGCTGAACAGCACGGCGTCGCCGTCAAAGGCGATGCGGACCTCGTGCGGATGCGCTTCGCTCGCATGGGCCGACAGCGGATACACCTGCGCCGCCGGCACGCCCGCATCCAGGGCCGCGCGAACGTCGCTCAGGTGCGTCGAAAGAAACAGGTTGGCGTTGAGCGGCCTGAGGTAGCGCCAGGGTGGCGCGCCACGGGTGAAGCTGCCGCGCTGGATCGGCAGGCCATAGTGCTGCGCCGAGCGAAACACCCGCATGCCAGAGACCGGGTCGTTGCGCGAAAGGATCACCACTTCGACGCGCTGCGTTTCGGGTTCGTTGAACGCCAGCAGCTTGCGCACCAGCGAGAACGCCACGCCGGGCTTGGCCGGCTGGTCCAGCCGGTCCAGCTGCAGCTGCATGTAGGCCCGGTCGTCGCCCTGCTCGAACAGCTGGTTTTCGACCTCGAAGTCAAACAGCGCCCGGGACGAGATGGCGACGACGAGCTGACCTTCGAGCGACGCACTCATGCGAAATTCCCCAACGGCACGCCGCCGCGCCGGGCCGCCCCAAGCAAGGCGGGCCCCCCCGGGGGGCAGCGCAGCACACGAAGTGGCAAGCGTGGGGGCATCATTTCACCCACTGGTTGAGCTGGATGATGGGCAACAAGACGGCCAGCACGATCAGCATCACCACGCCGCCCATGGCCACGATCAGGAGGGGCTCCAGGATCGTCGCCAGTGCCATGGCGCGGCGCTGGACTTCGACCGACAGCTGGGTGGCGGCGCGCTGCAGCATGACCGGGAGCTGGCCCGTCTGCTCACCCAGGCGCGCAAACATGCCGAGCAGACCAGGGAAGCGCTTCTTCTGGGCCAGGGCTGACGCCAGGGGCGCGCCTTCGCGCACCAGCACCAGGGCGTCCAGCGCGTCGGCCCGCATGGCCCGGTTGGAAAGCGTCTCGGCCGCGGCCTGCAGCGCCTTCAGGATGGGCACACCCGCGCTGGCCAGCATGGCCAAAGTGCTGGCAAAGCGCGCGGCGTTGTAGCCGCGCGAGAGCCGGCCCACCAGTGGCAGATTCAGCCATGCGGCGTCAAATTTTTCGCGAAATTGGGCATTAGCCAGCGCGAAACGGCCGCCAATAGCTATCAATATGATAGTCAAGAGCATGGCCCAGCCGTAGCTGCGAACCACGCTGCTGAGCGCCAGCATGGCCACGGTGAGGAAAGGCAGGGAGCGCTTCGAGCCGGCAAAAACGCTGGCGACCTGTGGCACCACATAGCTCACCAGGAAGACCACGATGGCGATCGCCACCAGCGTCACGATGGCCGGGTACAGCGCCGCGCCGACCAGCTTGGCCTTGAGTGCCTGGCTTTCCTCCAGGTCATCGGCCAGGCGCTCCAGCACGCCGCCAAGGTGACCGCTTTGCTCGCCGGCGCCGATGACGGCGATGAAGATGTCGGAGAACTCTCTTGGATGCTGCGCCAGGGCCCGGGCAAACGAGGCGCCCGCGTTGACCTCGGCGCGCAGCGAGGCGACCAGATTGCGCTGTTTCTCGTCCTCCGCCTCGTCGGTCAGTGCGGTCAGCGCCCGCTCCAGCGGCAGCCCCGAGGACACCAGCCCGGCGATCTGGCGCGTCCAGATGGCCAGGCGGGTGGCGTTGAACACCCGTGGCGCAAACAGGCTGGACCCAGCGCCTGCGCCGGCCCCTTTGGCGTTGGCAGCGACGGGTTCCACCGTCAGTGGCACCATCGCCTGCGCCCTGAGCAGGCCGCGCGCGGCCTTGGCGGTGTCGGCCTCCATGACGCCTTTGCGGGTCTGGCCCTGGGCGTCCAGCGCTTCGAATGAATAGGCGGGCATCGTCGTCTCGCTCAGCGTGGGGGCGACATGCCTAGTCCCGCGTGACGCGGACCAGTTCTTCTCGACTGGTGATACCCGCCTGGACCAGGCGCTCGCCGTCTTCGCGCATCAGGGTCATGCCCGCTGCACGTGCCGCCGCCCGGATTTCGGCCTCGGACGCCCGGTTGTGGATCTGGGCGCGAATGGTGTCGTCGGTGACCAGCAACTCGAACACGCCGGTACGCCCCGCGTAGCCGGTCTGGCCGCATTCGCCGCAGCCCGCGCCCCGGCAGTGGGTGCAGACCTTGCGCACCAGCCGCTGCGCCAGCACGCCGAGCAGGGACGAACTCAGCAGGAACGGCTCCACGCCCATGTCGATCAGGCGGTTCACGGCGCTGGCCGCATCGTTGGTGTGCAACGTTGCCAGCACCAGGTGCCCGGTCAACGAGGCCTGGATGGCGATCTGTGCCGTCTCGAAATCCCGGATCTCGCCAATCATGATGATGTCCGGGTCCTGGCGCAGGATTGCGCGCAGGGCCTTGGCAAAGGTGAGGTCGATCTTGGCGTTGACTTGCGTTTGTCCCACGCCGGGCAGCTCGTATTCAATCGGGTCTTCCACCGTCATGATGTTGTTGCTGCCGGCATCAAGCCGCTGCAGCGCCGCGTACAGCGTGGTGGTCTTGCCGGAGCCGGTCGGCCCGGTCACCAGGATGATGCCGTGCGGCTGGGTCACCAGATGCTCGAAGCGCTTGAGCACGTCGCCTTGCATGCCCACGGACTCCAGGCTCAGCTGGCTCTCCGACTTGTCCAGCAGGCGCAGCACGGCCCGCTCACCATGGGCGCTGGGCAGCGTCGAGACGCGCACGTCCACGGCACGCGTGCCGATGCGCAGCGAGATACGTCCGTCCTGTGGCAGGCGCTTCTCGGCGATGTCCAGGTCGGCCATGATCTTCAGGCGCGAGATCAGCGCCGCGTGTAGCGCACGGTTGGGTTGCACCACTTCGCGCAGCGTGCCGTCCACCCGGAAGCGCACGCTCGACGTGCGCTCGTAGGGTTCGATGTGGATGTCGCTGGCACCGTCGCGCGCGGCTTGCGTCAACAGCGCGTTGAGCATGCGAATGATGGGCGCATCGTCGTTGTTTTCCAGCAGGTCTTCGACGGCAGGCAGCTCCTGCATCATGCGCGTGAGATCGGCGTCGCTCTCCACCTCGCTGACCACGGCGGCCGCGCTCGACTCGCCTTTGGCATAGGCGGCGCTGATGCGCTGGGCCAGCACGGCCGCATCGATGCGTTCCAGCGTCAGGAGGCCATCACCGGCTGAAAACTTGCGCATCACTTCGCCGACGGCGCTGTGGTCGGGTTGTCCGTGATGCCAGAGTGTCAGGGCGCGGCCGTCGTCTTCCAGCAGCAGCTGGTTGGTCCGGGCAAATGCGTAGGGCAGGGGGTGGCGCATTGTTGGCCGGTTCAGCGAGGCACCGCGGGTGCCAGGCCGGGGCTGACGAACATCGGCGTGGTGGGTGCAACCAGGGACGCAGGGGGTGTGCCGGGGCGTGGGGGCGGCAACACCGGCGCATCGTTGACAGGCACCATGACGCTGGACTGGGGCTGGGCCTCCTGCTGGACCCCGCGCATCATGTCGTAACGGTTGATCGTGAAGTCCTCCGAGGACACCGCATCGCGCAACACCACGGGGCGCAGGAACACCATCAGGTTGGTCTTCTTGCGGCTGCGCGACTGGCTCCTGAAAAGGTTGCCGAGCACAGGCAGGTCACCCAGGAGGGGTATTTTGTCCACGTTGGACGAATAGGTGTCTTCCATCAGGCCACCCAGCACGATGATGCCGCCGTCTTCGACGAGCACGCTGGTCTCGATGGCACGCTTGTTGGTGATCAGTCCCTCCTTGGAGAGCACGGACTCCGGCGCAATGCTGCTGACCTCCTGGTAGATCAACATCTTGATGGTGCCGTTCTCGCTGATCTGCGGCTTCACGCGCAGGGTCAGGCCGACGTCCTTGCGTTCGACGGTCTGGAACGGATTGACCGCGCCGCCGGAGCTGCCTGTGTTGGAAAACGAGCCGGTCAGGAAGGGCACGTTCTTGCCAATGACGATCTTGGCCTCCTCGTTGTCCAGCGTCACCAGGTTGGGCGTGGACAGGATGTTGCCGTCAGCGTTGGTCTGCAGGAAGTTGGCCAGGAAGCCCAGCACATAGACGCCGTTGAATTTCCTGGCGGCCGCAATGTTCAGGCCCTGGCCAGGTTTGACGCTGGAGGGGTCTGTGGCGGCGGCCTGGCCGAGGTTGATGATGTTTTTGGTACCAGCGAAGAAGTTCGTCCCCAAGAAGCCCAGGACCGAATCCCCTGCGGAGCCAATCGGGCCCTGCCACTGGACACTCAATTCGGCCGACTTGTCGGCGTTGACCTCGGCGATCAGGCTTTCGATGAACACCTGGGCGCGTCGTGAATCGAGCTTGTCAATGACGGCCCGCATCTGGCGGTATTGCGGCTCGGGGGCGGTAATGATCAGTGAATTGGTGGCGGCGTCGGCCTGAATCTGTCCGCCAGTCGAAGGCTGGCTGGCGGCGGTGTTGGCCGCTGCGCCGGGGGCGGCGCCGGCGCCGCTCGTGACGGGTGTCGGCGTGCTGCTGCGCGCTTCGCCAGACATTGCGGCGCGCAGGGTGACGGCCAGCTTGGTGGCGTCGGCATTCTTGAGGTAGACGACATGGATGTTGCCGGTGGCCGAAGCCACACCACCCTGGCCACCATCGGGCTGGTCCAGGCGCTCGATCAGCGACTTGACCAGCGTCATGCGCGCCGGGTTGGCAGTGCGCAGGATCAGTGAGTTGCTGCGGGGTTCGGCCACCAGCGTGGTCTTGAAGGAGGTGTCCGCCTGCCCCTGGCCTGCCGCCGGCGCCGTGCTGCCTGATTCGATCAGGCGGTTGACCAGCGGTACCAGGTCGGTGGCAATGGCGTGCTTCAGGCGGATGATCTCCACGTCTGTCGCATTGGCCACGTCCATCACGGCAATGATCCGCGCCATGCGCTGCAGGTTATCGGCGTAGTCCGTGATCACCAGCGAGTTGTTGCCGGGGTTCACGTTGATGGTGTTGTTCGGACTGATAAGTGGGCGCAGCACCGGCACCAGGTTGTTGGCCGTCTCGTAGTTGAGCCGGAAGATCTGCGTGACGATCTGGCCACCCGTCGCGGCGGGGGTGCTGGTCGACACCGCGTCGGCCTGCAGTTTGGCGTCGGCTTCCGGCACGACCTTGTAAAGGCCGGCGGACTCCACCACGGTAAAGCCCTGCAGGCGCAGTGTGGCCAGAAACTGGCCCCAGGCGGCGGCCGGTGTCACCGGACGTTCGGTGACCAGGGTGATCGTGCCTTTCACGCGCGGGTCCACCACCACGTTGCGACCCGACAGCGTGGCCAGCGTGCGGGCCACGGCCTCGATCTCGGCGCCGTTGAAATTGAGGGTGATCGGCTCGCCCCGCCGGACCGCGCCATCCTGTGCGTTGAGTTGGGCACTTCCCAACAGCAGCAGGACGCCCAGAGCGATGCTGTTGAGAGCCATTCGGGCTGGGCGGGCAGGGGACATGGTCTGAAATTTCATGGAGCGGTCAGTGGGTGCGCAGCGATGCAAGTCGTCATGGCGTTCAGCCCACGGTAATGATGGAACGTGCGCCGGTGCGCCGACCAAGGATATTCAACAGGTTCGACAACGCCGCTTCCCGCTCGGGCGCGGCGCTGGCAACGCCTTCAAAGCGCAGGCGCGAACCAACCCATTGGCCAGTGCCGGCCAGTTGCAGGCTGCCTTCGAGCGTGGTGACTTCCAGCGTGGCCGTGTTGCCTCCGTCAAGGGTGATACGGTAACTGCCCATGGGTTTGATCGTGGACAGACGCGACGACATGCCGGTTGCCATCAGCTCGGCACGACCGGCCACCGACAGGCGTCCTTCGATCCATTCTACTGAAAGCCCCTGGGTGACCAGGCTAAGCTGGCCTTCAACCTGTAGCGTGTTCCATGGCGCGCCGAGTCCGGCCAGCAACGCGGCGGGCAAGACCATCGGTTTTGGCGGCGTGGCAGCGCTGTCCAGCAGCTGCAACCTGGCGCCTCCCCACCGCGGTGAAACGACCATTGCCAAGGGTTCGGGGGTGCAGCAATCGGCCCCCAGCTGAACTGACAGCCCGGTCCAGGTCGGGCGGATCTTCCAGTTCAAGCGGTCAGGCAAGGCCGACAGGTCGCGACTGCCCGAACCGCCCGACAGCAGCAATCGGGCCGATCCCTTCCAGACGGTGCCGCGCGGCTCGGCCAGCACCACTTTTGCGGCCGTGGCCTGGTGGATCGCCGATGCGAGCCAGCTGGCCGGCGCCTGCAACACGACGACCATGACCAGCCCCAGAAGGGCACCCGAACCGGCCCAGGACCAAGGCGTCTGGTTTGCCCGCTGGTAAGGGGTTCGCTGTGGGTTTCTTGACATGGTGTGTGCGTCCGCGCCGCAGGGCTCGCCTGCGCTTCAGCGCGGGGGCAGATTCAGCATCAGCGAGCCATCCCACGCGGCCCCGGAAGCGCCGGCTGCGGCAGCGCTGCGCACCAGCCGCGCTTCGGTGGGAAGCGCCCGGGCATTCGCCCGTGCCTGCGTCAACCACTGCGCCAATGCGCTCGCCGGCACGTTCTTGAGCGTCACCGTGGCACGCTCGCCGGAGACGGTGAGCTGGGCGCCAGGCCCCAGGCCCTGCTTGACCGAGGTCTCCAGCGCCGCCACGGCGTCGTCGTACTTGATGCGCGGACGCGACTGGAGCGCCCCGGCTTCCGCGGCCAGGCCCTGCATCTGCTGCCATTGCGCATCCAGGCTGCGCTGTTGCGCGCCAGCCTGTCGCAGGACTTTCAGTGCCGGTGAAATTCCGACCCACCAGACCAGGGCCAGCAACACCAGCGTCATCGCCGTGGTCACAAGGGACTTTTCGCGTGGCCGCAGGTCCTGCCAGCGCGCCCGCACAGCCGAGGTCATGCTGGAGAGGGTCATCTTCCGGGCTCCGGTTTGATCAACAGGCTGTCACCTTCGGTGCGGGCGGCGTAACCCAGCGTCTTGAGCTTGGCCGTCACGCTGGCGGCTTCTGCCGCGTTCAGTGCCAGTCCCTTCAGTCGGGCCTCTCCCGCAGAAAATTCGATGCCTGTGACCGATTTTCCCGCAGGAAGCGCCGCGCCCATGGCGCCCAGGATCGCCTCCAGATCGCGGCTGGACGGTGCGCCAGTCGCCTGGCGCAGGGCGGCCACCTCCCGCGCCATCTGGACCGGCGCGTCCACCACCACCTTGACGGCCGGGAAAGTCCGGGTCAGGGTGTTCTGGATGTCGCTTCGCTTGCTCTGCCAGGCAGCCTGTTCTTTCCAGGCCAGAGCGTTGAGCCCTGCCAGGTTGGCGACCAGCAACATGCCGACGCCCCATCGCGCTGCACGCCACTGCGGTGCATGGCGAAAAGCCTGGGTGACAGCGGCCGCACGCTTGAGCGTGCGGGTACGTCCGGTGCTGGCCAGGTCGAACTGGGCCATGTCCCAGGAGGTCTGTGCGGCGCGCACCAGCCGTTGCGGGCGTTGCTGTAACTCCACCTTGGTCTGCAGCACTTCCTCTGCCTTCTCAGCCAGGACGGGCTCGGCCAGGACTTCGCTCTGGGCCGGCAGGTCTGCCCCGCTCAGCGCAAATGCCAGTGCGCCGGGCGTCAGGGGCAGCCTTTCCACACCACCTTCCACACCTTGGCCCGACATCACCAATTGGGGCTGTCCGGCCTCTTCCAGGACTTGCAGGCGCAGCGGGTCGGTGTGCGGGCTGAATTCCGGCACGATGCGCGTGACCGGCCGCCCTGCGGCCTCCAGCAGTTGCAGGTGCTGACGCAGCCAGGTCTTGTCACACACGGTGACCCAGGCGGGTTGCCCGGCGGAAACACCGGGCTCAATCGCGAAGTGCAGGTCTTCTGCTTCGTCCAGCAGCCGTTCTTCCAGAAGGCTTTGCAGGACGGCCCGCAGACGCGGCGACCGCGGCCCCACCCCCTTGGGCAGCGCCACCTTGTGCCACGAGGTGGCCTGCGCGGGAACCACGGCCACGATCTCATCGGTGCCCCGGCCCACGTCCGGCAGCAGGCGTGCGCCGGCAACCGCGTGCGCGGCCGCCGTTTGACCGTCGGGCGTGAGCACATGCTCATAGCGGGTCGTGTCATCCCCGGCGGACAGGGGAAGCGAGATGATCAAGGTGCTCATGGGGGTGTAGCGCGCATTGTAGAGAGGTGCGCCGCGCCTGCGGTTCAGCCTGGCGGTGGTGCGGCGGGCGCGGGTGTTGTGTCGTGATCACGCCAGAGCGTGCGCACATTCAGGCCATCACGCTGGACTACCGAGCGCTCCTCGACAACCGCCTGGTCCAGGCGAATCCGGCCGCGCACCTCGAAAAACCTTGAATTCACTGAAAGCTGCCCGCCGCTGGACGCCTCCCTGACCGCTGCAAAGCGCTGGCCGGCGTCGCCAATCGTCGCAAAGTGGGCCGTTTCGCGGGCTGCCACCAGGCGCTTCGCTTCGGCCGGGTCGAGTCCTGTCACGCTGGCCTGCAGGACCTCGGCGCTGGCCGTATTGAGGTTGATCTGCGTGCGCTCGGGCAGCAAGGTGATGTAGGGCTTGAGCGCGCTCAGGGAAGCCGCAGGCAGGCCCAGCCAGACCAGTTGCTCGATCCTTTGCGGCATCAACGGGGCCTGGGGGTTCCCGGTGCCATCGCTCCTGGCCCCCTTTTTGGCCGCAAGCAACTGGTCCGCGAGGACGTTGACTTGCTCGGGTGGCAAACCGAGCTGCTCGAAGAGCCGGTCAAATGCCAGCTTGCCGGGCACTGAAATCTTGTCCTGGTCAATCAGGTTCATGACATTCAGGCGCGCCTGCAGGTCGGAAACCTGGCCCGACAGGAAGGCGTCGCGGTCCGCGTCGGCGTTGCTGACATCCATCGACAGGAACGTGGCCAGCCGTGCTTCCTGCAGCGGCACCGCCCAGGGTTCCGCAAGATGGTCGGCGCCGCCACTGCGCGCATCCTCGCGCAGGATCAGCCGGGCCCAGTCGAGCGCCCCCGTCAGAAGCCACGTCGATTGAACGCGCGAGCGCTCGGCGGCTTCTACCTCGACGCTTCGCCATTGCTGCCACAGGGCAGCGGCGGCCATCGTCGCCACCAGGGTCACGGTGAGCATGGCGGCCAGCAGGGCCGCGCCCTTTTGGCGCGTCATGACTTTCCACCTCCGACGGACGGGCGTATCCAGTCGAGCGTGAGCCGGCCGCTCAGAGCCTGCCCTGGCGAAAGGGTCAAGACGATGCGCACACCCTCCGGAATGGCGGTCTTCGCCGCTGCGGCCGGTCCGTCGCTCGACAGCGGGTTGCTCCAGGCGCCACCGCGGAAGTAGAAAATTTGCCAGTCGTCCAGCGGGACGATCGACACCTCGCGCTTCTTGTCCTCGTCACCCGGGTTCTGTGCCCAGCGTTCCGCCTGGGACCAGCTGGATTGCCAGTCGCCCACAGTGGTGAGTGCTGGCGACTGCCAGCGCAACCAGGTGCTGCCCGCGCCGGTACGGCGGGTCCAGGCCACGACCCTGAGCCCCTCGTCCACCAGCGTGCTGCCGCGCCGGGTGATGCGCAGCACGCGGCCGTCCCAGTCCAGGCTGCTGATCTGGGGGCTTTCCGCCATCGCGTCCAGGTCGGCCCGCCATTGCCCCAGCCCGGCCTGCAAGACCAAGACTTCATCGGCGCGCGCCTGGGTCTGCGTCTGTGCGCGGCTCATGCCATCGAGGCCGCGCCAGCTGAGGATCGCCATCAAGGCCATGACCGCGATTGCCACGAGCAATTCGATCAGGGTGAAGCCGCGGCTGTGACTTGGGTTCAGGCGCATGGCATCAATTCACGTCCCGTGCACACCGTCAATAACGGCCGATGACGGTCGTCAGATTGAGGACCGGCAGGTCGCCGTCGCTGACCAGGGCATCCACCCGCCGGAAGGACGGGTTTGGCGTGGGGCGAACCGA
>Ga0209391_10000215_pt1 | contig 24716 bp, 22 predicted proteins | sample PPLLak3March2015_FD_187246 | JGI IMG/M metagenome (GOLD analysis project Ga0209391, IMG submission 187246) | Freshwater sediment microbial communities from Prairie Pothole Lake near Jamestown, North Dakota, USA - PPLs Lake P7 Core (1) Depth... | ecosystem: Environmental > Aquatic > Freshwater >...
GACATCGACGAAGGGCAGGTCGTGGTCGACGGCGCGCCGCTCACGGGCCGGGAGCTGCGCGACCGGCTGGGTGAGGACGCCGACCTGGTGGCGCAGTTGTCGTTCCTCGACGCCTCCGGCCGGCGAGCGTTCTTCGCCGGCGTGCCTGCCGTGCCGCCGGCTCCGCCCACGGAGCCGGTTCCGCCCGCGCCGCCGGCCGCGCCGCCCGCCGCGGCGCCCGCCGACGCCGGGGAGTGGACCGAGGTGGCCCGCTACCGCCACGGTGGCGCACGTGTGCGCTTCGGCGGCGATGTGGCGGTGGCCGAAGACGAGGCCATCGGCGACGATGTCGTGGCGATACTGGGATCGGCCCGGGTTGACGGGAGGGTCGACGGCAATGTCGTGTCGGTGGGGGGCTCGGTCCGGCTCGGACCCAAGGCGAACGTGCGCGGCGATGTGACCGCCGTCGGCGGCGGCGTCGAGCGCGCCGACGGCTCGGTCGTCAACGGGCAGATCAACGAGATCCGGATCGGCACGCCGACGTTCGGCCCCTTTGTCAACGTCCGTCCGTGGCGCGACTGGCACTGGTTCGGGAATACCGTGCGCTATCCGCTCGGCGGGTCGGTCGACCTTGTCGCGACGCTGGTCAGGGTCGGGCTCGTCGGCCTGCTCGCGGCATTGATGATCGCCGTCCTGCCGTCGCCGGTCCGGCGGGTGGCAGACCGGGTTGCGGCGGAACCGTGGCGCTCGGGCTTCGTCGGACTGGCGGCGCAGTTGCTCTTCGTGCCCCTGCTGGTCGTCACCGTCGTCATCCTCGCGGTCTCCATCATCGGGATTCCGCTGCTGCTGCTGGTGCCCTTCGGCCTGATCGCCGTCGTCGTCGCGCTCGTGATGGGATTCGCCGGTGCGAGTTGTGCGGTGGGCCGCTGGATCGGCCAGCGCGCCGGCGGCGGGATTCCGGGCCTGCTGGTGTCGCTGGTGGTCGGCCTCGCGGTGGTGTTCGCCGTGACGGTCATCGCCAAGTTCCTCGGCCTGGCCGGCCTGCCGCTCCGGATGGTCGTAGGCGGGATTCTCGTCGCCGGGTTCCTGATCGAATACGTCGCCTGGACCGTCGGCCTCGGAGGCGTGCTGCTCAGCCGCTTCGGCCGCCGCGACGGGGAGACGGCCGTCGCTTCGATTTCCGTCTAGCTGCCGCTGGGGTCAGACCCGGGTCTGACCCCACTCCTGCTCGGACCTCTCCTGCGGCATAATTGACGGATGCGCTATTCAGACCAGTCGCTTCCCGTGGGTGTGGTGTCGGCGCCGATGGCCTCGATCGACGCCGACGTGCTTGTCGTGGTCGCCTTCGAAGGCGAGGTCCCTGGGCTGGCCGCCCTCGATGGGGCGGCGCGGGAGCGGCTGGTGGAGGCGGTCGCGGCGCGCGAGTTCACGGGCAAGGCCGCGAGCCTGTTCATCACGCCGTGCTCGGCGCCGGACTGGCGCCCGGCCCGGCTGATGCTCGTCGGGGCCGGAAACCGGAGCCGGTTCGATACCGCCGAGCTGCGCCGCGCGGCGACGGCCGCCGCGCTGGCCTCGCGCGAGCGGCGCTGGCGCCGGCTGGTGTTCGCCCTGCCCGGTTTGCTGCCGACAGCCGACGAGGCGCAGGCGGCGGCGGAGGGACTCACCCTCGCGGCGCACTACAGCGGCATCTACAAGAGCGACGCGGAGGCCAGGCCGATCGCGATCGAGAGTCTGATCGCCCTCCCGGAGCGGATGGAGGCTGACGCGTGCGCGTCGGCCGAGCGGGCCGCCGCCCGCGGGTACATCCTTGCCGCGTGCAGCAATCTCGCCCGCGCCCTCGTCAACGAGCCGGCCAACGTCATGACGCCGCGGGCCTTCGCCGAGATCGCCTCGCAGATCGCGGCGGAGTCGGGCTTGAAAGCCGACGTGCTCGACGAGGACCGCCTGGCGGGGCTCGACATGGGACTCCTGCTCGGCGTCGCGCGCGGCAGCGCGGAGCGCCCGCGCCTGGTCGTGCTGCGCTATGAACCCGCCCGGCCGGCCACGGCTGCGGTCCTGGGCCTGGTCGGCAAAGGCGTGACATTCGACACCGGCGGCATCTCCATCAAGCCCTCCGACCGCATGCACCTCATGAAGGCGGACATGTCGGGCGGAGCCGCGGTGTTGGCCGCGATGAAGGCCATCGCGGCGCTCAAGCCGGACGTGGCGGTGGTGGGGGTGGTGCCGCTGGTCGAGAACATGCCGGGAGGGCGCGCCATGCGGCCCGGCGACGTCGTGCGGAGCGCCGAAGGCAAGACCGTGGAGGTGCTCGACACGGACGCCGAAGGGCGCCTCATCCTCGCCGACGCGCTGTGGTACGCGCGCCAGCTCGGCGCGACCCACCTGGTCGATGTCGCGACCCTCACGGGCGCCATCGGCATCGCCCTCGGCCGCTCGACCACCGGCCTGTTCGGCAGTCCAGACGCGTGGGTGGCCCTCGTGGGCCGGACAGCCAATCGCGCAGGCGACCGCGCGTGGGCGCTGCCGCTGTTTGACGACTACCGTGAGCAGCTCCGCAGCGACATCGCCGACATGGCGAACATCGGCGGGAAGCCGGCCGGTTCCATCACCGCCGCGATGTTCCTGAAGGAGTTCACCGGCGGGCTGCCCTGGGCGCATCTCGACATCGCGTCCACCGCCTGGGCCGAAGACGCGCAGCCGTGGCAGCCGAAGGGGCCGACCGGCGTGGCCGTCAGGACGCTGGCCGAACTCGCCTGCACGTTCGGCGAGTGGCCCTCGCCGCCGCCGGCCTAGCTTCTGGCGGAACCCACTCCGATCCGAAGCCGCCTATCTGGAGGGGGAGGAGAGGTCGAGCGACGTGTGGTCGGAGGTCCCGTCGCCCTCCGAGCGCGCCGCCTTCCACCGCGAGTAGGCGATCAGGAGAATCCCGAAGACGCCGCCGAGCACGAACGAGCCGGCGACAATCACCCCTGTCAGGCCCAGGGCATCGACGAGCACGTCCACGACCGTGACCTGGGGCGTCGGGTCGGAGACGACCTTCACGATGATCGGCGTGACGGGCTGGATGTGAAACACGGGCCTGCCCTTATTGTAGTCCCGCCGGGGGACCGGCGCCTGGCTGCGGGAGGCTGTCCGCCGTGTCGGTGGTGGCCCGTTTCAGCGTGCGCAGGTAGCGGCGGACTCCGTCGAGGAGCGCTTCCGCGATCCGCTGGCGATAGGCGCCGGTGCCGAGCAGCCGCCCCTCCTGCTTGTGGCTGAGGAACGACACCTCGACGAGCACGCTCGGCATCGCGGCCCCCACGAGCACGACAAACGGCGCCTGTTTCACGCCGAGGTCCTTGAGTTGCTGGTTCGAGGGCCGCAGCTTGCGAACCATCGCGGTCTGGACCTGGCGGGCCAGGTCGCGCGACTCATCGAGCTTGCTGTTGAGGGCGATCTGCTTCACCAGGTCGTTCAGATGGCTCATCGTCAACGTTGACGACGCGTTCTCGCGGGCGGCGACCGCGGCGGCGTCCGGTGTCGACGCGAAGTTCAGCAGATAACTCTCCACGCCTCGAGCGGTGCGGTTGCGGCTCGCATTGGCGTGAATCGAGAGGAACAGGTCGGCGCCTTCGCGGTTGGCGATGGCCGTGCGCTCCTGCAGGGCGACGTACTCGTCCTTTCGCCGGGTGAGCACGACCTCGACGCCGGGTTCCTTCTCGAGGAGCTTCTCGAGCCGCAGGGCGATGTCCAGCGTCAGCTGAGCCTCGGTATAGCCCGGGCCCTGCGCGCCGGGGTCGCGGCCTCCGTGGCCCGCGTCGATGACAATGCGCCCGACACGCAGGCCGAGCTGCCTCGCCATCGAGAAGCCGCCGCGGGCGTTGGCCGAAGGCGTCGCGGGGGCCGCCGGGGCAGGCGCGCCGGGCCGCGCGGCGGGACCGGCGGCCGGCGCGGCGGCGACCGTCGGCGGTGCGGCCGCAGGTTCCGGCGCCTCCGCGGCGGCCCTCGCAGGGGCATCGGCGGGGGCGGGGCTCGGCGCAGAGGCGGGGCCGCCTTCGCTGCCGCAAGTCACCACGAGGCGGTACGGGGCGGGCGCCAGCCGCGACACGCAGCGCGCGTCCTCCGCCGTGTCCATGACGATGCGCGTCATGTTGTTGGGGTGCCGCCCAATCCGCACCTGGCGAATCGGCCCCGAGTCGAACGACAGCGTGGCGTCGCGGAACGCGTCCGTCGTGCGGGTCTTCGCCAGGTCGAAAAAGACACGGCTCGGGTGGTAGAGGCGCTCCTCCCGGAACTGGACCGGGCCGTCCAGCTCGATCTCCACGATGGCGGCGGCCCCCGCCGTGAGGCGGCGGACGTCGCGCACGAGCACCGTCTCCGCGACAACGGCGCCGGCCGCTTCAGCCGGTTTCGCCGCGGCCGTGTCCGCCGGCTTCGCCGCAGCCGGGTCCGCCGGCTTCGCCGGTGCTGCCGATGCGGCCATGGCGGTGACGCGTGCACGCTCTGCCTTGACGCCCCGCACGAACGAGCTGGTCGGATACTCGCGGGCGAGCGAGTCGATCAGCTGCAGCGCGGCCTTGCGATCGCGTTCGTCGCCGTGCCGGACGAAGGTGTCGGCCGCGAGTTGCGCCGCGAGCCAGAGCGCATCGTCGCAGTAGCCGCTCTTGGGGTAGCGGAGCACCACTTGCCGGTAGGCGGCCACGACCTGGCGCATCGCATCCCGCGTGGGAGGCGGCTCGGTCGGCGAGGCGTCGAGGGCGGCCCGGATGGTGCGCTCGCGCGCCTGGGCCGACAGGAAGAGGTCTTTCGCCGTCGGCGGGGGCGTCGCCGCCGCCGGCGCGGACGCCTGCCAGGCCATCACCAGCGCGAGCGCCGCCCCGATCACGGCGGAGCGCGCCTGGCGCGGTCGTCGGCGGCGAGCGAATACGGGTAGTGTCATCGCACTATCGCAGCTGCTGATCCACTTCCTCGAAGTAGCCCTTGTCGACGAGCACCTCTCTCGGCTTGCCGCCCATGGCCGCCGACACGATGCCCTCGGCCTCCATCATGTCGACCAGTCGGGCAGCCCTGCTGAAGCCCACCCGCAGCCGCCGCTGCAGGTACGAGATCGACGCCTGGCCGGTCGAGACCACCAGCCGCGCGGCTTCGTCGTACAGGTCGTCTTTCTCGAACTCCATCGCCTCCGGGCCCTTCTCCTCGGCCGTGATCGACTCGTCGTACACCGGCTTGCCCTGCTTGCGCAGGAAGGCCGCGAGGCGCGCCGTTTCCTGTTCCGAGATGTAGGGGCCGTGCACGCGCACGAGGCGCGAGGAGGCGGGCGGCAGGAACAGCATGTCGCCTTTCCCGAGCAGCTGTTCGGCGCCGTTGCCGTCCAGGATCGTGCGCGAGTCCACCTTCGACGACACCCGGAAGGAAATCCGGGCGGGGAGGTTGGCCTTGATGAGCCCGGTGATGACGTCCACCGACGGCCGCTGCGTGGCGAGCAGCAGGTGGATCCCGATCGCGCGGGCCATCTGGGCCAGGCGCGCGACGGACTCCTCGACTTCGTTGCGCGCCACCATCATCAGGTCGGCCAGTTCGTCGATGACGACGATGATGTAGGGGAGCGGCTTCGGCACGGGCTCGTCCGAGTTCGCCGGACGCTCGAGCGCCGCCGCCCGGATGTTGCGGTTGTACTGGTCGATGTTCCGCACGCCTTCGGCCGCCAGCGTCTTGTAGCGCTCCTCCATCTCCCGGACGGCCCAGGTGAGCGCGTTGGCCGCCTGCTTCGGGTCGACCACCACCGGGGTGAGCAGGTGCGGGATCTCCTCGTACATCCCGAGCTCGAGGCGCTTGGGATCGATCATGATCAGGCGGACCTCCTCCGGCGTCGCGCGGAAGAGCACGCTGGTCAGCATCGCGTTGAGCGCCACCGACTTGCCCGTGCCGGTCGCGCCGGCGATGAGCAGGTGCGGCATCGAGGCGAGGTCGCCGAGGAACGGTTCGCCGTGAATCGTCTTGCCCAAGGCGATAGTGAGCTTGGAGGGCGCCGCCTGGTACGCGTCCGACTCGAGCAGTTCGCGCAGCGAGATCGGTTCGCGGTGCTGGTTGGGGATCTGGATGCCGACGGTGGATTTCCCCGGCGTGCGTTCGATCAGCACCGACTCGGCGCGCATCGCCAGCGAGAGGTCGTCGGCCAGGCTCGTGATCTTGCTGTACTTGACGCCGGCCTCGGGCTTGAACTCGAACGTGGTGACCACCGGCCCGGGATGGATCTGGACGACGGAACCTGCCACGGCGAACTCGCGGCACTTCTCCTCGAGCAGGCGGGCCGATTCCATCAACTCGCGCTCGTCGATTTTCCGCTCGGTGCGCGGCGCATCCAGCAGCGTAACGGGCGGAAACGCGAACCCGCCGCGCTTCTTCTCGGCAGGCGACTTGCTGGCGCTCTCGGCCGCCTGCGGGGTCGCGGGGGCCGGCACCTTGATCGCCGGGGCCTTGCGCGGGCTCAGCCACCCTGGGCCGCCCCCGGCCGGAGCCCTGTCTGCCGCCGGGGATTTCGGCTCCGCGGCGCGGGACGGCGGCCCGGACGGGCGGCGCAGGTCCAGGTCGAGGTCCGGCGACGACGGGGGCTTGGGCGCCTGGGCGGTGTCCGCCTGCGCCGCCGCCCGCCTGGCGTGCTTCGAGACGATCTCCCGGCGCTGGCGGTCGCGGCGCCGCTCCTCGCGCCAGTTCCAGAACGCGGCCACGCGCGTCGAGACCCGCTCCCGCAGCCAGCCCGTGATCGCGCCGAACACCCGGCCGAAGGAGAACCGCGTGGCGAGCACGAGGCCGAGGCCGAGGGCCGTCAGGATGATGATGAGCGAGCCGGTGCGGTTGAACGACGCCACGAGCGCCCCCGAGAACTGGGCACCGATCCATCCGCCCGGGTCGAACGCGCCAGCGCCCGGGTTCACCGGTCCGAGCGCGATGTCGAGAAACGACGCCGAAGACACCAGCAGGAGCGCGACGCCCACGGCCTTCGTGTAGGGCGCATCGATCGGCGTGCACCAGAAACGGCACCAGCCGACGGCGGCGACAAGCGCCGGGAACAGGTACGCCGCGTAGCCGAAGGCCTGGTTCGACAGGTAGGCGAGGAACGCGCCAGCGCGCCCCGCGAGGTTCGTCGCGTCGCCTGTGAGGCCCGCGGTGAAGAACCACACCGGGTCGGCGGGGTTGTAGGTCGCGAGCGCGATGAGCCACAGCAGCGCGACGGCGAACGACAGCACGCCGACGAATTCGCTCATGCGGCGCGACAGGGCGGAAGAGGCGCTCACCGATCAGATCTCCATGATCACCGGCAGCACGAGGGGCCGCTGGCCCACGCGCTTCCGGAAGTAGCGCCGCAGTTCGACGCTGATCTTGTCCCGCATCATGCCGTAGTCGGTCCGCTCCTCGAGGCTGGCGGCCTCGAGGAGGTCGGCGATGAGGCGCGCCGCGCCGGGGATGGGGTTCTCGGCGCCCTGCTCGACGACGAGGCCGCGCGTGATGATGTCCGGCACGCCTTCGATCGTGCCGGTCTGCTTGTTGATCGCCAGCACGGGCACGATCAGCCCGTCCTCGGCGAGATGGCGCCGATCGCGCAGCACCTCGTCTCCGAGGCCCGTGACCGACGTGCCGTCGATGAGCACCCGTCCGGCAGGCACTTTGTCGGCGATCCACCCGCCGTCCCGATCGAAGTGGAGCACGTCGCCGTTCTCGGCGACGATCACCTCGACGCGGCTCGGCAGGTGCCGCGTCAGGCGCTCGCCCACGCGCGCGTGCCGGGCGCGCTGCCGGAACGACCCGTGGATCGGGATGAAGCAGCGCGGCCGCACGAGCGACAGCATCAGCTTCAGCTCCTCTTCGCTGCCGTGGCCGGACACGTGGACGTGCTTGATGCCCTCGTTGACGATGTCGGCGCCGCGCCGCGCGATGTGGTTCACGACGCGGTCGATGGAACGCTCGTTGCCGGGAATCTCACGCGCCGAGAAGACCACGACGTCGTCGGGCGCCAGCCTGACGTGGCGGTGATCGTCGATGGCGATCCTGGAGAGCGCGGACATCGGCTCGCCCTGGCTGCCCGTCACCAGGCAGGCGAGGTCGGAGGGCGGGTGCGACCTGATCTCCGATTCGCGGATCACCAGGCCGGCGGGGATCGTCAAGTAGCCGAGGCGCTGGGCCAACTGCGAGGATTCCACCATGCCGCGGCCGACAAACGCGATCTTGCGCCCGAACTGCGCCGCCATGTTCACCAGGATCTGGAGGCGGTACACGCTCGTCGCGAACGAGGTGACGACGATCTTTCCGCGGGTGCTCGCGAAAATCTCCTCGAAGGCCGGCACCACGTCGACTTCCGACCCGGTGAACCCGGGGCGCTCGATGTTGGTACTGTCCGAGAAGAGGGCGAGCACGCCCTGGCCGCCGAGTTCCGCGAACCGGTGGAAGTCGAAGTGCTCCCCGTCGAGCGGCGTCTGGTCCACCTTGAAGTCGCCGGTGTGGACGACCACGCCGACAGGGGTGTGGATGGCCACCGCGACGCAATCCGGCATGCTGTGCGTGACGCGCAGAAACTCGAGCGTGAAGTCGCCCACGACGACACGATCGCGCGGCCGCACCGGCACGAGCCGGTCCGCGACGTCGATCCCGTGCTCGGCGAGCTTGGCCTCGATCAGGGCGAGCGTCATCGGCGTGCCGTAGATCGGCCCGTCAAACTGTTTCACCACGTACGGCACGGCGCCGATGTGGTCTTCGTGCCCGTGCGTCAGCACGATCGCCCGGGTTCTGGCCGCGCGCCCGACCAGGTACGTGAAGTCCGGGACGATCAGATCGATGCCGAGCAGCTCAGGCTCCGGGAACATCGAGCCCGCGTCGATCACGAGCAGCGTGTCGGCGTAGGAGACGGCCAGTGAATTGAGGCCGAACTCGCCAAGCCCGCCGAGGGGGACGACCTCCAGCAGGGGCTGGTTGGATGCGGACGTCGCCTGGTGCACGGTCATCAGTGCTCTCGCGCTCCCCACCCCGCGCACGCGGGCGCGGCGATGACGAAGCGGCAATCGAGTGGGTGAGGGACCCAGCGCCTGGGGCCACAACACGTTTCGTGAGACCGGCCGGCATCGCGACGCAGCCGCGCGTGGGGCGCGCGCCTGCCGTCATGCCGCCGGGTTGGGCCACCGGCGGCCGCGCCGGCCCGATCGGCGCCTGTCAGGCTGCTGGGACAGCCGCGTCGACAGGCGTGATCTCGCCGGTAATTCCCCGCGAACTATACCACACCGGCCGCGTCTCCGGCATCGAGGACATCCGCAAGCCTCGCCAGTTCTTCAAGATGCAGCGTCTCCGGCCGGCGGGAGCGATCGATGCCCGCCAGGCACAGCGCGTCCGAGGCCAGTTGTCCCCGCGACGCGGCGGCCGCCGAGAGCGCGTTGCCCAGCATCTTGCGCCGTTGTGAGAACAGCGAGCGGACCAGCGACTCGAACCGGCGCCGGTCGGCGACGGCCACCTTCGGCGGTCTGAAGTGCAGACGGATGACGCTGGACCACACCTGCGGCGGAGGCCTGAACGCACCCGGTGGCAGCGTGAGCAGCGGCTCGACGTCCGCGTCGAGCTGCACCATGATCGACAGCGCCCCGTACTGCCTGGACCCGGGCGGCGAGGCCACCCGGTCGGCCACTTCCCGCTGCAGCATCAGCGTGGCGTCGCGCAGCCTGCCGCCGGTCCGGCCCAGCTCGAGCAGCCGGAACAGGATGGGCGACGACACGTTGTAGGGCAGGTTCCCGATGACACGCCAGCGCACGGTCTCACCGCCCTCGAAGAGCGCCGCGGCCGGCACGTCCAGGAAGTCGCTCTCGATCACCCGGGCATGCCCGGGCAGACGGCCGCGGAGCGCGGGGACCAGGTCGCGGTCGATCTCGACCGCCGTCAGCGCGGCGACGGCACCCGCCAGGGGCACGGTGAGCGCGCCGCGCCCGGGGCCGATCTCGATCACGTGGTCCGTCGGGGCGAAGGCCGCGGCCTCGAGCACCCGCGACGACCAGGACGCGCTGAGGAAATGCTGGCCGAAACGCCTCCGCGCCGTCACGCCTTGTCCTCGGGCGATTCGCCCTGCGCCCGCCAGTACCGCTCCTCGATGTCCTCGAGTTCTGCTTCGGACAGGCCGAAGTAGTGGCCCACCTCGTGGATGAGCGTCTCGCCGACGGTGACCACCACGTCCTCATCGGTCTCGCTGGCGTCCTCGATGGGCCCCTGATAGAGGACGATGCGGTCGGGCAGGGTATTGCCGTAGCCCCACGCGCGATCGGTGAGCGGCGTGCCCTGGTAGAGGCCGAACAGCGTGTCGGGCGGTTCGACCTCCATTTCGTCCAGCAGTTCGTCGGCCGGCTCGTCCTCGACCATCACGGCGATGTTGCGGAGCTCATCGCGAAACCGCGGCGGGATGGTGCGGATGGCCTCGGCCACCAGCTGTTCGAAGCGGGCGCGTGTCATCGACGTCGGCGGGCCGCCGGCTTTCTCCGGGGCGCGGCACCGGCGGGTTTGCGTCGCCTCGTGCCGGCCGATGGCGGCGGTTCCCCCGCGCGGGAAGCCTCGGCGTAGAACTCGCAGGCGTCGGTGACTGCGCATTCCACGCAGAGCGGTTCGGGCTTGCAGATGCGGCGTCCGTGCAGAATCAAGGTGTCGGACGCGCGGGTCCACAGCCCCGGGGGAAGCGCCCCGGTCAACTGCTGCTCGACGCGCTCCGGATCGTCCGAGTCCGCGATGCCCAGGCGATGGCTCACACGGAGCACGTGCCGGTCCACCGGCAGGCCGGGAACCCCGAGCGCGTGTCCCAGCACGACATTCGCCGTCTTGCGCCCCACGCCGGGCAGCTTGACGAGCGCCTCCATCGTGCGCGGCACCTCGCCGCCGTGGTGCTCGACTAGCGCGCGCGACATGCCCATCAGCGATTTGGCTTTCTGCCGGAAAAAGCCGGTCGCGTGAATCAGCCCCTCGACCTCCGCGGCCGGGGCGACGGCGAGCGCTCGAGCGTCGGGGAACTTCGCGAGCAGCGCGGGCGTGACCTTGTTGACGCCGGCGTCGGTGGACTGGGCGGAGAGCATCGTGGCCACCAGCAGTTCGAACGCGTTGCGGTAGTGCAGTTCCGTGTCGGCGTGCGGATGCTGGTGGGTGAGCGCCTCGATAACGGACTGGGTCGCGGCGGCCGACTGCACTCAGTGCACCGGTCCCTTCGCGGGCGCCGCGTTGGCGTACGCGTCGTTGTAGGTGCGCAACTGGTCCTGGAGCGCCGCCACCAGGCTCGGGATGATCTGGACCGGCACCACCACGCGCGCCCGGACCGGGGCCTTCACGACGTGCTCCTGCTGGGCGCGCTGGATGTCCTGCTCCGAGAGCGGCTGCACCTCGCAAAACGTCAGCGTGAAGTCGAACGGCGTGTGCGAGACGCCGCAGAAATTCGCATAGGTCCGCTCCGTGCCGGCCGCGTCGGCCGGCACGATCGTGAAATTCACCTGGCGGGGTTCATCGGCCACGGCTGTCTCCCTGGCCGGCCTCGGCGCCGGCCGTCGGCTCCCTCAGTACCTGCGCATCACGCCGACCACGACTCCCTGAATCTGGATCTGGTCCGCGGCCACAATCAGCGGCTGCATCGCCGGGTTGGCCGGCTGGAGCCGGACGTTCCCGTTCTCCCGGTAGAACTTCTTCAGCGTCACATCCGATCCGCCGAGCAGCGCGATGACCATCTCGCCGTTGTCGGCCGACTTGCGATCCTCCACGATCACGAAGTCGCCGTCCCGGATCTGCTCGTCGATCATCGAATCCCCGCGGACCTTGAGCACGTACGTGTCGCGCTTGCCCACGAGATCGTCGGGCACCGCGATCGTCTCGGCCGTCGCCACCGCCTCAATCGGCGATCCGGCGGCGACAAACCCGAGCAGCGGCAGTTCCAGAGAGCGGCCGCCGCCGCGCGTCGGCACCAGCTCGACCGAACGGCTGCGGTTCCACGCCCGACGGATGAACCCCTTCTCCTGGAGATTCGTCAGGTGCTTGTGCACCGTCGCGAGGGAAGACAGCCCGAACCGGCGGCCGATCTCCTCGAGGCTCGGCGCGTAGCCGTGCTGCTGGATGAACTCCCCGAGGTAGTCGAGAATCTCCCGCTGCCGCTTGGTGAGTGGAAAAGCCACGGAACCGCCCTCCTGCAGGCTGCGCCGGGTGGCGCCGCGCCCTTATTGTCCGCAAAGGAAAGGCGAAAGTCAACCGGCGTGCTACGATGGCCGCGACCGATGTCACCTTCGTTCCGCCGGACAGTCTAATCATCGAGGACCCGGAGAGGACCGACTGATGTCGACCCGCGCGGACGCCTGGCCGGCAGGCGGCACGAAACTCGAGTGGACACTGAGAGTGGTGGCTTCGAACCGAGACGAATCCGGCCGCGAGTCGCCGCTGGCGGGTCTGGATGACCGACAACTCGTGGAGGCCTGTCTCGGCGGGCGAATCGAGGCATTCGACCTCCTCGTCGAGCGCCATCAGCGCGCGGTCTACCAGTTGTGTTTCAGGTACGTCCACCGGCACGAGGACGCGGCCGACCTGGCGCAGGAGGTCTTCCTTCGGGCGTATCGGGGACTCCGGCGCTTCCGGGGGGACTCGGCGCTCGGAACGTGGCTCTACCGGATTGGCGTGAACGTGTGCCTGAACCACGTGTCGGCGCGCCGGGCGCCTGAGACCTCGCTGGACGAGGCGCCGCAGATTCCGGCGGCTGGCGACGATCCCGCCTCGTCGCTGGCGAGGGCCGAGCGCGGCGCGCGCGTGCGGGCGGCCGTGGCGCGCCTGCCGCGGAAGCAGCGGGCGACACTCGTCCTCCGGGTCTACCAGGATCTCTCACACGCGGAAATCGCGTCGGTGCTCGGCACGACGGTGGGCGCGGTGAAGGCGAACGTCTTCCACGCGCTGGGCAACCTGAAGAAACTCCTCGCCGAGGAGGCGACCGGGAAGTCATGACGCACCTTTCTCCCGCGCAAGCCGTCGATGTCGCGGCAGGCTCCGCGGCTCCGGCGCTCATCGCGCACGCGGCGTCCTGTGAGCCGTGCCGCGCCAAGGTCGAGTCGCTGCTCGAGGCCGTGCGCCTGGCGGCGGAGGATCCTCCGCCCGCTCCGTCGCCGCTCTTCTGGCCGCACCTGGCCGCGCGGATCGGGGAGGCCGTGCGCCGCGAACAGGCGCCCGCCCCGTCCCGGCGGCCCTGGCTGTGGCGGCTCGTGCCGGCGGGTTCGTTGGCCGCGCTGGTGCTCGCGGCGGGCGTGGGGTTTCGTCTCTGGAGCGGGACGCCCGGCACGCTGCCAGGCATCCTGGACGCGCCGGCGCCCGCACCGGTCGAGGTGCCGGCGGAGGAGTCGCTGGCGGCCGGCGACGCGTCCGCCGACCCGTCATGGCTGCTTGTCAGCGATCTGTCGTCGCAGGTGAGCATCGACGATGCCGAGGAGTCGGGCGCGCTCCCGCTTCCGGGAGGCGTCGAGCAGGCGCTCGTGCAGCTTGACGAGATCGAGCGCATGGAGCTGGCGAGGCTCCTGCGCGCGGAGATGGCGGCGCTCGCGCCGGCGGCGCCGCAAGGCCCGGGGGCGTGAGCCGTGTCGGCGGGGCTCGGCAGCGCGACGGAGATCGCAAGCATGTGGACACATCAGCATCGGCCGATCGCCCGCGTGGTCGGACTCCTGGCCGTGACCTGGACGGCGTCGGCGGCCGGCGCGGCGGCGCAGGATGTTCAAGCGCCCCCGGCGGCGTCTGCGCGCGTGCGCCCCGAGGCGCGGCAGGCGCAGGGCCGCGCGGCGGCGGCCCCCCAGGCCGACCGGCTCGACATCGCGGAGCTGCAGCGGCTGTTTGACGCCTACACGGTCATGCAGGCCCAGGAGGCGCTGCAGCTCGATGACGAGCAGTTCGGCCGCTTCCTGCCGAAGCTGAAGGCGCTGCAGGACACGCGCCGCCGCGGCGAACAGGCCCGCAACCGGCTCGTCGCCGATCTCGGGCGGCTCACCGCGGCGTCGGCGGCGTTTGACGAGAGCGCCGTGCGCGCCCGGCTGCGCGACCTGCAGGAGCTGGAGAGCCGGACCTCGGCCGATCTGCGCCGCGCCTACGACACGCTGGATGCGCAGATGGATGTCCGGCGTCAGGCGCGGTTCCGCGTGTTCGAGCAGAACATGGAGCGGCGGAAGCTCCAGCTCATGCTGCGCGCGCGCCGCGGGGCGCCGGGCGGCGTACGCTGAGGCCCGCGGCCGTCGGGGGGCGTGCTAGACTCGCATCGTGAGACTCCTGTCCGTACTGGCGTGCGCGTGCCTGTGCGTGGCCGCCGCTCCTCAGGCGCCGGAGGCCCCGCTCCGGCAGACCCGCCTGCCGTTCACAACCGCCGATGGAGACCGCTTCGCGCTGAAGTACGCTGCCGTCGTCGGGCGGACGGCGGCAGGGGACGCCGTCCGCCGGAAACCCCTCAAGACGGTCGTCACCGAACCGGAGATCAACGCCTACCTGCGCTACCGTGGCGCGGGCGTGCTTCCGGTCGGCGTGGTCGACCCGTACGTGTTCGTCCTCGGGGCTGGCAGGCTGTCGGGCGTGGCCACTGTCGACCTCGACGCCGTGCGGCTCTCGAAGCCGCGCGGCATGCTCGACCCCGCGCAGCTGCTCCGCGGGCGGGTGCCCGTCGCCGCCACGGGCGTGCTGCGGTCGAAGGGCGGCGAGTTCCAGTTCGACCTTGAGTCGGCGACCGTCGCAGGCATGGAGGTCCCCAAGTCCGTCCTCCAGGAACTGGTCAGCTACTACACGAAGAGCCCGTCGAACCCGTCCGGGTACAGCCTCGACGCGCCGTTCTCGCTCGCTGGCGGGATTCGCGAGATCGCCGTCGAGTCCAAGCGGGCCGTCATCATCCAGTGAGTGTGACGCTCGACGCGCCGCTCCTGTCGCTCACGGGCGTCGGCCCGCGGCGGGCGGCCGACCTCGATCAGGCCGGGCTGCGCACCGTGGGCGATTTGCTCGCCCGCTTCCCGCTTCGCTACGAGGACCGCGCACGGTTCCGCGAGATCGCGACCGTCGCCCCCGGCGAGCCGGCGACGATTGCGGGCACCGTCGTCTCGTGTGGCATGCGCCTGACACGGCGCGCCGGCTTCAAGCTGTTCGATGCGGTCATCCGCGACGGAAGCGGCACGATCCGGGCCGTGTGGCTGAACCAGCCGTTCATGGCGAGCGTCATCACGCGGGGGACGTCGATCATCCTCTACGGGCCCGCCGAGCGGCGCGACGGCGGGCCGCTTCAGCTGACCAACCCGCAGTACGAGCTGCCGCGCGGGCAGGATCGGGACGCCATCCACACGGGACGCATCGTGCCGATCTACGAGCGGGCCGGGTGTGTGACCTGCCGTGTGCAGCGCGCGCTGGTCCATGACGCGATCCGGCAGCTGCCGGCCGACCTCGACGAGGTGCTGCCCGCGTGGCTGCGCGCCGAGGTGCAGGCGCCCGACAGGCGCACGGCCATCGCCGAGGCGCATTTCCCGCCCGCCGGTACGCCGCTCGAGGCCTTGAACGCGTTTCGGACCCCGGCCCAGCTCAGGCTGATTCTCGAAGAGTTCCTCCTGTTCCAGGTCGGCCTGGCGCTCGGGCGGAGGTCGGCCGGAGCCATGCGGAAGCCCGCCGTGCCGGCCATCGACGACCGTGTCCGCGCGGCCGTCCGGGCGGTGCTGCCGTTCGCCCTCACCGCAGGCCAGCGGCAGGCCCTCGCCGAAATCGTGGGCGACATGGTGCGGCCCGCGCCGATGCAGCGCCTGCTGCAGGGCGATGTCGGGGCGGGGAAGACGATCGTGGCGCTGCTGGCGGCCGTGGTCGCGATGGAGAACGGCCTGCAGGTGGCGTTCATGGCGCCTACCGAAATCCTGGCTGAACAGCACTACCTGACCATCCGCCGGCTGCTCGGGGCGGGCGCATACGAGGTGGCGCTGCTGACAGGGTCTGGCGCCGGCGCAGGGCGCCGTCGCGTGCTGGCCGACCTCGCGTCGGGGAGCGCACGGCTCGTCGTCGGCACGCAGGCGCTGGTGCAGGAATCCGTGACATTCGCGCGTCTGGGGCTGGTCGTGGTCGACGAGCAGCACCGCTTCGGCGTCGTGCAGCGGGCCGTGTTGGGCCGCAAGGGCTGGAACCCGGACGTGCTGGTGATGACCGCGACGCCCATCCCGCGGACGCTCGCGATGACCGTGTATGGCGACCTGGACGTCTCGGTGATCCGCGAACGTCCGCCCGGGAGAACGCCGGCCGAGACGCACGTCATGCCCCAGTCGCGGCGCGACGACGCGTACGCGCTGGTGCGGCGCGAGCTGGACGCCGGGCGCCAGGCGTACGTCGTCTACCCGCTGGCGGAGGAGTCGTCGAAAGTCGATGTGCGCGCCGCGGCGGAGATGGCCGACCATCTCGCGGCCGAGGTGTTTCCGGAGTTCCGCGTGGCGCTCGTGCACGGCAGGCTGCGCCAGGAGGAGAAGGACCGCGTGATGCGGGCGTTCGCCGGCGGAGAGGTGCAGGTCCTGGTCGCGACCACGGTCGTCGAGGTCGGCATCGACGTGCCGAACGCCACCGTCATGATTGTCGAGCACGCGGAGCGGTTCGGCCTCGCCCAGCTCCACCAGTTGCGGGGCCGCGTCGGCCGCGGCGCGCACCGGTCGGTGTGCCTGCTGCTGCACCAGGAGCCGATGGGCGCCGGGGGAGAGGCGCGGCTCCAGGCCCTGGCTGACACCGCCGACGGGTTCGTCATCGCCGAGCGGGATCTCGAGCTTCGGGGCCCCGGGGACGTGTTCGGCACCCGCCAGTCCGGGATGCCCACGCTGCGGTCCGGCGAGCTGGTGCGCGACCGGGAGATCATGGAGCAGGCGCGCGGGCTGGCCGCGCGGGCGCTGGACCTCGAGCCGCGGGGCAGCGCGCTCGAGGCGGAGGCCCGGCGGAGCTGGACCGATCGGTTCGGCCTGGCGACGGTGGGATGAGACCGGGTGCGTAGGCCCGGGGCGGAGCGCCGATGAGGGTGATCGCAGGCGCGTACAAGGGACGGCGGCTCGCGGCTCCGACATGGCCGGGCCTGCGGCCCACCTCCGACCGCCTCAAGGAATCGATGTTCGCGATCCTGGCGCCCGCTGTCGAGGGGGCGCGCGTGCTGGACGGCTTTGCCGGGTCGGGCGCGCTCGGTATCGAGGCCCTGAGCCGGGGGGCCGCCAGCGTGGTCTTCGTCGACGAGGATGCCCGCGCCGCGGCCCTGATCGGGCGCAACCTGGCGCACTGCCGTATCGCGGAGGGCTATGTTATGATCCGCGCCGAGTTCACGCGCGCGCTGCGCCAGCTGGCCGCCGATCGGCGGTTCGACCTCGCCCTGCTGGATCCCCCGTATGACGTTGCCAATCTGGCCGCGGTGGTCGACGCAGCCGCCGGGCGGATGGCCCCGGGCGGCGTCCTGGTGCTGGAGCACGCGTCGCGCCGGCAGGCGCCGTCGACGGCCGCGGGATTCGCGTCCGTCCGTCAGGTGCGCGCCGGGGACAGCACCGTGACGTTCTACCGCGAGGCGCAGGACGGCGCGCCCGCGACGGAGGGCCCATGAGCACGCCCCGCGAGCGCGTGGCGGTCTACCCGGGGTCGTTCGATCCCCTGACCAACGGCCACGTCGACATCATCCTGCGCGGGGCGCGGCTGTTTGACCGCATCATCGTCGCGATCCTGCGGAACGCCGAGAAGCAGCCGCTGTTCACGCTCGAAGAGCGCGAGTCGATGGCGCGCGAGGTCTTCCGCGAGTACGCGAACGTGGATGTCGAGGCGTTCGACGGCCTGCTGGTGGACTACGCCGCGGCGCGCAGGGCCTCGGCGATTGTCCGCGGCCTGCGGGCCGTGTCGGACTTCGAGTTCGAGCTGCAGATGGCGCTCATGAACCGCCGCCTGGGCCCCGACATCGAGACGGTCTTCATGATGCCGGCCGAGCAGTACACCTACGTGAGTTCGAGGCTGATCAAGGAAGTCTTCTCCCTGGGCGGGCCGATCGCGGGGCTGGTTCCGGAGGTCGTGGAGCAGCACCTGCGGGCGAAGCGGGCGTCGAACTAGGCTATATTAGGGGCGGTCGTCCCCCGCGGGCCTGGTGCCGCCCGATCCCGCCGCCACGCGCACCGACTGGAGTCACCATGAGCGTCAGTGAACTGGCCAGTTCCATCGTTGAGTCGCCGACGCTGCGGCTGAACGAGGAAGCGCGGCTGCTGCGGGAGCGCGGCGAGCCGGTTATTCACCTCGGCATCGGCGAGCCCAAGAACAAGACGCCCATTCCGGCGATCCTGAGCTCGGCGGCGAAGCTGAGCCAGGGCGACGTCAAGTACTGCCCGTCCGACGGGCTGCCGTCGCTCAAGAAGGCGATCATCCGCTACACCGAGGAGGCGTACGACAAGGTCGTGGCCCCCGAGAACGTGATCGTGTCGTCGGGGGCGAAGCAGGCGCTGTTCAACATCCTCTACACCATCCTGAACCCGAAAGACGAGGTGGTCATCCTGGCGCCCTACTGGGTGAGCTATCCGGAGATGGTGAAGATGGTCTATGGCGTGCCCATCGTGGTGACGCCGGAGGACGGGAGCTTCCACCCGCGCATGGCGGACATCGAGCGGGCGGTGAGCTCCTCGACCCGGGCGCTCATCGTCAACAGCCCCAACAACCCGAGCGGCGTCGTCTACCGGGAGGAGTTCATCGCCCAGATCGTGGACTTCTGCGAGCGGAAGAAGATCTACCTGATCATGGACGACATCTACCACAAACTGGTGTTCGACGGGCGGGTGGCGCCGCCGTGCTACCGCTTCACGACGAAGGACCTCGAGGACTCGCGGCTGATCGTCGTGAACGGCATCGCGAAGCTCTATGGCATGACCGGGTTCCGCATCGGCTGGTGCGTGGCCCCGCGGAAGATCGTGACGGTGATCAACAACGTGCAGGCGCAGACGACCTCGTGCGCCTCGCCGGTGATGCAGGCCGGCGCCGAAGGCGCGCTGCTCGGTCTGCAGAGCGTGGTCGAATCGCTGCGGCTGACGATCCAGAACAACCGCGACGTCGCCATGCGGGAGCTGTCGTCGTTCAACGGCGTGAAGACCTGCAAGCCCGACGGGACGTTCTACTGCCTGCCGGACTTCCGGGCGTACAGCAGCAACTCGGTCGAGCTGTCCAGCTTCCTGCTGAAAAGGGCGCTGGTGGTGACCGTGCCCGGGCGCGAGTTCGGCATGGAGGGGCACCTGCGCCTGAGCTTCGCCGGCACGGTGAAAGACGTGACCGAGGGCATCGCGCGCATCAAGTGGGCGCTCGACCCGACCTCTCCGAACGACATCTACATCGGCGACAAGCGCCTCATCAGGGACTGGCTATGATCAACCTGCTCGACATCAAGACGCCCGCGCAGCCGCAGGCCGCGGCGCTCAAGAGCGACTACGGGCTGGACAACCACGGCCTCTTCAACATCGGCGGGGCCTACTGGAACCTCCCGCCCGAGGCGCTGTACGAGGAGATCGTCTTCCGCAAGGAGGGCACGATCACCCGCGACGGCGCCATCGTGATGAACACCGGAAAGCACACCGCGCGATCGGCCAACGACAAGTTCGTGGTGCGGGAGCCCTCCACCGAGGAGCACATCTGGTGGGGGCAGTACAACCGGCCGTTCGCGCCCGACAAATTCGACGAGCTCTACGCGCGCATGCAAGGCTTCCTCCAGGGCCGGGACGTCTTCGTGCAGGACTGCTACGTGGGGTCCGACCCGGACTACCGGATGCCCGTGCGCATCATCACCGAGTACGCCTGGCACAGCCTGTTCGCGCGGAACATGTTCATCCCGCTGAAGACGAACGAGGAGTGCCGGCGCCACGTGCCCGATTTCACGGTGATCTGCTGCCCGGCGTTCAGGGGCATCCCCCAGATCGACGGCACGCCCACGAACACGGTGATCGCCCTGAACTTCGCCCAGCGGCTGTGCATCATCGGCAACTCGGCCTACGCGGGGGAGATCAAGAAGGCGGTCTTCACCGTCATGAATTACCTGATGCCGCTCCAGGGCGTCTTCCCGATGCACTCGTCCGCGAACGTCGGCGGCGGCGGCGATGTGGCCGTGTTCTTCGGCCTGTCTGGCACGGGCAAGACGACGCTCTCGGCCGACCCGTCGCGGGGCCTCATCGGCGACGACGAGCACGGCTGGAGCGACAGCGGCGTATTCAACTTCGAGGGCGGCTGCTACGCCAAGGTCATCCACCTCTCGGAGTCCGCCGAGCCGCAGATCCACGCCACGACGCACCGGTTCGGGACGATCCTCGAGAACGTCGTCTTCGATCCGGTGACCCGGCTCATCGACCTCGACGACGCGGCGCTGACCGAGAACACGCGCGCGTCGTACCCGCTGGAGTTCATCGGCAACGCCGTCTCCGAGAAGCGGGCCGGCCATCCGAAGAACATCATCTTCCTCACCTGCGACGCGTCGGGCGTCATGCCGCCCATCGCGAAGCTCTCGGTCGACCAGGCGCGGTATCAGTTCATCTCGGGCTACACGTCGAAGATCGCCGGTACCGAGGTGGGCCTGGGCAAGGAGCCCGAGATCACCTTCAGCACCTGCTTCGGCGGGCCGTTCATGGTGCACCAGCCTGATTTCTACGCCCGGCTCCTGAAGGAGAAGGTGCTGCGGTACGGCGCGGACTGCTGGCTGGTCAATACCGGCTGGGTCGGCGGCCAGTACGGCGTCGGCAAGCGCATCAGCATCCGCTACACCCGCGCGATGTTGAACGCCGCGCTCACCGGCAGGCTCAGGGATGTGGAGTTCCATACCGACCCGGTGTTCGGGTTCCAGGTGCCGAAGACCTGCCCGGACGTTCCGGATCACGTGCTCGATCCCGCGACCTCCTGGCCGAACCGCGACCTGTACTTCCAGCGGTACCGCCAGCTGGCGGCGAGGTTCATCGACAATTTCAAGAAGTTCGACACGGTTGAGTCCCGCGAGGTGGAGAAGGCCGGGCCGAAGCTGTAAGGAAGTAGGCAGTAGACAGTAGCCAGTAGTCAGCAGGAATGCAGAGATCAGGAGTCACGCTGACCCGCAGCGTGACAGGCGTTTCTACTGGCTACTGACTACTGACTACTGGCTACCGACTACTCGCTTGAGCAACTGAGAAAGGGCGTTCCCGGCCGGCATGGCAGTGCGAGCCGGCGCTGCGCCCGATGGAGACACCATGAGCCGAGTAGTCGCCGTCATCGGTGCGTCGTCGGACCGGACGAAGTTCGGGAACAAGGCCGTCCGGGCGTTCGCCAACCAGGGCTACGCCGTCGTGCCGATTCACCCCCGGGAGGAGCAGATCGAGGGGTTGAAGGCGTACGCGTCGGTCCTCGATGTGCCCGGTGCCATCGACATGGCGACGATGTACGTGGCCCCGGCGGTCGGGATGCGAGTCATCGAGGAAGTGGCGCAGAAAGGGATCAAGGAGGTCTGGCTGAATCCGGGAGCCGACAGCGCTGAACTGGCCGATCGTGCCCGCGAGCTGGGTCTGCGGACGGTCGTGGCCTGCAGCATCCTCGGCGTCGGCGAAAGCCCTCACGCGCTCTAGGGCGTGTTGACTCGTTTCGAAGGCCTGCTCTATAGTGGAAGGGCCTAGCCCCCGCACGTCCGCCTGGGCGACGGGGTCCTTCCACCCCGCAACAGTCGTAAGCTTGTCTCAACCAGCCGTCACATCGTTCCGAGTCGAACCCATGCCGAACACCCACAAGCGCCAGCCACAGTCCCCGCGTGCGTCCAACGGCCCTGCCGCCGCGCCGGCCCCTGCCGCCGCGCCAGCCCCCGCCGACGCGCCGGCTGCCGACCTCCAGGCGACGCCAGCCGCGCAGGCTCCCGCCCAGCCCCAGGCTGACGCCGCGAAGCCGGTGCCGCCGGCCGAGAGCCCGAAGCGCGCCGTCGAGGGTCTCGCCATCGCCGAGTTGAAGGAGATGAGCATCCAGAAGCTCACGCAGGTCGCCAAGGACCTCAATGTGGCGGGCGCGACCGGCATGCGCAAGCAGGAGCTGATCTTCCAGATCCTGAAGGCACAGACCGAGCAGAGCGGGTTCATCTTCTCGGAGGGCGTGCTCGAAGTGCTGCCTGACGGGTTCGGTTTCCTCAGGGCGCCCGACTACAACTACCTGCCTGGCCCCGACGACATCTACGTCTCGCCGTCGCAGATCCGGAAGTTCGACCTGCAGACCGGCGACACGGTGTCGGGCCAGATCCGCCCCCCGAAGGAAGGGGAGCGCTACTTCGCGCTCATCAAGGTGGAAGCGGTCAATTTCGAGCCGCCGGACCAGGCCCGCGACAAGCTCTTCTTCGAGAACCTCACGCCGCTCTATCCGCAGGAGGGGTTCCACCTCGAGACGACGGCCGACAACCTGTCGGCTCGCGTGATGGACCTGATGACGCCCATCGGCAAGGGCCAGCGCGGCCTCATCGTCGCGCCGCCGCGGACGGGCAAGACGATGCTGCTGCAGAACATCGCGCAGTCGGTGGCGCAGAACCACCCCGAGGTCTACCTCATCGTCCTGCTCATCGACGAGCGCCCGGAAGAAGTCACCGACATGCAGCGATCGGTGCAGGGCGAAGTCATCTCGTCGACGTTCGACGAGCCGGCCCAGCGTCACGTGCAGGTGGCCGAGATGGTCATCGAGAAGGCGAAGCGCCTGGTCGAGCACAAGAAGGACGTGATCATCCTGCTCGACTCGGTCACCCGCCTGGCCCGCGCGTACAACACGGTCATCCCGCCGTCGGGCAAGGTGCTCTCGGGCGGTCTCGACTCGAACGCCCTCCAGAAGCCGAAGCGCTTCTTCGGCGCCGCGCGCAACATCGAGGAAGGCGGGTCGCTCACGATCATCTCGACCGCCCTCATCGACACGGGTTCGCGCATGGACGACGTGATCTTCGAGGAGTTCAAGGGCACCGGCAACATGGAGATTCACCTCGACCGCAAGCTGGTCGACAAGCGCGTGTTCCCGGCCATCGACATCCAGAAGAGCGGCACGCGGAAAGAGGAGCTCCTCATCCCCCGCGACGATCTGAACCGCATCTGGGTGCTGCGCAAGGTGCTCAACCCGCTGTCGCCGGTGGAGGCGATGGAGCTGCTCCTCGACAAGATGGGCAAGACCAAGTCGAACGCGGAGTTCCTGGCGTCGATGCAGAGGATGGGGTAGGGAAGTAGTCAGTAGACAGTAGCCAGTATTCAGTAGAAGCACACCGGAACGGTGTGCCACTGATTCGCTGGTGGTTCGCAGCGCGCCGTGCATTCCTGCTGACTACTGACTACTGACTACTGACTACTGACTACTGACTACTTACATTGAGACCATCGAGGAGTGCGAAGGAAAATGGCCAAGATTACCGTCCGCAAGAACGCCTCACTGCTGGTGGAAGGCGACGACGTCTCCCTCGTGGATGGGGACGGCAAGGAGTACGCGCTGCCGAAGCGGCCGTTCTCGCTCTGCCGCTGCGGCGCGTCCACGAGAAAGCCATTTTGCGATGGCTCGCACTCCAGGGTGGGGTTTGCCGCCGCCGAGGCTGCCGTGCCCGGTTCGACCGAACGGCCGGCGTAGCGGCGCGGCACGGACCAGAGGTCTCTGACCGGCCGCCCGGGGAGTGAGTCTCCACGGGCGGCCGTTGGTGTCTGCGGGGCGGGACTGGGGAACGACGTGAGAGCAACGAACTCGGAGTGGTGCGCGGGCGCGCTCGCCGTCGCGCTGGCGGCGGCCGCGGTGATGGACGCCGGATGCGGCCGGGCAGCGGCGCCGTCGCCCGATGGCGGAACACGCGCGGCGGCGGTGCGGCCGTCAATCCTGCTCGTGACGCTCGACACCACGCGGGCCGATTCCATCGGGCCCGACGCGGTCGGTGTCACCACGCCGACCTTCAACGCCGTCGCCGCCCGCGGCCGCCTCTTCCGGCGGGCATACGCCACGGCTCCCGAGACGCTGCCGTCGCATGCGTCGCTGATGACCGGCCTCTACCCGGCGGGGCACGGCATCCACGAGAACGCGCGCCGTCTGGCCGACGCCACGCCGGTCCTGGCCGAGCGGCTCAAGGGCGCCGGATACAGGACCGCCGCCGTCGTGGCGAGCTTCGTGCTCGCGAAGCGATTCGGCCTGGGCCGCGGGTTCGACGTCTACGACGACCGGTTGCCCCTGGGGCGCCAGGATCGCACCGCACGGGAAGTCACCGACGCGGCGCTCTCCGCCCTCGAGGGTGACTCGGACGCGCCGCTGTTCATGTGGGTGCACTACTGGGATCCGCATCACCCCTATGCCCCGCCCGAGCCGTTCAGAAGCGCGCATCCGAAGCGCCCGTATCTCGGCGAGGTGGCCTTCATGGACGCCGAGCTCGGCCGGCTGGTCGAGGCGTTCGAGCGGCGCGCGGGCGGGCCGTCGGCGATCATCGTCGTCGGCGATCACGGCGAGGGCCTCGGCGATCACGGCGAATCCCAGCACGGCAACCTGCTCTACGACTCGACGATGCGCGTGCCGCTCGCCGTGGCGGGCCCCGGGGTGGACGCGGGCATCATCGACACGCCGGTCAGCATCCGCCGCGTCTACCACACGGTCGTCGACTGGGCCGGGCTCGGGGCCGGGGACAGCTTGAGAGGCGAATCGCCGGAGGTCGTCCTGGGCGAGGCGATGAAGCCGTATCTCGAGTACGGCTGGCAGCCGCAGATCATGGCGGTGCAGGGCAGGCAGAAGGCCATCTTCGCCGGCGCGACCGAGCT
>Ga0209391_10000218_pt1 | contig 24656 bp, 23 predicted proteins | sample PPLLak3March2015_FD_187246 | JGI IMG/M metagenome (GOLD analysis project Ga0209391, IMG submission 187246) | Freshwater sediment microbial communities from Prairie Pothole Lake near Jamestown, North Dakota, USA - PPLs Lake P7 Core (1) Depth... | ecosystem: Environmental > Aquatic > Freshwater >...
AGCAACAAGGACTACGGTTGCGAGTGGGACTACGACTGGCGCAACAAGCGCTGGCTGGCCGAGGACAACACGAAGTTCGCGGTCAACATCGCGATCTACGCCCTCACGGGCTGACGCCCACGAACCTACGGCAGGAGCCGGGATGAACCGATTGGTCAGCGAAGCGGAAGTCCAGTCGCAGCTCGCGCAGCTCGAGACCCTGCGCGCGGCGATCGCGCAGGCGATCGTGGGCCAGGAGACGGTCGTCGAGCAGCTGCTGATCGGGCTGCTGGCCGGCGGCCACTGCCTGCTCGAGGGCGTGCCCGGCCTCGGCAAGACGCTGCTGGTCCGCTCGCTGGGCCGGGCGCTCGACCTGGAGTTCCGCCGCATCCAGTTCACGCCGGACCTCATGCCGAGCGACATCCTCGGCACCGAGATCCTCGAGGAGGACCACGGCACCGGGCGTCGCCACTTCAAGTTCCAGCCCGGCCCGGTGTTCACCCACCTGCTGCTCGCCGACGAGCTGAACCGTACGCCGCCCAAGACGCAGGCCGCGCTGCTCGAGGCCATGCAGGAGCACACCATCAGCTACGCGGGAGTCACCCGCCCGCTGCCCGAGCCGTTCTTCGTGCTCGCGACGCAGAATCCGCTGGAGCAGGCCGGCACCTACCCGCTGCCGGAGGCGCAGCTCGATCGCTTCCTGCTGCACATCCGCGTCGAGTACCCGACGGAGTCCGAGGAACGCGCGATCCTGCTGCACACCACCGGCGTGCCGGGCGCGCCGGTGCCGCAGGTCATGAGCGGCGCGAGCGTGCTCGAGCTGCAGACGCTGGCCCGCGAGGTGCACGTCGGCGACGACGTGCTCGACTGGATCAACCGCCTCGTCCGCGCCAGCCGGCCCGGCGCGGACGCCGCACCCGAGGTGCGGCAGTGGGTGCGCTGGGGCGCGGGTCCGCGCGCCGGCCAGTCGATGGTGCTGGCCGCGAAGGCGCGCGCCCTGCTGCACGGGCGCCTCGCGGCCACCCGAGACGACGTACGCGCGCTCGCCGCGCCGGTGATGCGGCACCGCCTGCTGCTCACCTTCGTCGCGGAGGCCGAGCAGAAGAGCGCCGACGACGTGGTCGCGGTGCTGCTCGACGGCGTGCCGTTCCCCGGCGCCTGATCGCGCCGTGACCGCGGGCATTCCCGAGTTCATTCCGGCGGACGTCCGGGCCCGGCTGCGTGACCTGCGCCTGCTGGCCCGCCGGCCGTCCGGCAGCCCGGGTTTCGGCGGTCACCCCAGCCGCAGCCGCGGCGCCGGCCTCGAGTTCGCGCAATACCGCGCCTACCAGCAGGGTGACGATCCGCGGCAGGTCGACTGGAAGCTGCACGCCCGTTCCGACCGCTACTACGTGCGCGAGGCCGAGCGCGACAGCCCGCTCGAGGCCTGGCTGCTCGTCGATGCGACCGCGTCGATGGCGCAGGGAGACGCCGCGCGGCCCGGCTGGTCGCGTCTCGACGCGGCGCGCGGCATCGCCGCTTGCGTGATCGAGCTCGCGCTGCGCCAGGGCGATCGCTTCGGCCTCGTGACGATCGGCGGCGAGGGCGTGGCGATGGTTCCGGCCGCGGGCGGCCCGCGCCAGCGCAACCGCTGCCTGCTGCAGCTGCATCGATTGCAGGCCGCGGGCACCTGGCCCACCGCGGCGAGCCTGCGCGCCGTGGGCGAGCGCGTCGGTCCCGGCGCCCTCGTGCTCGTGCTCGGCGACTGTTTCGACGACGCCTGCGTGGCGTTGTCGGAACAGCTGTCGGCGGCGCGACGGGAAGTCCTGAGCGTGCAGATCCTGACCGCCGAGGAGCGCGACTTTCCCTTTCGCGGCGGATACCGCTTCACGGATCCCGAGTCGGGCGAGGAAGTGCTGAGCGACGGCGCCTCCGCACGCGAAGGGTTCCTCGAGCGCTTCGCCGCCGCGCGCCGCGCCCTCGCGGCGCGGCTGGCCGGCCAGGGCATCCGCCACGTCGAGTATTTCCTGGACCAGCCGCTCGACGCACCGTTGCAGCGGCTGTTCGGCCGGGCCTCCGGCGACGCCGGTCCGGAGCGAAGTTGAGCTTCGGCCTGCTGCTGCCGGCCGGCCTGGCGGCCCTGTTTGCGCTGCTGCTGCCGCTGCTGCTGCACCTGCACCGGCGCACGGAGCAGCAGCCGGCGATGTTCGCCGCGCTGCGCTGGCTGCAGTTTCGACAGCGGCCGCAACGCAGGATACGGTTCGAGGAGTGGCCGCTGCTCGCGCTGCGGCTGCTGCTGCTGGCCGCACTCGCCCTGCTGGTCGCACAGCCCGTGCTCTACGGCGCGCCGGGAGGTGAGCGCTGGGTCGTGGTCGCGCCCGGCCTCGATCGATCCGAAGCCCGCGCGGCCGTCGCGGCGCCGGACGCCGCGTGGCACTGGCTGGCGCCGGGCTTTCCCTCGATCGAGCGCGATCCGCCGACGGGAACCCAGCCGCTCGGGAGCCTGCTTCGGGAGCTCGATGCCACGCGGCGCAAGGATGCAAGCGTGACCGTCGTGGTGCCGGCGCGAATCGACGGCCTCGACGGCGAGCGCCCTGCCCTGCGCCGGGACGTGGAGTGGCGCGTGCTCGAGGTCGAAGCGACCGCAGCACCCGCCGCCGCACCGGCACCGCTGACGCTTGCCGTGCGACACGCGCTTCCCGACGACCCCGCGCTGCGCTACCTGCGGGCGGCCGCGGCGGCATGGGCCGCCGAAGCCGCGGGCCCGACTGCGAATCGCGCAAGCATCGACATCGCTCCGGCGTCCGAGCCGATCGGGCCGGAGGTGCGCGGGCTCGTGTGGCTGGCGCCGGGCGCGTTGCCGCCGGAGCTTCGCGCGTGGATCGAGGCCGGCGGCACGGCACTGCTGGCTGCGGCGACCGAGGCACCCGGGCCCGACGCCGGCATCGCCCTGTGGCGCAACGCAGCGGGTGAGGCGCTGGTGCTCGCGCGCGCGCTGGGCAACGGCCGCGTGATGCAACTGACGCGCGAACTGGCGCCGGCCAAGCTGCCCGAAGTGCTCGACCCCGACTTTCCCGACCGGCTGCGCGCGCTGTTCGAACCGCCGCCGCCGCCCGACAGCGCGTACGCCGCCGCCCACTCGCCGCGGCCCGGCGGACCGGAGCTGCCGCCGACGCCGCGCCCGCTGCAGCCGTGGCTCGCGCTGCTCGTGGCGACGTTGTTCGCGCTCGAGCGCTGGCTTGCCACGTCGCGCCGCCGCGAGCGTGCCGCATGAGCGCGGCCGACGTGCTTGCCGATCTCGCGAGCGCGACCCGGCGACGTCGCGCCGCCATCCTGGTTGCGCTGGCGCTACCGCTCATCTTCGCGGCGGCCGCCGTGGCGTGGCGCGTCGCCGGTGCCGGTGGGCTCGCGGCCGTGCTGGTCGGGGTCGCCGCCGCGCTGCTCGCGTGGGTCACTCGCTCGACGCGGCCATTCGACGCGGGCTGGGTGGTGCGACAACTCGACGATCGGCGCTCCGATCTCGAGGACAGCGCAGGCCTGCTGCTGCGCGAGCCGGCGCAACTCAACCGCCTGCAGCAGCTGCAGCGGGCACGCCTCGAAAGACGGCTGGCCGACGCGCCTCCGCCCGACCTGCGCCCCGCGTGGCCCGGCCATGGCCTGGCGCTCAGCTGGACACTCGGCGCGGCGATCGCGACCGCCGCACTGCTGGCGCCGCCGCTGCACGACGGCTCCACGCGCGGCGAAGCGCCGTCCCGCGCTCCAGCGCCCACCATCGCGACCGAGCCGCGGCTCGTCGAGGCACACCTCGACATCGAGCCGCCGGCGTACACCGCACTGCCGGCGCGCAGCGAGCAGACGCTCGATGCGAAGCTGCCCGCCGGCTCACGCCTGCGCTGGCGCCTGGCGTTCGAGCCGCGGCCGGAGTCGGTCGAGCTCGCCTTTCACGACGGCAGCCGCATCGCGCTGACCCAGGCCGACGACGTGTGGACGGCGGAGCGCCGCATCGAGCGGTCGGCGTTGTACCGCGTGCTCGTCGACGGCGAGGCCACGGTCGCCGCCACGCCGCGGCACCGGCTCGACGCCATCGCGGACCGGCCGCCGGCGATCCGCGTGCTCGCGCCGACCCAGGCGGTGACGCTCATTGAGGCGGGCCAGCGGCAGTGGCTGCTCGAGTTCGAGGCGAGCGACGACCACGGCCTCGGTCCCGCCCGGCTTGAGGTCACGCTCGCGCAGGGCGGCGGCGAGAACGTCACGGTCACGGAGCGCACGATCGCACTGCGCGGCAAGGGCGACGCGAGGCAACGGCGCTACTCGCACCGCCTGGACCTCGCGCAGCTCGGTCTCGCGGCGGGCGACGACGTGATCGTCCGCCTCGGCGTGCAAGACAACCGAGTGCCGACTCCGCAGTCCGCACGCAGCGCCAGCCTGATCCTGCGCTGGCCCATGGGGAGCGGCGAGGAATCCACCGGCATGGAGGGCATCGTGCGGCAGACGCTGCCCGCGTATTTTCGCAGCCAGCGACAGGTCATCATCGACACCGAGGCACTGATCGCGGAGCGCAGCAAGCTCGCCGCCGAACGCTTCGAATCCCGCTCGGACGCGATCGGCGTGGACCAGCGACTGCTGCGGCTGCGCTACGGACAGTTCCTCGGCGAGGAGGTCGACGAGGGCCGCGACGCAGGCCACGAGGAACACGACGACGCAGCGGAACCGGAACCCGAGCGCGGCGAAACGGACTCGGTGCTGGAGCAGTTCGGGCACACGCACGACATCCCCGAGGCCGCGACGCTGCTCGACCGCGAGACGCGCGAGCTGCTGCGGGCGGCGCTCGGCGAGATGTGGCAGGCCGAGCTGCACCTGCGCCAGGGCCAGCCCGAGCGCGCGCTGCCGTTCGAATACCGGGCCCTCGATCGCATCAAGCAGGTGCAGCAGGCGAGCCGCATCTATCTCGCGCGCGTGGGGCTCGAGCTGCCGCCGATCGATGCGACCCGACGGCTCACGGGGGATGCGGGGGGCGTTCGCAGCCGCGGCGATCCGCTGGCGCCGTCCACGCCCGCGGACGCACTGCCGGCGGCCCTGTGGCAGCGGCTCGGCGAACCCGTCGCGCCCCGCGATGATGTCGCGGCAAGCGCGCTGCGATCGGATCTCGAGGCACTGGCGAAGTGGGTCGGCGAACGGGAGACCGAGCTGCCGCAGGCCATCGAGCTGCTGGCCGCGATCGACGGACTGGTCAACGACGCGTCCTGCGAGCCCTGCCGTGCGCAGCTCCGCGCGCTGCTGTGGCCGCTGCTGCCCTCGCCCGCCGCGGCGACCGGCCCGCGTGCGACACCTGGATCGTCCGGGGCGGCTTACCTCGAGGCCCTCGAAACCCTCGAGTCGCTCCAGGCCCCGCAGCCCGAGGTGAGCCCTTGAACGCCGCGGTCGTGAGCGCCGTGGTACTGGGTTTGGGCGTGCTGGCGGGGAGCGTACGGCTGTTCTGGCCGCGCGCGGCGACGACGCGGGTGCGACCCTGGCGCACGGCGCTGTTGCTGATCGGACAGGCCGCCGCCGCGCTGCTCCTGTACCTGGCGATGTTTCCACCGTCCACTCGCACGACGCCCGCAGCCCTCGTCGTCGTCACCGCCCACGCCACGGACGCGCAGCTTGCGCGCCTCGAGCCACGGGCCCGTGTCGTGGCGCTGCCCGAGGCGCCGGCGAGCGCCCGGATTGAGCGCGTGGCGGACCTCGCGACGGCGCTGCGTCGCGATCCCGCCGTCGGGCGGCTCGAGGTCGTCGGTGCCGGCCTGCCGCTGCGCGACCGAGACGCCGCGCGGCACTCGAGCCTCGAGTTCGACCCTGCACCGCTGCCGCGCGGGCTGGTCGAGCTGTGGTCGCCTCGACGCGTGACCAGCGGATCGTCCTGGCGCGTCTCCGGCGTGGTCAACGACGTGCCGGGCGGCACGGTGGAGCTGCTCGATCCGGCGCAGCAGCGAGTCGACAGCGCGATACCCGGGGACGACGGGCGCTTCACGCTGCAGGCGGATGCGCGCGTGCCGGGGCGGGCTCAGTTTCGCCTTCGCATCCGCGACGCCGCGCAAGTCGTGGTCGAGGACGTCGAGGTGCCGCTGCTCACGGTGGCGGGCGCGCCCCTGCGCCTGCGGGTGCTGTCGGGTGCGCCGAGCCCCGAGCTCAAGTACCTGCGCCGCTGGGCACTCGACGCCGGCGTGCAGCTGCAGAGCGAGCTCGCGCTGCGCCCGGGCGTTCAGGTGCTGCGATCCGCCGCTCCTCTCAGCGCCGATGCGCTGCGCGAACTCGACGTCGTGATCCTCGACGAGCGCGCCTGGCAGTCGCTCGGTGCCGCCGGTCGGGACACGCTGACCGATGCGTTGCGCGCAGGTCTCGGCGTCGTGATTCGCGTCACCGGCGCGCTCACCGAGCGTGACCGCCGGAACCTGCAGGCGCTGGGTTTCGACGTGCGCGACGCCGAACTTCCGCGGACGGTTCGGCTCGCGGGCGTCGAAACGACGCTGACGCGAAGGCCCCTGCAGGTGGAGTCCCGCGACGGCGTGCCGCTGCTGCGCGACGGCCGCGGCGAACCGCTGGCCCTGTGGCGCGCGGAGGGCCGGGGTCGCATCGCGCTCTGGTGGCTGAGCGACAGCTACCGACTCGCGCTCGACGGATCACGCGGCGCTCACGGCACGCTCTGGAGCCACGCACTCGCGACCGTGTCCCGCGCTCGTGGCCCGCGCGAACCGGAGTTCGTGGACGCCGATCCGCGCATCCACGTGCGGCAGGTGGTCTGCGGTCTCGACGCGAACTCAGAGGCGAGCGTCCTGGCTCCAGACGGCGCGCGTGTCCCGCTGCTGCGCGAGTCGTCCGGTTGTGCAGCCTATTGGCCGGAGTCGGCCGGCTGGCACGCACTGGACAAGGGCGACGGCGACTGGCCGCTTTACGTCCGTGCGGCCGGCGAAGCGCCGGGCCTGCTTGCGCAGGAGTTGCGCACCGCGACGGCGGCAATGGTCGCGAACCGCAGTCAACGTCCGGACGGGCCGCCGCCGGGAGGAGCGCCCGGATCGCCGTGGCCATACCTGCTCGGCTGCCTCGTCGCGCTGGGCGCGACGTGGTGGCTGGAACGGTCGCGAGCCGGACGACCGTAGCAGCGCTCCTTGCGCATCTTTCACTGGAGAGTGGCATGAAGTACACGACGATTGAGACGACGCACGAGGTCACGCTTGCGCCCGCGCAGCCGCCGGTGGCCTCGGTGATCCTGCTGCACGGCCTCGGGGCGGACGGCTGGGACTTCGTGCCGATCGTGGCCGAGCTCGAGCTGCCCGATGCGTTGCCGGTGCGCTTCGTGTTTCCGCACGCGCCGGTCCGGCCCGTGACGGTGAACAACGGCTACGAGATGCGCGCCTGGTACGACATCAAGGCCTTCACGCCCGAGGGCCGGGCGGATGCGGCAGGGCTCGCCGAATCCACGCGACGGGTGGACGCCTACCTCGAGGCGGAGACGACTCGCGGCGTCGAGGCGTCGCGCATCGTGCTCGCCGGCTTCTCGCAGGGCGGCGCGGTGGCCTTGAGCGGCGGGCTGCGTTTTGGCAAGCGGCTCGCGGGGCTGCTCGCGCTCTCGACCTATCTTCCGTATCCCGAGACGCTCGCCGCCGGCAAGTCGGCGGCGAACTCGGGCGTGCCGATCCTGATGTGCCACGGGCGGATGGACCCGGTGGTGCCCGTAGCCATGGGCCTCGAGGCGCGCGACGTGCTAACGGCCCAGGGCTACGCGGTCGAGTGGCACGAGTACCCGATGCAGCACGAGGTGTGCGCCGAGGAGCTCGTGGTGATCGGGCGCTGGCTGCGGGCGCGGCTGGCGGGCGCCGGCGCCTGATCCGGCTACTCGCTCGCGGCGGGCGCGCGCTCGGCGTCGCTCGCTGCGCGAATGATTCCGTACTCGCTGGCCACGTTCCATCCCGGCCAGCCGCCGTCGTCGGCGAGCACGCGGCCGAGCTCGTACGCGACGCGCGCTTCCTGCGCCGTGCCGGCGAACGTCCAGGCTGGATCGAATTCGTCGGTGGTCTGGTGATAGTGGCGCGCGTTGTAAGTCTCGACCCAGGCATTGCCCGCCGCCGTGCCGCCCTCGACGAGGTCGCGCCCGGCGCGGAACGCAACCGCCGGCACGCCTTTCTTGGCGAACGGGTAGTGGTCCGAGCGGAAATACCAGCCGGCTTCCGGGTTGGGCTCGGGCGTGACGCGCAGGCCGAGTGCCGTCGCCGCGTCTGCCAGCCGTGACTCGAGATCGGTACGGCCGCCGCCGACCAGCTCGATGTCGCGCGCCGCCGGCAGCACGACGTGCGGGTCGAGGTTGATCACGCCGGCGGTCTTCGCGAGCGGATAGATCGGGTTCGCGACGTAGTACTCGGCGCCCAGCAGTCCTTTTTCCTCGGCAGTCCAGGCGGCGAACACGACCGTCCGGGCGGGACGCGGCCCCTTCGCGAAGGCGCGCGCGATCTCGAGGACCTCGGCCGTGCCGGTGGCGTTATCCACCGCGCCATTGCGGAAACCGTCGCCGCGGCCGTCGGGCCCGTTGCGACCGTTGGCGTCCCAGTGCGCGCCGTACAGCACGTATTCGCCGGGCCGCGTCGCCCCCGGCAGCCGGGCAATGACGTTGTGGCTCACGACGTCCGTCGCCCGGACCTCGCCGCTCGCGCTCAGGGCCGCGCCCTGCAGCGGGATTGCACGGAACGCCGGCTCGCGCGCCTGGCGCTTGAGCGCGTCGAGATCGAGGCCGACGCGCGTGAGCAGGTCCGTTGCGACGTCCCGCCGCAGCCAGCCGCTGAACTGCATCGGCGACGGCTTCAGCGGCGCCAGCACGAAGCCCGGCAGCGCGTCGCCGCTCGCGACCTGCAGGAACGGGTAGCTCGCCGCCGCATCCTCGTGGATGACGAGCGCGCCGAGTGCGCCGGCCCGCGCCGCCGCTTCGAACTTGCTGCCCACGCGTCCCGCGATCACCATGCGATGGCCCTCGAAGCCGAGGTCCGTGCCCGCTTCGAAGTCCGGGTCGTTGGCCAGCACGACAACGATGCTGCCGCGCACGTCGACCCCGGCGTACGCATCCCATCCGCGTGCCGCATCGACGACTCCGTAGCCACCGAACACCAGCGGCGCATTCGCGACTTCGGTGCGCCCGGCGTTGCGCAGCGCGAGCGTCGCCTGCTCGCCGATCGCGAGCGGCATCGTCTTGCCGCCGACCGTCAAGGACAACGCCGCGCCGGGCAGGCGGTCCAGCCGCACCAGCGGCACCTTCTGGACCCAGCTGCCCTCCGCGCCACCCGGCTCGAGACCCGCAGCGGCAAAGGCGCGGCTCAGGTACTCGACGGTCTTCTGCTCGCCGACCTCGCCGGGCCCGCGCCCCTCGAAGTCGTCGGAGGCGAGTATCCGCACGTCCTCGCGGATGCGGTCGGCGGAAATGACGACGGGGGCCTGGGCAGTGGCCGCGGCGAAGACGAGGGGAAGGATGCTCATGGACCATCATGGCGAGCAGCCCGCCGTCCATGCAAGCGGGCGCCCGAAAAACCGCCGCTATTCCTTGATGTCGTCCATCTGCAGCCGCGGCAAGCGCACGCCGGTCGTGACACTCGGATCCCAGCTGATCGCACGGTTGCCACCGGCCGTCTTCGCAAGCAACAGGGCCTGGTCGGCCCGCTCGACGGATTCCTCGGCGCTGATCTCCGGATCCAGCGAGGCGAGCCCGAAGGCGGCCGTCGCCCGCAGTTCGATGCCGCCGGGAGTGGTCATCAACGGCGAGCTGGCGAAGCCTTCGCGCACCTGCTTGATCACCGACTGCGTCATCGTCAGGTCCGCCCCGGGCAGGGCAATCAGGAACTCGTCGGCACCGTAGCGGTACACCTTGTCGAAGGGCCGCAGCAGCCTCACGAGGCGCCGCGCAACGACCGCGAGCAGCTCGTCGCCGACCGTTCGGCCATGGGCGTCGTTGATCGCCTTGAAGCGGTCGAGGTCCACCAGGACGATGCTGCACTTCTGGACGCCCCGAGCCGCCAGGTCGCGCCAGGCCCGCAGGTCGGTCAGCATGCCGGCGCGGTCGACGACCCCGGTCGCAACGTCGAGGCTTCGCAACGCCTCCGCGACCCCATTCCTCAGCGCATCGAGCGCGCCGTGCAGTCGTACGCTGCCCGCGACCAGTTCGTCGAATTCCTCGACATCGATGGGCGCATCGGTGGCGAGCTTGTGCAGCAACCGGTCCGCAAGACGGTGCAGGCGCCAGTGCTCCACGCCGATCGCCGCATACGCAGGCGTGCCCCACAGCTCGGCAGGCGCCCGGTCGAAGTACCAGCGATTGAAGCGGCAGCCGCGATGCGCGCCGTCCGTGGCCTCATTCGCCTCGAACGGAGCCCCGTGGACGATCGCCTCGAGCACGCTCTCCTGCCAGTCGGTGTGCTCGTGCACCGCCTGGGTCAGCTGTTCCAGCGCCTCGGCCAGACGGACCGGATTGATTTTGCGCATCGGCGTACACCTCCGTACTCCCCACGCCAGTACCTGGCGGCAGGGTCGAATCGCCCGGGCCATGCGGGTCAGCACGCGTTCGGTGGCATACCACGAACGCACCTCACCCCACTCGTCCAGCCGCAGGGCCAGCTTCGCGGTTCGACCGCCTCTGCACAAGTGCAACGCCTTTGGATCGCCGCCGAATCCCGTTAAGTGCGTCACAAATCAGCAAGGTATTCGTCCGATCCCCCCTCTTCGGCACGCCCGTGGCACTATCCACCCCCGACGCAACCGCATCTGTGATGCCTGCCCCTTTCCGCCCCTGATCGCCTGCGGTAGCTTCGCGCCTCCGTCACTGCAACCCCCGGGAAGATCATCAATGGCTGCTTCGTACGATCTCGCTTCCGACCGCGCCTCCGTCCTCGGCCCGACACTGCGCTTCAAGGGCGAGCTGTCCGCCTCGGAGGACCTCGTGATCCACGGCCAGGTCGAAGGCAGCGTCGGGCCGGCGCCGAAAGTCACGATCGGCCCCGAGGCGCACGTCAAGGCGGGCGTCGTTGCGGACGTGATCATCGTCGAGGGACGCGTCGAGGGTGACCTGAAGGCCCAGGTTTCGATCACGGTGCGGCCGAAGGCCAACGTGCGCGGCAACCTCGAGGCACCGGCCATCCACATTGCCGAAGGCGCGACCTTCAACGGCGGCATCAAGATGGAACCCGCGGTGGCCGGCTCGAGTTCGGCGCGCGATCACGACGTGAGCGCGTTCCGCACCGGCACCGCCAACTGATCGCTCGGGGAACCTCGCCATGTGGAAGCGCAAGCAACCCGAACCGGTCGATCTCGAGCACGTCATGACCGAGACGCCGCCCGTCTGGCCGATCGCCGAGCGACCGACGACGCCGAAGGCACCGCCCCCGGTCGAGGTCCCGGCAGAGCGCGCCCCGCTCGTCCGCGCCTCGACGCTGGGTGCCACCCTGCGCATCAAGGGCGACCTCGTCGCCGACGAGGATCTCGTCATCCAGGGGCAGGTCGAGGGATCCATCCTGCACACCCGCAGCCTCACGATCGGCTCGCAGGGCAGGGTGCGCGGGGACATCCGCGCCCGGCGGATCGTCGTCGAGGGAACGGTCGAGGGAAATCTCTATGCGCTCGAAAGCGTGAGCCTCAGGCCCGGTGCCACGGTGCGCGGCGACATCTTCGCGACCGGGGTCGCCATGGACGAGGGCGCACGCCTGATCGGCCGCATCGACATGGACAACGCCCCCACCGTTCCCACCGTCAAGGTGCCGGTGCCCGAGTCGCCGGTGGCTGCCGGCGGGGACCTGTCCGATGCACAGGCGGACGCGCTGCTGACTGGCTCCTGACACCGGGCCCGGCGCGTCGTCGGCATCGACCTGATCGGCCTCCCCGACACGCTGATCATCGACTGCCGTCTTAGCGAACTGCAGCTCAAGACGCGGCGCTGACTGGCGCCGGGGCCTCGGCGATCGACTGCAGCGCATCGCCGGCGCTGGTGGGCTTAGCCATCGCCAGGTCACCCAGCGACACGATGCCGACAAGCCGCTTGTCCCGGTTCAGCACGGGTAGGCGCCGCACGTGCAGATCGCCCATGACCTGCGCCACGTCCCGGACCGTTTCGTCCTCGTAGACGTACCGGACCTCCGTGGACATCACCTCGCGCACCTTGGCTCCCTGTGGCGGCAGGCCGCGCGCGACGCCACGAATCGTGATGTCGCGATCCGTCAGCATGCCGACCAGCCGGTCGTTCTCGGCAATCGGCAGGCTGCCGAAATCCTCCTCCTCCATGACGCGAGCCGCGCACTGGAGGGTGTCGTCCGGGGAGGCGACCCTGACTTCGCGTGTCATGACTTCGCTGATGATCATGGCGTGGCTCCGGTGACTGCGTGATGGTTGACGACTGCAACGGTATGGTGCGCTTGCGGCACGTGCCTTCCGAGCTTGTCCCGAAATCCTGTAGGACGCGTCCGGCGCGGCCAGCGAAAACCCGGGCACGACGTTGCCGTCGTAGGACGCCACCTACAGAAAGCCGCACGACTGTGCGGCTGACCGCCGAATCCGGCGCCGTAGACTCGTGCCATGCAAATCCCATCATCGAATGCGCGCGACTGGAGTCGCCGCAGCCAACAGGCGCTGGTGGTCATCGCCGTCGTGCTCGTGATCGGCGCTCTGCACGTCGCAAAGTCGGCCGTCGTGCCGCTGCTGTTCGCGGCTTTCCTCGCGATGCTGCTGTCGCCGGCGGTCGCCCTGCTGCGCCGTGTCGGCGCGCAACGCGCGGTCGCGGCCGGGGTCGTCGTGCTGTCGCTGATCGCGGTCGTGGGCCTGGGATTCAATGCGACCTGGCGTCCCGCCAAGGCCTGGCTGGACGAGGCGCCGCAGACGATGCGCACGCTGGAGCGCAAGCTGCGTCCGGTCACGGGCTTCATCGCCAAGGTCGAGTCGGTGTCGGAGCAGGCCGAGCGGGTCACCGATCCCGGAGCCGCCAAGAGCGTCGCGGCGGCGCCCGCGAAGGCGACGGAGAAGAAGTCCACCATCGCCAACACGCAGGACTGGCTGATCGCGATCCTGACCACGCTGGTCGTGGCGTACTTCCTGCTTGCCGCCGGCCCGGCGCTGCTGGTGAAGGTCGAGACCGCGCTCGGGGCACGCACGCGCAACACGCGCCTGCTGCGCCTCGCGGCCGCGATCAGCGATGACGTCGGCTGCTACTTCGCCACGGTGACGCTCATCAACCTCGGGCTCGGCGTCGCGACAGCCGCCACCATGTACTGGCTCGGCATGCCGAATCCCCTGCTGTGGGGCGTGGTCGCGTTCGTGCTCAATTTCGTCCCCTATGCGGGCTCGGCGACCACCCTGGCCCTGCTCACGGTCGTGGCACTGGTCTCCTTCGACGGCCTCGCCAAGCCGCTGGCCGTCGCGGGTTGCTACCTCGTCCTGACCACGATCGAAGGCCAGATCGTCCAGCCGATCCTCGTCGGCCGACGGCTGGACGTCAGCCCGTTGATCGTGTTCCTGAGCCTGTGGGTCGCTGGCTGGCTCTGGGGCATCGCCGGCGTTGCGCTCGCCGTGCCGCTGCTCGTCACGGCCAAGGCACTGGGACTGGGTCTCGGTGCCGCAGAAGCTGCCGAGACCACGGAGGTGAGCGACCGCGGGCAGCACGCCGCCCGCGGTCGCCGCGGTCTCACTTCTGCCTGATCCCAAGATCGTTGCGGGGTCCGCATTCGTGGCGGATCAGTCGCTTGGCAGCGCGGCGTAGGACAAAAACCGACAAACGGAGACGGAATCTCTGAACGCGATGGGCGCGACCGCCGATGCACCTTGGGCCGGGTAGTTGCTACAACGCACCCATGCAGTCGTGTAAAAATTTGCCGCTGTCGCCGCGTCGTGCACGAAGCCCCGACGGCGAGGGCGGCACGTTGTATAACGCGCTTGGTTGCTGCACCCATCCGGCGGGCGAAACGTGACTGGAGGCTCACTGCGATGACTCGCGTACTGATCGCCGACGACCACGCGCTGTTCCGCGCCGGACTGCGCCAGTTCCTCGTGGACGCGCTGCCGTCGGCCGAGATCGGCGAAGCGGCGTCGGGGAACGAAGTCCTCACCTGCCTGCAGGGCAAGGGCAAAGGTTGGGACATGCTGATCCTCGACATCAACATGCCCGACCGCACCGGACTCGACATCCTGCGGCACGTGAAGTCGGGGCACCCGGCCACGCGCGTCCTCGTGCTCTCGGGCTATCCGGAGCGCCAGTACGCGCTGAACGTGCTGAGGGCGGGGGCCTCTGGCTACATCGCGAAGGATGCCTCCCCGGAGGATCTCCTCAAGGCCGTGCGCCTGGTGTTGCAGGGCCGTCGGTACGTCAGTGAGAGCCTCGCGGAACTGCTGCTGCTCGACCTGGACCGCGCGGACAAGCCGTTGCACTCCCTGCTCTCGGACCGCGAGTTCCAGATCTTCGGCAAGCTGGCCGCAGGACACGGGGTGTCGGAAATCGGCCGCGAGCTGTGCCTCTCAGTGAAGACGGTCAGCACCTACCGGACACGCATCCTGGAAAAGATGCGGATGAAGAGCAATGCGGACCTGACCAGTTATGCGCTTCGAAATGAAATCATCCAGTAGTGACGTCCGCGCTGGCAGCGTGACGGGTGCGCGCCCCGACCTGCGGGTCCTGCTGGTCGAGGACTCGCCGGTCATCTGCGGCCTGATCACCGAGATCATCAACGACGTTCCGGGAGTCCGGGTGACCGAGCGCGTCGAATCCGAGCAGGAAGCAATCGAGGCGGTCGGTCGCCTCGAAGTGGACGTCGTGATCCTCGACCTGCAGTTGCGCAAGGGCACGGGCTTCGGGGTGCTGCGGGCCATGCGCGACATGCCCAAGAAGCCGATCGTCGTGGTGCTCACGAATTTCGCTCTGCGGTCGTACCAGGAGACCGCATTCGCTCTCGGCGCCCGCGAATTCCTCGACAAGTCGCGCGACTACGACAGGCTGCCGGCGATCCTCACCGAGATCGCATCCTCGCAACCCACCTGACACTCAGGCCGCGGGCCCGGGCCCGGCCGCCCAGGGAAGGGTCGCGAACGTCCCCGAGGCGTCGTCGTCCGCACCCACCGTCCGGATCACGTTGGCCAATGGAACCTCGACCCGGATCGTGGTGCCTCGGTTCGGCGCGGACGAGATGTCGAGTCGGCCACCGAGCACCTGGATGCGGTGACGAAGCCCTGCGATGCCGTGCGATCGCGGCCGGGTCAGGTCGGCCGACGCGGCACCGACGCCGTTGTCCCGGACCGTCACCACGACATCCCGGTCGGTCAGCTCGAGGGCGATCTCCACTTCGCTCGCACGGGCGTGCTTCGCAATGTTGGCGAGCGCTTCCTGCACGACCCGGAACAGCGCGATCGCACCGGCCCGGTTGAACGGCGGCTCCTCGTCGGGGAATCGCTCGGTGCAGCGCAGCTCGGCGCGCCTGCACGTTTCCTCGCTCTGCCAGCGTAGCGCGGCCAGCAGGCCCATGGTGTCGAGCAGCGTGGGGCGCAGCTCCTCCACGACGCGCCGCTTGAGGTCGATGCCCTGGTCGAGCACCTGCTTCAGGCGCTCGAGCCGTGTCTTGACGTCGGGGTTGTCGCCCGCCGCATGCCGCTGCATCCAGGTGACGTCCATTCGCGCAGCGAGCAGCACGCCGCCGAGCTCATCGTGCAGGCCGCGCGAGAGGCGCGCGCGCTCCTCCTCCTGCACGTGCTGCAAGTGACGGGCCAGCTCGGTCAACTCGCCCGTCTGGGTGTCGAACTGCGACTTGAGTTCGTCGTGCTGCCGCTTCAGCTCGGCGGCGGTCTCCGCACGCTGGCGCGCGTTGCGGGCGAGCGCCATGGCCGCGATCACGGCGAGCACCAGACCGAGCAGGAGCGTCGCGAGATTCAGGCGTCCGGCGAGCATCAGTTCGCGCTCCCACTCGTCCAGCGAACTTTCCATCAACGCCCGCTCGTATTCCCGCGTGATCCCCGCGAGTTCACGGAACGTGGCCATGGTCTCGTGCCGTGAGGGCGAGTTCGCCAGCCTGAGCCCGGCTGACGGCCCCTGGTCCCGGTACACCGCAATCGATTCCTGCATCTGCGTCATGCGTGAGCGGGCGACCACGCCGAGCTGGCGAATCGCCGACCCGACGCGTTCGTCCTTGCCTCGATACGTCTCCGCGAGATCGCGGCCGAGGTCGTCGATCTGGCCCTCGGCGCGGTGCATCGGCTCCAGGTAGGTGGGGTCACCCGTGAGAAGGAACCCCCGGTGTCCTGATTCGGCATTCATGAGCAGCTGATACAGGTCCACGACCCGGGCCAGCTGCACCTGGGCGCGGCGGACGTCTTCCTCCGCCGTGACGAGTCGCAAGCGGCCAAACTCGGCGATGACGTACAGCAACACGACGAAGCCGACTGACACGGCCACGACGAGCGCGAGCTGCCACCACTTGAATCGCATCGATGTCTTCTACGCGGCGTTGACGCCGATTGTCCAGAGCACCGGGACTTGCCGAGCCGGTACGTCAACACCAGTTCGAGGACCAGGCGGGGCGCTACTCCTCCAGGGCGATCATGGCCTGGCTGACCGCCGCCAGCCGCGACCCGACGTCGCTGGGACCGCGCTCGTCGAGCATGTTTTCCTCTGCGGCCTTCTGCAGCTGCACGAGTTCCTGCTTCCAGTTGCGAAGCACCGTCACCTTGTCGTCGTGCGATAACTCGCGGCAATGCAGGACCTCTTCCGGGTACTCGAACACGGAACTGGGAACATTGAACGCCTTCTCTTGATCGACCTTCATCATGAAACTCTCGCCCGGTGACGCGTGCGTGCACGCCTGGTTGCACGTATCTCACGCCTTCCGACCGTCGCCGCCCATCGGCATGCGGAGCGCAGTTGCGTCGGACTCCGCCTACCTGAGCGACGTAGGCCACTTCCGACACGTGGACACGGCAGGTGCCGATCGCACTGCAGCCCGCCCGGGCGCAGCATCTACTCACGGAGCGCAAGCTTCGTGAACAGGCGGTTCACCCCCACCCCCAACCGCCTTCCTCGGCCCTCGCCGGCTCCAGCCTGCGAGGGCTCTTTTTTTGAATCCTCACGTACGCGACGTTAGCGCCGCTGATGCCTGCCACCGGCCGATGGTTCCTGCCATCGGCGGTGGCCCGGCTTGCGTACTTCAGGTGGGGTTTAGTTGCGCCCGCGGGTCGTACCGCCGCAGCGTGTGGCGGCGGGCGCGGTTCATGCGCCTGCTGCGCAGTACCTTCTCGAACGCGGCGGGTACCGAGCGGTACAGGTCGGCGTCCACGTCGCTGCCCACGATCGACGTGCCGTCGGTGAACTGAGCGTGCACCAGGCAGCCCTTGTCCGGGCCTCCGCGCAGGCCGTTCACGTCGAAGAGGCGTACGGACACCCGGGTAATGCCGGCGCCGAGCGCCTGGGCCAGCCGCGCGATCTCGCGATGAACCGCATGGCGCAGCGACTCGGTCAGCTTGAAGCGGCGGGCGTGGACGTCGATCTTCATGGCGGATCCTCCGTTGAGTTGCCGGACGATCCTAAGGGCGACGAGAAGCAGAATGAATGAGAATATATTTGCAACACACTTCGAGAAAACCTGATGAGCGCACGGCCCCCGGGACGCATCAATCTCAAGCACCTGCACTACTTCCACGAGGTTGCGCGCGAGGGTTCGCTGACGGGCGCCGCGCGCCGCCTGCACCTCGCCCCGCAGACCTTGAGCTCGCAGGTGCGCGAGTTGGAGCAATCGCTCGGCCGGACGCTTCTGGAGCGGGTCGGCCGGCGCCTGGTGCTGACGCCCGACGGCGAGGTGGCGCGCGACTATGCGGAGTCGATCTTCGCCCTCGGCACGGAACTGCGCCGCGTGATGGCCGGCCGTGCCGAACCGCGCCGCCTGGCGCTGCGCCTCGGAGTCACGGACAGCGTGCCGAAGCTGCTGACCGCGCGCGTTCTGGCGCCACTGCTCGAGCGCCACCGCGACCGCATCGAGCTCGACTGCTTCGAAGGGACCGGCGCCGCGCTGCTCGGACGGCTCGCTGCGCACCAGCTCGACGCGGTGCTAGCGGACCAGCCCGCGCCGCCGTACCTGGCACGCTCGGTGCGCGGGCGGCTGCTGCTGAAGTCGGGCCTGAGCTTCGTCGCAGCGCCGCACGTGCGGCAGGCGCTGAGCGGGGACTTCCCCGCGTGCCTCGACGGCGCACCCCTGATCGCCGGGCCCGCCGAATCGCCGCTCAGCATCGCCACAGACGCCTGGCTCGCCGAGCGCGGAGTCACCCCGCGCGTCGTCGCGCGCTGCGACGACAGTGCGTTGATAAAGGTGTTCGCACAGCGCGGCCTGGGCATAGCCTGCGTGGCGACCGTGATCGAATCCGACGTCGCCACTCAGTTCGGGCTACAACGCGTCGGCCGCGTACCGAAGCTGAGCGAACTGCTGTACCTGATCCGCCCGGCCGGCCGCCACGTGCATCCGCTGCTCGAGGAGATCGAGGCGGGCGCCGCGGGTCACGCGCCGTAGCGCCTCGGTCGCCGAGTCGCGACAGCAGCAGGCGCGGCGTCACGGGCGCGGCTGGCGCAACAGCGCGCGCAGCTCGCCTATCTCGCTTCGCAGCGCGCGCACCTCGCTGTGCAGGTCGGCCTCGATGTGCTCGCGCGCCTCGGTCACCGCGGCGATGGTCTCCGCCTTGTCGGCGTCAGTGAAGCTCTGCATGGCGCTGACGATCACGCCAATGAACAGGTTGAGCATCGTGAAGGTGGCCAGCAGGATGAAGGGGATGAAGAAAGCCCAGGCAAACGGGTGCAGCTCCATCACCGGCCGCACGATGCCCATCGACCAGCTTTCCAGCGTCATCACCTGGAACAGCGTGTACAGCGAGGCACCCAGCGTGCCGAACCAGTCGGGAAAGTCGGCGCCGAACAGGTTGGTCGCGATGACCGCGAACACGTAGAAAAGCAACCCGAGCACGACCGCGATCGAGCTCAGGCCCGGGATCGCGGCGAGCAGTCCGCCGACGACGCGGCGCATCGACGGCACGATGGTCAGGATGCGCAGCACGCGCAGCACGCGCAGCGCCCGCAGCACGGCGAAGGGTCCGCTGGCCGGCACCAGCGCGATGGCTACGACACTCAGGTCGAACACGCTCCAGGCATCTCGGAAGAAAGCGCCACGATGCGCCACGATGCGCAGCGCGATCTCGACCACGAACACGGCCAGGATAGCCTTGTCCAGCGCCAGCAACACCGGTCCCCACGCCCGCATCGCCCCGGGCGAGGTTTCCAGCCCGAGGATGACCGCGTTGATGATGATCAGCGTGAGGATGCCGTTGTGCACGAGCGGGCTGGCCAGCCAGCTCTGCAGCCGGGTGGGCGGTGGTGCGGTACGGGGCAGGCTGGACGGCACGAACGAATCTCCGACGGCGCCATGGGGAAGTCGCGCCGGCAGGATTGTGCCATGCCGCGATCGAGTAGAACGCGCCTCGGGTATCATGCCCCTGCCAACCGCGACCATTCGCTGCCGTGCTGGCGGCGGTGTCACCTGGCGCGCCGGCAGATCATCCGTCGAAGGGTCACGAACACCATGCTGCATCGAATTCTCCGCACCGCCGAGGTGGGTTGGCTGGTCACGCTTGCGGGCGGGTTGCCGGCGGCTGCGCTTGCCGGCGTGATGCCGGCGGCCGAGCGAGCGCCGCCGTCGCCCGCGCTTACGGTCGAACTGGGTGCCGCCTGGCAGCTGCGCAACACGGCGCAGGTCTCAAACGAACCGCCGAACACGCGATTCAAGATTGACGAACTGACCGGCGACGGTCCGTATCCGGCCGGACGCGTTGTTCTCGACTGGCCGCTGAACGAAAGGCACCTTTTACGATTCCTCATCGCACCGCTGCGTGTCGACGAGACGGGCAACGCTTCGCAGGCCATCGTGTTCCAGGAGACGACATTCGCGCCCGGCTCGATCAAGGTGAAGTACCGGTTCGATTCCTACCGGGCAAGCTATCGCTACGTTTTCTACGAGCGCGAGCGTTGGACGTGGTCCGGTGGCGCCACGCTGAACATCCGCGACGCGGAGATCCGCCTGCAGCAGGGCTCGTTGACGCGAGTGGAGAAGAACACGGGCGTCGTTCCGCTGCTGGCGCTCGAAGGCCAGTGGCGGTTTGCGCCCGGCTGGTACGGCCTGCTCGACTTCGAGGGCCTCGCCGCACCGCAGGGTCGTGCAATCGACGCGGCGCTGAAGCTTGGCTACGACGTCACGCCGAACATCACGATCGCAGGCGGGTACCGCATCCTCGACGGCGGCGCGGACAACGACGACTTGTACACGTTCGCACGCTTCGACTCTGCGGTGCTCGGACTGACGTGGAGGTTCAGGTAGAGATCAACCGGACGGCTCCCCGCGAGCCGCGTGGAACGCAGCGCCAGTCTGCTTCGCAGCTGCCGCCCACGCACGGTCGAGCGCTTCCGCCCGGCGCGCAACTTCTGCCACGGCACTTTGAACCAGCGGGCTGTAGAGCGGCAGGTGGGCGTACCAGTACAAGAGCCCCCAGAACCCGGCCGGATGCCAGTAGGCGCAGAGCTCCACCACGCGCCGGCCGCCTTGGTCCCGGATGTTGAACTCCTGCAGGCCCGAGCCGGGCGCGCGCATCAGCATCGACAGCGTCAGCCGCTCGTTGGGCTTCATGCCGAGCACGCGCCATCCGTCCACCACGTCGCCCATGCGCAGAGCGTCGGGATCGCGCCTGCCGGTCCGGAAGCTCGGGCCGCCGATCAGCCAGTCGAACGCGCGGCGCAGCCACCACAGCGGGCGATACGAGAAGAAGTCACCATCCTTGCCGAACTGCTGCAGCACCTTGAAGAGCGCCTCGCGGGACGCGCCGGTCTCGTGTTTCCCGCAGAACTTCTTCGCATAGAACGAGTAGCGCGGGTTCCAGTCGCGGCAGGCAATGGACCCTTCGACCCAGCGTGCGGGGGTCTGGTGGTTCTTCTCCGCCTCCAGGGTCACGGCCACGGATTCGCGGAAGGTGAGCAGGCGCTGCGGCACGAGCTCGCGCATCTCGTGGTCTTCGCCGATGTAGTCGTGCGCCAGTCCCTCGACCAGCGACATGGCCGTGGTCGGCGGCACGGAGGTGACGAAGTACAGCCAGTAGCTGGAGAGTCTCGGCGTGAGCACGGGCACGGGAATCACGATCGGCTTCTTGCCGATGAACTCCCCATAGATGTCCATGATCTCCTGGTAGCTGAGGACGTCTGGTCCGGCGAGCTCGAGAACACGGTGGCCCTCGAACGGCAGGTCCGCGGCCGCGATCGTGTACACGAGCACGTTCTCGAGCGCGATCGGCGTCGAGCGCCTGCGCACCCACTTCGGCGTGACCATGATCGGCAGGTGGTTGACGAGGTCGCGGATGACCTCGAAGGCCGCCGAACCAGGCCCGACGATCATCGCCGCCTGCAGCTCGATGACCTGGACCGAGCCCTCGCGGAGTGCATCGCCGACGACGGCCCGGCCCTCCATGTGCCGCGAGCGCGTCTCCTTCGGCATGATCCCGCCCAGGTAAACGATGCGGCGCACCCCTGCGGCCTCGCACGCCTTGCGCGCGTTCTCGGCCGCCCGACGCTCGACGGGCACGAAGTCGCCTCCGGTCCACATCATGTGCACGAGGTAGAAGACGACGTCCGCGCCCTCGAGCACAGGGCCGAGCGTCTCGGGTTGCAGCACGTCCGCCGACCAGCACTCGACGCCCGGCCACTCGCGGGCCTCGAGCACGGCGGCGCTGCGCGCGACCGCACGTACCTGCCAGCCGTGGGCGGCCAGCGCCGGCGCCAGATTCGAACCCATGTAGCCGCTCGCGCCGAGGACCACCGCGACAGGTTTTCGCGGGGATCGTGAGGGCCCCGAATTGTCGCCGTCCATGCACCCTGCCTGTGGATTCTTCATTGCATTCACTGGAAAGCCGCCATTCCAACACGCGAACTGGCCCTCGAGCATTGGGAACAACCCCCGAGGTTTACATTAACAGCGAGTCGAGAACCGTACTTTGGCCTGGCCTGCCGCGACACCAGCGGGCGGCGACTGCAGTCGCTCGAAGAGTTCGTTGCGTACGCTGGCGCACCGACGACCAGCGCCGGGTGACGCAAGATTCAGTGCTCACCGTCCGGCCATGGCGCCGCCATACGGTCGCCCTTCATCGAACCGGGAAGGACACCATGAACCACGTCACCACGACAGATAACACCAGGCTCTACGTCAAAGACTGGGGCTCGGGCCGACCCGTCATCCTGATTCATGGCTGGCCGCTGTCGGCGGACAGCTGGGACGACCAGGCCATGGCCATTGCCGAGGCTGGCCACCGCGCGATTGCCTACGACCGTCGCGGCTTCGGTCGCTCGTCACAGCCCTGGAGTGGCTACGACTACGACACGCTCGCCGATGACTTGGCGGCAGTTGTCGAGCAGACCGGGGCGCGCGACGTGGTGCTCGCGGGGTTCTCGATGGGAGGTGGCGAGGTGGCTCGCTACATGTCGCGTCATGGCGGCGAATCGGTCGTGCAGGCCGTTCTCGTCTCTTCGGTGCTGCCGTTCCGGTTGAAGACGCACGACAACCCCGCCGGCACGGAACAAGCCGCCTTCGACAAGACGGCACTCGCCCTCAACGAGGACCGACCCAAGTTCCTGGCCGGCTTCTTCCGAACTTTCTTCGGCGTCGACACGGAAAGGGACCCGGTGAGCGAAGAGTTGCTGGCGTGGGCGCGCAGCGTCTCGATGCAGGCCAGCCTCAAGGCCACCCTGGATTGCCTGAAGTCGTTCTCGAGCACCGACTTTCGCAGTGATCTCGCTGCGTTCAAGGTGCCCACGCTCATCATCCATGGCACTGAGGACAAGACGGTGCCGATCGACGCGTCGAGCCGGGCCGCGGCCAAGGGCATCACGAACAGCACCCTGGTCGAGTACGACGGCGCGCCGCATGGCCTGTTTGCGACCCACAAGCGCCGGCTGACCAAGGACCTGATCGACTTCCTCGGGCGCTGAGGGGCGGGGTGGTCAGTGGCAGCCAGAGAACGATCAGCGACACCGATGGGGCCGCCTCCGCCTCTTCCGCATCGGGCGCCCAGCGATCTGGCGGACCGCCTTTCACTGGGCGTCACCACGCTGCTGCGCTTCCTCGCCGACACCTTCTTCGCCAAGCGCTATGGCCACCGGGCGATCGTCCTTGAGACGGTTGCGGCCGTCCCGGGCATGGTGGGCGCGACGGCCACCCACCTGCTTTGCCTGCGTCGCATGGTCGACGATGACGGCTGGATCCGCACCCTGATGGAAGAGGCCGAGAACGAGCGCATGCATCTCATGACTTTCATCGAGATTGCCCGGCCGACAGTCCTGGAACGATTCGTCATCCTCATTGCACAATGGATCTTCTACGTCGGGTTCTTCCTGCTGTACCTGGTCTCCCGCCGCACAGCGCACCGCCTGGTCGGCTACTTCGAGGAGGAGGCGGTGCTCAGCTACACGCGGTACCTGGAGGAGATCGACGCCGGTCGCTCGCCGAATGTCGCCGCCCCGGTGATTGCGAGGCGCTATTGGAAGCTTGCGGACGACGCGACGCTACGAGACGTGGTGCTCGTGGTGCGCGCCGACGAAGCGCATCACCGGGACGTCAACCACCGGTTGGCCGACCAGTTGTCCGGCGAGCCCGCCGATCCAGCGCCGGTCACACCGTACCCGGAGCACGCCGACCCCCCTGGGTGAGCGGCGTGGCAACGCAAGGTCGCCGTCTTCTCTCAGAGCTGCGAGGACAGCAGCGCCGAGGCGTGCTCCAGGATCTTCTCCTGCCAGGGCCGGGCTTTCCACGCCTCGAAGGTGATCTGCTGTGCGCGCTTCAGGTCGTCCTCGAAGACGTCACTGACGCGCGTCGCGAACTCGGCGTCGTAGACGTTGAGGTTCGCCTCGTCGTTGAGCCGGAACGACCGGTTGTCGAAGTTCGTCGAGCCGACCGACACCATGAGCCGGTCGACGATCAGCATCTTGCAGTGGAACATCGTGGGCTGAAACTCGTAGATCGCCGCGCCGGCCTCGAGCAGTTCGCCCCACTGGGCGCGGGACGCCTTGCGGACAACCTCGGTGTCGATGTGCTCGCCGGGCACGATGATCCGTACCCGCACGCCGCGCTCGAGCGCCGCACGAAGTGCGGCCCGGGTCAGTTCGTCGGGGACGAAATAGGACGCGGACAGGTCGATCGTGCGCTCGGCGGCCGTGATCGACAGCAGGTACATGAGCAGCATGCTGTCGCCGCCGCCGCTCGGCGAGCTGGTGAACACCTGCGCCCTTGCATCGCCCACGGCGGTCAGCGGCGGGAAGTACTCCTTGCCCTGCAGCACCGTGCCGGTGGTCTTGATCCAGTTGTCCATGAACGCCGCCTGCATCTGCGCGACGGCCGGCCCTTCGAGCCTGTAGTGCGAATCGCGCCAGTGATCGGGCTTGCTCGCGTCGCCTTCCCAGTTGTCCGCGATGCCGACGCCGCCGGTGAAGCCGACCTCGCCGTCCACGATCAGCAGCTTGCGGTGGGTGCGATTGTTCATGCGCGCCAGGTGATACCAGTGCAGCGGGTGATAGCGCTCCACGTGCACCCCGGCGTCGAGCATCACGTCGAGCAGCGCCTGCTCCATCTTCTGGCTGCCGACCCAGTCGATCAGCACCT
>Ga0209391_10000219_pt1 | contig 24613 bp, 20 predicted proteins | sample PPLLak3March2015_FD_187246 | JGI IMG/M metagenome (GOLD analysis project Ga0209391, IMG submission 187246) | Freshwater sediment microbial communities from Prairie Pothole Lake near Jamestown, North Dakota, USA - PPLs Lake P7 Core (1) Depth... | ecosystem: Environmental > Aquatic > Freshwater >...
TGCGTTTTGATGCAATAGTACTATCTTCGTCAATCGTCGTGTTTTTTATTGTTTGCTCGTTCATGGTTAATTCTCAGGTAACGCTTTATTTACTATTTTGCACCTTTAAGTCTTAAGTAAATCTTAAATGATATTGATATACTGGCTCTGGTTTTGCTATATCTACAACTGATCCTTGCAAATTATTGCCATACCAACGACACACTGCTAACGGATGACATAGACATGAGTAAAAAAGTCGCTAAACCATCAACTTATCTGACGGAAGTCAAAACGCTTTCTGATCGCATTGTCAAAGCACAACAACCGATCCGTATTCTCGATGCCATCAAATGGGATGACGGTATCAAACAGGAGTTTTTTAAAGGTAATTGCCAAAAACCACCCTCTGTAACAACCGATTATTATCAAAATCGCCCGCTAGGCTTTGACCCTGCCGAGAAAAAACAAGAGTTCTATCAGATTGAGCGTGATCTGGTACGAAAACTGGGTCAACTCAATCCGCTTAGCGTAATCATGCGCCGGATTTGCCGTGAATATCAGGATGTAGTTTGTATGCTTGAGGCCAGGGGAACGCCAATATTCTCTAATATTTCCCAGGAATTATACGGTTCTTCTCAAGATGTTTTTCATGTCGGCGACCCGACTATTGCCAGTCTTGGCAGCATGATGGAAGAAACCTTGTCACAACTCTTGCAACTGGATTTTTTAGCCGAGGAACCTAAGACCATTAGCGCGACGGATGCGGTAACCATTCTTAACGAAAAAATCGAAAGCATGTTTCCTGGCGATGGTCTACGCGCAATGCTTAGCGATGGAATTATTGCCGATGCTGCAGCGGGCACTGATTACATCAAATTACGCGCGGATGCCCAATTTAACATGCGGGATTTGCGGGTGCTTGAAGTTCACGAAATATGGGTACACTTGGGTACTACATTGAATGGTCTGGCCCAGCCTTATTGCACCTTTCTTGGCAAAGGTCCGCCTTCTGCGACGGTCACCCAAGAAGGATTGGCGGTATTGATGGAGATATTAACGTTTAGCTCTACACCCAACCGGCTCATGCGCCTGATCAATCGGGTACGCGCTATTACCCTGACTGAAGAAGGCGCGGACTTTATGGACATATTCACGTTTTTCATGGACAAAGGACTTGATGAGGAAGAAAGTTATACCCTTAGTATGCGTGTTTTTAGAGGCAGCAGTCCCGATGGCTTGCCGTTTACCAAAGACCTGACTTATATCAAGGGCTTCGTGCTGACTTATAATTTCATGCGTCTTGCGGTAAGTAAGGGCAAGCCGGATCGAATTCCATTGCTGTTTTGCGGCAAAACCATGATTGAGGACATGAAAGTCCTTGTTGATTTGGTGGAAGAGGGCACCGTCATAGCGCCCCGATTTTTACCGCCGCAGTTCAGGGATTTGAGTGGATTATCATCCTGGCTGAGTTTCAGCCGCTTCATGTCATCCCTGAATTTTCGTCAACTGGAGCAGGATTATGCAAATATTCTGTGATGGATATAAGCTAAATCAGTGTAACCAAACTTTCCGTAGTTCATTGCCGGTTTTAACCGTAGGATGGGCTAAACAACGTGCAGCCCATCAATCGCGAACGATGGGCTCAAAGGCATTTTCACAAGCGACCGAAAAGCGTAGGGCAGTTTTGCGCTAGCAAACCGCCATGCTCAACATAGACCATATTCAAACAAGTCTATCCAGAGCATAAAAAAACCTCGGTTGGAAAATTCCGGGCAAGGGTCAGTTTGGTGTGCTCCGTTGATGGCGGATTACTAGCGCGAATCCGCCCTACAATTTATCCGCCGTACGGCCGTCAACATAGACCATATTCAAACAAGTCTATCCAGAGCATAAAAAACCCTCGGTTGGAAAATTCCGGGCAAGGGTCAGTTTGGTGTGCTCCGTTGATGGCGGATTGCTAGCGCGAATCCGCCCTACAGCTCTAGACTCGACGCATTCTGGTGATGCCTGCTCCGGCCAACCCTATCGTTAGCATTAACAGGACTTCGGGTTCTGGAACTTGAGAAAAATGCTGCTCGAAATCAAAAAGCGTTGCTGTTTCGCCTGAAGCTGTTGACCAAACCAGAACGTTCTTAGTTACGCTAATCGATTTATGACTTGGGAAAGCAATGGAATTGCTGAAGTTTGCTGATAAGTTTTTATTAAAAAGGCCAAAATTTACATCTGTAGTAGCAAGCAGATTATTAGCAGTGTTATAAACGTCTTCCTTAATAGACACGCCCAAATTCTGGTCGCCTGACAGTGAAGCTGTCAATAAATCCAGCGATACATCCTTAATGTCATAAGGAGAGCCTGATAACACCGACGCCATGAAGCCAATAGTGAAATCAAGATAGGCATATGACCCATTACCTGTTACTGTCGCACCATCAATAATGTCGAACGCCAAACCCGGGCCCGGGTCCAAGAGATTAGTGCCTGTGGCCGGTAGACCTGACACCTCGATATTAGCTGCATTCAATAGGAAAGTATCATCTGAAGCAGTCTGTGAGAATGTCCAGCGATCAAATAACTTATCGTTTACGGTTATGCTGCTACCTTGAAGCAGATCAGAGAGTGATATACCCTGTGCGCCATTTGCCGAGAAAAGCGTTAGCAGCAATATCCCGGTTTTTAATAATTTTAATTTGTTCATGTCTTTTTCTCTTTTTAAATTATCTGTGAGAGGTGGTCTTCAACACCGGTTAGTCGGAGAAAAAGTCCACAAAACCATTGGAAATGGTTCTCGGATACTGGTTACTGAACCGCGCAGTTATTCAATTTAAAAATAGTATATTAACTAACATATTTCAAGTTGAGTGTATTAGCAGCTTCTTTAATATGAATAATTAACATTTATATATCAATTTGTTGCGTAAATAATGAAAGAAGTCAGTTTTTTTGTTAAAGAAATTGAAGGCAGGATGCCTGGCTTTACTTTCAACTCAGACTGGCGGCGTAATAAATTTCAAGTCAACTGGTTGTTTTAATCAGAAAGCTGTACTATTTCTGAAATGGTGGGCTTTCACAGTCCAAGTTGACCATTTACATTTAATAATAGAGTGAGGACCAGATTATGCATGTAACATTCGAGCAAGCCGAAAAGGCGATAGCAGCGGCTTTAAATGAGTCAAAAAAAATCGGCACACAAATGTGTATCGCCGTAGTGGATTCCGGCGCTGATTTAAAGGCATTCGTACGTATGGATGATGCCTGGGTTGGAAGTGTGGATATTGCCATCAAAAAAGCCAAGACAGCGTGTTTTTTCGGTATGAACACGGGACAAATCGGCGCATTATCGCAACCGGGTGGCCCCCTTTACGGAATTGAGCACTCTAACGATGGCTTGATTACTTTTCCGGGCGGCATACCTATCGTCGATGAAAATGGAGTTCTGATTGGCGCAATCGGGGTTAGCGGAAGCTCCGTTGAAAACGATCATCAGGTTGCCAAGGCCGGAGTTGAAGTCATTGGTGTTACTGATTTGCCGGCACATCCATGGCGAACATAAATCCAGTATCACCCAATTAAACTCAATAGATAACATCCCTTTAAAGGGATGTTATCTATAAAAATGTCCTGCTTTAAATTGGAAGGCCCTACTGGTTTTCTGCTTAAGTTGATTCTTATAACTTATCTTCCAGGCTTTCCTGCCTTTGTAACGAAACAAAACATTAATGAAAAAAAAATTACTTGCTCTTTTTGACGAGCTATCAAGCGATGAGCAAACGATACTACTCGCTTTGTCGGTTATTTATGTGCCGATAGGCCAATCTAATTTGCAAGGCTTGTTAGCAAAATCATCTGGTTTTGAATTAAAAACAATACGCTTGATTGACAGACCCTTGAGGGAAAAATTACAAAAATCTGAATTGATGGTTATTACTCAGGATGGTTGGCGTTGTAATGATGATATTGCCGAGCAATTGATGCGGCGTGCCGTTAAAGAGCCCTGGTTTAACAAATTAGCCCAACTGCTGATCGCTGAATCTAGTTATTATCCCGTTAGAATGGGTATTTTTCATGCTATAAAACAATTACGCATTTTTTTGTATCAAGGCAACGAGTCCGCGTTTGCAGCTAATATTGAACATTTTCATAACAATTATCGACAAGCCTTCGCAGTTAATATTAACAGGATTTTTTTTGATGATTATGATGCTGCATGGTTCACATCCTTGCCGGATCAGATTAAGTTTTTGGCCTTAAATTATTTTTTGCGGGACAGTCGTACGTATCTGGATGATGTGTCAACGTATTACCAACAACTTGAGCATTTTTTTGGCGCAGTAAAACACGCCAATCCCGCTATCGTGCATACCCTTATTGAGCAGCGCCTGTTACGCGGCAATATGAATGATGCTGAACTATGGTTGGCCGGTGATTCGTCAGTGAATGGCTTGAAATTGCTTGCCACGTTGCGCTTTCTGGAAAACCGCAATGATGAGGCGATTGAGTTGTTTAATGCAGCGCTTAAAGGGCTCAAAAAAAATACCGGCAAACGTAATATCAGTATTGATGGCCTGCACGGTTATTTTTTTAATCTGGCATTGTTAAAGAGTCGTAACCCAAACAATCTGCATCTGCTCAAACAACAAACACTTATTACGATTAAACTGGGATGGCAAAATGAGGGTCTTTATTTACTGAATTTAATTCTGCTGGATGCTGTTGATATTTATCAGGGTAAAGCCACTGCCGAACACAGCGCTCACTTGTTCAAGAGTAACAAATTGGCTTATGAACGTTTGTTACAAGCCCTACTTTTGTATTGGGTAGGCGAAATTGATCAGATGACTAGCAATGCCAAAAATAATTTTTTTTTGGCGGAATTGGCTGAGTTTTGTCAACTAGCACAGCAATTGGGTTATGGCTGGTATGCAGCCGTTAGCTCATCGTTATTGCAACGCCTGGATTATAAAAATGAGCCTTGCCGGGTGATAGCACAACAGTATTTACAATCGCCGTTTAATGAAATTATCGATTTGTTGCCGCAAGTTTCAGCTTGGCAAAGAGCCTTGGATGCCTTAACGCAATTAACTGCTGAACCTGCGGCAACCGTCCAAAAAGAATTACGCCTGAGTTGGTCATTAAGCCTGGATAATAATAACCTGAGCTTAGCGCCTAAAGAGCAGAGCTTGGGAAAAAGTGGCCGTTGGAACAAAGGCCGCCCTATCTCTTTAAAAAGGCTGTACCAGGATATGGCTGACTTTGATTATTTGTCCGAGCAAGACCGGCGTATATGTGCGCACATTAAGATGGAAAAAGAACCGGATTATTACGGCTATTCCAGTAAGGAGTTTTATACCCTGCCGAGTAACGCCATTATAGCGGCTGTAGGCCATCCCCATGTTTATTGGGCTAACCAGGAATCTTTAGAGATCCCGGTTGACATCACCTTGGCAGAGCCGCAATTGCTGGTTAAAGAACAGCAAGCCAATTTACATATTTCATTAATACCGCAAATTGGCACAAAAAAAATTATTGCCCAAAAAACGGCGAGTAATGGCTTGATAGTGTATGTTATTAATGATTCACATCGTCAGGTAGCCGAAATTTTGGGTAAAAATGGTTTAACTGTCCCTGCTACAGCACGTCAACAAGTGATTGATTCCATCGCCTCAATTGCTTCGATGTTGACGGTGCAATCCGATATTGGCGGAACGTCCAGCCATGCTGAAACGGTTGTTGCAGATAGCAGGTTACATATTCATTTGCAACCGGTCGGGCAGGGCATACAAATAGAGTTATTTGTACAGCCGTTTAGCGACGGTGGGCCACTTTATAAGCCAGGCGTTGGCGGTACAACGGTATTGGCGGAAATTGATGGCAAGCAATTACAAACTACCCGCGATTTTAAGATTGAAAACCGTTATTTAAAGCAAATCTTGAATGAATGCCCGGAGTTATATGGCGTTAATGAGCCTAAATGGCTATTGGATGATGCTGAATCCGCACTGGAAGCGTTATTACACTTGCAAGCTTTGGGCGATTTTGCCGTTCTTGAGTGGCCAAAGGGGAAAAAAATTCACCTCACTCGTGAAGCCGGCTTGTCACAAGTTCAGTTTTCGGTGCGTAAAGAAAAGGATTGGTTTAGTGTTGAAGGCAGTGTGCAGATTGATGACCAGCAGGTTTTGGATATGCAGCGTTTAATGAGTTTGTTAAGTAGCTCATCAGGCCGTTTTCTTAAACTTGAAGATGGACAGATTATTACCTTAACACGCGAATTACGCCAACGCCTGGATGATTTAGCCGGTTTAGGTGATGTGCAGAAGGATAAAGTGCGCTTTCACCCCTTAGCTGCCCTGGCGTTGGATGAAATCACCGCCGGTATGGCTGTCACCGCCAGTAAACCCTGGAAGGATCAATTGCTCAGGCTGAATGAAATGGGTGATTTGAACCCTAAATTGCCGTCAACTCTGCAAGGTGAATTACGGGATTATCAGCGCGAGGGTTTTCAATGGATGATGCGTCTGGCATATTGGGGCGCGGGTGCGTGTCTGGCAGATGATATGGGTTTGGGGAAAACGGTGCAGGCTTTGGCCTTGATTTTATCGCGTGCACCTCAAGGTCCTACCCTGATTTTAGCGCCGACTTCCGTATGTATTAATTGGCTGGAAGAATGTCAGCGCTTTGCTCCGACCCTGAATGTTCATCAATTCGGATCCGGTGATAGACAGGACATGCTGGATAGCGCAGGTCCCTTTGATTTGATTGTTTGCAGTTACGGATTGTTACAAACAGAGGCCGAACGTTTGGCGCAAAAACAGTGGCATACGGTGGTTGCTGATGAAGCTCAGGCGATTAAAAATGCGTTTACCAAGCGTTCCAAAGCCGCGATGGCCTTGCAGGCAGATTTCAAATTGATTACCACCGGCACGCCCATAGAAAATCATCTGGGCGAATTGTGGAATTTGTTTAATTTTATTAATCCGGGTTTATTGGGGTCTTTGCAAAAATTTAATGAACGCTATGCACAGGCTATAGAAAATCAACAGGATCAGCAAATCCAACAGCGGCTGAAAAAATTATTACGACCTTTTATTTTGCGTCGCCTTAAAAATGATGTATTGACCGAATTACCGTCGCGCACTGAAGTCACCTTACATGTCGAATTAAGTCCCGAAGAACGCGCACTTTATGAGGCCTTGCGCCGTAATGCCATGCAGACCATGATGGCAACCACGGATCAACCTGGACAAAAACAGCTCAAGATATTGGCGGAAATTATGAAATTGCGCCGTGCCTGTTGTCATCCTCGTCTGGTGATGGAAGAAAGTGCGCTGGGCAGTTCCAAACTGCAAGCCTTTGAAGAACTGGTCGATGAATTACTGGATAATCGCCATAAAGCCCTGGTATTTAGTCAATTTGTCGGTCACTTGACGCTTATTCGCGAGTTGTTGGACAAAAAAGGCATCCATTATCATTATCTGGATGGCTCGACGCCGGTTCCGCAACGGAAAAAAGCGGTTAATTCATTTCAGGCAGGGGAGGGTGATTTATTTTTAATTAGTCTGAAAGCCGGCGGCACCGGCTTGAACTTAACCGCTGCCGATTATGTGATTCATATGGACCCATGGTGGAATCCCGCGGTGGAAGATCAGGCCTCCGATCGTGCGCATCGTATGGGACAAAAACGCCCGGTCACTATTTATCGGCTGGTCGCCAAAGACACCATAGAAGACAAAATTGTCGATCTGCATAAACATAAACGTGATTTAGCTAATAGCTTGCTGGAAGGTGGCGAAGTGAGTGGTAAGATGTCGGTTGAGGATATGATGGCATTGATCAAGGATATTGATTAGATTCAAAGAAACTTAAATTACAATCAAAAAGGCTCAATAATGCGCAAAACACTGATCAACCAATCCATAGAAAACACCACACCTACTGACTTAGATTATTTAGACTTGGAGCATCTGATACAAGTAGAAATAAGCTCCGAAAGTCTGGAACATCCTATAGAATCAGCCCTGGCAGAAGGTTCTGAATCAGGCTGGCAGGCCGCTAATTCTGGTGAGCAAACGATACGCCTTATTTTTGATCAACCCCAGAGCATCAAACATATCTTCCTTCAGTTTGACGAACTGGAACACTCCCGCACCCAGGAATTTGTTTTACTTTGGCGCGGGGAGAATGAAGATTTTTTTAGAGAAATTCTGCGTCAGCAATTTCATTTCAGTCCGCCGCTGACCACCCAGGAAATCGAGAATTACACAGTCGATCTTAAACACCTGAAAGCACTTGAATTACGGATTATTCCCAATATGAGTGGCGGTGAAGCCTGTGCAAAACTGACCCGGTTGCGGCTTTCGGCAATATAATTGGTTCAGTCAAGGTTGTGAGACCCAAGTGCGGTCCAATATTAACAAGTTAACGTTTTAGCCTTATGCCTTAATATGATTGAAACAGTATATAGTTTGCTTGGGAAAATTGGTTATATCCATCCGATCCATCCGCCATTAACTCACGGTCCCATCGGCGCAGTCATTGTCGCTTTTTGCCTTGGAGTCGCTGCTTTGTTATGGGGGCGGCAATATCTGTTGTTGTCTGCCTATCACGCGATAATCATTGCCTTTATTTTACTCATTCCCACAGTTTTAGCCGGAATCATGGATTGGCAGCACTATTATTCCGGAGCATGGATATTTCCGATACAGATGAAAATTGCCTTGGCAACCAGCCTTTTCATATTATTATCTATCACCTTGATCGTTTTTCGGATTGCTGAAGCAGGTAATTCGATCAAGATAATATTGTTTACACTATGCCTCTTTAATGTATTGGGTTTGGGTTATTTCGGTGGTCAATTGGTTTATGAGGGAAGAATTCCGGCAGTAAGCGAAGATTTTTTGCCTGGACGCGATATTTTTGTGAACCACTGTTCAGGGTGTCACCCCAACGGGGGAAATATTCTTTTCCCTAACCTGCCATTAAGAACAGCTCCACAGTTGAAAAGCTATCAAACATTCATTGAGTTTGTCAGAAATCCAAGGCTTCCGGATGACTCAAAAGGTCCCATGCCGGCTTTTACACAAAAGAAATTATCTGATCCCCAGGCGGAAGAATTATACAATTATATCATTCATGGTCTTGCTAACCCTACGAGATCCAGCAACAAATAAGACTAAGTTATTATGCCTGGCTATTCAAATAGTCTTCATAATTACCATTAAAATCAACGATGCCCGTCGGCGTTAATTCGATAATCCGCGTCGCCAGTGAGGAGACAAATTCCCGGTCATGACTGACAAAAATCAGGGTGCCCGGGTAGTTTTCAAGCGCAGTATTCAGCGATTCAATGGATTCCATGTCGAGATGGTTGGTGGGTTCGTCCAATACCATAATGTTGTTTTTTTGCAGTATCAGTTTGCCGAACAGCATACGTCCCTGTTCTCCGCCCGAGATGACTTTAACGGATTTATTGATTTCATCGTTTGAAAACAATAATCGCCCCAGAGTGCCACGAATGGTCTGATCGTCGTCGGTTTCTTTACGCCATTGCCCCATCCATTCGATCAGCGATATATTTTCGGCAAAGTCTTCGGCATGATCCTGGGCAAAGTAGCCAACTTCAGCATTTTCTGACCATTTAATTGTTCCGGTATCGGCTATTAAATCTCTGACTAATGTGCGTAATAAGGTGGATTTACCGATGCCGTTGGGACCTATTACTGCAACGCGCTCACCGACCGCAACCATCAGATTCAGATTTTTAAATAATGGTTCTTCGCCATAGCCTTTGCTTAAGCTTTTGACTTCAAGAGCCAAGCGGTGCAGTTTTTTACTCTGATCGAAACGAATAAACGGATTAACCCGGCTGGATGGCTTGACTTCGTCCAGTTTTATTTTATCCAGTTGTTTGGCGCGCGAAGTTGCCTGTTTGGCCTTGGAAGCATTTGCGGAGAACCGGCTGACGAAAGTTTGCAATTCGGCAATCTGGGCTTTTTTCTTGGCGTTTCCAGCGAGAAGGCGCTCACGAACTTCGGTAACTGCAATCATATAGTCATCATAGTTGCCAGGATAAACGCGCAGCTCACCGTAATCCATGTCGGCCATGTGGGTGCAGACGCTGTTTAAGAAGTGGCGGTCATGCGAAATGATAATCATAGTAGAGTTCCGCTGGTTCAGAATGTCTTCAAGCCAGCGGATGGTGTTAATGTCCAGGTTGTTTGTCGGCTCATCAAGTAGCAGGATGTCGGGATTGGAAAACAAGGCCTGTGCCAGCAGGACTCGCAGTTTCCAGCCAGGTGCTACCGCGCTCATCAAGCCGTTATGCTGTTCCAAAGGAATATCCAGGCCAAGCAATAACTCACCGGCCCTGGCTTCGGCGGTATAGCCGTTATATTCGGCGAACACCGACTCAAGTTCGGCGGCACGCATGTAATCGTCCTCGGAAGATTCCAGATTGGCATAGATGGCATCACGCTCGGACATGGCCGCCCACATCTCGGCGTGTCCCATCATCACTACGTCCAGTACTCGTTGGTCTTCATAGGCGAATTGATCCTGCCGTAAATTGCCGAGTCGTTCATTTGGACTTATGCTGACGTTGCCGGCTGATGGCTCCAAATCGCCGCTCAATATTTTCATGAAAGTCGATTTGCCGCAACCATTTGCGCCGATCAGGCCGTAACGATTGCCGTCGCCAAATTTGACAGAGACGTTTTCAAACAGGGGCTTAGCCCCAAATTGCATGGTGATGTTTGCTGTAGATATCAAGGTATTGTTCCGAAGGGTAAAAAAATTTTTATCACAAAGGACACTAAGATTAATTAATCTTAGTGTCCTTTGTGTTCATTGTGGTTAATGTCAATGTAAAGTGAGCCAGATTTCAGGTTCGATGTGTACGGTGTGTTGGTCGTCACTGACCCAAATCTGTCCGTCTTGCAGGCTGAATTGTAATTGCATCGATCGTTTTACCAGCAGAGCAAGCTGATCACTTGCCGATTTAGGCAAGTTAATGACTGTCAAATTATTAAAGCGTTCCAGTTTGTGTTGAATTTGCTTCTGGTAATAGCATCTGTCAATATCAGCAATCTGACAGTCTGCTTTATAGATGGTTGACTTAAGCGCCATTGCGTGTGTTTGTATATGAGTTAATCTGATTATTCTATCAGATTTCAGCGGCAGAGTGTTTGGTCGTTAAGCTTCAAGGGGAAACTAGCTCATAGAATGACATGTTGATAGAGTAATTTTTTTAAATATTAAGAGCATGTTCGGGTACTATATGCCCATATAGAAATAAATATTCAGGTCAGCAATAATTTTAATCTAGCAGTAGCCGCTTAGGCTGCGACAATCGATGCCAAGGTTCCTTCTACAAAAAAGAACTGAATAATTACGTGTAAAACGTAATATTCTTTTTGGGTTTTCAGTGGGTTTAGCTTAAGCTGAAAACAGATGAAGGTTTTTAATAAATTGAAAAGATTTAGTTGCAAGCTTTATTTTCAATGTACAGAATAAAATTTAGGAGAATACATGCTTAATAAAGTGATGTTAATAGGAAGGCTAGGCGCCGACCCGGAGGTTCGTTTTTTACCGAGTGGCGGCTCTGTAGCGACAATTCGTCTGGCGACTTCCAGGCGCTGGAAAGATAAACAAACGGGTGAACGAAAAGAAGAAACCGAATGGCATAGGGTGGTGTTTTTTAGTCGTCTGGCTGAAATTGCCGGTGAATATTTAAAAAAGGGCAGTCAAGTGTATGTTGAAGGCCGCATCCGTACACAGAAATGGCAAGGTCAGGACGGCCAGGATCGCTACACTACCGAAATCGTTGCCGACTCCATGAACATGCTGGACAGTCGTAGCGGCGGCACCACGGAGTTTGGCGGTGATCAACCTTCAGCAGGATATTCTGCGCCATCATCGAAGCCTGCATACCAGCCTCAGCAGCCGCAACAAAATAATTCCGGAACCATGCCCCCATCACCTCCCGCTTATGATGATTTCGATGACGATATACCGTTTTGAAAAAACATGTCTTACGTTTTAAGATCGGATGGATACTGTTTGTGTCCATATGTTGTCGGATCTCAAGGGCTGATCTAACCAGGGAGAAAGTCCACAATGTTTTTACAATCAAAAGGAATGGCAGTCATTTCAGCGGTAAATCCATTCGAGTAGACCAGTCATATGAAATCGAGCTATTTTCTATATTACATGCTAATTAAACGACTTTTATTTATTTGTTCACTATCTTCATTCCTCGCCGGGTGCTCTGAGTTTTTTGGTTCCCAGCCTCCTGCCCCTGTATATGGAGGTGGATCAACCGTTTATAATAAAACGGTTCCTTCCTTGCCGAAGCCAAAAGCGCCCAAGCCAATAACTTCTGAGCCGATAGGTCAAGGTTCTACCGAGATAGTGAAAACTAAACCATTAAAGGAGTTTGTTCCAAAAACAACACCGATAGAAGAATTAAAGACTGAACCTTTAACGCCAGAACCAGAGTATCAAGGACAAGAATCTTCGGCAACAGAACAAGAGGCTTCAACATTAGAACAAGGGTCTCCCTCACCAAATCAAGAGCCTGCACCAACGAACTCAACTCAGGAGCCAGAGGTCTCTGCACCAAAACAAGAGATTGTGGCTCCGCCTCCTCCGCCACCGCCTCCTCCGCCACCTTTTGAACCTTTAGAAACTTTTGCACCTTTATCACCGGCTGTAACTGCATTAGCTTCAGCGGCTAACCAAAACAGTAAATCGGGGAATATTGAATCGGCAACGACCACTATTGAGCGCGCCATTAGAATAGAGCCTCGAAATGCGACTTTGTATTATAAATTGGCGTTGTTAAGGCTAAAACAGTCAAAACCCCGTTTGGCAGAAGATCTTGCAAAAAAAGCCGCGTTACTAGCTTCCAACGATACGCAACTAAAAAAACACAGTTGGTTATTGGTTGCGAGAGCTCGAGAAGTTCAAGGTGACTTAAAAGGGGGCAAAGAAGCCAGAGCCAAGGCAAACAAGTTTTAACTTCCCCTTCGCTATCCTCAAACAAGCTTATTAAATCAACACTACCCGAACCCCGGTGTCTATGTGATAATAATTAGCTTAGTTAGTTGACATTTTTCTAACCTACAAGGCATTGATAATGGATGAGAACAAAAAGAAAGCACTAGGCGCAGCACTGATGCAGATAGAAAAGCAGTTTGGTAAAGGCTCGGTCATGCGTATGGGCGATGTGGCTGCTTCTCGTGATATCGATGTGGTGTCTACCGGTTCTTTGGGGTTGGATATTGCACTAGGTTGTGGTGGTTTGCCACGTGGACGTGTTGTTGAAATCTATGGCCCCGAGTCATCAGGTAAAACTACTTTGACATTGCAAGTCATTGCCGAAATGCAAAAACTCGGCGGTACTGCCGCTTTTGTTGATGCCGAACATGCTTTGGACCCTGGCTATGCCGAAAAAATCGGCGTTAATGTCGATGAATTGCTGGTTTCTCAGCCGGATACCGGCGAACAGGCATTGGAAATTACCGATATGCTGGTGCGTTCGGGTGCTGTGGATGTGGTTGTGGTCGATTCAGTCGCGGCCTTAACGCCCAAAGCCGAAATTGAAGGTGATATGGGCGACTCCCACATGGGCCTGCAGGCCCGCTTGATGTCTCAGGCTTTAAGGAAATTAACGGGCAATATCAAACGCTCCAATACGCTGGTTATTTTTATTAACCAGATCAGGATGAAAATTGGTGTCATGTTTGGTAGTCCTGAAACCACAACCGGCGGTAACGCGCTTAAGTTTTATGCATCGGTGCGTCTGGATATTCGACGCATTGGTTCGGTTAAAAAGGGTGAAGAAGTTATTGGTAATGAAACGCGGGTAAAAGTTGTAAAAAACAAAGTTGCGCCGCCTTTTAGACAGGCCGAATTCGAGATTTTATACGGTGAAGGTATTTCCTTTATGGGCGAACTGGTTGATCTTGGTGTGAGTTACGGATTCATTCAAAAAGCGGGTTCATGGTACAGCTACGGTGATGAAAAGATCGGCCAGGGCAAAGACAATGTAAAGGTCTTCCTGAAAGAACATCCTGAAAAAGCTAAAGAAATTGAAGCCAAAATTAGAGCAGAGGCATTTAAAAAGCCGCTGCCTATAATTGAACAGTCTGTGATTGATGAAGTGTAGAGACGCGATTTACTTCATCCAATGACATGAGTGAGAATAAGCATGCGATAAATTGTGTTTCTAGGGAAATCAAGGAATCCTGTCTTCGATTGTTGGCGCGTAGGGAACATAGCCAAAAAGAATTGTTGAATAAATTACTGGTAAAAGGCTTGGCCAAGGATGACATTCTGGCGGTTATTGACGAATTGGCTCAACAAGGATGGCAGAGCGATTCAAGATACGCGGAAAGCTATACCCGGCACCGTATTCAAAAAGGTTATGGCCCTATCTTCATTGCTTATGAACTTCGGAAAAATGGCATTGATGCGGTTAATTTCGAAGACATTATGCAGAAAATGGCGGATAGCTGGATGGAGCTTCTAGAGAAGGTTTATATCAAAAAATATGGCCATGATTTGCTCCTGGATCGTAATGAGTGGGCAAAACGCAGCCGTTTTTTAATGCAGCGCGGGTTTTCAGGCACTATGATTAGTGCTTTATTTGATCATTTAAACATTAAATTGTAGGGTGCGTTTCATGCACCCTTTTAAAATCACTTAATACCATGAAAAAAATGACTAGCGCCGAATTGCGCACAGCCTTCCTGGAGTTTTTTCACCAGCGTGGGCATTCCATAGAGCCTTCAAGTTCACTGATACCGGTTAATGATCCGACCTTATTATTTACCAATGCAGGAATGGTTCAGTTCAAGGATGTTTTTTTAGGCAGGGAACAGCGTGCTTTCAACAAAGCCGTGACCAGTCAACGCTGTGTAAGGGCGGGCGGCAAGCATAATGATCTGGAAAATGTTGGCTATACCGCAAGACATCATACCTTTTTTGAAATGCTGGGTAATTTCAGCTTTGGAGATTATTTCAAAAAAGATGCAATTCATTATGCCTGGGATTTTTTAACCAAAGAGCTGGAAATTCCTGCCGAGAAATTATGGATCACGGTTTTTGAGGAAGATGCGGAAGCCGAAGATATCTGGCTGCATGATGTTGGCATCTCGCCAACACGATTCTCAAAAATAGGTGCGAAAGATAATTTTTGGTCTATGGGCGATGTCGGACCTTGCGGACCTTGTACTGAAATATTCTACGATCACGGCGCTGACATTCCCGGTGGTCCTCCGGGTACGCCAGAAGAAGATGGCGACAGATATATTGAAGTCTGGAACCTGGTGTTCATGCAGTATGACCGCGACGTGGACGGCACCTTAACGCCGCTGCCAAAACCGTCTGTCGATACGGGTATGGGGCTGGAGCGGATTAGTGCAGTCATGCAAGGCGTGCATAGCAATTATGAAATTGATTTGTTTCAAAAATTGCTAACTGCCGCTGCTAAACTTGCTGGTACGGCCGATTTAAACCAAAGTTCGTTACGCGTGATCGCTGATCATATTCGTTCATGTGCATTTTTAATCACGGATGGTGTCTTGCCATCCAATGAGGGCAGGGGCTATGTATTGCGCCGGATTATCAGGCGAGCCATTCGGCATGGCTATCGTTTGGGCATCCTCGATATCTTCTTCTATAAACTGGTAGCACCACTGGTTGACGAGATGGGCGACGCTTTTCCCGAACTAAAAGGAGCGCAGGCACAAGTAGAACGGATATTAAAAAAAGAAGAAGAACGTTTTGCAGAAACCCTGGGGCAGGGCATGAAGATTCTGGAAGCTTGTGTTGCCAGGATGCAAGGCTCGGTGATCCCAGGTGAAACGGTATTCCAGCTTTATGATACATACGGTTTTCCAGTCGATTTGACAGCTGATTTTGCGCGGGAAAATCATCTGACTATTGATCATGCCGGGTTTGAAATGGCCATGACGGCGCAACGAAATAGAGCACGCTCCGCCAGTACCTTTAGTGCGGAATATAGTCAGGACATAAAACTGGATATTGAGACTGAATTTACCGGCTATGATCGCCTGAACGATCAGGTGCATATCGTTGCACTGTATAGCCAAGGTAAGCCTGTAGAAATTTTGCAAGCGGGTGAAGAAGGCCTGGCGGTTTTAGATAAAACACCTTTTTATGCCGAGTCCGGCGGTCAAGTTGGCGATTGTGGGCGAATTTTAGCTTCGGGTGCTGTGTTTGAAGTTACTGATACCCAAAAGCAGGGCGGTAACCTGTTTATACATAAAGGTAAGTTGGTTTCGGGCACCTTAAGCAAAGGACAGCTGTGTGATGCACTGGTAAGCGCGACTGACAGAAAAGCAACAGAGCTTAATCATTCGGCTACGCATTTATTACACGCCGCCTTAAGGCATACTTTGGGGGATCATGTTACCCAAAAAGGCTCGCTGGTTAATGCCGAGCGATTGCGCTTTGATTTCTCACATTATGAGCCGGTTACTGCTGATGAAATTTACACCCTTGAGCGGCTGGTTAATGAGCAGATTCGTTTGAATAATCCTGTTACTGCACAAATCATGGCCAAAGAAGATGCTGTGAATGCCGGTGCAATGGCGTTATTTGGCGAAAAATACGGCGCTGAAGTCAGGGTTTTAAAAATCGGTGAATTTTCAACCGAGCTTTGCGGAGGTACGCATGTTGAGAGGGCAGGGGACATTGGCTGTTTTAAAATAATCAGTGAAACAGGTGTTGCCGCTGGCGTTAGACGTATTGAAGCCGTTACAGGCAGTGGCTGTATCGATTGGATAGCCGGTCGTGATAAGGCCTTGACCAGTATTGCCGGACTATTAAAAAGCCCACCCGAAAAAGCGGCTGAAAAAGTTGAACAATTGCTGGAAAAAACCCGGTCGCTGGAAAAACAACTGGAGCGCCTAAACTCCAAACTGGCCAGCTCTGCGGGCGATGAGCTGAGCGCCCAGGCGGTTGATGTGGCTGGTGTGAAAGTATTGGCTGTTAAGCTCAATGATGTGGATCCAAAATCCCTGCGCGATTTGGCGGATCAACTAAAAAACAAATTGGGTAGTTGCGCCATCGTTTTGTCTGTAGTGGAAGGTGACAAAGTCAGTTTAATCGCCGGTGTTTCCAAAGACAAAATGGGGCAGATAAAAGCCGGTGATTTGGTCAACTTTGTAGCTACTCAAGTGGGTGGAAAAGGTGGCGGTAAACCGGATTTGGCGCAGGCGGGGGGGAATAATCCGGCGGGATTGGCTGAGGCGCTGGCTGGGGTTCCGTCTTGGGTGGAAGGGCTGTTAATCTAGGGGCGGCTTTTTTATAGTCTGCAAATTCTAAGAGGCTTTAAACCATGGCTAAAATTACCCAATTATCGCAGTTGGATTTAAACCAGACTTACAGCTATGCCGATTATTTGACCTGGCAGTTTGATGAAGCCATTGAATTAATCAAAGGCAAAGTCATGTTAATGTCACCGGCGCCGAATGTGAAGCATCAAGACATTTCTTTGAACCTAACTCGTTCATTAGCCGTTTTTTTTAACCATAAAAAATGTCGAGTTTATGTTGCACCTTTTGATGTACGTTTATATGATCGTAAAAAATCAATCTTAGCCAGTGAAGATATACATACGGTGGTGCAGCCTGATTTGTGCGTGATTTGTAATCCCGAAATTCTGGATTTACAAGGCTGTAATGGTGCGCCCGATTGGATTATTGAGATTTTATCCAAAGGCAATTCCAAGCGGGACATGCAAATTAAATATGAGTTGTATCAAGAAAGCGGCGTAATGGAATACTGGATTGTGTATCCTGAAGAACAGGCAATTCATCAATTTGTATTGGATGAGCATGAGCGTTATCAGCTTAAACATATGTATACGGAAGACGACATTGCCACACCGCAGTTATTTCCTGAATTGGCTATTGAATTAACCGAAGTCTTTGAAACATGGTTTAACGAATAATACGCCGCCTCCACATTTCATAACAGTTTAACAAAACAAAAAAAACCTTTTACCATAGCGGCTTCGAAGATAACCTTCGACTTCTTCGCAAGAAATAACACACAGGGTTGAAAATGGCACTTTATGTCTATAAATTTGGCGGTACTTCGGTAGGTTCAGTAGAGCGTATCAAGGGAGTCGCCGAAAAAGTTAAAAAAGCCCATGATCTGGGTGATCAAATAGTGGTTGTACTATCAGCCATGAGCGGTGAGACTAATCGGCTGGTGGCGCTGGCGAAAGAAATGCAGACACAACCGACCGACCGGGAAATGGATGTTTTGCTGTCTACCGGCGAGCAGGTTACCATTTCCTTGTTGTGCATGGCGTTGCATAATCTGGGTTGCGATGCCCGTTCGTATACTGGTGTCCAGGTAAAAATTCTGACTGACAGCAGTCACACCAAGGCGCGGATTCGCGAGATAGAAGACTCCAAAATACGGGCCGATCTCAAGGCCGGGAAAGTGGTGGTAGTCGCCGGTTTCCAGGGCGTTGATGAACAGGGCAATATTACTACATTGGGCCGTGGCGGATCTGATACCACTGCTGTTGCCTTAGCCGCTGCTTTAAAAGCCGATGAATGTCATATTTATACCGATGTCGACGGCGTTTACACCACCGACCCCAGAGTTGAACCAAAAGCCCGCAGACTCAATCATATTACTTTTGAAGAAATGCTGGAAATGGCGAGTTTAGGTTCAAAAGTCCTGCAAATCAGGTCAGTAGAATTTGCCGGCAAATATAACGTTGCGTTACGCGTATTATCATCATTTAAAGAAGGGTGTGGCACACTCATTACCTACGAGGAATCACAAATGGAAAGTGCTTTAATATCCGGCATCGCTTTTAATCGGGATGAGGCAAAATTAACTATCACCGGAGTACCTGATTTACCCGGAGTTGCCTTTAAAATTCTTGGCCCTATCGCCGATGCCAATATCGAAGTGGATATGATAGTCCAGAATATTGCCGAAGATGCCACCACTGATTTTACTTTTACCGTACATCGTAATGATTATCAACGTGCAAAAAATATACTGGATCAAACTTGTGTCGAACTGCGTGCGAGAAAAGTAACGGGTGATAATAGCATTGTAAAAGTTTCAATCGTTGGCGTAGGAATGCGCTCCCATGCCGGAATTGCCAGCACCATGTTTAAAACATTGGCAGCTGAAGGTATCAATATTCGCATGATTTCAACATCAGAAATAAAAATCTCTGTCGTTGTTGATGAAAAATACCTGGAGCTTGCAGTAAGAGCGTTACATGCGGCTTTTGAATTGGATAAAGCAGCTGAAGAAGCTTAGGTAGTATTGCTTAATACCATGCTGGGCAGGTTTTTAGTAATTTTTATCTATTGGAATAATAAATCGGGCAGAAACAATTTCGTTGAAATAAAAACCAGTTAAAATTGGGGGTGTATTTTTGAAACAACCTGCCTTAATTTGCCGGATGCTTCCGGCGCAATTTTATTGACAAGTTGGATATGAGTTTTACATTCTCCACCAAAGCGGGATTTGAATTTTTCATTGATGGTTTTTAACGATACTGGATTCCACAATGAATTGGTTACGAGCAGGACTTCAAATTTATTAATGGCCTGTTGGGTAATTTTAAATTGTTCCACTCCGCCAGTTTCGCGAAGAATATATATTGCAGCCAATGCATGAATGATGGAACCATTCTCGTGAATCAAAAAATCAGTGTTGCGTCCGACTACCTCTTCAATGACATGGAGGCCTCTGCCGCCTTTATCTAAATCTGTTGATAATTTGACCATATCACCGGTACGATAGCGAATGAAGGGCTGCGCTTCGGAGCACAGCCCTGTCATGACGGCCTCTCCCATTTCACCTGGCTTAACCGGATTGCCTTCAGAATCCAGAACTTCAAGAATATTGCTTTCACTCAGCAATAGCATTTGTTGATGACTGTTTGCATGAGCAATGAAGCCAGCATCTCTACTCCCGTATTCATTAGCAACCGGCACATTAAAGAATTCAGAAATCAGCTGGCGTTGTTCAGGATAAAGGGGTTCCCCAGTCGTGCAAATAACTTTTAAATTAGGCAAAGAGATATGCAAGCCATTTTGTCTGGCATAACTAGCCAATAGAGCAATACTGCTGGCATAGCCATAGATACACTTAGGATTGAATTTCTTTATCGCACTCAAATAAATTGACATGTTTTTCGGCGACATTTCAAACGCATTCAAAACCAGTTGATTAAGTAATCGGTCACGAATTGTTTTTATGCGATCAGTTTTATTGAGCTCAACGGGAGCGCCCCATAAATAAACTTCTGGTTCGCCCACATTAACGCCCCACCATCGTCTGGCGCGAATTCGGCCGGCTGCATCCGAGGCTTGACGAGATCTGCCAAAATTGAAGATAAGGGGTTGTCCACTTGAACCTCCTGTCGTATAACGAAAAGAACCTCCGGGAACATCATGCCAAGCCATTTCATTTCCGTGCTGTTGGGCATCTGCTTTGGTCATGGCTGGAAGTTTTTTAAACTCCTCAAAGGTCAAGTTTTCAAAATTAATGCCTGATTTTTCAATGCGTCTGGCATGCCATGGACTATGCTCCTTGGCGCTTTTCAGAAGAGTATGAAGCTTTTGCAATTGTAGTGCTTCAATATCATTCCTTGAATACCATTGAGTTTTTTCCAGATTATCCAAATAGGCAAACGTTGGCCTGTTTAATAATCTTTCTTGTAGAGGATAAATCAGCTGCCGCGAGATAAATGGGTTCATAGAGGGTTTAGAGGTTATTGCGAAATGTTGTCATAAAGAGCTTGTTTTTGTTGGCATCATTGCCCGCAAATGTATCCAATGCATGCAGGCTTGCATTATGTCATTATTATAATTAGAAGTTCGTAATTGACATGGAATTCATTGATTTATTTTTGATATGTTGATATCGACGTTGTGAGATACAAAATGTGAGTGCGATCTGCCAGTATTAGAGAGACATACTATAATATTAATTCAATATAAACTATTTTCTTCATAGGAGGATTAATGTGTCAAGTTTATTAATGAACCCGAAATTTTCGGTAATTATTGCTGCATATAATTCGGGGGCTACACTATCCAAAGCAATTGATTCAGTCTTGGCGCAGTCGTATGCGGCTTATGAAATTGTTATTGTTGATGATGGCTCAACCGATGATACCTCGGCAGTCGCAAGTCGTTATGAAGAAAAAATACGCTATTTTTTCCAGAAAAATTCCGGTGTTTCAAGTGCCAGAAATAAAGGCGTAGAGTTAGCTAGAGGTGATTGGGTGGCATTTCTTGATGCCGATGATTGGTATTATCCGCAACGTTTATATTGGCATGCTGAGTTATTGGGGAGAAATCCTGAAGTCGATTTTTTAATTGGGGATTATCACTTTGGACGCGCAGATGGCAGTATTATCAGGCGATCCATTGAATCCACCGATTTTGGGCTGAAAACTCTGGCTGCTGCAGATGAGTATGGTAGTGTATTGCTAGGTGAAGCTGAATTGGGTGAGTTAATTCCAGCCTATTTTGGACATACCTCAACAATAAGTTTGCCCAGAGAAAAGTTTCTTGCTTTGGGTGGGTATCCTCTGACATACAGCATTGGAGAAGATATACACCTACTTATTCGATTATGTGCTAATAGTCATAAAGCCGGGGTTACCTGTAACCCTATGGGGGTTTATTGTGTACATGACTCGGGTCTGATTCGATCAGATGTTGTTAACGCACAAATTAGAACAGTAGAGACTTTATCTTCCTTGAAAGGAAAGTTAAAAAATGCGCCAGCTTCCATCAGGAATGGCTATTTATTGCTGCTTTTGAATGCCAGATTTGATTTGGCAACAGCACTCATAAAGCGGGGTCAGCATTTGAAAGCAATCATTTCTTTTTTGCCATCACTTATTGAGTCTTTTTCATGGAGCAGTGTAAAAATGTTGCTTTCTATTATTAAAGGATAGAGCATTATTTTATAGTCTCTGGAGTTGAATGTAAGTTTGTTGCTATAAAAGCTATAAATGACTTGCTAAATCCTGTTAAGATGATTATAATTGTTTAATCAATCGCGGGGTGGAGCAGCTTGGTAGCTCGTCGGGCTCATAACCCGAAGGTCGTAGGTTCAAATCCTGCCCCCGCTACCATATTTTAGAACCCCATTTTGGGGTTTTTTATTTTCTGGGCTTCGGTTTTTGGGAAGCTTAAAATTATGATTGTTAATGGAAGAGCCTTTGGCTCTTTTTTTTTGTTCGAAAATTAGTGAGGAAACAATGAAACAGGCTCCTGAGCATTTGGTTAACTTAATCGAGCCAATTGTTGAAGGTTTAGGTTATGAATGTGTAGGTATTGACTATAATCCGCATCCAAAACATGGTCTGTTAAGGATTTATATTGATAGTGAGAATGGAATTCTGGTTGAAGACTGTTCGAAAGTTAGTCATCAAATCAGCGGTGTACTGGATGTGGAAGATCCTATACAGGGCAACTATCAGTTAGAAATTTCTTCCCCGGGTGCGGACAGGCCGTTCTTTAAAGTAAGTCAGTTTGAACAGTTTATCGACAGCATGGTAATGGTTAATCTATTTAAAGCAATAGATGGTCGTAGAAAAATTACAGGTCTGATTAAAAAAGTTGAAGACGATATTGTTACGCTTCAGGATGGTGATCAGATTTATGAGGTACCCTTTAACGCCATGAGTAAAGCGCGTTTGGTGCCTGAATACTTAATTGATAAAGGAGGCCGCAGTGGCAAATAAAGAAATTTTGTTAGTAGTGGAGGTTTTTTCGAATGAAAGAGAGATTGAAAAGGAAATCGTTTTTCAGGCGATAGAATCAGCATTAGAAGCCGCTACGATAAAGCGTCATGCCAATCAAATTAAAGCACGTGTTGCCATTGACAGAAAAACAGGGGACTATGTTACGTATAGACAATGGGAGGTTGTCGACGCTAATCCAACTTGTGATGGTGATGTAGAATTTCCAACTACGCAAGTTCTGTTGGAGGTTGCCAGATTAGATAATCCGGATGTTCAAATTGGTGATGTGGTAGAAGAAGAAATTGAATCTGTTGATTTCGGGCGTATTGCTGCTCAGACTGCCAAGCAGGTTATTATCCACAAAGTCAGAGAAGCTGAACGCAGAAAAATTGTTGAAGCCTATAAAAGTCGTATCGGTGAACTTATTACCGGCATTGTAAAGCGCATTGAGAAAGGCAGTGTTTACCTGGATCTGGGGGGGCATGTAGAGGCATATATCGCCAGAGAAGATATGATTCCGCGTGAGGCTATTCGCATTGGCGACCGGATTAGAGGTTATTTAAAAGATATACGATCAGAACCGCGTGGACCGCAATTATTTGTGAGTCGCACGGCGCCTGAATTATTGATAGCCTTATTTCGTCTGGAAGTACCTGAAGTGGGTGAAGGTTTGATTTCCGTGATTGGTGCGGCGCGTGATCCTGGTTCCAGGGCAAAACTGGCGGTAAAGAGCAATGATCCCAGGTTAGATCCCGTGGGAGCTTGTGTGGGCATGAGAGGGTCGAGAGTGCAGTCGGTTACCAATGAACTGGCTGGCGAACGTGTAGATATTATTCTCTGGAATCCAAGTGAGGCTCAATTTGTAATCAATGCTATGGCACCTGCTGAAATTCAGTCCATCGTTGTGGATGAAGACAAACATAGCATGGATTTGGCGGTAAACTCGGATAACCTGTCTCAAGCAATTGGCCGGGGCGGCCAAAATGTACGTCTGGCAAGTCAGTTAACCGGTTGGGAATTGAATGTTATTGATGCTTCTAAAGCTGAACAACACGCTGAAGCTGAAGTAGATAAGGTAAAGCAGTTATTTATCGATCAATTGGATGTTGATGAAGATATTGCCTTAATCCTGGCTGAAGAGGGCTTTAATACCGTCGAAGAGATTGCCTATGTACCTGTCACTGAAATGCTTGAAATTGAAGGATTTGATGTAGACTTGGTTAATGAGTTAAGAAGCCGGGCGAAAGATGCCTTGTTGATTAGTGCTATTGCATTGGAAGAAAAAATTGAGTCAGCGAAACCGGCAGAGGACTTGCTGGAAATGGAGGGTATGGATACTGATCTGGCTTATGACTTGGCAAGTCAGGGTATTATTACGATGGATGATCTGGCAGAGCAGTCGGTGGATGATTTGCTCAATTTTTCAGGTATGAATGAAGAGCGAGCGGCAAAATTAATTATGAAGGCGCGTGAGCCTTGGTTTGCTTAAGGCACATAGCGAGTAGGTAGGGGTAAAAGATGAGCGATAAAACAGTACGGCAATTAGCGGAGATAGTAAAAATACCTCTGGAACGATTATTAGAGCAGCTAAAAGAAGCAGGTTTATCTGCTAGCGCCCCTGATGATGTTATTAATGAAGATGAGAAAATGCAATTGCTTGCCCATTTGCGCAAGCGCCATGGCAAGGCTGAAGGTGAAGCGAGTAATTCACCCAGGCGCGTGACTTTAGAGCGCAGAAAAGTGACGGAAATCAAGCAGGCCAGTGTGCCCGGTAGTTCAACTAAAACGATACACGTTGAAGTTCGTAAAAAGAAGACTTATATAAAACGTAGTGAAGTTGCGGATATTGATTTACACAAGAAA
>Ga0209391_10000220_pt1 | contig 24559 bp, 19 predicted proteins | sample PPLLak3March2015_FD_187246 | JGI IMG/M metagenome (GOLD analysis project Ga0209391, IMG submission 187246) | Freshwater sediment microbial communities from Prairie Pothole Lake near Jamestown, North Dakota, USA - PPLs Lake P7 Core (1) Depth... | ecosystem: Environmental > Aquatic > Freshwater >...
CTCGACGCTGCCGATATCGTCACCGAGCAGATTCTTGACCACCGCGAACACCGTGGACAGGGACAACACTTTGCCGGTTTGCTCCAGTGAGTCCACATAATCGTGCACCGCGTCGAGTTCCCGCATCCCCTCCAGGCTGAACCAGTAGCTGGGCTTGAAGGATTCACCGTCGCTGGCAAAGTCATCGCCGTCGCTGGCGAACTCATCGTCGGCGGCGCTTTGGGGCACAGGAGTGGTGAAGTCGTCCCCGTCCTGCGCAAAGGGATCATCCGCCGCAACCGGCGCGGCGGCGCCCGTCGCTGCTGGCTCGAGGCCGGGCAGTGGCTCATCCATATTCAATGGCGCGAGTATGATATCCAGCGGTATCGTTCCGCCCAGCCTGGAATCCAGCAACTCCATGCCTTGGTAGATTTCCGTCGACTTGTCGAAGTAGTCGATGAAGCGGTTCTCCACCTGCAGGCGGCTGATACCCACCACGGTGAGGACGACCAGTACGGTGCTCACCAGCAGGATGGCGCCGCCGTGATTGAGCACCACTCCCGCAAACCTGGCTGTCAGCGGCGTGTCCGTACCGGTATGCCGGTGGGGCTTGTTGTCCGGCCACACCAGGATCAGGCAGGGCACAATAAGAAAATTCAATGCCATCGCCAGGAATATTCCGGTGGTCATCATCCAGCCGAAATCGATGACCGGCTGGATGCCCGACACGACCAGTGACATGAAGGCGACGATGGTGGTGGCGCTCGTATAGATACAGGGAATCGCCATCAGCCGCATGCTGCGCAAAACGCGCTCGTACAACTCCCCGTCGGGCTCGACTGCGTGCAGCTCGCGGTAGCGCACGACCAGGTGAATCGAGATGGCAAGCGTGATAATCAGCAGGACGGCCACGAAGTTGGAGGAAATGACCGTCATGCGCCAGTCCAGGGCACCCAGCAATCCCAGCATGATGATGACGGTGGCGCTGCAGGTCACCACGGGGATCAGGACCCAGCGCAGGCGGCGGAAAATAAACGCCAGCACCAGCAGCATGATGCCGAGTATGGCGCTGCCGAAAATAACCAGGTCGCTGGCGATGAAACTCACCATGTCCGCCGCGATCATCGGCACGCCGCCAACAAAGATGTCGGCGTAATTATGGTAACGGGCGGCGATCTTGCGCACCTCGCCCACCAGGCGACTCTGGGCATCAAGCGCCACCGCCGTGTGGGCCTTGAACACCTTCTCAACCGCGGCCAGCTCCTTTTTCTCGGCGGTCGACAGGCCGTCGCGGTCGCGCTTGCCCCTCAGGGCATCGCGCCGGGCCAGCAGGTCGTAGTAGACCTCGTCGCGCTCGAGGTTGATCTGGACCGCGGTGAGCTTGCCGTCGCGGCTGGCCAGGAGATCGGCATAGATCGGGCTGGTGGTCAGCTCCTTGCGCACCAGTTCCAGGTCGATGCCGGGGTTGTCCAGGCTGGGCAGTGGTTCGGGCGAGGAGATATCGGATAGGGTGACCGGCGGGCTCTCCAGCAGGGGTACATCCCATACGGTGACCACGGAAGAAACGCCCTCAAGCTGGCGCAGCTCGTCGGCCATCAGGCGCAGGGGCTGCAGGGACTCCGGTGCCAACAGGTCCGCATGCGGCTGCCAGGTAATGAGGACGAACTCCTCGGAACTGTACTCGGCGCTGATCTCGCGATACAGCTCCAGCGAGGGATCACCCTGCAACATCAGGGAGTCCGCCGAGGCATCGAGCTTGATCTTGCCCAACTGGGTGGCGAATCCCGCGACCAGCGCGGCCACCAGGGCGAGCACCAGCCAGGGGCGGCGCAGAACCAGGCGCTCGTACAGCGCCGACACGAGCTCATTCATGGTTATTGATCCGCCTTCGCCAGCTCGGCCAGCAATTTCTGGTGAATTCCACCGAAGCCGCCGTTGCTCATGATGACCACCTGGTCTCCGGGTTGCACTTGCGCCGCCACGCTCTGGACCAGCTCATCGATATTGCCGGCCAGCTGTGCCCGCGAAGCGCTTTGTTGGACAACACTGTCCAGCGACCAGTTCATTCCCGGCGGCTGGAACCAGTACACCAGGTCGGCAGCGGCGGTAGACGCCGCCAGCTGCTGGCGATGCTCGCCCATGCGCATGGTGTTGGAGCGCGGCTCGATCAGCGCTATCAACCGACCGCTGCCGGCGCGGGCGCGCAGGCCCTGCAGGGTGGTGGCGATGGCCGTGGGATGGTGGGCAAAATCGTCATACACCGCTACCTCCCGCACCCGGCCCAGCAGCTCCAGCCGGCGCTTGACCCCGCCAAAGTCAGCCAGCGCGGCCGCGGCCACCGCGGGCGCCACGCCCACATGCCGGGCGGCGGCCATGGCCACCAGGGCGTTTGCCACGTTGTGAAGGCCGCACTGTGACCAGCGGATATCCAGTGCCGGCTCGCCGCTGCGGTGCAGGCGAAAGGCCGTGCCGTCCGCCGCCAGCAGTTCGGCGCGCCAGTCGGCGCCGCACTCTGCGCCTACGCCAAAAGACGTGACCGGGGTCCAGCAGCCCATGGCCAGGGTCTCATCGACCGCCGCCACACCCCGGGGATGGACCACCAGCCCCTCGCCTGGCACACAGCGCAACAGGTGATGGAATTGTCGCTGGATGGCCCTGAGGTCGTCGAAGATATCGGCGTGGTCGAATTCGAGGTTGTTGATGGCCAGGGTGCGCGGCCGGTAGTGGACAAACTTGGAGCGCTTGTCAAAAAAGGCGGTATCGTACTCATCCGCCTCCACGACAAAAAAAACGGAGTCGCCGGAGCGCGCCGAGACGCCGAAGTTCGCGGGCACGCCGCCGATAAGGAAACCGGGCGCCATCCCGGCATAGTCCAGAATCCAGGCCAGCAGGCTGCTGGTGGTGGTCTTGCCATGGGTGCCGGACACCGCCAGCACCCACTTATCCCGCAGCAGGTTCTCGGCCAGCCACTGGGGCCCGGAAGTGTAGGGCAGGCCCTGGTTGAGCATGTATTCCACCGCCGGGTTGCCCCGGGTCATCGCATTGCCGACGACGACACAATCCGGCCGCTCATGCAGGTGCTCGGCCAGGTAGCCCTCCATCAGGTCGATACCGGCGGCGCGCAATTGCGTGCTCATCGGCGGGTAGACGGCACTGTCGGAGCCGGTAACCCGAAACCCCAGCTCCCGGGCCAGCAGGGCTATGCCTCCCATGAACGTGCCGCAGATACCCAGGATATGAATATGACCTTTCAACCGGACCTCCCCAAACAAAGCCGGCAATGGTAGCACGCACAGCACGGCCGCCACAGGCGGGGGCAGGATAAAGCTGTGCAGGCCATCTACAAATGGCGCCGGGTTTCGTATCATGGCGCCCTGCCTGCAGCCAACAGGCCTGGTCCATGCCCGGGCAGCGGGCCCCGGGCCCGGCCCACCATCGAGGGATGAACGACGATGCCAAAGAAAAATGCCTTCTACGCCCAATCCGGGGGCGTCACCGCGGTGATTAACGCGTCTGCCTGCGGTGTGATCGAAACCGCGCGCAAACACCGCGACCGCATCGGCAAGGTCTACGCCGGGCGCAATGGCATTATCGGCGCGCTGCGCGAGGACCTGATCGACACCAGCAAGGAGAGCAGTGCCGCCATTCATGGCCTGCTGACCACGCCTTCGGGCGCATTCGGTTCCTGCCGCCACAAGCTGAAGAGCCTGGAAGACAACCGGGCGGAGTACGAGCGGCTCATCGACGTGTTCAGGGCCCACAATATCGGCTACTTCTTTTATAATGGCGGCGGGGATTCAGCCGATACCTGCCTGAAGGTCTCACAACTCAGCGCGGCGATGGGCTACCCGTTGCAGGCCATCCATGTACCCAAGACCATCGACAACGACCTGCCTCTGACCGACAACTGCCCCGGCTTCGGTTCGGTGGCCAAGTACGTCGCCATCTCAACCCGGGAGGCTGCCATGGACGTGGCCTCCATGTGCGAAACCTCCACCAAGGTATTTATCCTGGAAGTGATGGGACGGCATGCGGGCTGGATCGCCGCCGCGGCGGCACTGGCCGCCGAACGGGAAGGTGATGCGCCGCATATCATCCTGTTCCCGGAAATCGCCTTTGACCGGGATAAGTTCCTGGCCCGGGTGCAGCGCACGGTCAAGCAGCGCGGCTACTGCGTCATCGTAGCCTCCGAGGGTACCCAGTACGCCGACGGCCGCTTCCTGGCGGAGTCCGGGCTGAAGGACGCCTTCGGCCACAGCCAACTGGGTGGCCTCGCCCCTTTCCTGGCGGCGCTGGTCAAGGACGAGCTGGGCTTGAAATACCACTGGGCAGTGGCGGACTACCTGCAGCGCTCCGCCCGCCATATCGCCTCCCGCACCGATGTGGAGCAGGCTTACGCGCTGGGCAAGGCAGCGGTGGAGTTTGCCCTGCGCGGCGACAACGCGGTGATGCCCTGTATCGTGCGCGGCAAGGGCAGGCGCTACAGCTGGTCGATCGGCGAGGCGCGGCTGGAGGATGTTGCCAACCGGGAAAAGAAAATGCCCCGCAATTTCATTTCCCGGGACGGTTTCGGTGTCACCGCCGAGGGACTGGCATACCTGTCACCGCTGATCGCCGGCGAGGCCTACCCGGAGTATCGCAACGGCATGCCGATCTACGTCCGGCTGAAAAATACCCCGGTGCCGAGGAAGCTCAAAACGCGCTTCAGAATCTAGCGCCGCCGGGCGGCAATATTTGCCACAAACAGCCATGATTTCGCCGCGGGCACCCTGTACAATGCGCGCCTCCACAGTGACCCTACCGGAAGGCAAGCCCATGTATAGCAACAGTCAATTCAACCGCTGGCGCCGCCACCCCTGGCACGGCCTGCACGCCCGTACCGACGACGCCAGGGAGGATATCGTCCAGGTGTATGTCGAGATGACACCGGACGATGTGGTCAAGTACGAACTGGACAAGGCCTCCGGCTTCCTCATGGTCGACCGCCCCCAGCGCACCACTTCCAGCCCGCCCGCGCTGTACGGCTTCATCCCCCGCACCTACTGCGCCGAGGAAGTGGCCAAGCACTGCCCCCACGCCGAGGTGGCCGATGGCGACCCGCTCGACATCTGCGTGTTTTCCGAGCGCCATATCACCCGTGCCGATATCATACTGAAAGCGCGGGTGGTGGGTGGCATCCAGATGATCGACGGCGGCGAAGCCGATGACAAGATCGTGGCGGTGCTGGCCGGGGACAACATCTGGGGCGATGTGCACGATATTGCCGACCTGCCCCCCATCAAGACCGAGCGCCTGCAGCATTATTTCTCCACCTATAAGATGATTCCCGGCAAGGAGAGCAAGGTAAAAGTCGACTTCGTGTACGGCCGCGAGGAGGCCCTGAAGGTGATTGCCGCCGCGGAGCGGGATTACCAGAACCACTACGGGCACCTGCACACCCAGTCCAACAACTGATCAGCTGCCGGTGGACGCCGGCTGCCCGGGCCCGGCCGGCAGCCAGCGTCAGGCCGGATACTGCGCCGGGCACCACCCTGCAGCAACGCTCACATAGGTCCCCATGATCAAGGGCAATTGCGCCCTGATTTCCTCAGCCAGCAACAGTGCCTCCTCACCCGCCGGGCAATCCTCCCAGCAGGCCAGCAGCAGGGTCTCACTAAGCTGCGGCTCGCAGCCGATCGCCAGCGGTGCATAGCTGAGGTGCCAGCGCTCGGGCGCCACTCCGCCCCGGTCCGCGGTGTAGGGCCGATAAAACCCCCACGACTCGCCCGCCGCCATACGCTCATCCAGCCAACGGTGCAGGGGATCGAACAGGCCCCCAGCAGCCACCTCCGCCGGCGACAGCTCCAGCTGGTAGCCGGGGGGCATCGCCGCCAGGTCGTAGACATCGAGGTCGGTGCCCCAGTGATGGCGCGAGGTTCCCGGTATGGCCGAATAGCGCAGTATGGCGCGCACTTTTTCCGGGCCCGCCAGGGCCCTGATGTCGACGTCCCGGCCCGCATCGTCGTGGACCTTGCGCAGACCGCTGGCCTTGCCATTCCAGATGAGTAGCTGGCGACTGTAGGAGCGGAAGCTGCTGGCGATGGCCAGGTCAAAGCCGGCGCTGCGGGCGTCCTGCTGCAGTTGCGCAAAGGCGGCGGCCGCCGCCGCCTGCAAGCGGTGCCCGCAGGGCAATTCCACCAGGTGGCTTTCCTCCCGGCCGGTCAACTGGCGTGGGTTGAGCTGTGGCGCCAAAGGGGAGTCACTCCGCAAATTCAAGGGCAGCGCCAGCGCAGCACGCTGGCAGGGGCCATCCTAACGTGGACCCGGTGACAGCAACAAGCCAGGGACATCAGCACTGGCCGGGTGGATCAACCGAGAAAGGCAGCGCGCGGGTCAGGCTGATGCCGGCGGTGCTGATATCGGCGCCCCAGGCGAGCACTTCAACCCCAGCCGCCCGGGCCTCAGCCAGCGCATCGCGATAGGCCGGGTCGATATCCCCCGCCGCGCTTACGGCGCTGATGCCGGTGTGGAAGGCACAGAACAACAGCAGTGAGCGGACATCCCGCGCAAGCGCGGCCTGCAGTTCGAGCAGGTGTTTGCGACCGCGCTCACTGACGGCATCGGGAAACGCGCCCTGCCCTTCGCCGCGGCAAAGGGTCACCGACTTGACCTCCACGATGACCCGGCCCGCCGGACCCTGCAGCACCAGGTCGGCCCGGCTGCTGCGGCCATATTTCACTTCGGCGCTGATTTGCGGATAGCCTTCGAAGCCGGGGATCATGGCAGCCGCAAACGCCTCCCGCACCACCTGGTTGGCCCTGGCCGAGTGAATGCAGGCGAGCCCTTGGGCAGTCTGGGTAAGCTCCCAGGTGTAGGGATACTTGCGGGTCGAGACCGCGCTGCGGGACAACCACACCCTGGAACCGGGCTCAGCGCAACCGGTCATGGCGCCGGTATTGGGGCAGTGTGTGGTGATCACATCGCCGCCGGGCATTTCCACATCTGCCAGAAAGCGCTTGTAGCGCCGCAGCAGGCGGCCCTGCACCAACCCATCAAACTGCATGACCCTGACGGCACCCCGCGCAGACCAGTATCCAGGCGCTATTCTAGCAAACCATTCAATCAAACCATTCCAGCGAACAATTCCAGCAAACAGGGGCATGCTGCCCGGCGGGGAAAATCTCAGAGGAAAAAGTGGAACCGGCTGCGGTTATCTGGTAATTTCTCGGCCCTCGTATTTGGGCTGCCCCTGGAAATGGCGGCCGGGTACCCCACCAATTGTCCTGTTATCTTTGCAGTATGGGAACATAACCATGCCTAAAGCCACCAAAAAAGCAGCCCCCAAAAAAGCAGCCACCACCAAAGCAGCCACCACCAAAACAGGCTCCAGCAAATCAACTGCTGCCAAATCGACTGCTGGCAAGGCTGCGGCGAAGAGCGCGGTTGCTGCCAAAGCCGGCGCCGCCAAAAAAGCGCCTGCCAGGGCGCCGGCCAAAAAAACGGCTCCGGCCAAACCAGCCCCCGCAAAGGCAGCCGCGAAAAAAGCAGCTCCGGCCAAACCGGCCCCCGCCAGGACAGCCGCAACGAAAGCAGCTGCGGCCAAACCGGCCCCCGCCAGGGTGCCCGCAAAGAAAGTGGCTCCGGCCAAACCGGCCCCCGCCAGGGCAATAGCGCCCGCTGCAACGCCTGCCCGCGCATCGTCCACCGAATTCAAGAACTTCGAGCCCTACCAAACCAAGCGCGGCGAAGTGTATATGAATGAACCACAGCGCGAACACTTCAGGGCCATTTTGCTCAACTGGAAAGCGGAATTGATGCAGGAAGTCGATCGCACCGTGAGCCATATGAAAGATGAGGCCGCCAACTTCCCGGATCCCGCGGACCGCGCCACCCAGGAAGAGGAATTCAGCCTGGAACTGCGCACCCGCGATCGCGAGCGCAAGCTGATCAAGAAAATCGATTCGACTATTGAGCGGATCGACCAGGATGACTACGGCTACTGCGATGCCTGCGGGGTGGAGATCGGCATCCAGCGCCTGGAAGCGCGGCCCACCGCCAGCCTCTGCATAGACTGCAAGACCCTGGCTGAAATCAAGGAAAAGCAGGAACTGGGTTAACACCGGCCGAGTGATCGCCACTGCCGAGTCTCCCTATCGGGGGCGCTTCGCTCCCTCCCCTACCGGCCCTCTGCACCAGGGCTCACTATTGGCCGCCCTGGCCAGCTTTCTCGATGCCCGCCATAACGGTGGCCGCTGGCTGGTGCGCATGGAAGACCTGGATCCTCCCCGCGAGGAGGCGGGCGCGGCCCGGTCGATCCTGGACAGCCTGCGCAACCACGGCCTGCACTGGGACGGGGATGTCCTGTTCCAGAGTCGACGCGGCGCGGCCTACAGCGCCGCCCTGGCGCGACTGGCCGCTGGCGGCCACCTGTTTTCCTGCGACTGCACCCGCGCCCTGCTGGGCCCCGATGGGGCCTGCTGCGGCCACTGCCGCGAGCGCCAGGGGCAGCTCGCCGGTCCCAGCGCCATCCGGGTCGCCGTACCCCCCGACTGCCATATCGAGTTTACCGACCAGATCCAGGGCGTGGTCACCACTGCCCTGGGCGCAGCGAGCGCTGACTTTGTCGTAAAACGCAAGGACGGTCTGTTCGCCTACCAACTGGCCGTCGTGGTGGATGATGCCTGGCAGGAGATCAACCATGTAGTGCGCGGCTCTGACCTGCTGGACTCAACCGCGCGCCAGATTTTTTTGCAGCAGCTGCTGGGTCAACCCACTCCCCGCTACAGCCACATACCCGTCATCACCGACGCATCCGGACAGAAACTCAGCAAGCAAAACCACGCTCCCGCTCTGGATGACCACAACGCCCCCGCTAATCTGCGCGCCGCACTGCATTTCCTCAACCAGCAGCAGCCGCCAGCGGCACTGGCGACCAGCGGTGAAATTCTCGCCTTCGCGACCCGCTGCTGGACGCCTGGGAATATCCCCGCGCTCATGTCGATCGACGCCGCCTCGCACTGAGCTTTACCCCCCCGCGGCGCTTCAGTAGTATCGGCTGCCTGAGCCGGCCACAGGAACGCGAGCCCCATGTACATCAACCGAGCGCTGCTACTGGCGGTGGGCGTGTTCATCATCTTCTCCCCCGCGGTAGAACAGTGGGTTTTCCATGCCAGCACCGCCTGGTACCGGCCCTACCAGTTGTGGCTGCTGGTTGTCGTGGCCGCCTACTGGAACCAACGTTCGAGATACCCGGATGAGCTTTAGCCTCGCCCAGATACTTGTCTTCATCGTCATTTACCTGTCCGGCCTGTTTGGTGTCGCCTACCTGGCCGACCGCGGCATCATCCCCGAGCGGGTCAGCCGCCACCCGGCCACCTATGTGCTGTCGCTGGGTGTTTTTGCGGGTGCCATGGCGACCAACGGGGTCATCGAGCTCGCCTACCGCTATGGCTACAGCTTCCTGCTGTACTACGGCGGTGTAGTCTTCATGTTTGTCTTCGCCGCGCTGTTGCTGCTACCCCTATTGCGACTGTGTCGGGTATACCAGTTGTCGTCCCTGGCGGACGTGTTGACGTTCCGCTTTCGCAGCCCCTGGGTGGGCGCGGCCATCACCGTCGCCATGTGCATCACCCTGCTGCCCCTGCTGGCACTGCAGATCCAGGCCGTCGCCGACAGCATCCAGATCATGGCGGGGGGCGCCGACGCCCTGACCTCGCGGGAAAAGCGACAGGACGGGCTGGCCCTGCTCTTTTGCATCATCATCACGGTGTTTTCGATCCTGTTCGGCACCCGCCACGTGTCATCGCAAGAACGCAACACCGGGCTGGTCACGGCGATCGCCTTTGAATCCCTGGTCAAGCTCGCGGCCCTGTTTGTCCTGTTGCTGGCGGCGGTATACGGGGTGTTCGGCGGTGTCGATGGGATCGGGCACTGGCTGCAACAGAATCCGCAGGTGGGGGGCGTACTCGCCCACTCCATGCACGACAACACGGCCCGTTCGCTGCTGGTGGTGTTCTTTGCCGGCGCCGTCTGCATGCCGCATATTTTCCACATGGCCTTCGCCGAAAATGCCGACAGCCGGGATCTGCATATCGCCACCTGGGGCCTGCCACTGTACCTGCTGCTGTTGAGTCTGCCGATTCTGCCGATTACCTGGGCGGGCATCAAACTGGGCCACCAGTTGCCGATCGATTACAGCGGGTTGGCCATGGGCCTGGCGGCGCACTCCACATTTATCAGCGCCGCGGCATTCGTGGCCGGGCTGTCGGCGGCCAGCGCCACCATCATCATCACCACCCTGGCCCTGGCCAATATGTGCCTGAACCACCTGATCCTGCCCACACGACTGCTGCACATTGACCAGCAACAGAATATTTACGTCCAGCTCAAGTGGTTGCGGCGACTGCTCATCGGCGTCTTCATCCTGGGCGGCTATGGTTTTTTCATGGGCATCAGCGGCACCCAGACCCTTACCCAGCTCGGACTGGTGGCTTTCTCCGGCACCCTGCAGTTCCTGCCCGGTGTCGTCGCCACCCCCTACTGGGCAACTGCCAATCGCAAGGGCCTGATGGCGGGGCTTGCTGTGGGCCTGGGAATCTGGTTTTTTCTGATGCTGTTGCCGCTGGCCGGCGATGAACAGATAGCGTCGATCCGCCTGGTGTCGGATAACTTCCTCGGCGGCGGCGAGATCCCTTGGGCAAACGCCATCCTCGTGTCGCTCCTGCTCAATGCCTGCGTGTTCGTGCTGGTCTCTGTGCTGACCAAAGCCAGCGACGAGGAGAGGGTGGCGGCTGAAATCTGCTCGATGGACGACCTCACGCGCCCCATTCGCAGGGTGCTGGTGCCGCGCAACGCCGAGGAGTTCACTGAACAGCTCAGCTCGGCCCTCGGCGGGAAGACTGCTCAGTCCGAGGTGAACAGGGCCCTTACCGAGCTGCGATTCTCGGCAGACGAGGCCCGGCCCTATGCCCTGCGCCGGCTGCGGGCGCGCCTGGAAGCCAATCTATCGGGTCTGCTGGGCCCGGCCGTGGCCCACAATATTGTTGAGCGCTGCCTCCCCTTCCAGCCGGGAGTGGAAGGCGGTACCGAGGACATTTACCTCATCGAGCGCAGGCTCGAGCGGGTACAGCCCAGGCTGACCGGGCTGACAGCGGACCTGGATAACCTGCGGCGCCACTATCGGGAGACCCTGGATAACCTGCCCATCGGCGTGTGCTCGATCGGGGCGGACGAGGAGTGCCTGCTGTGGAACCGCAGCATGGCAAAGATCACGGACATTGCCCCGGAGCAGGCCCTGGGCTCCCTGCTGGACTCCCTGCCCCAGCCCTGGCGGCAGATACTTGGCGATTTCCAGCGGGGGGAGCGCAGCGTTGAGCTCAAGCTCGAGGTGCCGCAGGAAGGTAGCCTCTCGCGCTGGATAAGCCTGCACAAGGCCGATGCCGACCGGCGGCACACCGGTAGGGCCGCAGACACGGTGATCCTGGTGGAGGACATCACCGATTTCGAGCGACTGGAGGAAGAACTCCTGCACAACGAGCGGCTGGCTTCCATCGGGCGGCTCGCGGCGGGCGTCGCCCACGAGATCGGCAATCCGGTTACCGGCATCGCCTGCCTCGCCCAGAACCTGGAGTTCGAAACCGATCCGGATGAGGTGCGCTTCGCCGCACAGGACATTCTCAAACAGACCGACCGCATCAGTCGCATCGTCGATTCCCTGGTGAATTTTTCTCACGCCGGCTCCCACTCCGGGGAAGTCGCCCTGGCGCCCGGCAACCTCGCGGATTGTGTTGACGAGGCCATACACCTGCTGGCGCTGGACCGGCAGGCGAAACCGGTACAGTTCGACAACCAGTGCGACCGGGAACTGGTGGTACTGGCGGACAGCCAGCGCCTGCTACAGGTGTTCGTCAACCTGTTGGGCAATGCCCGGGATGCCTGCGACGAATTCGGCCGGGTTGAAATCCTGGCCGATGGCGAGGGCGACCTGGTCCGGATCCACGTCCAGGACAACGGCTGCGGTATCCCGCCGGAGCTGCAGGCCCAGGTCTTCGAACCCTTCTTCACCACCAAGGACCCGGGCGCCGGCACCGGGCTGGGACTGGCGCTGGTGTTCAGCATCATGGACGACATGGGTGGCAGCGTCAGTGTTACCAGCCCCCTCTGCGATGGGCCCAACCCGGGCACACGGTTCAGCCTCGAACTGCCACTGGCCAGCTATAGCGACACGTTCGCGGCGTAGCTGCAGCTGCCAGGGGGAAACGGCTCACAGCCGCTACTGGAAAAGTGCCGATTGGGATAGTATGTTGAGTAACTGCTACACAACCGGTAACACTTCATGCACAAAATCCTCGTAGTCGAAGACGAATCGGTCATCCGGGCCGCCCTCCGCCGCCTGCTGGAGCGCAATGGTTACGAGGTCAGGGAGGCCGGCTCGGTGCAGGAAGCCCAGTCCAGCCAGGATCTCGAGGAATTCGACCTGATCATCAGCGACCTGCGCCTGCCCGGCGCACCCGGTACCGACCTGATTCGCAAGGCGGGTGACGTTCCGGTGCTCATCATGACCAGTTATGCGAGCCTGCGCTCGGCTGTCGACTCCATGCGTATGGGGGCCGTTGACTACATCGCCAAGCCATTCGATCACGCGGATATGATCGCCGCGGTGCAACGCATCATCGCGGACCACCCCGCGCCCCGCCGGATCCAGGAAAAAAGTGGTGTTTCCAGCCCGCCCAAACCGAGCGCGGTCGCCGGCATTACCGGCAACTGCCAGGCCATGCTCACCCTGTGTGAGCATATCCGCAAGGTGGCGCCCACCGATTCCACCGTGCTGGTGCTGGGTGAAACCGGTACCGGCAAGGAAATCGTCGCACGCAGCGTGCACCGGCACAGCCCCCGTGCCGACAAGATCCTGGTCTCGGTGAATTGCGCGGCCATTCCCGACACCCTGATCGAGTCGGAGCTGTTCGGCTATGAAAAGGGTGCTTTCACTGGTGCCAATGCCAGCCGAATGGGCCTGATCGAGGCGGCCGACAGCGGCACATTGTTCCTGGACGAAATCGGGGAACTGCCCATGGAGGCCCAGGCCCGCCTGCTGCGCTTTATCCAGGAGGGCGAGATCCGCCGCATCGGATCGGTCCATTCCCGCAAGGTCAATGTGCGCCTGATCTGCGCGACTCATCGCAACCTGCAGAGCCTGGCCGCCGAGGGCCTGTTCCGCCAGGATCTGTTTTACCGGATCAACGTACTGCAGCTGTCACTCCCGCCCCTGCGGGAACGGGGCAAGGACATCCTGCAGCTGGCGGAGAATATCCTGCAGGCCCAGGTGGAGCGACTGGGAAAACAGGCCATGCGCCTGTCCCCGCGCGCAATCCAGGCTATTACCACCTACCAGTGGCCGGGCAATGTGCGGGAGCTGGAACACGCCATCGAGCGGGCAGTAATCCTGTCCGACGACGAGGAGATCGATTCTGACGCCCTGGGTATCGACCTGGAACTGGTCAATATCAATCGCATCCGTGGCACCCAGGGCATAGGCCCGAGCGCGAGAAGGGCCAGCAGCGGCAATTCCGACCCGGTGGAGGATCTGTCGCTGGAAGACTATTTCCAGCGCTTTGTCATGGAGCACCAGGACTCCATGAGTGAGACCGAGCTCGCCCAGAAGCTCGGGGTCAGTCGCAAGTGCCTCTGGGAACGGCGCCAGCGGCTGGGTATCCCGCGCAACCGGGCGACCGCCAGCCAGGGCGGGAAGCCCGCCACGCGCGAGAAACGCGCGTTACCGGGTCGCATCGACGTTACATAAAGCGGTGTAATTCGGTAACAAGCGGCCGCCTGGGGGCGATCCGAAAATGAGTCGACATACCATAACTCTTTGATTAATATATTTTTTACTTGTCTTGGCACGTACCATGCAATCTGTAGGCAGGTTCGAACAATAAAAATAACAGCAACCGTAATAAAAATAACACGTGCCACTATGGACCTGGATGGGGAAGGCAACTTCCCCTTCAATTTCGTTGTGGCGAGATCGTGGTTCGAGCTGACCTATGCTCGGTCACGTGAGACTGCCCGGTGGCAACCGATAAGCGCTAGGGCAATCGCGTAAGCTGTGTTTTGATACGACCTATAAAAATAACAGACCTCAAGAAATAACAATAACTCCTTAAGTGAGACCTGGATGGGGAAAACAGTGTTTTCCCCTTCATTCACTCCCGGTCGCAACCCACCCGGGCGCCAATAATCCACCCATCGAAATGTGTTAGACTGCGCGCCTCCCGGCCACCGTCACAGGCACATTTTCGCTTGAATATCATTCCCAGGGACCAGCACTGCATCTCCCGTAAAAATATCAGCGACGGCGCTCTCAAGGTAATGTCCCGCCTGCGCCAGAGCGGGCACCAGGCCTACCTGGTAGGCGGCGCGGTTCGGGACCTGTTGCTGGGCGGGCATCCCAAGGACTTCGACATCGCCACCAACGCCACGCCGGAAACCATTCACGCCCTGTTCCGCAACTCCCGCATCATCGGGCGCCGCTTTCGTATCGTCCACGTGCGCTTTGGCCAGGAAATCATCGAGGTCACCACCTTCCGCGGCCACCACGACAACGATGCGGAGCCCACCGCGGAAACGGGCGGCAACCACTCCCGCCTGTCAGCCAGCGGCCTGCTGTTGCGGGACAATGTCTACGGCACGCTCGAGGAGGACGCGGTGCGGCGGGACCTCACTGTCAACGCGCTGTATTACGACGCCGGCAGCTTCGAGGTCTTCGATCACGTACAGGGAATGAGGGACCTTGAGCGCCGCAGCATTGCAGTGATCGGCGAGCCGGCGCTGCGTTTCACCGAGGACCCGGTGCGCATGCTGCGGGTCCTGCGTTTCGCCGCCAAGCTCGACTTCCGCATAGACCCCGCCACTGCTCGCGCCATACCCGGCTGCGCCCACCTGCTGGCGGAAATCCCGGAGGCGCGCCTGTTCGACGAGTTTCTCAAGCTGTTCCTGGCCGGCCACGCCGCCAACACCTTTGACCAGCTGCTGAAGCACAAGCTGCTACTGTATCTTTTCCCCGATACCTACGCGGAGCTGCTGCGGCACCCCACGGCCGTCGCCCTGGTCCGCGCCGCCATGGTCAGTACCGACCAGCGCATCGCGCAGGACAAACCGGTTACCCCGGCTTTCATCCTCGCCGCCCTGTTGTGGCCCGTGGTACAGCGCGAGGCGGTGCGACTGCAGGACCATGGTGAGCCGCCCCTGGTCGCCATGAACAACGCCGCCCATGAAGCGATATCCGAGGCGGTGCGCAACATCTCGATTCCCAAGCGCTTCAGCCAGCCCATGAAGGAGATCTGGGAATTCCAGCCGCGCCTGGAGAATCGCCACGGCCGCAAGGCGGCGGAGCTGGTCGAGCACCGCCGCTTTCGCGCGGCCTACGACTTCCTGCTGCTGCGAGAGCAGGCCGGGGAGAATACCGGCAACCTCGGCAGCTGGTGGACTGAATTCCAGAAATTGCCGATGGAGCAGCGCATTTTGCAGGCTGAGCAAGAGAAGTCGCCGCGCGGCGGTCGCAGGTCCCGCGGCCGCCGCACCAGGGCATGACCCCGGCTTACATCGGCCTTGGCAGCAACCTGCAGCAACCGCAGCTGCAGCTGCGCAAAGCCCTCACGGCCATCGCGCAGCTACCCTCGTCCCGGCTGCTGCGGGTCTCCAGTGTCTACCGCAGCGCCGCCGTCGGTCCCGGTGGACAAGCCGATTACCTCAACGCCGTGCTGCAGCTGGATACCCGCTTGCGGCCCGCCGAATTGCTCGCGGCATTGCAGGCAATTGAGCAGGCCCAGGGCAGGGTTCGCACGATTCGCTGGGGCGCGCGCACCCTGGACCTGGATATCCTCCTTTACGGCGACCGGCAGATCGCAACAGATTCACTGACCATCCCGCACCCGGAACTGCCCCGGCGCAATTTCGTGCTCTACCCGTTGGCGGAAATCACCGGGCCACATTTGGTGCTGCCGGACGGGACAGAACTTGCTACATTGATCGCCCTATGCCCGCAGGGGGACCTGGCCAGAACCAGGCTGCGGCTAACACCACCTGCCAGTGTCCCCCCGGACATGGCATGACGCAGGGTAGGCACTGCCGATGCTCGATACCACGACCATCGAGTTCGACCTGAGGGGGCGTAAGCCCCCCGCCTATATTGCGGTCGAGGGCCCGATCGGGGTGGGCAAGACCACCCTGGCCATGCGCCTGGCCGCCACTTTCGACTACCAGACCCTGCTGGAGAACGCGCACGAGAACCCGTTCCTGGAGCGGTTTTACCGCAACCGCAAGCAGGCGGCCCTGGCCACCCAGCTGTTCTTCCTGTTCCAGCGCTCCCAGAAAATCCAGGACCTGCGCCAGGGCGACATCTTCCAGCAGCAGCGGGTGGCGGATTTCCTGATCGAGAAAGATCCCCTGTTTGCCCGGATCAACCTGGACCGGGACGAGTTCCAGCTCTACCAGAAGGTCTACCAGCAACTTACGATAGACGCTCCAAAACCCGACCTGGTCATCTACCTGCAGGCCTCGCCCGAAGTCCTGCTGGGGCGTATCGAAAACCGCGGAATCGCCGCCGAAAAGGCCATAAACAGGGACTACCTGGAACGCCTGAACGAAGTGTACAGTGAGTTCTTTCTATATTACGATGACGCGCCCTTGCTGATCGTCAATGCCAGCGAACTCGACCTGGTCACCAGGCAGTCCGACTATATGCACCTGGTGGACTACCTGCTGGAGATCCGCAGCGGCCGTCACTATTTCAACCCCACTTTTTTCGGATAGCTGCAGCGATGGCCAAGGTAACGATCAGCACCCTGGGCAAAATGAAGGCAGCGGGGGAAAAGTTTGTCTGCGTCACTGCCTACGACGCCACCTTTGCCCGCATTATCAGCGAGGCCGGCGCCGAGACCATGCTGGTGGGGGACTCGCTGGGTATGGTGTTGCAGGGCCATAACAGCACGATCCCGGTCACGATGGACCACATGAGCTACCACACCGAGTGCGTTTGCCGGGCGGCAAACGGCGCCCTGGTTATCGCCGACATGCCATTCATGAGCTACACAAATCCCGACCAGGCGATGGCCAACGCCACCCGCCTGATGCAGGCCGGCGCCCAGATGGTGAAGATGGAAGGCGGCACCTGGCTCAGCGGCACGATCAGCAAATTGGTTGAACGCGGCATCCCGGTCTGCGCCCATCTGGGCCTTACGCCACAGTCGGTAAACACGTTCGGCGGCTACAAGGTGCAGGGCCGCACGCCCAAGGAGGCCAAATCGATCCTCGCCGACGCGGTCGAGATCAAGGATGCAGGCGCCAGCCTGCTGGTGCTGGAATGCATACCGGCCACTCTCGCCAGTGATATCAGCCGCAAGCTGGATATCCCGGTGATCGGCATCGGCGCCGGGCCGGGCACCGACGCCCAGGTCCTGGTGCTGCACGACCTGCTGGGTCTCACCGAGAAAACCGCCCGCTTCGTCCACAATTTCATGGCAGGCCAGAGCACGATCCAGGGCGCCGTGAAGGCGTTTGTAACTGCGGTGAAGGCCGGGGAATACCCCACCCTCGAACACTCCTACCAGTAAGCCCGGCACCCAGCCCGCCAGCTTTTCCCGCCCCCAAGGCCATGATAAAATAGGGTCTCACCGAGTGCGAGCGCTCACTTACATATCAACAGACCGCGGCCGTTCAGCCTCCCGCCAGCACCTTTCCAGGGGTTCCGGGAGCGCGTGAATTTTTCGCAAAATCCCGTTGCCGGGCTCCCGGGCTTGGTTCATACTTTCGCTCCCCGAGGCGCGAGGTAGCGGCCCGGGGCGGCAGGCCCGTGAATTCTATTTGTTTAGCATCACCGTTCCAGGCACAAGGGATGAGGTCGATATGCGAACTTACAGCAGCAACGCGCAGTTACAGGCAGCCCTCCAGCACTTTCGCCGCAATGGCCAGAGTATTGCCTTTGTTCCTACCATGGGCAATTTGCATGAGGGCCATCTCAGGCTGGTGCGCAAGGCCCGCTCCCTGTGCGATGTCGTTGTCGTCAGTATTTTCGTCAACCCCCTGCAGTTCGGCCCCAACGAGGACCTCGACGCCTATCCCCGCACCATGGCGGCAGACAAGGAGAAGCTGTTTAGCGAGGGGGTGCAGGTGCTGTACGCCCCCGATGTAGCGGAAATTTACCCGGAGGGCATGGCCATCCAGACCCAGGTCCGGGTGCCGGACCTGTCCGATACCCTGTGCGGCAGCAGTCGCCCGGGGCACTTCGATGGTGTCACCACGGTCGTGGCCAAGCTGTTCAACATCGTGCAGCCCGATGTAGCGGTCTTTGGCGAGAAGGATTTCCAGCAGCTTTCTATTGTGCGCAAGATGGTCAGGGACCTGTGCATGCCGGTGCATATCGTCGGGGTGGCAACCTGCCGGGATGAAGACGGCCTGGCCAAGAGTTCACGCAACGGTTTCCTGTCGCCTGAGCAGCGCCACATCGCGCCGGTGATTCACCAGACACTCAACAGCTGCCGCGAAGCCATCGCCTGCGGTTTCGACAATTTTCTGCAGCTGGAATCCCACGCCCGTATGAAGTTGCTGCAGGCCGGCCTGGAGCCCGATTACTTTGCCATTCGCGACGCCAGCACCCTGCGTGCGGTGACTGAGAACACCGAGGAAATCGCCATCCTGGCTGCCGCGCGACTCGGCTCGACCCGCCTGATCGACAATGTCCGCATTGCCCTCAACCCGGTTTCCGACTGGGGTATGCTCGCGGGCGGCCGCTAGTCCCGGCAACATCTTTCGCCTCGCATCCCTGTTCGGCCTGCTTGCTTCAGGGCGCAGCCGCAGTATCATCCCGGATCAGTCAGTGATTACCCAGCGGGATGGTCGCCATGCATGAATTTCCTATCCATCCAGTACCGGCAAATTTCGCCGATGCCCACATCAATGGGGAGAAGTATCGGCAGATGTACCAGCGGTCGATCGCCGACCGCGACGGCTTCTGGAGCGAACAGGCACTGGAATTCCTGCACTGGGACAAGCCCTGGGACACGGTAGCCAGCGGCGATTTTGCCAGCGGCGAGGCCCGTTGGTTCGAAGGCGGCAGGCTGAATGCCAGCTACAACTGTATCGACCGCCACCTGCCGCAGCGCGCCAACCAGACCGCCTTCATCTGGGAGGGCGATAACCCCGCCGACAGCAAACATATCAGCTACACCGAGCTCGGGCTGCAAGTGTGCCGGCTCGCCAATGCTCTCAAGGCGCGCGGCGTGCGCAAGGGCGACCGGGTCTGCATCTACATGCCCATGATCCCCGAGGCGGCTTACGCCATGCTCGCCTGCGCCCGCATCGGGGCGGTCCACTCGGTGGTGTTTGGCGGCTTCTCGCCGGAGGCCCTCAAGGATCGAATCCTGGATTCCGACTGCCGGATGCTCATCACCGCCGATGAAGGTATGCGCGGCGGTCGGGCCATCCCCCTCAAGGTGAATGCCGACAAGGCGCTGGACAGCTGTCCCAACGTACACACCTGCCTGGTGGTGCGCCGCACCGGCACCGATGTGGCCTGGCGGGCGGGCAGGGATGTCTGGTATCACGACGCCACCGGCAGCGCCGCTGCCGATTGCCCGCCGGAACCCATGGATGCGGAAGACCCCCTGTTCATCCTCTACACCTCCGGTTCCACCGGCAGGCCCAAGGGCGTACTGCATACCACGGGCGGCTACCTGCTGCAGGCGGCCATGACCTTCCGCTATGTCTTTGATTATCGCGAAGGCGAAGTCTTCTGGTGCACCGCGGACGTGGGCTGGGTCACGGGACACAGCTATATCGTGTACGGCCCCCTGGCCAACGGCGCCATCTCGCTGATGTTTGAAGGGGTGCCCACCTGGCCAGATGCCGGGCGCTGCTGGGAGGTAGTGGACAAACACCGGGTAAACACCTTCTATACGGCGCCGACGGCCATTCGCGCGCTGCATGCGGTGGGCGACGAGCCGGTCAGGCGCAGCTCACGCAGCAGCCTGCGCCTGTTGGGCACCGTGGGGGAGCCCATCAACCCGGAGGCCTGGGAGTGGTACTACCAGGTCGTGGGCGACAGCCGCTGCCCGATCGTCGACACCTGGTGGCAGACCGAAACCGGCGGCCACATGATCACCCCCCTGCCCGGGGCGACTCCCCTCAAGCCCGGCTCCGCCACCCTGCCCTTTTTCGGCGTGGAACTGGCGCTGCTCAATGAGAACGGTTCCGAGATCGAGGGCCCGGGGGCGGGCTTTCTGGTGGTGAAATCCTCATGGCCGGGGCAGATTCGCAGCGTGTACGGCGACCACCAGCGCATGATCCAGACCTACTTCAGCCAGCACCGCGGCTACTATTTCACCGGTGACGGCGCCAGCCGGGACAAGGACGGCTACTACTGGATCACGGGGCGGGTCGATGACGTACTGAATGTCTCCGGCCACCGCATGGGTACCGCCGAGATCGAGAGCGCGCTGGTACTGCATGAAAAAATTGCCGAGGCCGCGGTCGTGGGCTTCCCCCACGACATCAAGGGCCAGGGTATCTACGCCTATGTCACCCCGATGCAGGGTGTCGAGCCCAGCGAGGCGTTGCGCGCCGAACTTGTAGCCCTGTGCGTACGCGAGATCGGGGCCATTGCCAAACCGGACATCATCCAGTGGGCGCCAGGCCTGCCCAAGACCCGCTCGGGCAAGATCATGCGCCGCATCCTGCGTAAAATCGCTGAAAATGAACTGGGCAGCCTGGGCGATACCAGCACCCTGGCTGATCCTTCCGTAGTAGAAAGCCTCGTGGCCAACCGGCCGCAGTGACCCAACGAAAAAGGGGTGCACCTCGCGGTGCACCCCCTTGATCGCTGCAGCGAGACTGCGGCCGATTACTCGGCGTCTTCCTCGACAGCTACCTCATGGGAGTGGCCATCGTCCTCGAGCAACTCCTTGATGGAGAGCTTGATGCGGCCGCGCTGGTCCACGTCCATGACCTTAACCTGCACCTGCTGGCCTTCCTTGAGGAAGTCCGACACATTTTCCACCCGCTCGTTGGCAATCTGGGAAATATGCACCAGGCCATCCTTGCCGGGCAGGATGTTGACGAATGCGCCGAAATCAACGATCCGGGCCACGGTGCCTGTGTACACGGCCCCCACTTCAGCCTCAGCGGTAATCTCCTGGATCAGGGCGACAGCGGCATCGCGCGCCGCCATATCCTGACCAAACACGCGCACGGTGCCGTCGTCGTCAATGTCCACCGTCGCACCGGACGCCTCGGTAATGGCGCGTATGGTTACCCCGCCCTTGCCGATGATGTCGCGGATCTTGTCGGAATCCACCTTGAGGGTAATCATGCTGGGCGCATTCTCAGAGGTGACCGTGCGCGCTGTCGCCAGCACCTGATTCATCTGGCCGAGGATGTGCAGGCGTGCAGTCTGTGCCTGCTGCAGTGCAACTTCCATAATCTGCTCGTTGATACCCTCGATCTTGATATCCATCTGCAGGGCAGTGACGCCCTCGGCGGTACCGGCCACTTTGAAGTCCATATCGCCGAGGTGATCCTCGTCGCCGAGGATATCGGTGAGCACGGCAAACTGATTGCCTTCCTTGACCAGGCCCATGGCAATACCCGCCACCGGCGCTTTCAGCGGCACGCCCGCAGCCATCAACGCCAGCGAGCCGACACAGACGGAGGCCATCGAACTGGAACCATTGGACTCGGTGATTTCCGATACCACGCGAATGGTATAGGGAAACACATCGGCCGATGGCAGTACCGCGGCCAGGCCGCGACGGGCCAGGCGGCCGTGACCGACTTCGCGCCGGCCGGTGAAGCCGACCCGGCCCGCCTCACCCACCGAGTAGGGGGGGAAGTTGTAGTGCAGCATGAACGGGTCGCGACGTTCGCCTTCGAGGGCATCGATAATCTGCGCGTCACGGGTCGAGCCGAGGGTAACAGCACCGATGGCCTGGGTTTCGCCGCGAGTGAACAGCGCCGAACCGTGTACTTTCGCCAGCAGGTCGACTTCACAGGCGATCGCACGCACGGTGCGATTGTCACGGCCGTCGATCCGGGGCTCACCGGCGAGGATGCGCTTGCGCACCAGGCTTTTCTCGACACTCTTGAAAACCTCCTTGACCTCGTCCGCCGAGGGGCCACCCTCGACAGCCAGCGCCGCCACGCAATCTTTGCGGATCGCGCTGACACGCTCGTAGCGGGCCGCCTTGTCAGTGATACGGTAGGCCTCGCCCAACGCGCTCCGGGCCTGGCCTTCTACCGCTGCCAGCAACTCCTGGCTCACCGCAGGGGCTTCCCACTCCCAGCGCGGCTTGCCGGCCTCGGCGACCAGGTCATTGATCGCCTGGATAACTACCTGCATTTCCTGGTGGGCAAACAGCACCGCACCCAACATCTGGTCCTCGGTCAACTCCCTGGCTTCGGATTCCACCATCAGCACCGCGTCCCGGGTACCGGCAACCACCATATCGAGCTTGCTCTGGGCCAGTTGGGGGTAGGTGGGGTTCAGCAGGTAGCCGTGCTCTTCGGTAAAGCCCACGCGCGCACCAGCGATGGGGCCCTTGAAGGGACAGCCGGAAATGGCCAGCGCCGCAGAGGTGCCGATCATGGCCGGGATATCCGGGTCGATGTGCTTGTCCGCAGACATCACCGTGCAGATCACCTGCACTTCGTTCATAAATCCTTTGGGAAACAGCGGGCGGATGGGGCGGTCGATCAGGCGGGAGGTAAGGGTCTCTTTCTCGCTGGGACGACCTTCACGCTTGAAGAAGCCACCGGGAATCTTGCCCACGGCATAGGTCTTTTCGGTGTAATGCACGGCCAGGGGGAAGAAATCCCGGCCTTCACGCGCAGTTTTTTCGGCCACCACGGTACACAGCACCGAGGTATTTTCGACGGTGACGAGAACCGCCCCGGAAGCCTGCCGTGCAATACGGCCGGTTTCCAGGGTGACTGTCTGGCCACCGTACTGGAAGGTTTTAGTTACTGGATTCACGATTATTCTCCAATTCTCTGTAGTGAGACAGGGACCCCATGGCCCCTGTCCGGGTGACCCGCTATCGGTTATAGCTTATCGACGCAGGCCGAGTCGCTTGATCAGGCTGGTGTAGCGCTCGGCGTCCTTGCGCTTGAGGTAATCCAGCAGCTTGCGGCGCTGGTTCACCATCCGTATCAGACCGCGACGGGAGTGATGGTCGTGCTTGTGCGACTGGAAGTGCCCCTGCAACTGCTCAATATTCGCGGTCAGCAATGCTACCTGCACTTCCGGGGAGCCAGTGTCGCCCTCCCCGATCTGGTACTCCTTTACGATCTCAGCCTTACGTTCTGCAATTAAAGCCATCTTGATTTCCTCCGGTTGAATCTGCCTCGGGTAGTACACCTACCCTTCGTTAGTAAAAAGAGCCTGTCCGTGCAGATTTACAGACAGGTTCGCGTCACCCTCCGGTGACTATCAGTCGACGCGGCGCCACGCGCCCGTCGTCCAATATTTCTCCAATCCCCAGAAACTCTCCGGTTTCCAGGGCGACGCGCACCATACCACCACCGGGCGCGTTTGGCACCAATACCGCCTGCCCCTGGCGCATATAGAAGCCGCCGGAGGAACTCAGCCGAACCAGCGGCAGTCCCTCCAGCGCGGCATCGGCCGACAGCAACAGGGCGTCCATATCCGCGATTCTCTCGCTGGCCCGCAATGCCTCCAGGGTGGCCAGCGTGACGCTGTCGCCAATCCCGAAAGCCCCGGCCCGGGTACGGCGCAATTTCGCCACATGGGCGCCACAGGCCAGCATCCTGCCGAGATCCTCGGCGATGGAGCGCACATACGTCCCCTTGCTGCACTCCAGGTAAACATCCACCTGGGGCTGCGCACCGGCGCGAAAGGCCCGCAACTCAAGTTGCCTTATGACAACCCTGCGCGCCTTGCGTTCAACTTCCTGCCCGCGGCGCGCCAACTTGTACAGCGGCTGGCCCTCGTGCTTGAGCGCCGAATACATGGAGGGCACCTGCTCTATCTCCCCCCGAAAAGCCTCCAGCGCCAGAGCCACATCCGCCTCGGCCAGCGCTGAGGCATCCAGGGTCTCCAGCACCTCTCCCTCCGCATCGCCGGTGGCGGTGGCTACGCCCAGCACGAAAGTGCTTTCGTAGGCCTTGTCCGCGTCCAGCAAAAACTGCGAAAACTTGGTCGCCTCGCCAAAACACAGGGGCAACACCCCCGTCGCCAGCGGATCCAGGCTGCCGGTATGGCCCGCCTTGGCGGCACCGTACAGGCGTTTCACCATCTGCAGCGCACGATTCGAACTCACCCCCGGAGGCTTGTCCAGTACCAGGATGCCGTCAAGCGGGCGGCCGCGGCGCTGCCTGGCCAAGGCCTAGCGCTCCTCTCCGGGTTCCTCGTCGCGCAGACCCAGGTGCCGGTCTGCGTCGGCGGCACGCCGGATCAGGTCTTCCAGGTGACGGCCGCGTCCCACACTGGTGTCAAAATAAAACCGCAACTGGGGCACGCTGCGCATATTGCTGTCCCTGGACAACTGTGAGCGCAGGAACCCCGCCGCCTTGTTCAGGGCCTCGATCGAATCAC